>Ga0247841_10005203_pt1 | contig 21368 bp, 10 predicted proteins | sample LaCruzMarch2015__2_FD_192410 | JGI IMG/M metagenome (GOLD analysis project Ga0247841, IMG submission 192410) | Freshwater microbial communities from meromictic Lake La Cruz, Castile-La Mancha, Spain - LaCruzMarch2015_18m | ecosystem: Environmental > Aquatic > Freshwater > Lake | place: Spain... | reverse complement strand
CACTTCACATGCTGACCTCCCACCTCTCCGCGATCGTCGCGGCCGCGCTCAGCGCCGGCCCAACCACCACGCCCGATGCCTCCATGCTTCGCTACCCGGATATTGGGCGCGAAGACATCGTCTTTGTCTATGCAGGCAATCTGTGGCTGGTACCCAAGATGGGCGGAATGGCACGACCGCTGACCAGTGCAGCGGGCGCAGAAGTCATGCCGCGCTTCTCACCGGACGGGAACAAGATTGCGTTTGTTGGCAACTATGACGGTAACCGTGACATCTATGTCATGCCGACCGTTGGTGGCGCACCGGAACGCGTCACCCACCATCCAACTGCAGAGCTGATGAACGAGTGGACCGCTGACGGTTCGCTGCTCTTCAGTGCCAGTGGCATGGAGGGCATCGCCCGCGCTAGTCGCTTGTACACGGTGAAGGAAGCTGGCGGGCTGCCCGAAGCGTTGCCCGTCCCGTACGGCACCAACGGCACCATCAGTCCCGATGGCGAGTGGCTGGCATACACGCCGCACTCGATCGATGGACGCACGTGGAAGCGCTACCGCGGCGGAATGCAAACGGATGTGTGGGTCTACAACCTCCGCAGCAATGAAGCAAAGCGCGTCACTGACTACGAAGGAATCGACACCCTCCCAATGTGGGGCGGCAGCACGCTCTACTACTTGAGCGATGCCACCACTGACCCCAAGGCCGCACACAAACTCAACATCTGGTCATGGGATTCCAAGTCCGGTACCACCAATCAAGTCACTTCATTCACGGATGAAGACATCAAGTGGCCTGCGATCGGCGACGGCGAAATTGTCTTTCAAAAGGGCACAAAGTTGATGGTCCTGGATCTTGGATCCGGCAAGACTCGCACCGTGGAAGTGAAGATTCCCGGCGACCGCCCCACCATCCGCACGCGCACTGAAGATGTCAGCGACGAACTGCAAGGCTCCAGTATTAGCCCCAGTGCCAAGCGCGTGGCTGTTGCCGCTCGCGGCGATATTTGGACCGCACCTGCGGAAAATGGCGTTCCGCGCAATCTGACCCGCACCGATGGCATTGCTGAGCGCACGCCAGCATGGAGCCCGGATGGCAAGTGGATTGCTTACTTTGATGACTCCACCGGTGAGTACGAACTGTGGGCCATGCCTGCTGATGGCAAGGGTGAGAAGAAACAACTCACCAAAGATCGCGGACCCTTCAAGACCAACATTCAGTGGTTCCCCGATTCCAAGAAACTCATCTACCAAGACAAGACCGCAACGGCGTACTTGGTGGACTTTGCAAGTGGCGAACGAAAGATGATCGACAAGGAGCCGTGGGACGGCAACCTTGACATCAGTATCAGTCACGATGGGGCATTCTTGGCCTATGCAAAGTCACTGCCCGAGCGTCGCACCGCCAGCATTTGGTTGTACGACGTTGCCAAGGGCGAGAGCCACGAAGTCACCAGCGGTGAATTCAACGATAGCAATCCCACCTTCGATCGCGCCGGCGACTGGATGTACTTCTCCAGCCAACGCGGCTTCGGCAAGGCTGAGTACGGTGAGTTGGACGAAACATGGGTCTATCAAGACACCGTGCGCGGCTACGCCGTTCCACTTCGCAATGATGTCAAGAACCCCTGGCTCCTGGAGATTGACGAGGAGAAGGGTAAAGACACTAAGAAAGACGAGAAGTCTGACGACAAGAAGGACGAGAAGAAGGACGAAGCCAAGCCTGACGGAGCCGCTGGCGCGGGTGCACCCGCTGGTGATCGTCCGCGTCGACGTCGTCCGAACAGCGATCTGGGCGACATCAGCGACATGAGCGACATCAGCGACATGAGCGACATGCAAGACGAGCCCAAGCCTGCTGATCCCAAGCCTGCTGATCCAAAGCCCGCCGAACCAAAGCAAGACGAGAAGCCTGCGACCCCTGCCGCAGCCACGGCACCTGCCGCCACTGGCCCCGCAGGAACGTGGAACTGCACCACCAAGCAAGGTGAAACGGTGGTGACCTTCACGCTCGTGGTGACGCTCGGCGATGCCGGCGCCGCCACCGCAAAGTTCACCTCTGAGAAGCAGAACGGCGAACTCACCGGCCAGTGGGACGCAGAGACGAAGAAGCTGACGCTCACCGGGAAGAACGACGCAGGTACCGAGAAGGAGATGTCCTACTGGCTTGAAGCCACCGTCGACGGTGACGCCATCACTGGCAACGGCACGGCCACCGGCAAGGACGGCGAGACCAAGTACGCCTTCACCGGTACGCGCGCTCCCGCCGACGCCAAGAAGGACGAGAAGAAGCCCGAAGAGAAGAAGCCGATCACGGTCGACTTTGATGGCTTTGAATCACGAGTCATTGAACTGCCGCTTGGCACTAGCCGCATCGGCGGCATGGGCGTGAATGACAAGAACCAACTGATCTTCAGCCAAGGCGGTCAGATCAAGGTGTTTGACATCAAGGACAAGAAGAAGGAAGTCAAGAAAGTGGCCGACGGCGGCGGCTTCCAACTCACTGCTGATGGCAAGAAGATGCTGATGGGCCTGCAGATTCTGGACGCTTCCGCCGGATCAACCGGCAAGACCATTGTGAACCAGCCCATGCTCACGGAAATCAATCCTAAGCATGAATGGAAGCAAGTGGTCAGGGATGCATGGCGCATCTTCCGCGACTATTTCTATGACCCGTACATGCACGGCGTTGATTGGAACGGCATCGGCGAGCGGTACTTGGCAATGGTGAATGACGCCAACAGCCGCGAAGATGTCAGTTACATCATCAGCGAGATGATCAGCGAGCTCAACGTTGGTCATGCCTACTACAACGGTCGTGACGGTGGCGGCGGACCAAACGTCAGTATTGGCATGCTTGGCGTTGACTGGGAAGTAGCCATCGGACCAGACGGCAAGAACGTCTACCGATTCAAGCACTTGGTGTCCGGCGCGCCTTGGGATACTGATGCGCGCAACCCATTGCAAGAGCTTGGCGTCAATGTCAAGGAAGGCGAGTACCTGCTGGCCGTTAATGGCCTGCCTGTCAACGGCGCCAAGGATCCATGGGCTGCATTCGAAGGCCTAAGCGGCAAGACCGTTGCGCTCACCATTGGAACAAACCCAACGATGGATGACAAGGTGCGCGAAGTAGTCGTCAAGCCAATGGGCGGAGAAGACAATCTGCGCTATCGCGACTGGATTGAATCGAACCGCCGCTATGTCTCCGAGAAATCTGGCGGCAAAGTGGGCTACATCTACGTGCCCAACACGGGGCTCGACGGCCAGTCTGATCTGGTGCGCCAATTCCAAGGCGAGCAATTCAAACAAGCGCTGATCATTGATGATCGTTGGAATGGTGGCGGACAGATTCCATCACGCTTCATTGAAATGCTCAATCGCCCGGTCACCAACTACTGGGCGCGCCGCGACCAGCACGATTGGATCTGGCCCGGCAGTGCGCACAACGGACCGAAGGCCATGCTCATCAACGGGCTCGCTGGCTCGGGCGGCGACATGTTCCCGTGGCTCTTCCGACATGAGAACCTTGGACCGCTGGTTGGTACCCGCACGTGGGGCGGCTTGGTTGGCATCAGTGGTAATCCTGGAATGATTGATGGCTCTGGCGTCCGCGTCCCAGTCTTCGCGTTCTATGAGAAGGACGGCACATGGGGCATCGAAGGCCACGGCGTTGATCCAACCGTCGAGGTGCTTGATGACCCGGGCGTTATGAAGGGTGGACCGCATTACGGCGGCATTGACCCGCAGATGGACAAGGCTGTTGAACTGCTGCTCGCTGAGCTGGCACGCGCACCGGTCACGCACCCTGCTCGCCCGGCGTACCCAAACCGTTCCGGGTTTGGCATCAAGCCAGAAGATAAGTAATCCATTTCACAAACGAACAGGTGGGTCAGTGAGGCATACTCACTGACCCACCTGTTTCTTTGCTGTGCTAATCAATCAACGCGGCGTGGCAACGTGGTCGCCGGAATCGCTGTACTCAGTACCGCGAATGCCCTCGCCTGCCCAGCGGTCGTAGGTGCCCCAGCCACCGTGACCCATGGGCGACGAGTACGGGCCAGCGTTCGGCCCAAGGTTGTTGCCAATCTGCGTGCCCGAACCCCAGTACGCGCCTGGATTGGCGAACTGCTGAGGTGGGTGGAATCCGTTGGGACGCGCCAGAGGTGAATACCCCCAGTTTCCGCCAAGATCGGAGCCCATGCCGTTCCAACTGCGGTACGCCGCAGCGGGATATCCGTACTCATTGCCCGGACCTCGGAACGCCGCGGGCGCATCGCCAGCCGCGCCTTGGAACTGCCGATTGATGGCCTGCTGATTCTCAGTTGCTGCGCTCGGAGAAGCATCGCGTCGCGAGCCTTGATTGGCCGCGCTGCGGATGCCGGTCTGCCCCGCATTCGCCATGGAGCCGCGCGCTGCTGGCCATGAACGCTTGTCGATCGGCTTGTTCCGTTCGGCATTTCGCTTGGAGGCATCCGCAAGACCCTGCTTCTGCCAGTCCGAGTGATTGTCTGCCCAGCGGTTGTAGTACGGGTGCCACTGATTCATCCACCAGCCCCAGTGATTCCAACCCCACCAGTTGTTCATGCCGTAGCCCCAACCAACGTTCCAGCCGGAGCACCAACCCCATCCGCCCCATCCGTCGCCGGTGAGGTACATGGGATTCACATCAGCGCTTCCATAGAACGCGTAGTCATCGTTCGGATCATCCGGTGGCGAGAAGGTTCCGGTCTGTGCGTCGTAGGTGGCATCGCTGCCGTACGTGGTTGGGTACGCGCGGTACGCGCTGCCAGCAGGTGCTGCATACAAACGACCCGTTCCGTACACCGGCGTTCCGTCCATCAAGTACGTGCCAAGATAACCAGGTGAAAATCCAAACGTCACCGTGTCCGGCGTTGCGCCAAAGACCCACACGTAAGTGCACGCATACGCGGGGCACGAAGTCGGAAGCGCATAGATCGCACCCGGAACAGTCTCAGCGAGCGCCCACGGCCCGGTGACTGACGGCGCCATAAACCATGCACCCGAATCGCAGCAATAGGTCTTGCCCTCAAAGAGCAATACGGGCTGCGAAGCACCGGGCAACCACTTCACTGGCGAGCCGGCAATTGAGGCCCATGCAGTGTCGCCATCCGGCATGCCACCAGCAACGGAGAACTTCGGCTGCGCGCCTGCGCGGTTGAGGGTGACGGTGCGAATCTCGCGAGCGGCCAGCGTCGCCTCATTGGCTTCATCAGTACCAGGCACTGCAGCGCGTGCGCCGTCGTAACGCTTGGTGTGAGGCAGACCCGCAAACTGCGCCGGCACCGCGCCGGGTGACACCGCGCTCCATGCGCCCGTACCAAGCGAAGCGGTCATGAACCATCGCCCAGCAGCCAACACATAGAACGAATTGCCATCGATGGTCAGCAGAATGCTGTTGGTGTTCTTGACGCACTGCACGCCGGGACCGGCATTACCAAGTACTGGTGGGCCATCAATGGAAACCAACACGGTTGGCTTGGTGGCAACCATCACCGTGGCGGACTTGAGTGCGGGCGCCTTGACCAGTGGCGGCATCGCGGACACCGCCTTTGGCAGCGCAGGTGCCGTTCCGAGTGCAGCAACTACATCAGCCGCCAGCGGCGCGGACGCAGCCACGTATCCAGTCTCCATCACCGCGGACGAAACCCACGCTCCACCAACGCGCGTCCACCACGAGCCGTCCTTTGACTTGAGCAATACCGAAGCGGTGTTCGTCACCATGGTCCATCCGGTGGCGCCAAGCGGAGCCATTCGTGGCGCGCCGTCGACGGCAATGAGCACGGTGGGCTGCTGCGTCAGTGTGATTGCAGGCACTTCCGTCACCACGCCCGGCGTTGAACTGCCGCGCGCATTCACCAGCCGCATGTTCTGCAGCAAGATGGGTCGAGTGGTGGTCATCGCTACCACATAGAGCGCCTGCGACAGCGCCTTCACATCGGCGTCAGAAGCTGGCTTGCCGTCGATCGTGAACGTGCGCACTGCAAACTGATTGATCTCAATTTCGCCGGGAACATCGGCGGCCATCATCTCGGCCTGCAACTGTGCGTTGCCAGTGACGGTCTTGCCATCAGCGCCGTCCATGGAAACCTGCGTGACCAAGTAGGCACGCGCGCCATCGATGCCGGTGACGCGCGGCTGAAAGACGCGGTAGGTCTTGCCGTTGGAAGTGATGTCCTGCGGCCAGAGATTGGGGTGCGCCGGCATGGCGGCACTTTGCGCGGGGGCAGCGCTGTTCCCAGCCGAAGGCGCGGGGGCGCTCGCGGGAGGCGCGGCGTTGCCAACGGCTGGCGCCTGGGTGGAGGCAACGAAGGCGATGGAAAGGCTGACGAGGGTGGCGGCGATTGTGTGAATCATGGGGATCATGTTGTTCCAAGAGGCGCGTTGCATGCACCAAGCGGGGCAAAGTCTACCGCCACCGATGGTGCTGACATTGGATCGCCGGGCAGATGTCGAAGCGTCGCCTGGTTGGCGTATGCCTGACTAGTTTCAGATAGCCGGATCAAAAAGTTACAAATAGACGCTATCAAAGGTTTCACATAGACGCACTGAAAGGTTACAACCAGCCGGATGGGCTCAATCCGACTCCACCCGCTCGCGCAGTGCGGCCCGGCTGATCAACGTGAGTGAGCTTGCAGCACCGTTTCAGATAACGCGACCAACGATCCGCGACTACGTCACGCCGCTCGAGCGCATCTTCATTCTGGAAGAGTTGCCGCCATGGCATCGTCCTGTACGACGGCGAGGTCACCGTGGGATTCGGCGAGGGGATGTTTGCGGTCCCGATCGCCGAACTGTGGCGTTGATTGGCAAGCGGGCCATCCCAAAAAGAACCAGGGCGACCCGTACGGATCGCCCTGGTGTCATTCGTATCTCAGATCGTCAGTGCGCTTTAGGCGCGACGACGACGGCCGGTGAGGCCAGCGAGTCCCAAGAGCGCCACTGCGCCCGGAGCAGGAGTCACGCCGATCAGCGTGATGGTGCCGGTCCAGATGCCCAAATTTCCAGCAGCACCGTAGCCGTTACCGACCCAGATGGACTGGAGGGGGTTGCGATCCATGTCGATGGCGGTGGTCAAAGTCACCGTGCCAAACACCGGTGTTCCCGGTGCGCTATCGGCGCCGTTTGGCCAGGAGTAGCGCTGCGTAGCGCCGAGGTTGCTGTAACCACCAACCTGCAGCAGTCCACCAGTGCTGAGTGGCGATGCGTCCATGTAGACGCAGAGGTCGTCAGCGTAGGCCGAAGCGACCGAAGCATCGAGCGTCGCATTGACAGAAACGCCGGTCAGGACGCCCCTGAGGCTGCCTGCTGCGAAGGCTTCGGTAAAGTTGAAGCCAGTCCATGTCTGATTGGTGAACGAGATGGTCACGTCAGCTGAAGCAGCTGAAACGAGGGCAGCAGCGGCAATGCCGGAGGCGATGAAAGTCTTCATGTTGTAAATCCTGAAATAAGGGAAACGGGAAGGGAACAAAGAGCAGGGAACAATTCCGATCAGGGGAGGGAAGCCCGACTGATCTGAAACAACAGTGCCCTCGATTCCATGAGTTGCAAATGAAATGTGTGAATATTTGATTCCCCTCAGGGTAAAGTCCCCCTGCCGATGCCAGCATCCCCTGAAATCCCTGATTTAGATGCGTTGCTGGCACGCAGGGCCTTCGGGGAAGTGCTCCAGAGAACCCAAATCAGCCTGCGCCGAAATCCCAGAGATCTGCGGGCGTGGCACGCCCAAGCGCGGGCAGCCTTCGCCTTAGGGCGCCTCACCGTAGCGGATGAGGCAATTGAACGCGCCATACGCCTCAACGGGGCGTCGCACGATCTTGCCCTGCTGCGCGCCATCATTGATCACCGGCTCGGCCGGAGCGATGCTGCCATTGACCGCCTGCGCGGCCTGATCGCCAAAGGAGCACCGAACACGGTGGACGCCACCATGGCCCTCGCAGAGGTGCTTCACCGCGCCGGGCGTCGCCAAGAACTGCAAACCCTTGTGAGTAGTGGCGGCCACTGGCTTTCCGACCCACGCGCGCAGATATTTACAGCGCGCGTCACCGCACTGACTGACCCAACCGGCACTGCCGAGCGACTGGAAACCTTCGCACGCAGCGACGCGATTGCCCTGGCACGCCGTATCGCCGGCTTCGACGCCGTCCGCATGCTTGACGCTGCCGGCGAGTACCGCCGAGCCTTCGCACTTGCAGAACACCTGCATGCCACCACCGGCGAACGGTTTGATGTTGATGGAGTGATTGCCGATGCCAACGCGCAATCCGCACTGCTCGCCCGCGGAAAGCCATGGTTCACGCCGCGCGCGCCCGCAGTGAATGGTGTTGCGCTGGTTGTTGGCATGCCCCGCAGTGGCACCACCCTGCTTGAACAGATGCTTGATCGTCATTCCGCGGTGACCGGTATCGGTGAGTACGACGGAATCAACACGCTTGGTACTGCAGTCATCTCCGCTGGCGCATGGCCAACCGGACTGGCCATGCTGCCCACTGATGAAGCACTCGCCATGCAGCAGAACTACCTGTCCGGCATCGCTTCCATGCGGCGCGGCAATACGCAGTGGATGTTCGACAAGTCACTCAATACCTGGCACTGGTTGCCCGCTGTCGCAGCCGTCATGCCGGGCGCCGCGTGTTTCCACATCATGCGCGAACCGCGCGACACGGCGGTCAGCCTGTTCCTCTCCAATTTCCATCCGAAGAATTTCGGGTGGACCAGTTCATTGGCGAACATCCGCCGCATCATCGCCGCCGAGCGGGCGCTGGTGCCGCAAGCCCTGCACACGCTCGGAATCCCGCACGAATCCATCGTCTATGAAGAGTTGGTTGCCGACCCACGCGGCCACATGGAGCGGTGCCTGAAGCGCATGGGATTGGCCATGGAAGAGACCGTCCTGGCGCCGGAATCAAACGCGCGCACCGTGCTCACTCTGAGCCATGAGCAGGTGCGCAAGCCGATCAACCGATCGTCGATTGGGCGCTGGAAGAATTATGAGTGGGCGTTCGGCGCAGAGTGGGACTAACCGCGCAAATCACAGAGCGGCAGCGCGGCAGCGCGGCTGGCACTAGTAGCATCACCACTCCATGCCACCTCCTGTCAATCAACGGGCAGAACTTCAGCGCTTGCTGCAGCGCGGCGACTTCCTGAATGCCAAGCATCTTGCGGGCGACATGTTGCGCCGCAACCCGCGCGACGGCGAGGCCTGGCTTGGCGTTGCGCGTTGCGCGATCGGCATGAACCGCATGCGAGTTGCAGAAGAAGCGCTCGAACGCGCGGAGCGCATGATCACTGGCGACCACCGCATTGGCATGGCGTGGGCGATCGTTGATCACTACCTCGCTCGCAGCGATAAGGCCATTGATCGCTTGCGCGTGTTGATTGCGCGCAAGGCGCCGAATGCGCTTGATGCAACGATCTTCCTGGCAGACATCCTGCACCGCACCGGAAAGCGCGCGGAAATGAAGGCCTTGGTTGAGCAAGGTGGCATGTGGCTCACTGACGTGCGCGGCCGGATCATGTCGGCACGCGTGCGCGCGAAAGATGACCGCGAAGGCGCAGTTGCTGAGTTTGAAGCAATCGCACGCGAGCCAGGCGAAATGTCCATGCGGCGCAACGCCGGATTTGAAGCGGTGCTGTTGCTTGATTCTGCTGGCGAATATCGCCGCGCGTGGGAGTTGGCAACGTACATCCACGAGAACACGGCTCCCGTCTTCAACCTCTCCGACATGCACGCGGATGTGCATGCGCAGCGGCAACTACTTGCCAATGGCAAGGCATGGTTCAACCCGCGCGTTCCGCAAGTGGAGGGCATTGCATTCATTGTGGGAATGCCGCGCAGTGGCACAACGCTCCTTGAGCAAATGCTTGACCGTCATTCCTGCGTCGCTGGAATCGGCGAGTACGAAGGGATCATGGCGCTTGGAGATTCGTTGGTTCATGCGGGCGCATGGCCGCGCGGACTTGGCACCATGAGTCCAGAAGATGCGGTGATGTTTCAGAACAACTACATCTCCGGCGCGCGGACGCCAGACGTTGCAGACAAGGCGTGGCTCGTAGACAAGTCGCTGCAGACATGGCGCTGGCTGCCTGCCGTTGCCGCCATTCTTCCGGGTGCAAGCTGCATGCACATCACCCGTGATCCACGCGACACGGCGGTGAGTTTGTATCTCTCCAGCTTCAACCCCAAGCACTTTGGATGGACCGGTTCGCTTGGCGGCATCCGCGAGGTCATGACCGCCGAACGCGCGCTCTCCATGGAAGCACTCTCCGCACTCAAGATTCGCCACGAAGACATTGTGTACGAAGACTTGATCGAAGACCCCGACGGACACGCGCAGCGGGTGACCAAGTTCCTGGGAATTGCCCAAGAATCTGACATGCTGCGCCCGGAGGACAACACCCGCACGGTGTTGACCCTGAGCCATGAGCAAGTCCGACGCCCTATCAATCGAACCTCGATCGGCCGCTGGAAGAACTACGAATCCGCGTTCGGACCGGAATGGGACGCACTGGTGGCCACCCACAATTCTCGCCGGCGCTGTCCCTGAGCCGCCGCGTCGGGCAACAGGTGGTTGCAATGACGCGCACTTTCCACACAGCCGCCCTCGCCGCACTCGCCATCACCCTGCCAGCTGTTGCGCAGAGCGGCTCGTTTGTGAACTGGGAATCACCGCAATCGCACCCCATCGACCTCACGCCAAACGGACTCGTCCTGCTCGCCGTGAATACTGCCGATGCGCGCCTGGAGGTGTACGACGTTGTGGGCGGCTCGCCGGTGAAGCGCGGCTCAGTGCCGGTTGGTCTTGACCCCGTGTCGGTGCGCGCGCGCAGTGCAACGGAAGCGTGGGTTGTCAATCAGATTTCTGACTCCGTCAGCGTGGTTGATCTTGCCACCATGCGCGTCACCCGAACCATCTTGATCGGCGACGAGCCATCGGACGTGGTCTTTGCGGGCACTCCGCAGAAAGCGTTCGTTTCACTGTCACTTGCCGAGCGACTGGCGGTGGTTGATGCTGCAAGCCCAGCGACCGTGACAACGGTGGCGATTGCCGGCAGTCAACCGCGCGCACTCACCGCGAGTGCCGATGGCAATACCGTCTACTTGGGCATCTTTGAATCGGGCAATCACTCCACCATGTTGCCGCACGCAACGGTGAGTCTGGCAAGTGGTCCGTACGGCGGCGTGAATCCGCCTCCGAATGCTGGCACCACCTTCAGCCCCGCGAAGGCTGCATCGAACGGCACTGCGCCAAGGGTTGGTCAAATCGTTCGCAAGAACACCACCACCAACCAGTGGCTTGATGGAAACAATCGCAACTGGACCAGCTTTGTCACGTGGGACCAGCACGACAACGACATTGCTGTCATCAACGCGCAGACCAACTCAGTGAGTTACGTGAAGGGTCTCATGACCATCGTTGCCGGCATCGGCACTGCGCCCAATGGCGATGTGGTTGCCATCGGCATGGAATCACGCAACGAACTGCGCTTTGAGCAGAATGTCAACGGCGTGTTTGTGAAGTGTGTGGCTGCACGCCTTGCTGGCGGCGCAGGTCCGGGCACGGTGATTGATATGAATCCGCACCTCACATACACCAGCGCCACCACATCGGTGCTCAATCGATTGCAGTCGATTGGTGATCCGCGCGGAGTGGCATTCAGCCCAAACGGCACAGCGTGGGTTGCTGGTCTTGGTTCCAACAATGTGATTGGGTTTGACGCCGGCGGCGGGCGCACTGCCACCATCAATGTTGGCGAAGGCCCAACGGGTCTTGTCATGAATGCTGATGGCAGCCGGCTCTATGTGTTGAATCGATTTGAAGGATCGGTGTCTGCAGTCAGCACCGCCACCAATTCTGAGATTGCACGGATTGCGTTCCATGATCCAACGCCTGCCACCGTGAAGGAGGGGCGCAAGTTCCTGTTCGATACGCATCTCACCTCCGGCCTTGGGCAGTCAAGCTGCGCATCGTGCCATGTGGATGCACGGAGCGATCGTGTGGCGTGGGACATTGGTAATACCCAAGGCACCGTGCAGCTCTTTGATGAATCGTGCCAAGTACCGGGCTGCATTAGTTGGCACCCGATGAAGGGACCGATGACGACGCAGACGCTCTTTGGAATCATCGGCACCGAGCCGTTCCACTGGCGCGGCGAGAAGAATGATCTTGCTGAGTTCAATGAGGCGTACGTCCATCTGCAGGGGCGTGACAGTGAAATCACCGTGACAGAGATGGCCAGCATGGAGCACTATGTTGCATCGCTCACCTTTGGACCAAACCCAAACCGCAACATTGACAACACGCTGAAGACTTCCATTCCGATCGTTGGTGGCGTGGTCACCGGTACGGGCGGCACGGGTAATCCAACTGCTGGTCAGACCATCTTTAACACCTCGCAGATCTTTGGCGCGCCTCCCGGACTCACGTGCATCAATTGCCACGCTGGGATCACTGGCACCAATCAGAAGGTTGATATCCCTGCCCCGCCACCGGCAAATGAGCCGCAGAACCGCAAGAATTCGCCACTGCGCGACACGTACCGAAAGGTCGGCGCCAACAAGAGTTCGCTGGTCAACAACCGCGGCTTCGGGTTCGATCACGGTGGCGATGAAGCAACGCTGCAGGATGTTCTCAACATTGGCTTCCGATTCCCTGCTGGTGCCACTGGCTCCACGCAACGGCGTGACGTGGAAGCGTTCCTGTTGAGTTTCGGTACGGACACGCATGCTGGCGCTGGTCAGCAAGTCACCGCGCGCAACGCGGGCGGAAGTGGTGATGACAGTGCGCGCATTACGCAGCTCATTACGTTGGCAACAAGCCAGAGCACACAAGTTGGCTTGATTGCCAAGGGTAATCGTGACGGCGTGGCGCGCGGTTGGCTGCTGCAATCCGGAAGCTTTGTGAGCGACCTGACTGGCGAAACTATCACTGCCGCGGCCCTGCTTGCTGGTGCCACTAGTGGCAATGAAGTCACTTACACGCTGGTGCCTCCAGGCATGGCGCGTCGATTGGGTATTGATCGCGACGGAGATGGCGCGCTCGACCGCGATGAAGTGATTGCGGCTACTGATCCATCGGATCCGAACAGTTACCCAGGTGCGTGCCCAGCGGACATTGCCCCAATCAACGCGCGGAACGGCGTGGTGGGTGGCGAGGACCTTGGGTTGCTCCTGAGCGCATGGGGACTTTCTGGCCCTGGCGACCTTGACGGCAACGGCGTAGTGAATGGCTCGGATCTTGGGCAGCTCCTGAGCGCCTGGGGTGCATGCCAGTGATGTGATGGACGCGTTCGGCACCAACGCACAGTCAGCGAATTCTTAACCCCCACGCTCACGCGCTCGGCCTGTCTGGCGAGCGCGTGAGTATTTTTATCGCGCCAGTTGCAGTGTGCCATTCGTTACTGAAACCATCCAGACGTCCTTCTTTGGAACGGGACCGTTCGCGTAACTGATCGTGCCGGTGACGCCGTGAAAGTCAGTGGTGGCGGCCAGTGCAGCGGCGATGGCTTTCGGATCATCACTGCCGGCGCGCGTGCGTGCGTCGATGGCAAGGCGGGCGGCGTCGTAACCGAGTGCCGCAAACGCGTTGACTGGCGGGGTTCCGTACGCGGCGGAATACGCAGCAACAAATGCAAGCGCGGCGGGCGAGGCGCCGGCGCCAAGCCACGCGTGGGTGGTGAACCACACATGGTTGGTGGGGGCGGTTGCGGAAGCGGCGTTCGCGCTTGCTTGGCTATTGGCAGTGGGTGTGCGGAGTACAGCATCGCAGTCGAACGAATCGCCGCCGATGATTGGCGTTATTGGCAGTGCAGAGCGAACGGACTTCAGTACTGCGGCGATGTCTTCTGGCATGCAGGCAACAAAGATGAAGTCGGCGTTGTTGGCCGGCGCAACCAGGTGCGGCGCGATAGCGGGCGCGGGGGTGAAACTGAGGTCAAATTCTGCAACGGCGCTGCCGCCGACTTCATTTCCAAATCGGCTGCGAAAGAAGCTTGCCACGGTGCGTGTGTATTCATGGCGCGAGTCAAAGATGACCAGTGCGCGTTTCCCAAAGTGTGCCGCTCCAAAGTCCGCGGCGGCGATGGCTTGTGCGTCGTCGCCAAAGCATGCAAGGAATGTGCCAGCGCCGCAGCGGCCGGGCAGTTTGGGATCCGTTGCGCCGATCACCACGAAGGGCTTACCGATGCGTGTGAATTCAGGAATGGCAACCAGCGCGGGGTCACTGTCGGTGAAGCCGATACCAATGGTGTTACGAGCGGCGGCGGCGCGGGCGATTTCCGTGGCGCGCGGGGAGGAGCTCTGCGTATCGATGCACTCGGCGTCGAAGCGGAGTGTGGCCGCGCGATTGTGTTCAGTGATTGCCAATTGCGCGCCGCGCATGGCGCTGAGACCGATGGGCGACATGGGTCCGGTCTCGGCGGCGAGGACGGCGATGTGGGTGGGCGTGGATGCCAGCGCGGTGGATGGCGCGGGCGTTGCATTGGGTGTGTTCTTGGTGTTGGTTGCGTTCGGGGTGCAGGCTGCGGCGAGGCATGCGCCGGTGATGGCGGAGGCGCGAATGATGGTGGCGACGCTGCTGCGAACGGCGTACATTTGGGCTTGCATGTGGGGGATCGTATGAAGCGTCGTGTCGATGCTGTTCGGCCCCGTTGGGCTGGGATGTAGGCAACGTCCGCCGTGTTATCAAGTTGCAGTTACCCCTTGCGCACGCTGTCGGCTGTGACTACAATCTCTCTTTCCGAGTTCGGGCGCGCGCGAAGTTCGAAGTAGCCGGTTGCGCGCCCGACCGGAGGTTTTGCGGGTGTAACTCAGTGGTAGAGTGCCACCTTGCCAAGGTGGACGTCGAGGGTTCGAGTCCCTTCACCCGCTCTTAAAGCTTGAAGCCGAAGGTTAGTGCCTTCGGCTTCTGCGCTTTTTGGGGGTCGATGGCGCGCCGAGCACGAGATTGTTGTTGGAATCCCGCGAGAACGGTGGTACCTTCAGAACTATGAGGACAACTGAATACACCGGGCGGACGTGTCCACTCCTCGTGTGGACGGGGCTTGTCGCTGCGTTTCTCGCGGCGGGCGTTGTTGCGGGCGAGCAGAGCGCATGCGCTGATGGCGTCGTCCGGTGCTGGGGATACAACTACTACGGCCAGTGCAACACGCCCGCGGATCTTGGTCCATGCTCCAGCATCGCGGGGGGCAACGCCCACACCATCGCACTCGAAGCGGCATGCCCGCAGTGCCCATCGAGTCTGACTGGCAATTGCACAGTCGATAGCGCAGACCTCAGCATTCTGCTCAGTGCTTGGGGGTCTTGCCCCGCTGGGACGACGGGATGTACGGGCGACATCAATCATGACGGCCAAGTCAATGGCGCAGACCTCGGCGAACTGCTCAACGGTTGGGGCGCCTGCCCTCTCTGAACAAGTCACGCACAACCACCCAAGCTGGCCAAGCGCACGCTTCGCCGGGTTGTGTTTCATTCACCACCCCTTCACCCGCTCTTAAAGCTTGAAGCCGAAGGTTTGTGCCTTCGCTTATGTGCTATTTGGGGGTGCTTTGAGAGGGGCGGCTCAGGCGATCCATGATTCAAGTGCCAGCCCAGTATTCCAACGACCTGTATTAATTTCCATATATATATTATTTTCCGGATCCGGAAAATTATAATATACTGGAACGACATGCGTTCTCAGGAACCCATCACCGAAGCCGAGATCCCCGCACTCCTTGAAGCGCTTGGTGCGCCGTGGGGGGCCCAGGTGAATCTGAAACTGACCCCTTGGAAGAAGACCAAGGGCCGCCCCAATGCGGACATTCGAGTGCGCCTGCGCTGGGAAAACCAGACGTACGACTTTGCCGCCGAGTGCAAGAGCCGAAGCACCCCGAAGGCGATTGACGAAGCGCTGCTGCAAGTCCGACGCTACAGCCAGGCCGCTGGGCTTCCGCCGATGATCATCGTGCCCTACCTCGATGAACGCCGGCTCGATCGGCTCGCGGACGAAGGAGTCTCCGGCATCGATCTCTGTGGGAACGGTATCGCGACCGTCCCAGGGCGTCTCCTCCTGCGTCGCTCGGGCCAGCCCAATAAATATCCGGAATCGCAGCCGAGCAAGTACGCCTACCGCGCCGCCACTTCTATCGTCCCGCGCGCGTTTCTTACTCAGCCGCGCTTTGCAAGCGTGAGCGAGATTCAGGCGGCGATCGCAGCGCGTGGCGGCGCCGTCGCAATGTCAACGGTCTCCAAGGCACTCGCGCGCATGGCGGAGGATGTGCTGGTTGAACGTGCAGATGCACGGATTACGCTCGTCCAGCCTGCCGCCCTTCTTGACAAACTTCGCGAGAACTTTCGGCCGCCGTCCGTTCGAGCAAGCATCCGCGTGAAAGTGACCGGACCAATCGGCGCGCTGTTGAAGCAAGCCAACGAGAGCTCAATGACTCCGCGACTAGTGCTCACCGGAACCGCTTCTCAAGATCACTACGCCGCAGGCATGCGATCCGATGAATTGACCGCGTATTGCGGAAGTCTCAAGGACATTCGTGCTCGTGCCGGAAGTCTCTTCCAAGAGACAGAGCGCTTCGCTGACCTCACGATCATCGAGACCAGTGACCGAACCCCCTTCTTCGATGCCAGAAAAAATAAGGCAGGAATGACCTACGCGTCGCCAGTTCAGGCGTACCTTGAGTTGGCCTCCGGCGACAAGCGCGACAAGGAAATGGCGAACGACATTCGCACGGTGATCCTTCGCGAGACCGCCAACGCAATGAGGTCATGATGCCAGCAGATCCACTAACCATCACGGTGCTTGATCTTGATGCCGCGCTGGGCGGTGGCGCCAATCTCATGATCGGCGGCGGCTTTGGCCTCTACCTGAAGCAACTACATCTTGAGAAGTCTGGGCTGAAGACGCTTCTCCCAAAGTCCAAGTGGCCGCAGGCGAGAACAACGCAGGACATCGACTTGTTCCTTCGTGCTGAAATTGTCGCAGATGCCGCGCACATGGACCGGCTACGACAAGTACTCGATCAACTTGGGTTCATCGTAGAAGAGGACGCCAAGTGGATGAAGTTCGCGCGAGATGTTGGTGGGCGAAAGGTCATCATTGACCTTATGGTCGGACCGTTGGGAGAGTTCGAAAGTCAAACCGAGCGGCACAGTATCCGCGTTAAGCCAATCGGAACTTCCGGCCTGCACGCTCGCGCTGCTAACGACGCCATTGGCGTGGAGTACGAACCGATTCGCCTTTCTGTCAGCGATGGAAATCGATCAAGCGAAGTCCTGGTTCCACAGGCGTTCCCGTTCGCACTGATGAAGCTGGGCGCGCTCCGTGATCGGATCAACGACGCCAACAAGGACGAAGGTCGCCATCACGCGCTCGACTTGTACCGAATCATCGCCATGCTCACCGAGGCGGAGGATGGCGCGGCAAAGATTCTCGCGATGCAATATTCCAAAGACCCGGTGATCGCGGCTGCGATGCGCACCATTGATGAACTATTCGTAGCCCCAACTGGCATCGGCAGGATCAGATTGCGTGAACACCCGCTGTGCCCAGCAGAGGCTGATCAAATGTGGCTGGCCAACGAACTCAAACGGCTGATCGCAGGTTGACCCACCACAAACGCTCCGCCGCAGGGGCGCCGCACAGCACGCACCAATACGCCAAAAAAGACCGATCCCGCGAGCCGCCTACGCGACCCGCGGGATCGGATGTCACATCACACCAGCGTCGGCATCAGGCGCGACGACGGCTGCGGATCGCCAGCGCGAGACTTGCGAAAGCGGCCACGCCCGGGGCGGGGACCAAGATCGCAGTGCCGAGCGAGCCGATGTTGCCCAACGCATCCGCAGACACGAATCCGACCTGCGTGCCGATCGTTCCGACGGTGCTCACCACAGCCGAATAGTTCGGGTCGATCGCACCCTGCGCATCCCAGCCCCAGAAGAAGCTGGAACCAGTGGTCGCGGCGCCGAAGCTGACCTGGTTCACGTTGACGCTCAGGTCGTTGAAGAGGCAGACGCCGTCGCCGCCGGAGCTGAAGCTGACCCCGCCGCCCGAGTAGTAGCCGACCTGCACGTTGGTCAGGCCGCCCCAGAAGGTGCGGAAGGAGGCGACGCCTGCGCCGGCTGCGGATTCGATGAAGATCACCGACTCACCAGCGCCGATCGAGCTGATGCCGCTGAGGGCAACTGCGGCGGCGATGTTGAAGGAACCATCGTCCATCTTCCAGCCGGTGAGGCTCACGGCGGAGCTGCCGTCGTTGGTGACCTCAAACCAGTCGGGGGTTCCACCGGTGCCGCTCGAACTCATCACCTCGGTGATGACGATGCCGGCGTGCGCGGCGGGAACAATGACAGACGTGACCACGAGGGCCGACAGAAGGGAGTAACGCATTGAGATGGCTCCAAAGAAGGGAAAGGGAAAGGAAGCGAAGCAGAAGACGAATGCCCGTGGACGTTTGGAACGCCACGTTGCCCCTTAGACCGAACCTCCTAGACACCACAAACTAAGCCACCTCTGTGAGCAACGCGTTCAGAACCGATGCAGTTGCCGTTCGGACATTGTTCGAATTGTTCAGCCCCATCGAGCCAGAAGGAAGGCAAGGTCCAATCCGTCAACGAAGCCGTTTCCGTCCAGATCGGCCGGGCACGGTGACGTGCACGGTCCCCACGTGGCCAGGAGCAGGGCAAGGTCAAGTCCGTTGACGATGCAATCGGCATTCAGGTCGCCGATGGCGTCGCAGATAGCGTTCACCTGGAAGACTGAGAGCGTGCCGCTGACCTCGTTCGCCACAAGTACCAGCGGATAGCCGTTCGGCGATTGCGCAGCGGGGACGAAGCACACGCCCTCAGAGCCCAGGTCGCCAGCGTTGCCACTCGATGGAAGTGCCGTGAAGATGCGGCTATTCAAGTAGCCCTCGAAGCTTGGCGATGCGGGGTTGTCCACGCAGAAGGCGAACAAGCCGCCGACTCGCTCCGAGACGCCGAAGACGAACTGGCGACCTGCAACCACGCCGACAGTGACGCCTTCAGCCTCCGGACCCTTCGAGCGACTGCGATTGTCGCGCGTGTTGTTGGTGTGGCTCGCATTAAAGTAGAGCGGATACGTGGATGCCGTCACCTGCTCAAGCAGATCGCCGGAATCCCACACACGGCTGCCATCTGCGGCCCAGATGGTGAAGCCACGTCCGCCGTAGGACACGATGCGGTCGAAATCGCCGTCGCCGTCAAGGTCGCCAAGATCCTTGCGGATCTGCAGGCGGCCCAAGCGCGCGTTGCCACGAAGCCAACTGCGTCCGGGGAACACGTGCTTATCAAGCGTGACCGCAGCCACCGTGGTGCCATCGACGAAGCTGCCCCACTCGCGCGCGTCGCCCTCGTTGGCGGTCACGTAGTAATCCTGTCCGCTGGACCGGAACGCGGCGATCGCGTCCGGCATGTAGGCGCCGTCGACCGGCCATCCGCGGATGGCATTGGCGCTGTCTTGGTCACTCGGATCAAGACCGTTACCAGAGAACGTGATCATCCCGAGGACCGTCGACGCAGGCGATGGATTCGGAGTCAGCAGGCCGGTAGCACGGTCGAACGTGCCCTGCAATTGGAAATCGTTGTCGTTGAGTACAAAGATCGTGGACGGGTCGCGCATTGCCAGACCCTCCACCTTGTCGCCAACCGCGGCGTACCCCACGGCGGCAAGGTCAACCTTCAGCGTCTTGCGAACGGGCACGATGCCAGCAGCCGCAAGCTGAGCCGGGGTCATGCGATCAAGCGTTCCGCCGGGACCAGCGATCGCGGCAGAGAGTGTTGAAAGGTCGGTGGCACCGGCAAGGTCGATCTCGTAGATGCGCTTCTGGCTGGATGAGCCAACGGCGCTGTCGCGCTCGACCACCAGGAAACGTCCGGGGCCGGAGGCGCACGCGTCACCGAGTTTGTCGCTGGCGCCGCCCTCCAAGATGTACGCGTACTCAGCAACGACGCTGCGGCTCACCGGGCTGAACTTAGCGATGCGGATCAGCCGCGATGCCTTGGAGTTCGCATCGTTTGCCACGTCCGGGTTGTCCAGCGGGCTCTGCACAAAGCAGAACAGCTGGTCATCCCACACCGCAATCGCCTCAAACCCGCGGTTGTCGCGGCGCTGCGCATACACCGCTGGGAACGCCTCGGTTCCCAACGTCACGCCGTAGTTGTTGGCGCCGACCGGTACGAAGCGCTCGACCATGAGACCGGTCGCATCGAACCGGTACAGCGAGGGTCGGTACTCGTCGCACATCCAGAACGAGCCGTCGGCGGTGCGCACCAAACCTTCAAGGTCGGCGCCCAGCGGATCGAGCGCGAGTGGGTTGCCGAACAGGTCGCAGGGATCCTCATCGGTGTTCGCCAACCCAGGGGACTGCCCAAGCACGTTCGGAAGGCCGGTGAGCGGGGAGCCGTCAGGCTTGCGGAGCAGAAGTTGCCCGGTGAGCGCGAGTGCGTTGGTCGTCGGGTTGTAGGTGAACGTGCAGATGCGCGGCTGGTAAGCGGGCAGTACGAACGGACGCTCGAGCGCCGCATCGCCGTCCAGATTCAGGGGCTCGCAGTTGGGGCCGCGGTCCGGGTGCGCAAGGAACGTGATCACGCCGGTGGTTGCATCAACGGAATCGATCCACAGGCCGCTGAAGCCGCCGAGCAGGATGTCCTGTCCCGCGGCGGTGGTGCCGACCACGGGCGGTGCAGTGAACGTGGCGGTGGTCAAGGCCGCGGTGCCGGAGCCATGGGGCTTGTAGCCAAGAGGACGGACGGCGACGATGGTGCGCGTAGCGATGTCAACGACCGCCATCGCGCTGTGTTCCTGCAGTGTGACCCAAGCGGTGGAGGAATCCGCGGAGACAGCGATGTACTCCGGCTCAAGGTCCTGCCCGATGGTTGGCGAATTCGGGCCGAACGCACGGATCGCGGGGTCGATCACGCCGGCCGGCAATCCGTTGAAACCAATGGTCGTGACGCTCGCCTGCGAGATCCGGCCCGTCACGTCGATGATGCTGATCGAACCCTCTGGGTCAACAACGTAGTTGGCGTCTGGCTCGCCCTCATTGGCGGTCATGACCTTGGTTCCGTCCGGCGTGAAGCAGACCATGTCCGGACCCGCGCCGACCGTGACCACGGCTACGAAGGTACCGGTGGTGGTGTAGAAGACGATCTTGCCAGGGTCAGTGTTGGTTGTGGCTGAAACGGCAGCCGCGACGAGTCCGTTGCGCACGGCCAAGCTTTGCAGCTGCGCGCCGTACGGCATCATCGGAATGGAGCCAACGCGAATCGGCGCCGCGGGGACCGAGAGATCCATGATCTCAATCGATGCGGAGAGCGCGTTGACCACAAAGGCGCGGGAGGTGGTG
>Ga0247841_10005199_pt1 | contig 21377 bp, 16 predicted proteins | sample LaCruzMarch2015__2_FD_192410 | JGI IMG/M metagenome (GOLD analysis project Ga0247841, IMG submission 192410) | Freshwater microbial communities from meromictic Lake La Cruz, Castile-La Mancha, Spain - LaCruzMarch2015_18m | ecosystem: Environmental > Aquatic > Freshwater > Lake | place: Spain... | reverse complement strand
GAGGGCTTCCACGCAGGTCCGGGTCACATTGTTGAACGGATCTTGTTCGGTCAAGCTCCAACCGGAGGTCTGGCAATGGGTGCGCAGGACCATCGACTTGGGATTCTTCGGATTGAACTGTTTCACAATTTTTGCCCAGAGCATACGTGCTGCCCTCATTTTGGCTATTTCCATGAAATGATTCATCCCGACTCCCCAGAAAAAAGAGATGCGGGGGGCAAAATCATCTATATCCAATCCGGCCTGCGTGCCGGTCCGCAAGTATTCCAAGCCGTCGGCAAGCGTATAAGCCAGCTCGAGGTCGGTGGTGGCGCCTGCTTCCTGCATGTGGTAACCGCTGACACTGATGGAGTTAAATTTAGGCATATTCGCGGAGGTATATTTAAAGATATCCGCGATGATGCGCATGGAAGGCAAAGGGGGATAAATGTAAGTATTCCGCACCATGAATTCCTTGAGAATATCATTCTGGATGGTTCCTGAAAGCTGGTCGAGCCTGGCTCCCTGTTCCAAACCGGCCACGATGTAAAATGCCAGGATGGGTAATACAGCCCCGTTCATCGTCATTGAAACCGACATACGGTCGAGCGGGATCTGATCAAAAAGGACCTTCATGTCCAGAATGGAGGAAACAGCAACCCCGGCTTTGCCGACATCGCCTACCACGCGTTCATGATCAGAGTCATAACCGCGATGGGTGGCCAGATCGAATGCTATCGAAAGTCCCATCTGGCCTGAAGCCAGGTTCCGGCGATAAAAGGCATTGGATTCTTCCGCAGTCGAAAAACCGGCATACTGCCTGATGGTCCAGGGTTTTGTAACGAACATGGTAGAATAGGGGCCGCGAAGGAACGGCGGGATACCGGCAGCATAGTGCAGGTGCTCCATACCTGCCAGGTCCTCAGCGGTGTAAACAGCCTTAACCGGGATCCCTTCTGCCGTCATCCATTCCTCACTAATCCGGTTTTGAAGTTCCCACTCTTTGGAACTTACTTTCAGACTCGCAGAAGTTTTATAATTGATCTTTTGAAAATTCGGTTTCATTGATTATTTAGTTTCAAGTTTCTTGTTTCAGGTTTCTGGTTTTGCCGGCTTTATGCTTTCCTTTATCGACGTTTTAAATTATCTCATTTCCAAATTAACTCCTGAAATTTCCTCAACTCCTCCAGTACATTCGACCTCACGTGAATAAAGTGCTCTATGCCCTCTGCCCTAAGCTGATCAAGATGATCCTTCGGATAACCTGCAATAACTATCACAGCCTGATCCTTCAGTTGTTTGATGATTTCAGGGATAATTACAGGATATTCATCATCAGAGCTGCAGATCACGGCAATTTCCGCCCTGCTGTCGATAAAAGCTTTCACTCCTTCTTCAACAGAATTGAACCCGAGGTTATCGATCACCTCAAAACCGGCACAGGCGAAGAAATTCCGGCTGAACTGCGAGCGTGCCATGCGCATGGTGAGATTACCATAAGAAAACATGAAAGCTGCAGGCCGTTTATGCTCCTTTGCATACAAATCGGTACGGTACCTGATTTCCTCGAAAGGCTGTGCACAGCGGAAGGCCTTCAGTGTTTCCACTACCGATCCGTCTTCAGCGCTATCCCGTTCCTTAAAAACTGCCGGGGATACTTTTTCAGCCTTGTATTCCGTAAAATTCGGGTATTGGTTCACCCCGAGAAGAATATCCTTCCGGTTAGCCAGATCCATATTCCGCCGGCGAGCTGTTTCCGCTATTTTTCCCTGGATGAATCCCTGGCTTACCGCTTCAATAAATCCTCCGAGAGCATCCACCTCCAGGAACAGTTTCCAGGCTTCGGCGGCTATAGAATCGGTAAGGTTTTCCAGGTAATAAGACCCTGCCGAAATGTCCGCTACTTTATCAAGATACGACTCCTCTTTTAGCAACAGCTGCTGGTTGCGGGCAATGCGCTCTGAGAAGTCTGAAGGTTTTTCATAAACCTCGTTAAAGGGAATTACGGTGAGTGAATCGATGCCGGCTATGATGGATGACATCGCTTCGGTGGTCGTCCGGAGCAAATTGACATAAGGATCGTACATCGAATTATTCCATAGTGAGGTTATAGCGTGGATCTTCATCTTCGTTACTTCTTCCTTGCTTGGCCCGTAAGCTTTGACGATATGGGCCCAGAGCAGGCGGGCAGCCCGGTATTTGGCAATTTCGAGGAAATAATTGGAGCCTGTTGCAAACCTGAATTTGATCTTCGGCGCTATCTGGTTGATTGAGAGACCTTTTTCCGTCAACCGCGTGAGGTATTCCGCACCCTGAGCCAGGCTGAAAGCAAGCTCTTCCACGATAGTCGATCCGGCATCATGAAAATGATCGCCGTTCACATTGATTACCGTGAAGTGTGGCAAATGAGCTGATAATTTGATCATTTGCACGCATTGATCAAGATCTTCATTGTTTGATAAATAGTAATTTCCACGGGTAATCAGGTTGCCGAAAGGGTCAAATTCGATTGAGCCATGAATCTTCTGAAAGTCGCGGTTATAACGAACGAGCATTTCATAGTGGTTCTGCAAAACCTGCAGGGCGTTACGGCCGCATTTAAAGTTGATCTCTACCATTTCGGCAAAGATATTCTTCAGCAGCAGGTCGAGGTCATCTTTAGCGTATTCCTTATTGTCTTCAAGGATAAAGCCCAGTGAATCAATCCCTTTCATCAGGATATCCAATGCTTTCTCATTGGTCTGTTTCAGGTCGCTTACCATGATATCCTGGCGGATAAACCAATCGTTTCCTGCTTTTTTTACCCCTCTGGCATAAGGAAAAGTATCCGGGAATGGTGTCAGGTATTCGAGAGATTTCAGGTTTTCTGAAGTATAATAAGGCATTATATGCAATCCTTCATCGGGCCTGTAAACAAGTTTTTTCCCGTAATCTGCCCCTTTCAGGTCTCTTATGATCGTATTTTCCCATTCCTGGACTGAAACAGGGGGGAATTCTGTAAAGAGCTTATCTTTCTTATTTTTATCTTCCATAGATAATCAATTGTTGACTTGATCTGGTTTGCTTTTTATTTCACGCAAAGAACAGCAAAGCAAATAAAAGAACGCAAAGTATTAAGGGGGCAAATTTACGAACAATAATTTACAAAAGAGGGTGTCTTAAAAGTCGAAACATTCTCTTATTATTTACTGCTCCGACGGGTAAATCCGTCGGTTAATATTTTGTAACTTATTCGTTACCAACGGCTTTAGTCGTTGGAGCATGAATATACAAACATTATTTTTATGGCAGAAATGCCATTTAAGACACCCTCCAATCCTTAGCGTAGCGAAGAATCTGTTTATTAAATAATTTTGTTACAGAATTGCAATATGCAACGTTTTGTACTATTTTTGCAATTCAAAATCGAACCATCATGGCAACAGCCGTCAGAATTTCGGATGAATTACTCAACCTAGCCAGGAAAATTAGCAAACTTGAGAACCGGTCCGTTACCGGACAGATTGAGCATTGGGCACAGATCGGTAAAATTTCAGAAGAAAACCCTGATATGCCTTACAGTCTTATTAAGGAACTATTAATGGGCCTCCAGGAATTAGCATCCGGTGATTTTTCCGAATATAAATTTGATCAACCCTGATGAAAGTTATTCAATCGCGGGTATTTGAGCGCAAGGTGAAAAAACTTTCCAAACCGCAGAAAGTTCAGCTTGATGAAGCAGTCAGGGATATCCTCAGTGATCCTTATATAGGAGAACAGAAGAAAGGCGATCTGAAGATAATCTTTATTTATAAATTCCATATCGGCAATACGTTGTTTCTGCTTGCTTACGCTTTCACTCCCGAAATCCTTAAATTGATCATGCTGGGGCCACATGAAAATTATTACAAGGATTTAAAAAAATATCTAATGAAATGATGCAAGATTGAATTGGACGTTATAAAGATTTTCTGATTTGACGATTTGAAATATTTTCATAATATATTTCAGATGCACCTGAATATATTATTATATTTACAATAAATTTCATATATGTCTGAATATTTTAAAGCACTCGGAAAATATAATGTCTGGAACGGCGAACAGCTCAAAACCGGCTATAAACGTGTGGGTTACCTTACGAAGATTGAAAAACTTATAGGGACTTCGCTGGTAAAAGTATTAATTGGCCAGCGTCGCACAGGTAAAAGCTACCTGCTTCGCCAGATCATGGAATTGCTCATTGAACGTGGCGTCAATCCGGCTAATATTTGCTACCTGAATAAGGAGTTTTTTGAGTTTGATTCCATTGATTCGGACCAAAAATTGTTTTCACTAATTTTTGAATACCGGGAGAAGATTAAACCGAGCGGGCGGGTTTATCTTTTATTTGATGAAATACAATCGGTGCAGAACTGGGAAAAAGTTGTCAACTCATTATCTCAAAATACGGTTGATGAAGTGGAGGTGTTTATTACCGGATCAAATTCTACCATGTTATCCGGTGAACTGGCTACTTTGCTCAGTGGAAGGTATGTGTCGTTCCTCGTGTTTCCGTTCTCATTTAATGAATTTACCCGGTACTATGCTTTAATACCTTCACGTGAAAGCATGGTGCAGTATCTTAAAAGCGGCGGACTGCCTGAATTGCTCCATATTAATGATGAAGAAATGCGCCGCCACTATATCCAATCGCTCCGTGATACAATAATCTTACGCGATATTGTACAACGTTATCATATAAAAGATGCCTGGTTGCTTGAAAACCTTTTCAACTTTCTCGTTAGCCAGACGGGCCATCTGCTTTCAGTGAATAACATTGTTAACTATTTCATCACACAAAAAATAAAAACCAACCACGAAACCATCACCAATTATCTGAATTATCTCAAACAGGCATTTTTGATCCATGAAGCACCCAGGTATAATATCAAGGCAAAAGAATTACTTACAGGAGTAAGGAAGTTTTATCTAAACGACCTGGCTTTCCGGAATTTCGCCATGCTAAAAATGGATACAGGGCTTTCACAAAATATTGAAAACATGATATTTCTGCATTATCTGTCAGCAGGATACCATGTCTTCGTTGGAACCCTGCATGATAAAGAAATTGATTTTATAGTAGAATCAGGAAATGAAAGGCAATACATTCAGACTACATATATGTTGACTGATTCTAAGGTAATTGAACGTGAATTCGGCAACCTGGAATTGATTCCAGACCATTATCCTAAAAAAGTGATCAGTCTCGATGATGTTTCTATTGGGAACCGCAATGGGATCGAGCACGTTTGTGCATGGAAACTCTAAAGATTGGACGATTGGACGATTTGGTGATTTGGTGATTTGGCGATTTAGCGATTTAGCGATGTAATTTGATTATTTGTGAAGTTTTCAATTGACCCATATCATTGACAATGAAAATGTTGTAAATTCCTCCGGGTAAGGCTGAAAGATTCAATTGAATTAATTTCTGTCCCGTTCCAGTTCCTGTTAAATCCTTTCGAAATAATGTTTTTCCGGCAAAATCATTGATGAATATCTTCTCATTACCTTCATTTTCAACCAATTCAATATTTACATACTGATCGGAAGGGCTAGGGAAAACCCGGAAAGTTTGTTTTTTTGCAGTTGAGCTTATATCAATCCCCAGCGATCCGTCATGATACACAGCACCCCAACCCAATGCGTTCTGCATAGGATCAGACTTGAATCTAAGCGTAAACACGCCATTTGAAGAGGAGAAATTTCCCGGATTAATACTGCCGGAAAAACCGCCAAGAAAAGGATAAGTAGTGTCGGACCCGGCATAAAGCCACAATGAGTCATATCCTTCTTCCAGGTTGAAATCTGCAAAAGAAAGCCACCGTGAATCATTGAATCCCTGATCAATAGTCATGACATAATCTTCACCGGTATAGTAATTCCATGATGGACCGCCGGAATCATAAAGGGTATCGTAAATCAAAGGAATATAACAGTCTGTGAATTTATCCGAAATGGCCTGCCAAAGATCAGGATAGCCATTGTCGTATCCCAATGCCCAGACTCCGATCCCGGCCAGATCACGGTATCTCACTATATCGTATTTCTTCCGGAGATCACGGTCAAGCCCGATAAAACACTGGTTCCAGTTATCATTCTGAAAAAAGATGTAACAGGATGAGAAGCTGTTAGGTTCCCAGTAATAATTCGCCGGGTTATAAGTACCAGTGTTACTACGGACATTGGCATAAGTAAGTGTTGATCCGCTGGCCAGGGTTTGCGAAGGTACATTATTTGAAAGTGTTTTCCACTGCCTGCCATAATAAGGAATGCCGAGAATGAATTTTTCCTGGCTGACTCCGGCAGACTCAAAAGCAGAAATCGTCCTGGAGAGGCTGTAGTCATATCCGGAAGTCAGGGAATAAAGAGGGGATACAGGACCAGCCTGGGAGCTGCCATTCCAGTAATAATCATAACCCATGATGAAATACCAATCAACACAATTATTCAATTTGGAAATTTGAAAATTAGTTTCCCAATCGACGGCAGGGAGGTCAATACTAAGTTTGGCATCAGGCAAAATGACTTTTAATTGCAGTGAAAATTCCTGCATAAAAGCCGTGACGCTATCACTCATGGAAGACGGCAAAGCTTCAATATCCATATTGATTCCATCGGCATTTCTTTGCTGAAGCAGCGAGATCAGGTTGTCGATCAGGTTCTGCCGGGAAGCCATGCTGGTAAAAAAACTATTATGTCCTTGAAACAAAGTGGCACAAAGATGGACTTTGACACCGTGAGCTTTAGCTGAATCGATGGCTGGATCGGTGAGCCAATCGTGGTAAGAAACCGGATCGCCGGTAGAAGGATCAACTTCATAATCGAAATAGCAAAAATCGGAAATCAGGTTCCACTGGTAATTCAGATAATCTGAGCCTGCCCAGTAGGGATGAAAGCCAAAAACGATCCGCTTGAGTTGGCAATCGGCATTTTGGTTAAGGGTCTTTCTTGCGGTAAATCCACTTAATGAATCATAGAAACCGGTCTCCCTTTTACCAAACTGGCTATAATAATCCCGTTGCTCTGCATGAATGGAAGTATTATGGTATTGGGCGGAAAGTTGTAAAAATAAAATTATCTGTACTCCGATGATTATCATGCTTTTCATCTTACATGCACTCACCTCCCAATTTTGAATTTTGAATTTTGAATTATAAATTAATTTTTGATCTTCATTTCCTCCACCAAATGCCCTGCACCGGCATATTTATCCATGATGAAAAGGCAATAGCGTATGTCGAGAACGATGTTCCGGCACATATCAGGATCGTACATAATATCGCTCATCGTGCCTTCCCAGTTCCGGTCGAAATTAAGACCAATCAGTTCCCCGTTGGCATTCAGCACCGGGCTGCCGGAGTTACCGCCTGTCGTGTGATTTGCTGCAGTAAAACAGACATTCATCACCCCATCGTGTCCATACCGGCCATAATCCTTTGATATGAAAAGTTCTTTCAACCGGTCAGGAACCCGGTAATCGTAAATATCAGGATCATTTTTCTCCATGATTCCCTCCAGTGTGGTCTGGTAATCATAATAGACACCGTCCTGCGGATAGTAGTCGTTCACTACGCCAAATGAGACCCTGAGGGTGAAGTTTGCATCGGCAAAGAGCAGTCTGTCTTTTTTCATTTCCATGATGGCTTTCATATAAACACGCTGCAAACTATCCTGGCTGACCATCAATTGCTGAAAAGGCACTGAATAAGCTGCTGAATATTTCGTGAAAAAACTCATCATCACCTTAAAAACCGGATCATTTTCCAACTTCTTTCCCTTTTTGGGTGTATAATTGTTCATGACTTCGTTCATCCGATCTTCAGAAATAAAAACCGATTCTGCATAAACCCAATCTGCATAAGAATCGATATCACCATCGAATTTATTATCAATCAAATGATAAATATCCGGCAATTCGCCTGCATCAACCGAACGGCGGAAATGGTAAAGCATCGCGCTAAACAGTTTTTTATCCGTTACCAGGTCATAATCCTTAAAAAAACCGGGAATACCGCCTTTCAGCCGATCAACTTCCTTTTGCCATTCATCTGTGGCAGGTTTTTCCATTGCTGCCAGGTTTCTGAACCCGGAAGCATAACGGATAATATCCAGGCTCCAGACCGCTTCCGAAAAGTTATCGATCCATGATTGAAATGGCGCCAGATCTTCGGTGAACCGTCTGTAAGCCGGAAGGATACCTGAATACGCCCTGCCTTTCTGATCGGCCCAAACCTGAAAATCTTTTTCAAATATTTCCTTCTTCTCCACAGCATGAAACCGTTCAAGCCCTTTACTCTCACCCATCCATTTCTTCCAGGCATTTGCCACGCCCGCATATTTGGAGGCATATTGAATCCTTATTTTTGGATCTGCAGCCATGCTGCTACCCATTATATCGAGTTTTGTGCGGCGGATATCAATCTTATCCGGGTTGGAGTCCTCCGCGATCAGTTCTACCATATACGACGGCAGGTACTGGCGTGTCGAAGCCGGGTAGCCATAAACCATGGTGAAATCGCCCTTATCAACTCCTTTCAGAGAAACCGTAAGGAATTTTTTTGGCTTATAAGGGACATTGCTTTTTGCAAAATCAGCAGGTAAATTGTTGCTGTCGGCATAGATCCTGAAGACGCTAAAGTCGCCTGTATGCCTGGGCCACATCCAGTTGTCCGTATCCCCGCCGAAATTACCGATTGCTGCAGGTGGAGCTCCTACCAGCCTGACATCCTTAAAAACTTCAGTCACATACAGGAAATACTGGTTACCTCCAAACAATGGATGAACCTCTGCATGGTAATGGGTATCTTTCTCAGCTTCTTCAATCAGGGTTTTGGAAGCCTCATCAATGGCTTTCTGCCTGTCATGTTCTGTCATCCCTTCCATCACTCCGGCTAAAATTTTATCAGAGACGTCCTCCATCCTGACCAGCAATGAAACGGTCAATCCAGGGTTTGAAAGTTCTTCTTCACGGTTCATGGCCCAAAAACCACCGGTCAGGTAATCATGCTCAATGGAACTATGCCGCTGGATGCTTCCAAAACCGCAATGATGATTGGTCAGTAACAGGCCTTCTTCAGATACAATAGCTCCCGTGCAGCCTCTGCCGAACAATACAATGGCATCTTTCAGGCTGGGCTGGTTAATACTGTAAATATCTTCGGCCGACAGTTTCAGCCCCTTTTTTCTCATTTCATCAAGTTTCTGTTCACCAAGCAGGCTGGGAATCCACATGCCCTCGTCGGCCAGTAAGAAGTTGGCAAAGAGCAAACTACTAATGAGTATTATATAGATTCTTTTCATAGCTTTAAAATTAAATTTTATAAGCGATCGTTTCAATCTCCACCAGCGCACCTAAAGGAAGCCGCACCACTCCATAAGCAGCCCGTGCCGGGGGATTCTCCGCGTAATACCTTCCGTAGACTTCGTTCATAGCAGAAAAGTTATCCATATCATTGAGTAAACAGGTCGATTTTATTACATCAGCGTAACCATATCCGGCAGCTTTCAGGATCACCCCGATATTTTTCATCACCTGCTCGGTTTGTTCTTTAATACCGCCTTCGACAATTTTTCCTATGGCAGGATCAATGGGTATCTGGCCTGAAATAAAAAGCATACCATTGGCTTCAACGGCCTGGCTGTAAGGGCCTACTGCTTTCGGCGCCTTTGGGGTGTCTATGATTCTCTTCATAATTCTTTAAGTTATTTTTATGATACGTAAAAGTATAGAATTGAATGAAAATTAGAAATTATCCCTGAAATCTTTTTTCTTGTTCAGTTTGAGGTCTTGCAGTAAAGAAGCCTTTGCGTTAATGGTAAAGTTCCAGCTCTTCCGGGCGCCGGTCGGGATCCAGTTAAAACGCATTTCCCAGCAATGCAGATCGCGGTAAATGTTGATAGAAGTATAAGAAAGGTCTTTGGCCTCAAAATCCCACCCCGTCATGATGCCGATCTTCCATTTTGGCGTAATGCTCACATTGCCAGATACGCCTAAAGTTTGAATGATTGTTTCCGTTCTTTCATAAACATAGTCAGGATATTTGTGAACCGCATTATAACTGAAGGAGTAACTCAAAGTCAGGTCCCACGGGATGGACCAATCGATATAATCGTCGGGATTAAGGTTGATCTCTTCCATCTCAGCTTCGGTTCCCACAGCAGGTGTCTGTACAATTTTATCCTCTTTCTTTTTCAGGTCTTTGGAATTAATCCGCCAGTTGAGACTGACCGCCCAGTTGGTTTGCTTTAGCCTGAGCAAGCGGTGATTAACTGACCATTCGGTCTGGTTGAGGTTCTTCGTGCCGGTTGAATCCAGGATGTAGGGATCAAATTCGCTGCGATAACTGATATCAATATTTTTGAAAAGCCGTGTGCGCCCGGATAAGGATAGTGGCGACCAGTTAAGGGAATCCTTTGCAAAATCATAAGAAAAGTTTATCGAAAAATTATCAAGTAAACCCACTTTCTTTGTTCCGGTAATCGTGTCTTTCTGCGAACGGACCTTCATCTCGAGATTATTCAGGAAACTGAAACTGATCATACCCGATTTACCGGATAACGGGGCTCCGTATATCGCCCCTTCATATTTCGAATAGGGTACCTCTTTTCCAGTTGTGTCAACATAGGAACCATAATAGTTCCAGAAATCGGTACCGAAATCAGGTCTGTAGGAAAACGATACGGTCGGGGTCAGAACATGCCGGATTGCATTGACCGGAAATTTTTTTCCAAACTCGACCATACCGTAAACTTTTGTGCTCAGGGAGGAAGAAAAACTATAATCAAACAGGTTATTAAACCCATTGATCGTATCAAGAGAAAGGTAGCCGACGACCGTATCAATTTCTGTGATCAGCGTGTCATTTGACCAGGATTTACGGTATGATTCAAAATACATCCTGTCGTTCAGGCTGATTGAATTGGTCCAGTTGAAATACTTCAGTAATTTGACCGGACTCGAAATGGGAAAAGCATGTTTGATCCCGTTTTTCATTAAATCAAGCGCTTCCGTCGTTAAGATGACCGAATCAGCTGCTGTCACAGTATTTCTGGCATTAAGGTTATAACTCATAGAAATATTATGGTACCACCTGTTAGGGCCGACTCTTTTCCTGGAGTTGAAAGGAGTGAACCGGTTTACGGAAAAGGTCAGCTCGGGCAGGGTCACATTCACGATCTTGGTTAGTGTATTCTGATCATGCGCTGCATTGATTGTCAGAAAATATTTCCCTCCGAAACTGGTCTGATAGGCCACGCTCGACCGGAAGGTATTCGACAGATAATCTTGTGTGGAGGATGGATTATAACGGCTTAAAGAAGAAGACACGATGTTGACATCGGCGGTGAAAGTGCTTCTGGGTCTTGCTTTTGGATCCTGTCTGTGGCTCCATCGCAGGGCAAAGTCACGTTTTCGGTTATAATTAGGCGCTTCTTTGACCCCTTGTATGTTAATGGCATAGGTGAAATTTGCCGAACCAGAGTATTTATATCGCTTTTTATACCTGAAACTGGGCTTGACAGCCCAGCTGCCAAGGGTATAAATGTCGCCCACCACCTTAAAATCGAGGTAATCGCTGATATAAAGATAATAACCGCCACCCTCAAAATAAAAGCCCCGGTCAGGAGATTCGCCATAAGTCGGAAGGATAATCCCCGACCTTTGCCCCTGTTTATTCGGGAACCAGCCGAAAGGGATCATCAGTGGTGTCGGAACATCCTCAATAACAAGGTAAGCCGGCCCTGTAACAATTCGTTTTTTAGGAATTACTTTCGATTTGTTATACCTGAATTCAAAATGCGGATGCTCCTCCAGGTCACAGGTCGTATAAGAACCCCTGGAAATATTGATTTCATCATTACCCATTTTCTTGACGGTTTCACCATGCAGATAACCATTTCCGTCTTCAGTAATGACTTTGTTAATAAAGCCTTTCTTTGACTTGTAATTATAGCGCATGATGTGGGATTTGAAGGTCTGTTCGGCCTGCTTAAATACCGGGATACCGGCTTCTTTCCCTGTAGAATCAGGCATACCGGTAGCGTAAACCTCATTTTTTTCAAAATCGATCTCAATATAAGCTGCCTTAAGGTTGATGTCATCATAATCAATAACCGCATCACCATAAAGGAATACTTTTTTATTAACAAGATCGAAAATGGTGGAATCCTTGGCTTTATAATCGACTTTGGCATCCAATGCGTCCTTTGAACCGCCGCCGGCCAGGCTATCGGTCACTATGGTGTCGGAGCTTGCGGAAATGGTCGTATCGGGTACTAAGAATACCGTATCGGGTGCTTTAACGATTGTGTCAGGCACAAAAGTGACCGTATCGGGTGCTTTAATGATCGTGTCAGGCACAAAAGTGACCGTATCGGGCACTATTTGATAGTTCGGGGATTTTCCGGTTAAAGTAGAATATGCCTTTCCCATGCCTCGGACGCCTGAGAAAGCAACCAGCGCAAACGCAATCATTATCAGAATGATCCGTTTTAACATATATGCTGTTAATAATTTATTCGGCAAGTCGAAAATCTCAACAAATTATCCGTTTAAATTTGTATGATAACGGCTATTTTTACAATTATTGCAGGTAAAATCGCGTTTTCCAATTCAAAGGTATTTAAACTAATCAAACAGGTGAAACGGTTGCGTTTTATTTTTAGCACAATAATGCTGGGGTTTGCTCTTCTTCTGCCTGCTTATTCTCAATATCAGATCCACCGGGTAGTCATTGATGCAGGGCATGGAGGAAAGGACCCCGGCGCCCTGGGCCAGAATTCCCGGGAAAAGGACATTGCCCTGGCCATAGCCCTGAAAACCGGTGAATATATTGAGAAATACCTCCAGGGAGTTGAAGTGATCTATACACGCAAAACCGATATTTTTGTAGAGCTGTATAAACGGGCAAAAATTGCGAACGACAGCAAAGCCAATTTGTTCATCTCCATCCATTGTAATGCTGCTAAAACCCCTGCTGTCAGCGGAACGGAAACTTATGTGATGGGGCTCCACAAGAGTGAAGCCAACCTGGAAGTAGCTAAACTGGAGAATTCGGCGATCCTGAACGAGGAGAATTTCGCAGATATGTATGAGGGCTTCGATCCAAACCAGGATGAAGATTATATCACCCTGACCATGTTCCAGAACGCTTCTCTGGATCAAAGTACCATGCTTGCAGATGAGATACAGCGCCAATTCCGCGAAAGGGTAAAAAGAAAAGACAGGGGGGTTTTCCAGGCCGGTTTCCTGGTCCTGTATCGTACAACCATGCCGGGCGTTTTGATTGAAACAGGATTCATCACCAATCTGGAAGATGAGCGATTCCTTAAATCGGAGGACGGCCAGGCTTATATTGCTTCTGCCATTTTCAGATCATTCAAGTTTTACAAAGAAGAAATGGAACGAAAAGATAATAAAGCCGAGCTTGTTGTGAAAGACTATTTTCATGAGCCGGAAGTCGTCAAGCCGCCTGATGTTTTCTTCAGGATCCAGTTCACCTCTTCCCGCACACCAAAAGTCTTTGACGGCAAAAAGTACAGGGATATGCCCGACATCAGGCAATACAAGCTTGACGGCTGGTACAAGTATTCCACCGGGAATTTCATTACCTACGACGAGGCATTCCGGCATCAGAAATTTATAAGGGAAAATAAAAAATACAAAGACGCGTTCATTATCTGCTTTCTCGAAGAGGAGCGCATTTCTTTAGAAAAAGCCCTCGAATTGACTAAAAAGTAATTATATTTGTCTGAAATAAAGGTTGGCAGTTTGAAATTTTCCAAAGAATTCAAGATCGGCTTTCTTTTTATTCTTGCAACTGCAGTCCTTATTTGGGGCTTTAGTTTTCTGAAGAATAAGAATATCCTTTATAAAGAAAGGGTTTTTATTGCTGTTTATAAGCATGTAAATGGTCTAAACCCGTCTAATCCTCTCTATATCAATGGCGTCAGGGTCGGACAGGTGGGTAAAGTCTTCTTTGATCCCAGCATGAATGGAGATATCATTGTTCAACTTATTCTCACTGATAAGTTCCCGATACCTTCAAACTCTGTCGCCCGGATCTTCAGCGAAGACCTGATGGGCTCCAAAGCAGTTGAAATTCTGCTCGGAACCGGACCGGATTATGCACAAAACGGGGATACGCTCAGCACAGATGTGGAAACATCTCTAAAAGACGCTGTCAACCAGCAAATCCTACCTCTTAAATTGAAAGCCGAAGACCTTCTTTCTTCCATCGATACCATGGTAGTAGCCATACAAGGGGTCTTTAACAAGGACGCGATGGATGACCTTAATGCAAGCATTAAAAGTATCCGTCAAACTTTCAGAAACCTGGAAAGCACTACGCAGAACCTCGATACGCTCGTAATCACCCAATCCAGCCGCCTGTCGAGCATTTTATACAATATCGACATGATCACGCGTAACCTCAATAATAACAGCCAGGAGATAAACAGGGTCCTCGATAACCTGGCTACTTTAAGCGATACAATTGCCAGGTCAAATATCTCCGGAATTATTGTAAACCTGGACAAAACCATTGGTACTCTTTCGCTGGTAATGGCACGGATCGAAAAAGGGGAAGGCACACTAGGTATGCTTATTAATAATGACCAGTTATATAAAGATCTCGAAAAATCAGCATCTGAACTGAACCTGCTCCTGGAGGATATCCGCCTTAACCCGAAGCGTTATGTCAGGGTATCAGTCTTTTAGCACTTCCTTTTCCCAAATATATATTCCCCCCCTGTCAACAGGCCGCTGCCCCACGATCCATCTAAAATCTCTCAGGAACTGATCCTCTGCAGGCAGATCTTTTTCCGGATATAAAATGGCTTCAGGCTGGGTCAGGTATAATATTTTTTTGACTTTTCTGTTTTCAAGCATGATAACCATATTACTCGCGACCGATTTGTTGATACCGATAAGCTCAAAGTCTTCCTCCCTGACATAATAGATCGTTTCGGCATTGCCCTGTACTTTGATGCTATAGAGCTGGTTATCCCTGAAATAGGCCCTCATCTGCTTGCCTTTTATCTGGTTATAAGATTCAGTGCTGTCGCGTGAAATGATAAAAGCCATATTGAACAGCACCATCGAATCGATGCGGTTATCGCTGATGTACATCCACATAGAGTCGGCGGTCAGCTGGTTTTCTTCCGACCAAAGGACAGGGTTTTTCAATAAAGCGATGATGGAATCCTGAACCCGGAAAACTAATGAATCGCACATCCCCTGTAAGTCATTCCTGAAAAATTTCATCCGGTGATGGGCAAACAACAACCTGGCTTTATCCGCCGAATCCAGGACCAGGATAAAACTGTCGGCATGCATGAAAAGGGAGTCGTACTTTTCCACCAGGATGGCGCGAGCCGAGTCGGTTATATATGAATATTTCTCACTCCGGTAAAATTCACTGATTCCGCCTTCCAATATTACATTCTGTATGGTATCCTTCAGCCACACATTCCCCAATGCTTTCCCGTATTCCTTTTCCTGGTCATAAAAGATCCAGTCGCCTTTCAATATCTGCGCCAGGTGTACGATCTGATTATTCCTGGTAAGTTCGGCCTGGTTTATGCGGGTATCGTACCATCCTTTTTCCGAATAAATATGGTCATCCTTACCGTAAAGATTTGTTGGCCCTTCGATATAAACTATCTCTGTTTCAGTGTTATAGCGGAGCGTATCCGAATACATCGTGTAATCAGGGTTTACTACCACCACTGAATCGCTGAACAGGAACTCATAGATCTGTGTGAAATACCGGCCTTTTCTGCTGGTCAGCACATTTTCTTCATCTACGATCCGCCCGCCGGTAAAATAGTATGCCACTGATAAGTTCCGGTCATACTCAAGATGATCCGTATAGAGAGTCGCCCGTTTATCGACCATACTAACATTGGAATCGAGCACTGCGATCCGCGAATTTCCGCTATAAGTCATATAATCCCCGTACAGATGCACCGAGTCGCTATAGCTGATATGAACATGTCCCACGGCCCTCAGGTTGTTGCTTTCATCCAGTGTAGCTGTGTCGCAGTAAAAAAAAGTGCTGTCCTGCCGGAGAATAGCGTTCCCCATCAGCACCCGTACATCCTTGCCGTTCTCTTTTGCAAGTTTTAACAGATCAGCATGTTCAATATAGACCTGGGTTGTTTTTTGCGCCAGCAATGGCATAACAGGCCATAAGGTTCCTGCAGCCAAAATCAGGATAGGAACCAGCCGGGAAAGCAATATTCTCTTTTGCCTAAGAAGCATTCTTCATATTTACATAAACTTCCGATCCGTCGGACACCTGGTTATATCCCTGGACAATAACCTGCTGGCCAGGTTCAAGACCGGTGACGACCATCGTTTTGTCAAGGTAGGATTTACCCGTTGTGACATACACCTTTTTAGCGATCAGTTTACCTTCTGTTTGTTGAATGACATAAAGGTAAGAGCCGGTGATGTCCTGCTTGATCAATGCAGAAGGAATCACCAGTGCTGAGTCGGCCGAGAAATCATTAATATGGACCACGGAAAGAATATTGGGTTTTAACAAACCGTCGGGGTTTTTCATTTTAAGCTGAATGGTGAAAGTGCGGTTGTTTGGGTTGATGACGTTGCCTTTCCGGAAAATCGGAATTTCCATTTGCATTTCGGGATAAACCGGGAACTCCACCTTCACGACCGCGCCTTCATTTACCTGGCCAAGGTAAGTTTCAGAAACATCAGCATTGATATAGAGTTCATCCAGGTTTACAATCTGCATCAATTGCCCGCCAGGCATAGCCAATTCCCCTTTCTTGCGGTAAATTTCATCAACGACGCCACTTACCGGCGATTTGATCATCGCCATATCCAGTTGTGCCTGGAGGGTCACCAGTTTCTGTGCGAGTGATTCTTTGTTATTCTTCGCGTTGAGATACTGGATCTCCGATCCGATACCTTTTTCCCAGAGCCTTTCCTGCTTTTCAAAGACAACCGTAGCCAGTTCCAGAGCCGATTCCATATCGGCGATACTGCTTTCGGTGATCTCCGTATTAAGTTTAGCGAGCAATCTGCCTTTTTCAACATAATCACCCTCTTTCACATATATTTCCCTGATCTGGCCGCCGACTTCCGGGGAGATGTAGGCTTCTTTTACCGCTTCTGCTGTTCCGCTGACCTGAATGTAATGGTTGAAAGGCTCATAAGCAATCGCAGAAACCTCGACGGGGATCTTTTGGGCGCTATTTTCGCCTGAACTCATAGCGCCGAGCTTCTTTTCAAGTTCTGAGATTTTCTGGTTCAGCGCACTAACTTCTTTCCTGTAAGTAGTGATCTGGTCCCTGATGGATTGTTCAGTCTCCTTGTTGCTGCAGGAAACCAGGAAAATAATTATAGCTGCTAAGATACCGTATTTCATTTTTTCAAAATATTGATACTGATGATTGATTAATAATTACCTAATGCTTTATCAAGCTTGTTTTTCGCTTCGAGCAAACTGAAAACCGTCTGGAAATATTTCCGCTCGGAATCCAGGAACTGATTATGCTGTTGGGTAAGCTCAACGCTTGTTGCAACGCCTTCATTATATTTGGTGAGGGTTTTCCTGTATATTTCAAGTGAAAGATCAACATTCTGTTTCTCCCTCATATAATTCTCCATTGCCGTCCTGAATTCCGACTTCGACTGCGCGATCGATAGTTTCAGGCCTTCTGCGACCTGCTCTTTTATGTTCCGGATTTTTTCAAGGTCAAGTTTGGCCTGGCTCACCCTGCTCTTACGGTAGCCGCTGGAAAGGATCGGTATCTGCATGGAAATCCCTGTGGAGGACATGAGGAACCATGGCTCATCCGGGGTAAGAAAGTTAAACTCGTTTCGCTGGGCATTCTCCTGGACGAATATAAAGCCTCTCAGGCTCGGATAATAAGCAGCTTTTTCGTTCTTTAAACTGAGGACTTTCATTTGTTCCTGGCTGGTAATCAACCGGTAATCGATGTGTTGCTCAAGGTTAAATGGCTGATCGACGAGGGCGCCGGCACTTGCTTTTCCGATCAGTTCTTCCAGCGTTTCCGTCAGGATCACCTGTTGTTCAAGATCAATGCCCATCTGGTAATTCAGGAGTTTATATCCTATCTCATTCTGCCGCTGAACCGAATTAATAGAATTCTCAATATTGGTCACAGTAAGTGTAAGCTGATCATAATCCGTCTTTTCCATAAATCCTTCTTTAAACAATTCCCCGGTTTCATAACGGGTCTTTTCAAGGATTACCAGTGTTGAATCGAGTATCTTCAGCGCCTCCTCCCCGACCAGAATATTGTAATAAGTCTGTGTAACGGTTTGTTTTACATCTTCTTCCGATTTTTCGACGCCTTGAATTGATAACTGCTCGAAAATTTGAGCATACTGCAGGCCGATGAAATAGCGCCCGTCGAAAATAAGCTGGTTCAAGGTGATTCCGCCCGTTAAATTGTTTTTAAGGCCAAACTGGAGCTCGATAAACTCGCCTGGTTGACCACCTATAAACTCAGCGGGGATCAGTGAAGTGGGTAAGGCAATATAATAAGAGTAATCCACACTTGCGCTGACCTGGGGAAAGCCGTACGACAGGTTCTCTTTAACCTTTTTTTGGGCCATTTCCAGGTCAAACTGCGCATTCCTGACATTGTAGCTGTTCTTCACAGCATAATCCTGGGCTTCCTTCAAATTGAATGAAAGGGTTTGAGCAAAAGTGATGGTTGAAATAAAAACAACCGTTATTAAGATCAATCCGGCTTTTATAAGTCTTGATATCATTACCAGTTTAGTTTATTAGTCTTTATAAGTTCTTCGTAATATTAAATACATTTCACATTGGTAGAATCACGGATAGGGTGTTCGGACATCACCCGGGAAACCTCCGTATCAGAAGCATCATTCCCCGGGCTTAAAGTTTCTTCTCTTTTTTTCGAAATAAGCCAACCCTTCAGGTTTAGCTATGCTACGGATAAAGTTTTCGAACATAACATTAAAGATGGTTTCGGAGGAAAACTTTTCTGCCGGGAAGAAATCCGGGTTATGCAAGTCGATGAGCCTGCTGAGGTAAAGACGTGCTATCAGTTCGATGCTCAGGTCGTCCCTGTACATCCCCTGACTGATGCCTTTCGACAGATTGATTTGGATCTTTTCATAGATAAAATCACTGCGCAGGATAAAATGCTGCTGGTAAATGTCAGGGAAATGTTTTTTCAGAACAAAAGTAACCGACGGCGAGATGTCCATGAACTTCTCGGCGAGCTCTTTACTAACAATTAGAAGAATATCAATAGCATTAACACCTTCGAAATCATGAATTTTAAAGATCTCCTCGAACCGGTGCCGTTCAAAATCAAGAACTTTTTCCACAAGCTCTTCTTCACCCGTAACATATCTTAGAATGACCTCCCTGGGAATACCAATTCTAGAGGATATCTCTTCCAAACTGATGACAGCCCTGCCATTCATGTCATAAAGATAATCCCTGAATTTTTCTATGATCTCGCGAAAAGTCGAATCCATTTCATCACTTTTAAAAAGCGGTGCAAAATTACTAATAATGACCAAGAAACAAAATAAAATTACCTGGTAAGGACAATTTTCTGCCTCATCACTTTGTCGTTGCTGACCAGCAAAAAATGGTAAATCCCTGGTACAAGGTTCCGGCCTGAAGTATCGAACTGGTAGGTATATTTTCCGGGTTGAAGTTGGCGACTGTCGACCAATACTTCAACCTCGCGGCCCAGTTGGTCATATACCGCCAGGTAAACCGGGGCGGTCTCGTGCAGTTTGAAAGAAATCCAGGCAGATTCGGCAAAAGGATTGGGATAGCTTTGTTCCATGCTTATAGGGATAGCATCTTTCACTTCTTCTTCAATGCCAACGACCGTCGGGTCGATGATTGCCGTCCAGATGCTCATCTGGTTATCATGGCAGCGGGCCCATATCGGCCTGATCACATTGTTATGGGCGGTCACATTGGTATAGTCGCCAAAAAAGATGCCGCTGTTAGGGGTGAAAGGCTCTTCGCTTATCATGAAATTCGTGAAAGTTTCGCCACCATCGGTAGAACGGGCCATATAAACATCAGTACTGATGTTGCTATAATTTCGGCGGTCATAGAAAACGAAATAGAGGTAGCCGTTGGTCTGGTCGATGGCCATCCAGGTGAAGAACTGCTGTTTTCCGGGAGGATCGTCATTGACGCGGACTGGCTGGCTCCAGGTATCCCCGCCGTCAGTGGATTTGACAAGCCAGACATCGGTATCGTCAGTCCCGTTGCGTTGATCGGTCCAGTTAATGTAGATGGTGCCATGGTAAGGTCCGCCGCTGGTATCGCAGGTAGTTACAGGCAATCCGTTGGCCCGGTAAATGCCGGGAATGGCATAATCCCATCCTCCGGGGAAGTCCGAAACGAAGATGTCCTCTTCCAGCCAGGTGTTTCCCTGGTCGGGCGAGCGGTCAAAAACAATCCCGGCAGGTCCTGCCCATGAAACGTAGATCTGCCCTTCGGGACCTACCGCAGGTACGGCGCCTTCCGTAGTATTGTCGCTATCGACACAGTCGCCTGAAACCTTATTGATCTGAACCGCCTGGCTCCAGCTCATGCCTGCATCTAAAGAGCTGGAAAACATGATATTGCTAAAATAGTCTGGATCTGAGGTGCCATATTGATCGAACTGGGTCCAGGTCACGTAGATGTTATTGTTTTTCCAGTCGACCGCCGCCCAGTGCTTATCCTGTGCTTTAGTCCCGTTCAGGCCCATATAGGAACCATCATTCCATTCTCCGCCAGGGGTTTCGGTTTTCTGGCATACGATACGGTCAATCCAATTACCCACCTGCGGATTGGATAGATGGAAAAAGTAGAATGCCCCGGCGGTGTCGCAAAGCAGCACCGGGTCACCCCAGACCCCGTTCTGTGCAGATTCCAGGGTACCTTCTTCCCAGGTGTACCCGGCATCGATAGAATAATAGTAACTGGCAATGTTAGCCCCCCCGTATAGCTGGTTGGTATTTTTCGGGTTGATGATGATCGAAGGCTCATTGGGAGAGGCAGCAGTGCTGATCAGAATATTCTGGTGCTGGGCATTAGTGGCAATGAAGCAGGCCAGGAGCAGGGAGAGTAATATTAAGCGTGGCATATTTTCGGGTGTTGATCATACAAAGATACAAATAAATGTTCCAGGGTTCCAATTTTCCAGGGTTCCAGGGTTCCAATGTTCCAGGGTTCCAGGGTTCCAATGTTCCAGGGTTCCAGGGTTCCAATGTTCCAGGGTTCCAATTTTCCAGGGTTCCAGGGTTCCAATGTTCCAGGGTTCCAGTGTTCCAGGGTTCCAGGGTTCCAGGGTTCCAGGGTTCCAATGTTCCAGGGTTTCAGGAATGC
>Ga0247841_10005198_pt1 | contig 21384 bp, 19 predicted proteins | sample LaCruzMarch2015__2_FD_192410 | JGI IMG/M metagenome (GOLD analysis project Ga0247841, IMG submission 192410) | Freshwater microbial communities from meromictic Lake La Cruz, Castile-La Mancha, Spain - LaCruzMarch2015_18m | ecosystem: Environmental > Aquatic > Freshwater > Lake | place: Spain... | reverse complement strand
GTGTGAATTAGTAAAACTATATTACTGCGAACCTATACCAATGACTGTTAAGTTCAATTGTAGTTTATTAGATATCTTGTCATCTCACATGGTGGAGTTTGTAAAAAGTCTGAAAATTCGGGATGACGAGGGATCTGCTTCTATGTCGCGCCGCTCTTTTTTTTATCTCGTCGTTCCGTCATTCCGATTGAAACGATGGGTCTGCCGGAATTTTTGAATTAATGATTTTTACAGCCTTATCAATATCTTTCCGACCTTTGCATGAAATTTTGCTGACAAACTGTCTGAATAATACTATACCGAGTCGGAACAGAGCCTGTACCGATTCTTCGGTATTTGCGAATTTATAGCCGCTGTTCCTCTCGGCATAACTGAAACTAAAAGGAAAATGCTTCGCATTTTCCTTAAGTTTCAGTATATTTAAAAGAATGGCAACAAAATTGATATTTCATTGTTTCATTTTTAATTCTTAATTCTTAATTCTTAATTCTTAATTCTTAATTCTTAATTCTTAATTCTTAATTTTTATTTGTATGATAGCCCCAATCTGGATAATTTTCGGCGTTTTTATGCTGTTGAGCTGGCTGATCTCCATGCAGCTTCGTTCTAAATTTAAGAAATATTCAAAAGTCCCTATTAATTACAATCTTACCGGAAAAGAGGTGGCTGAAAAGATGCTGAAAGATAATGGCATCATGGATGTCAAAGTGGTTTCCACGCCCGGTCAGTTAAGCGACCATTACAACCCGTTGACTAAAACTGTGAATCTCAGCGAAGGGGTTTACAGCAATAGTAATGTCGCCGCCGCTGCCGTTGCCGCCCATGAATGCGGCCATGCCGTTCAGCATGCCACCGCCTACAGCTTCCTTCAAATGCGTTCAAAACTCGTCCCGGTGGTTAGCTTTACCTCAAAATGGATTCAATGGGTACTGCTCGCAGGGATCCTCCTCGTACAAACCATGCCTTCCATTCTATTAATAGGTATTATTCTTTTTGGCCTGACCACGCTGTTCAGTTTCATCACCCTTCCGGTCGAGATCAATGCCTCAAAAAGAGCACTCGTGTGGCTGAACACCAGTGGGATCACCAATGTTCAGAACCATGACAAAGCAGAAGATGCTTTACGCTGGGCTGCTTATACTTACGTTGTCGCAGCACTGGGTTCACTGGCCACATTGCTTTACTATATCATGATTTTCATGGGTAGAAGAGACTAAAGCATTTTGCATTTCACAATAACATTTCTCATTTCATAAATACTGACGACTGACGACTGAGGACTGACGATTAACGAATATCTGTTTAATTATTTTTATTTACTTTGCTTAAAATTTTAGAATGATGATCGTAATCGGTGGACGGAATTTGTGTTTGGAAGATTTCCAGCAGATCATTTTTAATCAAATGCATGTTACACTTGATCATGCTGCGCTTACTGCGGTCAACGACAGTTTTGATTTTCTTAAGGATTTCTCTAAAGACAAGATCATTTACGGCATTAATACCGGCCTTGGGCCGATGTCGCAATATAAAGTCAAAGAACATAACAGGCTTGCTTTACAGTATAACCTGATCCGGAGCCATGCAGCCGGCGCAGGCAGGCCTGTCGAAGAAATCCACGTGAAGGCGCTGATGGTCGCCCGGCTCAACACCCTGATGAAAGGCTTTTCGGGCATTCATCCATCGGTGGTTGAATTACTCAGGGATTTTATCAACCACGATATTATGCCTGTTATACCACGCCATGGCGGCGTCGGCGCCAGCGGCGACCTCGTGCAACTTGCCCACCTTGCTTTAGCACTGATCGGTGAAGGTGAAGTTACCGTTCACGGAAAGCTGCTGGATGCATCCGAAGCACTGAAACAGGCCGGCCTGGAACCAATCAAAATGCATATCCGCGAAGCGCTGTCGCTGATCAACGGTACATCCGCCATGTCAGGCATAGGTATTATCAACGTGATCTATGCCCGGCAACTGCTCGACTGGGCAGTGGCTGCTTCCGCACTGATCAACGAAGTCGTGGAGAGCTATGATGATCATTTTTCACTGGAGCTGAACCGCGTCAAATTGCACCCGGGCCAGATGGAAATCACAGCGAAACTGCATAAAATACTCCACGATAGCCGTCTAACCCGTAAAAGAGCTGACGATCTTTTCAACGGCACTAACGGCGAAACCGTTTTTACCAAAAAAATACAGGAATATTACTCGCTCCGTTGCATCACCCAGGTACTCGGACCCATTACCGATACCATTCATGGCGCTGAAACAGTCATCATGAATGAGATCAATTCGGTGAACGACAACCCCGTGATCGACTTCAGGAACCGGAATGTTTTTCACGGTGGAAATTTTCACGGAGATTACGTATCGCTGGAGATGGATAAGTTGAAACTTTGCATCACGAAGCTTTCCATGTTAGCCGAACGGCAGTTGAATTTTTTAATGAATGATAAGCTGAACGGCAAACTTCCGCCTTTTGTGAACCTGGGCGTCCTCGGGCTGAACCTGGGAATGCAGGGTACCCAATTTACGGCTACCTCAACCGTTGCCGAAAACCAGGTCCTTTCAAACCCGGTTTATGTGCATAGCATCCCGACCAATAATGACAACCAGGATATCGTCAGTATGGGAACCAATGCGGCGCTGATGACCTGCCAGGTTTTGGAAAATAGCTACGAAGTGATGTCGATTCATCTGCTAACTCTGCTTCAGGCTGTTGATTATTTGAAGATAGAAGATAAAATGTCGGCTTTCACCAAAGATCTTTATCACAAGTTAAGGGCTGAAGTCCCCGTGTTTAGTGAAGATCATGTGATGTCGCCGGATATCAGGAAGATGAAAGATTACCTCATCCATAACAGTCTGAATATTGATTAAATGAAGAAATACGCCTTGGTCACCGGGGGTTCTAGAGGAATCGGAAGGGCTGTCTGTCTTAAACTTGCAGAAGCAGGCTACCCTGTGATCATCAACTATAAATCTAATGATGAAGAAGCACGGCAAACGCTGGAACTGATTATCAGCAAAGGCGGCGAAGCGGAACTGCTTCCATTTAACGTCAGTATAAAAAAAGAAAGCGAAAAAGCGCTGGATGATTGGGCAAACGCCCACTCTGAAGCTTACATCGCCTGCCTGGTCAATAATGCCGGTATCCGCCGCGATAACCTGATGGTTTTTATGGTTGATGCGGAGTGGAAAGATGTCCTGGAGACAAACCTTGGAGGTTTCTTTTATATTACCCGGAAGTTGCTGAAGAATATGCTGGTGAATAGATACGGCCGGATCGTGAACGTGGTTTCCCTTTCGGGGATAAAAGGACTGCCTGGCCAGACGAACTACTCGGCGGCAAAAGCAGGGGTAATAGGTGCTACAAAGGCACTTGCGCAGGAGGTGGGGCGGAAGAATGTGACGGTAAATGCCGTTGCGCCGGGTTTTATAAAAACCGATATGACGAAAGATATGGATGAAAAGGCATTCAAAGCCCTGATCCCGCTGCAACGATTCGGCGAACCGGAAGAAGTAGCGGAGGTGGTGGCATTCCTGGCAAGTGATAAAGCCTCATATATAACAGGGGAAGTGATTTCGGTGAACGGAGGACTTTATACCTAGTTCAAAGTTCATAGTTCATAGTGCAAAGTTGCATTTTGAACCAAAACTTTGAACTTTGAATTTTGAATTTTGAACTTTGAACTAATTTATGCATCGCGTTGTCATCACCGGAATGGGCATTTATTCGACGATCGGGAGCAATCTCGATGAAGTCAGGGAATCTTTGTACCTGGGAAAATCCGGGATTGGTTTTGATCCGGCACGTAAGGAGATGGGCTTCCGCTCCGGTCTGACCGGGATCATTGAACGGCCACAGCTCAAAGGTTTGCTCGACAGGCGGCAGCGGATCGGTATGGCGGAACAGGCCGAATATGCCTACATGTCAACGGTCGAAGCGCTGAAGCAGGCTGGTATTGACCAGGATTATCTTGAAAAGATCGAGGCCGGCATCATGTTCGGCAACGATAGCTCCGCGGTTCCGGTTATCGAGACCATCGACATCATGCGGGCAAAAAGAGACACCGCCATGGTAGGCTCAGGGCTGATCTTCCAGACGATGAATTCCACCATCTCGATGAACCTTTCGGTTATTTTCAAACTGAAGGGAATAAATCTTACTATCAGCGGTGCCTGTGCAAGTGGTTCTCATGCCATAGGCCTTGCTTACTACCTGATCCGCAGCGGTTTGCAGGAGTGTATCATCACCGGGGGCGGGCAGGAGGTCAACCTCGAGTCGATGGGAAATTTTGACGCCCTGAATGCATTCTCCGTCAGGGAAAATGATCCTGCACGGGCTTCGCGTCCTTTCGACCGCGACCGTGACGGCCTGGTGCCGAGCGGCGGTGGTGCTACGGTTGTCTTAGAAAGCTATGAATCGGCCATGAAAAGAGGAGCTAAAATCCTTGCCGAAGTGATCGGCTACGGTTTTTCCTCAAACGGCGATCATATTTCCGTGCCCAATCTCGACGGGCCGGCAAAAGCGCTGAGGATGGCGCTGAAAGATGCGAACCTTCTGGCAAAAGACATCGAATATATCAACGCGCATGCCACCTCTACCCCGGTTGGCGACGCCAAAGAAGCAGAAGCCTTACACCTGGTATTCGGTGATTCCAGACCCTGGATCAGTTCCACCAAATCGATGACCGGCCATGAAATGTGGATGGGAGGCGCCAGCGAGGTAATTTATTCCATCCTCATGATGCAGAACGGCTTTATCGCTCCCAATGTCAATTTCGAAAACCCCGATGAATACACCGCGAAACTTAAAATTGCAGATAAAACCATCCACCGGAACTTCAACATTTTCCTTTCAAACGCCTTTGGATTTGGCGGCACAAACTCTACACTGATTGTTAAAGGGATTGGTCAGTAGGTGGTCAGTAGGTGGTCATTAGGTGGTCAGTAAGTGCCGGATTATTTTCTAATTATGTGAGTGATTGAAAAAACATCCCAACCATTCTCTTTCACTATATGCATAGCCTGTTGATTTTGCATGATGGCACCGCCCCACTGGTTAAAGTCAAATATGTGAGGGTTTTCAAACCAGTTCTCAATTTTCATGGTCAATCTGAATGTCAAAGTATCATTTTCTTCCATAATAAATGAAGAACCAGGCAGGCTTACTTTAAAATAATTCTGCACGAATGCATAAATTGAGTCAACATGGTAATCATTTCCTTTATATAACTGGCCGATTCCCAGGTGAAAATCGAATGGAGTAATGAATCCTGCTTCATCCTTCCATTTCCCGTTGATCATCATATAATGGTACCCTCCGCCCAACACTTCAGGCCAGAACATGTTCACTTCCGGAGGATTCACGTACATGAAGGATTCGTTCTTTTCTTCAGTTATCCCAAAGATGAAATTGATTGAATCATAGATTCCTGCAGGGATTTTATCAAAGAATTGAATGGTTTTTGTTTCCGGAATGTCCTCATCAACATAAAAAATATCCTCCCATTCCCTGATGACTTTTATTGTCCCATCGTTATGGTAAAATGCAATATCAGATATAAAATACTTCACTTCTGTTATCAGGTAATCATTCCCTGCTGCATTGGTGTAAATCAATTCATCTTCTGTAAGTGGCTGACCTTTCACTTGATGTTCCAAGGAAAAAATTATTGTTCCGGAGGGTGTTGGCGGAGGAGTGTTATTGCCTTTCTTACAGGCAGATAAATAACAGGAAAGGACTACCAGGCAACTCAACCGAATCCAGAATCGCAAATTCTCTATATTTGGTATCAAATTTTTAAAATTACGGTAAAATAGAAAACACGGCCTGGCTCATATAATCGTTCAGTACTACCGATTATTCTCCGGTTTAGATGCTCATAATAGGGCGTATCAAAAATGTTGTCAATTCCTGCGGCTAATGAGGCGAATTTGCATGGTGAGTAATTTATTGATGCTGCAGCTGTGATAAATCCCGGCGTTTTTGGCTCTCCATAAGATTGGGATACACGGTTTTGACCACTAACCAACCGAACTTTTAAGCGGGGAATAAGTTTATTCTGAAAGAATTTATAGAAAAACTGCACAGAACCTTCTAACGGAGGAATTTCCGGTAATGGATCATTTTTTACTGTTTCTTCCCCGACTACCTGTCCACCGGATATGATGTATTTCACCGCTTCAGGTTCAGTTCCATAAGTGGCTGCAGCATTTATCAACAGTCCCCATTTCCTGTCGGAAGGCGACTGATAGGTCGCCTCAAACCCGGTCAAATATACCAGGTCAGTGTTTGAGAATTGTTTGACTCCAGGTGCTCCCAGGGTAGATGGCTTGATCACTGCAGGGGGAATGACTTTCCCGATGATATAATCAGTTATCAATGAAAAGAAACCACCAACTGTAAGAGCTCCTAAGCTGGGATGTGAAAATTCAAATGAGGCATCTGCCTGGTGATTTTTTTCTGGTAATAACTGAGGATTGCCCAGGTAATCATACGAATCGTATTGTACCGGCATAAGCTTGATATATCGCTCCAATATGGACGGACTTCTGGTTCCTCTTCCAAATGCAGCACTAAGAGAAAGGTAGGAAGTGAGCTGTTTTTTTATTCCTAAACTAAAGCTGATGTTGAAATAATTTGATCCCAGGTCATCAAAATAAGCGATTCCATTATTAACAAGCTGAAAAGTGTCACTTGAGTTAGCCTGGTTGTAATCGAGCCTTATGGCAGCAGTAAGGTCGATTCCTTTCAAAGGAATCTGATATTCCGCATAAGCCCCCAAATTATTATAAAGGGCATCCAGCCATACATTTGCACATTTGACAGAGGTGAACGAATCCCCTTCCATTACCATTTTCATGGTCATCTTTTTATTTCCATCCTTGTAAATGTGCTCAAAATCGAGGCCAAGCTGAATTTTATGGGCACCGGATTGCAGGATGCCATTTAATTTTCCTCCAGCATCCCTGGCATCAACCGTTGTGACTGCCTGCATTGTTTTACTTGCCGGCCTGTTCAGGTTGTCCATGACATGATGTACAGACGAAAAATAGCCCTGAAATTCAACGGATTGCCAAATTTTGCTCATATGTTGACCCGTGTATTTGAATGAACCGATATGGGTTTGATCGAGCCGTTCATCCATAGGCAGTGAAGGGTACATAACGTCTTTTCCCTGGTCATAGGCATAAGTTAGTATAATCTTATGATTATTCTTTACCATAAAACCAAGACCGGCCGCGCCATACATCTTCCGGAAAGAGGTTTTATATTGCTCCTCATTGCCGGCTGAGTAGCTTCCATAACCTTTATACCCCCCGCTTGCATTGAAGAACACTTTGTTGTTTCCACCTGAAAGTGTCACATGCTCCCTTTGCCCGTTCCAGTTTGATTCGAAACCGTACAATGCTTCACCGTGAATTTCAGGTTTCGCGTAAGGGTGAGGCAACTCTGTCTCAAGATTGATCAAAGCGCCTAATACCGGACCATATTTCAGGACATAAGGGCCTTTTATGATCTCGATTTTTTGGATATTTTCGCTTTCCACATGCGCCGCAACCGGATCCATCCGGTTCGGGCAACCACCTTCGATTTTGACCCCGCTATTAAGCAATACGGTTACCTGGCTGTATTTAAATCCCCGGACAACAGGGTCAATTGCAACGCCTCCTTTGCGGATACCTGAAACATTAGGCTCCTGGCGAAGGAAATCACCAATATCCCTGACAGCATCAGATTCATAGGTTTTTAAATGAATGATTTTAACAGGGAAGAATTTTTCAGTTTCCCCATAAACTTCAACTTCCTTGAGCTTTATAGTATCCTGGTTTAGAGCTTCCTGGGCTGTTAAATTGCCTGTTGCCCGGAAGATCACACAACAAATTACCAACCTGAAAAGTAACCTTGAACGACCTTCAATTAACAACTTCTTCATGCAATATTTGTGAATTATGCCTGAAAGTAAGAATAGCTGCTCCCAAATATCTATTTCTTAAGGATTGTATCCAGTACTTTTTCTTTGGCCAATTTCTTTGTACAGAAGAACCAGTCATAACATTTGATATCCTCATCTTTCGACTCCATCCTCTCTTTGGCTACACCACATGAACCGGCAGTGGGAACAATTACCTCATCGCCAGGACGCCAGTCGGCCGGAGTAGCCACTGAAAATGCATCCGCGGTTTGGAGGGCTATGATTACCCTGTATAGTTCATCAAAATTACGGCCCAGGCTCAATGGGTAATAGATGATCGCCCTGATTTTTCCCTTTGGGTCAATGAAGAAAACTGCCCTGACTGCTTTTGTGGAACTTTCGCCAGGTTGCATCATGCCATATTTTTTTGCTACTTCCATAGTGATATCCTCTATCAGGGGAAATTTCACTTCAATATCCTTCATCCCTTTGTACTCGATCTTTTCTTTGATTGTCCGCAACCAGGCAATATGGCTGTATAAACCGTCAACTGAAAGTCCGACCAGTTTGCAATTGGCCTGTTCAAACTCCTTTTCCATTTTAGCAAAGGTCATGAACTCGGAGGTGCATACCGGCGTAAAGTCTGCCGGATGGCTGAACAGGATTACCCATTTACCGGTATAATCTTCAGGAAAATTTATTTCACCTTGCGTTGTAACTGCTTTAAAAGCAGGGGCAGGATCCCCGATGCGCGGCATGGAGATTACATCTTGTGATTGATTCGTTTCCATAATTTATTTAATTTTAAAAATTTATAATTCTTACAAATTTAATGAACACAGGTTCATAAAACAATCTTTTTTGATAAAAAAAGGAGGCTGTCTCAAAAGTCGGAGTGGTTTTTTTTTATTTATTCCGACGGGTAAATCCGTCGGTTAATATTTTGTAACTTGCTCGGAACCAACGGATTTACCCGTTGGAGCATGAATAAACAAATATTATTTTTAGGGCTGAGATGCCTTTTGAGACAGCCGGTTTTCATCATTCGTATTCATATATTTACTACTTTATTTTTTTCAGAAAATATTTAATCAGTTGAAATACAATGATAATTAATAGCGGCCAGCTGAGAAACCATGCTATAGATTCGAAATAGTTCATTTTACCTGTTTTTAATTTTTATATTATTTAATACGCCATGGTATCATTTTCAATATCCCCTTCACTCACTTTCTTTTTGTTCATTGATTTCCAGGTGTACCAGATATAAAGTACAACAAATGGCACCAGGAGGGAAACCCAGCTCATGGCAGTCAATGTATATTCGCTGGATGAAGCATTATGGATAGTGAGCGAGCTTTGAAGGTCGTAAGCAGAAGGATAGAAAGCGGTATTGTTAAAACCGGCCAGCATTAAAATTGAAAGTACGGTAATGATTGTTCCTGCGCCGGCAAACCAAATCCCTTTAGTGGATATTTTGAAAGCCCCGGCAAATATTCCATACAATACACCTGCAACACCAATCAGGAATAAAATTAACACCAAAGGCATTGCAATCAGATTATGAAGATATTTGAAAGGTTCCATGTAAATTACTAATGTTTCAGGATTAACAGCAAACCCTTCTTTAGTAAGCAATAATCCAACAAAGAGCAGAAATAATACAAGGAATGCGATACTGTTTAACTTTAGTGATTTTGCAGCACGCTGAACGATTGCTGCATGGTCAATATTGTTGATAAAATAAAGCAGTGCAAGCACCCGTGAAAGGAAAAAGACGGCCAGGCCAAGAGCTAAATTAGTGATATTTAAAGCAGCTTCCAGGCCATGCGTACCTGATTCCCAGCGTGAGATCGCAGGATTGGAAACATTGGTAATATTCATCCGGTCAACAGAAAATTCCGAGCCGGTAAAAAATGTTCCAACAGCAGCCCCGATCAGGACAGTGCCTAAAATGCCATTTATTAATAAAAAAGCATCATAGGTTTTGGTGCCCAGGAAATTATTGGCCTTTGAACGGTATTCATACGAAACAGCCTGGATGATAAAGCTGAACAGAATCAAAATCCATACCCAGTATGCTCCGCCAAAACTGGTAGAATAAAATAAAGGAAATGAAGCAAAAAATGCACCCCCGAATGTTACCAGCGTAGTAAAAGTCAGATCCCATTTCCGGCCAATCGAATTGATTAAAAGAGAATGCTCTACTTTATTTTTTGCAATTTGATAAAGCAGGGTTTGCCCCCCCTGTACAAACATTAAAAACACGAGGATGGAAGCCAATAGTGACACTATGATCCACCAGTAGGCCTGCAATTCCGGATACGTCAGATGATTAAACATGGCTGCCTCCTTCCTCCGGCCCTTTTTTAATCTGGGCAAGCATAATTTTAATTTCTGCGATTAATAAAATGGTAAATAAGGCTAAGAACATAAAGAATGTTGTTTGTACCGATCCCACACTCAGGTGAGATGTGGCAACACCAACCGGGAGGATATCCTGGATCGTCCAGGGCTGACGGCCAACTTCAGCCACGATCCAGCCTAATTCAGAAGCGATATAACCCAGCAGAATTGACCACACTGAGAGGTGCAAGACCCATTTGTATTTATCAACTTTATCTTTAATACTTGCATAAAGCATCCATGCGAAGAATACGATAAAGAATAAACCCAATCCGACCATGATATGAAATGAATAAAAGGTTAGCTTGACATTGGGTACAATATCTTCTTTAGTCTTAAAATATCCATAACCGAAGTGGGGATAGTTCTGCTCAAAAACCAGGCGTTTTTGAGCCGCTAATTCCTGATCTCCTTCTTCTCTGGCCTTTTTAAAATCGGCAAGTGCCTGGATGGCAAGCCTGCCTTTAGCCATCCTTGTTTCAGCAGGCAAAATACCGAATTCGTCATTGCCATTTACAAGATCGTTTACACCGGCAACAAAGGCTTTGGCATCACGGTGGGCAAGCAGCGAAAGCATACTGGGTATTCTAATTCCTTTGAAATTGAAGTTGTCTGTCCTTTTATTTAAAAAACCAAATGCATATAAATCAGCGCCTCTTTCACCATCATAAAGCCCTTCCATAGCAGCAAGTTTCATAGGTTGTTTCTGAGCTACATCATAAGCAGAACTATCTCCGGTAAATGCTACGAAAATGGAAGAAATCAAACCAAATACCGATGCCATGACAATGCTTTTTTTTGCAAAAAGTAAATGCCTCTTTTTCAATATATACCACGCACTAACGGCAATCACAAACAATGATCCGATAATATAAGCCTGTGATACTGTATGTAAGAATTTAAAAATTGCGGTCGATGAAAGAGCAACATCAAAAAAGCTTGTCATTTCGTTGCGAACAGTATCCATATTGAATGTTGTCCCGGTTGGATTTTGCATCCAGGCATTGGCAACCAGTATCCATAAAGCGGATAGATTTGACCCGAAAGCTACCAGCCAGGATGAAAGCATATGAAACTTTTTGCTTACCCTGCCCCAGCCAAAAAACATGACCGCAATAAATGTCGATTCCAGGAAAAAAGCAAGTATTCCTTCAACAGCCAGGGGTGCACCAAAAATATCTCCTACAATCCAGGAATAATTAGACCAGTTGGTGCCGAATTCAAATTCGAGGATGATCCCGGTAGCTACACCAATCGCGAAGTTAATCCCGAATAGTTTCATCCAGAATTTGGTCATCACCTTCCACTTTTCATCACCGGTTCTGTAATACAGGGTGTGCATAAATGCCACAATAAACGACAGACCGAGGGTCAGGGGAACGAAAAACCAATGATAGATAGCGGTAAGCGCAAACTGTGCGCGCGACCAATCTACAAGCGCTAAGTCAATATGTTCCATTACTAATCGTTTAATTATTAATCAATTGTTCCATTACATGATCACTTTTTTCTTTATCTGTATCAAATTTTGAGTTAAGAAAATCCGGGAAAAAGAAAACCTTAAGTATAGCAAATATTATTACCAGCTTTATAATGATGATGATCCACAATTTCCTGGAATGCCATGACATATTCCTGAATCCTTCATTATAAAAGTTGAATATTTTTTTTAGCATTTCTTAAGTAAGTTAGTTTTACAAATTATAAATGAAAATTTGTTACCTGTTTAATTCCCCGAAACAGGGTTCAAAATTAAATTATATTTTGAACTTATGTTCACAATTATTGCTACTTTTGCAAAGTTATGCCACGGCCTAAGAGAAAACGTAATGTAACTAATCCTCCCATGATGGAGGGTTTTAAACCCTTTGGAATCCCGATAACGGACCTGGAGCCGGTCATTCTATTTTTTGAAGAGTATGAAGCCATTCGTTTACTGGACTATCTAGGCATGACACAGTTGGAGGCGGCCAGGGAAATGGCGGTATCGAGACCTACATTGACCCGAATCTATGAAAAAGCCCGGCGGAACATTGCTGAAGCTTTTGTAGACGGGAAAGCCATTTTTATCGAAGGAGGCGATTATCATACCGATGTGTTCTGGTACCGCTGTGAAGATTGCCATAAACTTCTGATCAGTGATCAAGAGATCTTATTATGCTCCTATTGCCAATCAAAAATAATCAGGCCCTTATCAAAAAAATCACTCAAAATGGATCATCAGCAACATGAAGACGGTTCGGGTTTTTGTATTTGCCTGCATTGCAATACAAAGATCCCTCATCAATCGGGCATCCCCTGCAGGGAAAGTAATTGTCCACAATGCGGGAAAAAGATGATCAGGGAAAACAGCTATCATCATCAATTATATCTTAAAAAGAAAGGGGAAAAAATGAAAATCGCAATACCCAGTGATGAAGGTACTTTATACCTGGATGAAAATACAGGAATTCCTGAGAAACCATAAACATCCCCGCCGCAAGCAGCGGGGTATCTATTTAACCGACGGGTTAACCCGTCGGTTATAATACTTTCGCCCCAAGGGGCGGGGAATTAACCCAACAAGATTAAACCTGAGAATTTTAGGAATTGGCATGATTTTTAGCTTGAAATAGCTTCCGTATATCCGGATAAAGATACCAGCCAAATAAAACGGCAGAAAGCAGCAGCAGCCCTTTCCCAAGAAGACAATAGGAACCGCAAAAATAAGAGTCTCCAAACCCAAAAAGACAAGAAACACATCCCAGGATTGCCATTAAAACATAGTCAATAAAAATTACAAGGGGTAATGCGATAAAAATTTTCAGGAAGAGTTTTGTTTTCATGACAATAAACAATTTATCACAAAGATAATGAACTTATGTTCATAATACAAGATAAATTTTAATTAATTTGTAACTTGATTTAATCAAATGAGCGAATTCGATCAAAAAGCAAAAGAATGGGATAAAAACCAGATGCACCTGGAACGTACTAAGGCTGTTGCCAAACAACTGGTTGAAATGGTTCCCGTCAAACCAAATATGAAAGCTATGGAGTTTGGTGCCGGTACAGGCTTGCTCAGTTTTTATCTGAAAGACCGGTTTTCGGAAATTACCCTATTGGACAGTTCAAGTGAAATGCTCAAAATTGCTAGGCAAAAAATGGAGGCAGGGGATCATTTGAAGTTCAAAACATTGTTTTTAAACCTCGAAATGGAAGAATACCGGGGAGATCCGTTTGATATCATATATAACCAAATGGCGATGCATCACATAAAGGATATAAATGCCATTTTCAGGAAGTTTTATCACATGTTAAATCCCGGAGGCATTTTGGCCATCGCTGACCTTTACCCTGAAGACGGCTCATTTCATGATGGCGCTTTGGACGTTCATTATGGATTTGACCCGGATTACTTAAAAGAAAGTCTCCATCAGCAAGGATTCCATGATTATCAGGTTGCACCTTGCTTTATTATCCGGAAAGAGGTCTCAGCGCAAAAAATAAAAGAATACCCGCTATTCTTAATAACGGTTTATAGAAAGCAGGAATAAGGAATAATAATTTGGCCCAAATTTAGATAGATTAACGCTTGTACGCCAGTTTTTCAACACCTGGAGCATGGTCGGTTTATAATGAAGAATCCAAGGAAACTGCCGAATAAGGTACTCATGATCGGATTGCTGGTAATGGCGCAGGATCCTGATGCACATCCTACAAAATAATAATAGAGAAACCCTCCGGTTCCGCCGATAATTACGCCCAGAAAGGGTTTCCAGAATAAAGAGGATTTTATCAGTTCCTTAAAGGATCCTGGCTTTTTCTTTGTTTCACACGATTGACTCATTTTTAAATATTTTAGGAGGCAAAGATAAACATATTTCAATATTAAATCGCTTTAGTATCACTTTTTATATTTTCACTGAACTTAAGAGGCGTCTCGAAAGTAAGGACCGTTTTTTTTATTTATTCCGACGGGTAAATCCGTCGGTTAAAAAGAGTTTTCATTCCGACGGGTGAATCCGTCGGTTAAAATTTTGTAACTAATTCGGAACCAACGGATTTACCCGTTGGAGCACGAATAATTCGGAACCAACGGATTTACCCGTTGGAGCACAAATAATTCGGAACCAACGGATTTACCCGTTGGAGCACGAATAATTCGGAACCAACGGATTTACCCGTTGGAGCACGAATAATTCGGAACCAACGGATTTACCCGTTGGAGCACGAATAAACAGATATTGTGGCCGGTAGAAATTGAAATTAAGATTTAGTGATATAAAAGACACGATACAGTTGTGATTTTTACTTGAATTTATTTTTGGATAATAAATCACATTAGAAATGAAGATTAAAACACCCTGTAACGAACGCGCAGATCCCAGCCCGGACAAATGAATTACGTGATTATCAATTCGGCACTGTCAATTGTCGATTGAAATTGAAAATTGAAATTGCCTGACGACTGACGGCTGACGACTTTTTTTTTCTTTATGAAAAGAATTATTCTACTTTTGTTTCCTCGAAAGCGCTAAAAAACCTTAAACATGGAGAAAACTACTATTATTGGAGAGATCAATGGTTTTTTGATCGAAGAGTTTGAAATTGAGGAACATATAATCAAACCGGAAGCTACCTGGAAAGAAATCGGCATCGACAGCCTCGATTTCGTGGATATTGTGGTAATCATCGAAAAAAACTACGGCTTCAAACTCAAAGGTGAAGACATGGCCAATATCAAAACGCTTGGCCAGTTTTACGATCACATTTACCAGCGTATCCAAACCCAGAATTAGCCATGGCCACCTGGCAAGGCAAAACTCGCGGCGGACTGCTCGGTCATCAAATCTTCTTTATTATCCTCCGCTACCTTGGCCTTAAACCTGCCTATTTTTTGCTGCGTTTTGTCTCGACTTACTATTTTATCTTTTCCCGTAAGTCGAACCGGCATATCCTTGGTTATTACAAGGGTATTCATCACTATTCTTCTTTTCATGCCAGGAAAGCCGTCTACCGGAATTATTACCTTCTTGGCCAGATCCTGATCGATAAAGTGGCTATCTATTCCGGCCTGGTCGACAAATTCACTTTCGATCTTGAAGATGAAAAGCACCTGGCGGCGATGGAGAACGGCGGATTTATGATCAGCGCCCATATCGGCAACTGGGAAATGGCCGGAAAAAAATCGGACCGGATTAAAAAAACTATGAGCCTGGTGATGCTCGATGCCGAACATGAACGAATCAAGCATTACCTCGATTCGGTCATGAAAGAACGAAATTTTCGCATCATCCCGCTGAAAGATGATCTTTCACACCTGATCACCATCCGGCAGGCGCTGGATAGGGGCGAATTGATCGCCATCCATGGTGATCGCTTTATGGAAGGCATGAAAACCCTGACGGCGAAGTTTTTGGGAAGAGATGCCCGTTTCCCGGAAGGACCGTTCTATCTGGCCCTGCGAATGAATGCCCCGATAAGTTTTGCTTTCGCCATGAAAGAAGGCAGTTCGCATTACCATTTTTATGCTACTCCTCCTAAAATATACAAAATCCCGGAAGGAAAACGGATCAGCCGGGAACACCTGATACCGGTATTGCATGATTACATCCAGGCTCTGGAAAACATGCTGAAAAAGTATCCCGAGCAGTGGTTCAATTATTATGATTTTTGGGAGAAGAAGACAGAATAAATAAATTGAAAATTGAAAATTGAAAATTGAAAATAAACAGGATCCTTTTCTTGATTTATTTTACACACAGGGACTGGTTTTTTTGTTTTTTATACTTATAAAATATTTAATATCAATGTATTAACAAAACATTATTTCCTATTTTTTAATTAAATAGAATATTCCGGTTAGACCACGATATCCCTTTTCTTAATAGAATTTATATTTGTTGTTGCAAAATTTCTCTTAATATTACAAAACATGTTAAACAGGGTAGTCATCACTGGCATTGGGATATATTCCTGCATAGGTAAAAATCTGGAAGAAACAACCCGGTCATTATATCAGGGGAAGTCTGGTATCATTTTGGATAATGATCGGAAAAAATTCGGATACCGCTCCGGATTGACCGGTTTCATGGAAGGTCCTCAGCTCAAAGGTGTTCTTGATCGACGATCAAGAACGCTCCTGCCTGAACAAGGCGAATATGCCTATATGTCGACTGTTGAAGCACTAAAAGTCGCAGGTATTGATCAGGATTTTATTGACAATAACAATTTAGGTATTCTTTTTGGTAACGATAGTTCAGCAAAAGCGGTGATTTCTGCTAACGATATAATTCGCGAGAAAGGAGAAACCGTATTGGTAGGTTCAGGATCAGTATTCCAAAGCATGAACTCAACTGTGACCATGAATTTATCAACTATTTTCAGGCTTAAAGGAATTAACTTTACATTAAGTGCAGCTTGTGCGAGTGGTTCACATTCTATCGGACTAGGTCTCATCCTTATAAAACATGGATATCAGAATTGCATTATTTGTGGTGGGGCACAGGAAATTAATATTTACTCGATGGGTAATTTTGATGCAATTGGAGCCTTCTCGATTCGTGAAGATGCACCACAAAAAGCATCCAGACCTTTTGATCGTGATCGTGATGGCCTTATACCAAGCGGGGGCGCCGCAACTGTTATACTTGAAAGCCTGGAACATGCAACCCGCAGAGGAGCCAAAATATTAGGAGAAGTGATAGGTTATGGGTATTCATCGAATGGGTCTCATATTTCGGTTCCCACAACTGAAGGGCCTCAGAAGGCAATAGAGATGGCTCTTGAGCAATCGGGCCTCGGGATCAAACAAATCGATTACATCAATGCACATGCAACATCCACGCCTGTAGGTGATGCATCTGAAGCTAAAGCATTATTTAGTGTTTTTGGCGAAACCAGGCCATATATATCTTCCACGAAATCGATGACCGGCCACGAATGCTGGATGGCGGGGGCTAGCGAAATAGTCTACTCTTTGTTAATGATGGAACATGGGTTCATTGCACCAAATATTAATTTTGAAAACCCGGATGAAGATTCTGAAAAACTGAATATAATAGCTGAAACCAAAGAAGCCCGGATTAATTGCTTTTTATCCAATTCTTTTGGTTTTGGTGGTACTAACTCATCCCTAATCGTCAAAAGATGGGAAAATAAATAATCGGCATGAACATCTCATAAAGTAAATATGAGGGGCTTGATCTTAATACTGTATGACTTTTTCGAAAAAAAACGCTTTTTTTTCTGGCTGATCATGCTTTCCTGTTTCATTCTTTTCACAGTCCTGGCGTTAAGAGTTTCTTTTGAAGAAGATATCAGCAAGATTCTTCAAATGGATACGAAAACGCGTGAGTACAGTAATATTTTACAGCATACAAGTATAATTGATAAACTGACAATCTGCATTTCCGATAATACCGCAGAAGCCTGTCCGGATCGAATAAAAATGACTTTTTGCGATAGTTTGTTGATTCGCATTAGATCACTTGATAGCAGTTTAATTAAAAAGATAATGGTCAATCCTGACGATTTTCCTTTTATGGATGTGTATAGGGCTATGCTCAGGAACCTTCCTTTTTTTATTGAACAACAGGATTACGCATATCTCGATTCGGTATTACAACCCGAAAACATCCAGCACAACCTGACCGAAAGTATCAAACTTTTATCCACACCGGCAGGGATCATTGTCAGGCAACGTTTGCCGTTGGATCCTGCCGGAATTTCAAACCCGGTGACACTGCGCTTGCAAAAACTCGGGGAAGCCACCGGTTACGAAATAAACAATGGTTATTTCTTTTCAAAAGATAAAAAAAATCTTGTTTTTTTTATTGAACCGGCGAATCCTCCCAATGAAACGGGTATCAATAATATACTGATCAAATCATTGGAAGGGTTTGTTTCTGATTTGAAAACCCACAAGGAGTTTTCAAAGATTGACTGCAGTTTTATAGGGGCAACGGCAGTGTCAGTCGAAAATTCCCGTCAGATACAGCGTGATGCCGCATTAACCCTGGCAATTATGTGTGTGGCCTTAATTCTGCTCATCACCACAGTGTTTCAAAAAAAAAGAACGCCGATACTTATCTTCCTCCCGATTCTCTTTGGAATTGTATTCACACTTGGCTGTATTTCATTCATCAAGCCAAATATCTCTTTAATTGCCATTGGTGCCACTTCGGTATTGTTGGGAATTGCCGTTAACTATCCATTGCATATTCTTACACACCGGCTTGAAGAGGGAAATCTCAGAAAAGTCATTGGTGACGTGGTTGAGCCCATGATAATTGGAAGTGCTACCACGATCGGCGGTTTTGTGTGCCTGCTTTTTTTTAAGGCAGAAATACTATACGATTTCGGTTTACTGGGTGCTTTTGGTCTCATAGGTGCAGTGCTCTTCTCGCTGATATTTCTTCCCCATCTTATCGGACAACCAATCCCGGAAGGAAAAATCGCCGAAAAATGGCTTAAAAAAGCAGGAAATATCCAACTTGAAAACAGTCCATACCTGAGTTGGTCTATCATTCTTCTGACACCTTTGTTTCTCTATTTTTCCCTGGATATTGAATTTGACAGTAATCTGACGCACCTGAACTATATGTCGCCCAAGCAAAAGAAAACTGAACATAAGCTGCGTGGCAACGACAGTTTAATGCGTTCGGTTTATGCTATTTCTTATGGCAACACGTTTGACCAGGCACTCGCTTCTTCCGGAAAGATCAAACAATTGGCGGATTCATTGAACCTTTCCGGAGTTAATATTAAATACGCAGGGGTTGCTGATTTTCTTCCTTCGGCAGCAGAACAGAAGAAACGTGCGGGGCTCTGGAAACAATATTTCAACAGAGATAAAATACAAGCAATACAGGTATCCCTTGAGCAATCAGCAAAAAAATCAGGATTTAAAGCATATGCTTTTGATGATTTTTATTCTATCCTCAACATACAAGACGAGAAAATTGATGTCGTTGATTATCAGATGCTCTCCGGGGTATTTACCAAAGATGTAGTAACCGTTTCACCTGAAATGACAACAATTATTTCAGTGCTAAATATTCCTGCATCATCACAAGCCGAGGTTGATAGTTTAATGTCTGAACAACCCGGAATCAGACTGCTGGATGATAATTTCGTCTCGGCACAATTGTCATCAATCATAAATGCTAATTTTAATTTTATTGCCATATTTACGGCGCTCATGGTTTTTTTAGCACTATTGCTTACCTATGGAAAACTGGAATTGGCCATCACGGCATTTGTCCCAATGGTTGTTTCATGGATCTGGATTTTAGGCCTTATGGGGCTGTTTCACATTAAGTTCAATATTGTCAATATCATTCTGTCCACTTTTATTTTTGGCCTGGGAGACGACTATTGTATTTTTACGATGGATGGTCTTTTACAGGAGTACCGGGGGAAAAAGAAGCCAATGCCTGTGGTACGGATGAGTATTTTATTGTCGGGTATTACCACCCTTATTGGTTTTGGGGTATTGCTCGTTGCCAAACACCCTGCATTGCAATCCATCGCGTTGGTCTCGGTGATAGGTATTCTCTCGGTACTTCTTATTTCACAGGTTTTAGAACCATATCTGTTTCGTTTGTTTGTGAGTATACCTGTCAGCCACGGATTTGCACCCATCGGTTTTACAACATTTCTCCGATCAGTATTTGTATATAGCTATTTTATCCTGGGATGCATTTTTCTGAGCATTTCCGGATTTTTTCTTATCGTGATAAATCCCTTTTATCGAAAAAAAACGATAGCAGTATTTAATTCGCTCATGAGCAAATTTGCCTGGTCACAGTTATATGTGATTCCCGGCGTGACCAAGAGCGTTGATTATGATGAAAAACCTGATTATACCAAACCGTGTATATTCGTAGCCAACCATCAGTCAGTCCTTGATATTCTTTCAATGATTATGCTGAGTCCCAAAATTATTTTACTGACAAATAAAAGGGTACGGAATTCGCAACTCTTTGGATATTTAGTACGATTAACCGGTTATCAACCTGTTTTTGAAGGAGTCAATCCAAATATTGACACGTTAAGAGCCAAAATAGAGGAGGGCTATTCGATCGCTGTATTCCCGGAAGGAACCCGTTCAAAAGATAGCGAAATCGGGCGTTTCCATGAAGGAGCTTTCTATATTGCTCAACAACTCGGGCTTGATATTATTCCCGTATTATTTCATGGAACTGGCCGGTGCATTGCAAAAGGCAGTTTCGTTGTGCGCAGAACAACTTTTACTATTAAAGTACTGCCCCGTATAAAATTCATCGACATTGAATACAGTTCATCGTATCAGCAGAAAGCTAAAGCAGTGCAAGAACTGCTTAAGAAACAATATGAAATTCTGGATGAAAAAGCGTGTACTGGAGATTTTTACCGTCAGAGGATTGTTGACAATTTCATTTTTAAAGGACCTTTACTGGAGAGGAATATGAAAGTGAAAATGCGACAGGAAAGAAATTATCAGCTTTTACACAATTTGGTACCAAAGGAAGGGGTAATCATCGATGCAGGTTGTGGCTATGGTTTTATGGATTATATGCTTGCTTACCTGGCTCCACAAAGAAAAATCATTGGCTTTGATCATGATGAAGAAAAAATTGAAGTGGCTGAAAATGGATTTGATAAGCCCGTAAATCTCCGGTTTGCCAATGCTTCCCTGCATGAATTTCAGGTAATTCCAGCCAATTGTGTGATTTTCAGCGATGTATTGCATATCCTGGAAGAACGTGAGCGTATTCATATTTTTACCAATTTTGCCTCCAAAATACTACCAGGTGGAGTAATTATTTTAAAGGAGGGCGACAACCATCCTGAGAAAAAACATTTAGTGGCACGATTGGCCGAATTTTTGTCAACACATGTTTTCAGGTTTAATAAAACGGGACATAAATTAGCATTTTATGCAGTAGAAGAACTGGTAAAACTTGGTGAAAGTATCGGATTTGTACCCGGTATTATTGATCAGCAAAAATGCCCTTCAAGTCTTGTCATCGTATTTAAAAAGAAATAAAATGGGTGATAGTTTCGATGTTGTAATTATCGGTAGTGGACT
>Ga0247841_10005197_pt1 | contig 21385 bp, 30 predicted proteins | sample LaCruzMarch2015__2_FD_192410 | JGI IMG/M metagenome (GOLD analysis project Ga0247841, IMG submission 192410) | Freshwater microbial communities from meromictic Lake La Cruz, Castile-La Mancha, Spain - LaCruzMarch2015_18m | ecosystem: Environmental > Aquatic > Freshwater > Lake | place: Spain... | reverse complement strand
ATTAAAGTTTTTCTAGAATTAATATCTTACTAAGCTCGCCAATAGGTTAGCTGAAATTCACTCCGAGCTAAAGCAGGGTAGTTTTCTTTCAGCAGGCGAGCTTATAAAAATTATCGAAACACATATAAATCTTATATGTCTTAAAATTATATGAAATATCAAATTTTATTAAAAGCTTTAGATCAACTTTGCTCAGAAGCTCCCGCAGGACTAAATTATTGCCCAAACCTTGAAGACCAAGATAGTCTTAATAATGCGAGATCAAAGGCGTTTATACATCTTTATCTTAAAGTCAAATGTGGTTTGGTAACTTTTAATGAGCAGTTTTATCAAATAACCGATGGTTCACAGGACGGAGGGATAGATGCGTATCATATTGACACGGAAAAAAAGAAATTGCTTCTTATTCAATCAAAGTTTGGTTCAAATAGAGATAATTTTGAAATGAAAAAAATTTCGGCAAGTGATTTAGTCAAAATGGACATTTCAAGAGTATTGAAAGGGGAAGAAAAGGGTAGCAATGGGCAAGAATTTAATATAAAGATTAAACTTTTTCAAAAAAGATGGAAAGAAATTACCGATCAAGCCCATTATAAATATGAAGTAATCATTCTTGGAAATTTGGCAAATTACAATGACGAGCAAATAAAGAGACTTATAGAAAATTCTGATTATGAAGTTTTTAATTTTGAAAGAACTTATAATGAACTTCTTTTTCCCTTATGCAGTGGAACTTACTATGATCCTAAAGAAATTAGAATAAAAATAAACTTGTTTAATAAAGAACAATCTACTTTGAAGCAGAAAATTGCAACAGGTTTTGGGGAATTTCAAGTTAGAATAGTTTTTGTTCCAGCTAAAGAAATTGGGAGGATAATGTTAAAATACAAAAATTCAATATTAAAGTATAATCCTAGGCACTATCTATCTTTGTCTAAAAACAAAGTAAACCAGAAGATAAAAGAAAGTATCCTAAATAAAACTACTAACGATTTTGCAATATTTAATAATGGGATAACGATGCTTGCAGATACATTTGAACAGTCAGAAACAACGGGGACTAAAGATGTGGGGCAATTAATAATGACTAATCCGCAGATAATAAATGGTGGGCAGACTGCATATACATTAAGTAAAGTTTATGAGGAATTAGATTCTAACGAGGAAATTTTGGACAAAAAATTTGGCGATAAGGAAGTTATGCTCAAAGTCATTGTTTTAGGTTCTGGAATAGAACCCAATTTAAAGTTCATTGAGGAGATATCCAATGCAACAAATCAACAAAGTAGAGTTGAAGAAGCTGATCGAAGATCAAATGAAAAGATACAGATTGAACTTCAGAAAAAGATATTTGAGGAATTCGGGCTTCTTTATGAAAGAAAAAGGGGCGAATTTTTCAATGGGGTTGATAAAAAATTTATTGCACCAGAAAATCTAATAGAAAGATATGATTTTTTAAGAGCTTACCTCGCATTTAAAGGTAGTCCTGGTAGTGCAAGAAGAAGTGGTGGGGAGACGTTATTTAAGTCAAATAGTTTTAAAAAAATAGTTGGAGATGGCCAAGATTTCAAAAGAATGGTATTTTCATTAATCGTTATACCCCACAGCTTGCTGTGGGGACAAGCTAAAGAAAAACAATTAAACCCCTTTTTCTTGTTAAATAAATGGAAGATTTGTGCAAAGGTAGTCATAAGGTTTTTAGAATAAAATACCATTTTGTGTTATGCATAAAATACAGAAAAGATTTGTTTCTAAATGAAGTTTATGTGAACTCTCTTAAGAAAATATGCGAGGGTTTACAAGAAAGGTATCATTTAAAATTTGAAACTATCGGGTTTGATGAAAATCATGTCCACTTTATGCTCCAATCATTAACAACCAATTATTCTCCAGCAAAAATATTCCAAATTATTAAAAGTATAACTGCAATTAAAATGTTTGAATTTCATAATGAGATTAAAGAAGAATTGTGGGGTGGAGAATTTTGGAGTGATGGAGGTTATGCTGCTTCAGTTGGAGAAGGAGTAAATGCTGACATAATCAGAAAATATATTCAAAATCAGGGAAGAAAAGCAGAACAGCTAAAATTATATACGTTTAGTTAGCCGTCGTAGATGCCCCAGAGCTTGCTCTGGGGAGGTTCATCACAGGGTTTTAAAAAAATTGCAGATAGACAGTCACATAAATTGGGGGCAAGGTATGAGATATGGGAAAATGGCTATAATCTCTGCAATTGGTATGGTGGGGAATTACGAGGTAGACAAAGATAATCTTAATCTTGAAGTAGAAGGAAATATTGCCAAAATAAAAATCGGGTGGATAAATTTTGAGTCTTGGATAAAGGAACAGCCCAAAAATAGTTCGTTTATCCTATCCGATAGTAGCTTTGATTTTAATGAATATTATAAAAGTAGTAATGTTAGTTCTGACATAAAAGAATTTTTTGAATCTGATGCAATATCTACTGCTTTTCTTTGTATCTTTAATTAATCTTTTTTTAATGGAATTGTTGTAGAAAAAGAAAGGTACCTACAAATACTTCCTTTTAAGTTTTATCTCTCCTTTTTTGCCTTCAGCAACTAATTCGTCATTCTCTTTAAAACCTGCTTTTTCTACCTCTTCTTTTGGTAATATGACTTCCCATTTAAAATACTTATCCCCATTTTTTGCTTTTCTACTAGGGTGTTTTTGTAATTTCATATAATTAGATATGCCCTTTCTTTATAAATATTTAGACGTCGAAAGGTTTATAAAGATTAGACGTCTAATATAAATGAATAACTTTAATAAACCAATGCATTTATACCAATATGTAAAAGAGATGAAAATGAAACCTTTAATAAAATGGGCAGGTGGGAAGTCAAGAGAAATAAAGTATGTTGAAAAAATAATCCCTAAATTTGATAGATATGTTGAACCTTTTTTTGGTGGTGGCGCTATGTTTTTTGATTTAGAGCCTAGCAAGGCAGTCATTAATGATATCTCGGAGGAACTTATTACATTTTATAAACTTCTTAAAAATGGAAAATCTGGAGAAAAGTTTAAGCAAGAATTGTATAAATATGTTGAAGCTTGGGAAAGAATAAAGGTTTATATGCAGAAATTTGGAAATGACTTTTTAGAGCTTTATAATTGGTATAAAGTCAACAAAATAAATGATAAAGAATTTGATATAGAACTTAAAGAGCTATTTTGTCAAAAGATTATTCCTTTTAATGGATTATTTAAACAAGAATTTTGTATAAATCAAAAGAGTTTTCTCAACGAAATAGAAAGCAGTCTCTCTTCAAAGTTAAAAAGAACAAAAATTAAGGTAGATACCAAAAATAAGTTTTCAGATTCAGAAATAATGAAGAATGTGGAATCTGCATTTAGAAGCGGTTTTTATATGCATTTTAGGGATATTATGAATAAGGACAAAAAAGGGGAGATTACCTTGGAAAAGGAAAAAAGGATTGCCAATTGGTATTTTATTAGAGAGTTCTGTTATGGGGGGATGTTTAGATACGGCAGACAAGGAAATTTTAATGTTCCTTATGGGGGAATTGGTTATAACAGTAAAGATTTTAGAGGAAAAGTAGACTATATCTTTTCAAAAAATGTAAGGGCACTATTAGATAAAACTCAAGTAGAAAATTAGGATTTTGAGCAATTATTGAACTCTATCAATTTAACTAAAGATGATTTTATATTCTTAGACCCTCCATATGACACAGAGTTTAGCAAATATGAAGATAATGCTTTTACAAAAAAAGATCAAGAAAGACTTTCTAAGATATTAGTTAATCTAAGGGCAAAATGGATTCTTATAATTAAAGAAACAGATTTTATTAGAGGGCTATATCAAAATAAAAAAGGAGTAAAAATTTCCACGTTTGACAAGGAGTACTTGTTTAATATTAAAGACAGAGTTCAAACAAAAGTTAAACATCTTATAATTCATAACCTTGAAATACCTTCACAAAAGCAGGAAAAACTGGAAAGCCACATATCAGCTTAATTTTTAACTTCTTTTATAAGGTTGTCTATTTTTTCATTAATGCCTAGTTCCTTTGTAGCTTCGTTATATATCTTACCAAGTTCGTCAAAAGATATCTCAGAAGGTAAAACCAAATTCCAAAAATCTTTTCCAATTAGCAAAAGTTCATTTGAAAAATATTTCTTAATTAGTCCTGTCCAAGTTTTACCTTCCCCATTCTTATTATATAAGGTTGCAAAATATAAATTTACATTATCCTTTCCAAAAATAGCATATTCAGTCAACATTTTCATTACATTTCCTGGAGCATTGCTACTATCTAAATCTCCTCCGGCTTTTATCTCTATTAGGTAATAAGTATTATTTTTAGGATCATAAATTGCTAAATCTACTGGTTTTGAAGTAATTGTTTTAGTTTCTTTGAATTTCTGTTTGTTTATTTCATTCAACATTTTTTGATTTAAAATAGAAGCTACTCTATCTGTACCCCGACCACTTGATTTATACTTTTCTCTAAAACTTGTTATAAAGCTCTGGCAATCACTTTGGTCGACTTTTGTTAGAATTACCTGTTCTTTTCCATGATGTCCTTTTATCAACTCTTCAAATTCTTTAGACGTTACTCCCTTACCCTGAATTACTAAGGGAACGTTATCTTCTCCGTATTTTAATTTTGCAATATCTTTTGCTATCTTTTGAAACATGTTTCCTGACTTTGATTCAAAACTACTAACAAAAACCATATGCGCAACAAGTACACTATTAAAATCTGCTAATGTCCAATTGTTTACTTTTCTTTTATAATTCTTCTTAAAATCTTCTGAGATTCTATCAATTAGAACTGATAATTCCGCCTTTATTATTGATTTAATGTTTTCTCTTAATTCCACTTTTGACATAGAATCAAGAGATAATTAATCTATAAAAACTTATCTTATTCTGAGACACTTTCAATTCTTCTTTTTGCAGCAGAAAAGTAATCGAGATCTAATTCCATTCCAATAAATCTCCTGTTTAGTCTTAAAGCAACTTCGCCTGTTGAACCTACTCCCATAAATGGATCTAAAACAAGATCATTTGGATTTGAAGCTACCTTAACGATTGGGTGTAAAACTTGCATTGGTTTTTGGGTTGGGTGAAAAGGATTTTTTAGTCTTTCTGGACCCATGCATATTGGGGATTGAATAAAATTATGCATTTCATTTTGTTTTGTAAAATTCCAAGTATGACCTTTATTCCACATACACACAATTAATTCACAACTATTAAGAAAACCAGCTTTCAAGAACTTTGGGACAGGATTTGTTTTATGCCATACTACAAATTGAAAGGTATCAAACTCTGGATCAAATGCTTCATGCCATTTTCCAAGCATATTGTAGCTAGTAAAAGCAAATATGTTCCCTTGAGGTTTAAGAACTCGCTTAAATTCCTTCACCCAATTGGCTGGAATAAACTCTGTTCTGTCCCATTCTGCAAGATCGTTGTTAATTTCTTTTCTTCCTGCCAAGGGAATATTCCCTGTAGAATATTTACTAATATTGTATGGGGGATCTGTTAAGATTAAATCCACTGACGAGCTCGGGACTTGCTTAATCAGTTCTTTACTATCTCCATGAAATAGCTTTAAATCGTTTTTCATCCTCTTTCTTGTTTTCTAATTTAACTAAAAAGGGTATTCTTTGAATAATATAAATCTTCTTATTTTTAATCTGTTACACTCGTCCCTTATTATCCTCCTAATTCTAACTATTCTATGGAAAATATGGATGCTGAAGAAATACTAAGGAAACTAACAGAACTACTTGAATACCTCAACAAACTAGGCAGAAAACCAACCCGAGGACCGACAAAAAGACCATGAAGTATAAATGCCCCTGCCGTGCTTGAATTAAAAGTATTACAATCCTAAGAAAAAATCATTTTGGTTTATTACCCTTAGTTTTTATAAAATCCGCGAGTTTGTCTAATAATTCGCCACGAGCTCCTTTCCACTCATCCTTATTACCTATTTTAGGCCACCCAAAAATACTAAATTCAGCTTCAAATTCTACTTTTTTAAAACCAAAACTGTTAATTAATTCCTCAACAACTTCATGATATATGTCTTGAAAGCTTGTATTTTCAACATTTTCTCCATCTAAAATTTTTGTTGCAGATTTCATAATGATTTCTTCAAATTCCTGTTCTGAGAATTTATCTTCATGATATAATTGAGTATATTCGCTCTCTTCATGACTGTAATATCCCATATTGTAAATATACATTTTATTTCTCCAAAAGCCACTTCCAAACTGGCAAAACTTTAATTTTTTTATCTTTTAGTTTTACCTCTTCTTCTTGGTCATAAGTTAATATTAAGCCTTCTTTTAGTTTAAACTTTTCCATTGCTTCGGATAATCCTGCAACTTCTCGTTCCTTGTTTTCTTTAGTTAAATCATAACATACCTGAATCGTCTGAACAATTTTAGTCCCCTCTTTTATAACAAAATCACATTCATTCTTTTCTGAATAATAGAATATTTCCTTGCTTCTTCTTTTTAGTTCTATTGCAACAAGATTTTCAAGCAGTTTTCCTTTATCTTCCGATGTTCTAAATCCAAGTGTTGTAATAAAACCATTATCAATACAATAGGCTTTTCTTGGATTTTGTGTTTGCTTTCTTATTGAATAATCAAATTTGTTCATAAAAAAGAACAAGAAAGCGCCTTCAAAGGCGTCTAGTATGGCTTTGACAGTAGAAATATTCTTTAGTTCTGACATTTTTGACAATGCTCTTAGACTAGTTAAGCTAGAAGAATTCGACAATAAATAAGCTGAAATTTCTTTTATAGACTTTGTAACATTCTTATTAAATTTGGATATAATATCTCGGTATAATATATTTTCATACAGCTCTGAAAGAACTATGTCCTGTTTTGATACTACCCTTTTTGGAAAACCCCCAATTTTTAGGAATTCTTTTAATTCAACTCTTATTTTTGATTGAACTTTTAAATCCAATCTCCAATCATCAAGACTTATGTTTCTAGCTGTTAAAAACTCTTTGAAGCAGAAAGGAGCAAGGTTCAGATTTACAGAACGACCAGTAAGTGTTGTTGATATTTCTTTGCTTAATAATTTTGAGTTTGAACCTGTAATAAAAATATGGTATTTCTGTTTTATCCTATCTATCCACTTTTCCCAACTATTTGCTTCTTGAATTTCATCTATAAATAAAAAACAAGCTTCTGAATACCCTTGTTCATTCAGAAAGTCGAGTATTTTTTGGAAATCCTCAACTAAAAAGTCTGTAAGTAATTCATCATTAAAATTTACATATAAATAAGACTTCTCTTTTAGTTTTAATTCATCTTTTATTAACTTTAAGAGTGTTGACTTGCCACATCTTCTTACTCCCGTTATAATTACAGGAAGTTTTAAGGGGATTAACTTTAATGCTTTGCCTAGCAAGTCTCTTTTTACTAAGGGAGTCTCTTCTTCTTCAAACTCTTTTTGTTGCCTAAACAACACATTGTATAAATCCTCTCTTTTCATATTTCTTTAAAGAACTTGGGGTTTTTAAATCTTTCTAAAGTGTTACAATTTTTGTTACACTTTTGGCATAAAGTGTTACAATTTTTGTTACACTTTCTTCTCATTACCATTGCACAAGACTAATAGGGCTATTTTCAGGTTTTGAAAGCCCCACCTAAATGAATCCTTAAAGAAGGGTATTATTATATTATGATTGAGTATATTCAAGTAAAATAATACTTAAAAAGAAGGTTTCTAAGGTTAAATTATGACTTTCGAATTGGCTTCCGATATTGGTGCAGAAGTAATAAGGATGATGGAAGAGCTAAATATTGCTCTTGATAGAATAATTATTAAATCGCAAGAAAAAAATATGAAAATTCAGGAACTCGAAGAAAAGTTGAAAAAATATGAAAATGGGAGTTAAAAATTCACATATACAATTTGTAATAGAAACTCCAATTAAGGATAAAATAAAGCTAGAAGCGTTTGAAGAGGGTGTTTCTATATCTGAGTTTTGCAGGCAGAAAATCAGAGAAAAACCGAGACTGGATAGAATAGAACTTATTCTTGAGAAGTTGCTAAGAAGGAAATATTAGGTTAGTGTTACTACTCAATAGATAACACACACCGAAAGATTTATAAAGTATGAAAAAATGAATATTTAATGATAAAAATACCTTCAACAGAAATTCAAGTAGCTCCAACTCAGATTGTTAGAGGTAAAAGAATTTATGATAGAAGTGTAGGCGCACTTCCAGTAATTGCAACAATTAATCCTGCTGATTATGCTTTAATCCAAGAAGGAGACAACGTAGATGTTGCTATTTCTATGATTCAGCAATTTAATGGTGCTGGTGAAAATGGTTTAGGATTGCAGTTCTTTCCTATGCTTAAAGAGTCTATAAGAAACAACACCCCTTTAGCTACTCAAAAAAGGCTTATTCAACATTTAATGAATGTTAATTCTGCAATGAAAGGAGAAGGAGTTTTATATGATGCTTCTGGAAATTTAATTGAAGGAGATAAATTAGTTCAATATGCTGAGGGTTTATATCATAACAGATGGGCTTATCTTAATGGAAGATTTCCACAAGAAAGAAAAAAAGGAACAGGACATAATGGATTAGATTTTGTAATAGTTAATGCAGACGGAAGTGAGACAAGAGCGCCATTAAAACCTTGTCTGCAAACAGCTTGTTATGCTGAATTAGGTTCAATGAATGAACAAGGATTGTTAACTAGACAAGATTCTATTCAACAATATAAACCTGGAGAAAACTTATATTTTTATCCTCCTGTTTTAAGAAAAGATAAACCAGAAGATGGCTATGTTGCGAGGCTTGTTGCTGATCCTGTTGTTGCTAGGGTTTACTGCCTTAGGCATCCTGATGTTGCTCTTGCTTCGCTTGGGGGTATTGTGTGCGCCGAAGGCGCAGTCGCAAAATCTGGGGAGGCTAAATAATGGCACCAATAATTAATACTGAAGACCCAAGAGCAACAAGAATACTCGATGCTGCTGGTGTTAAATATACAATTGAAACTCCTAGAAAAGCAGATTTAGTAGTTCCTGCTTCTGATTTCTGGACAATCTCGGGTATTAATTACAGAGGAAATACTCTAACAGCAGACTTATCTAAGAAATTACTGCCTGCAAGAACTCAAGAGCAACATGCAGAACATAGAAATTCTGCTAGAGAAAATGATTTTGTAACAATGGATATGCCCTTTTATATTGCAATGTTTGATGCTCTATTTGAACAGAAAGATGCTTTGGAATACTCAGGACAAACAAGAGATTTTATTCAAAGAGCAATGAGACAAACTTTTCCTAATACGTTAACAAGAATTGCTTATTCTTCAAGAGGGAAAGATACAGTAACTCATAATTATGGAACAAAAGACAGCTATCAAGTAACGGCAAATGTTATCGGAAAAGATAGAGTTATTGGAAGAGGGGACAGAGAAGCAATAGGAGCAGTTACAGGAACAAAAGATATTAGAAGATTGCACCAAATTTTTAATTATCTTAATGGAACTGATTTATCTATTTACAGATTGAATGAAAAACCACAAGACTTAACAGAATGTGTTGCGTGGCTTTTTGCTTATCCTGATTATGCTTGGGTTTACTGCATTAGGCTTCCTGATGTTGCTGATGCTTCGCTTGGGGTACGAGTGAATGCGCGAAGCGCGTCGAAAAAATAAAGCTAGACTTTATAAATAGTTAATTTTTCTTAAAACTGCTCCAGTATTGGCAACAATATTGAAGCTACATGCGAGTTCATTATGCCCCTTTGTTTTTGGGTATAAAATTCAGCAATGACAGTTAGTAGCTATGATTAGTTTATGGGGTTAGGATTGTGAATACTAAAATTGCAGTGGCTTGAATTATTTCAAGTTTTGATGATATTCGCTAGCGTGTTGCGAGGCTTAATGCTAATCCTGATAATGCTAGGGTTAACTGCAATAGGCATCCTGATGATGCTAATGCTTCGCTTGGAATAGCTTCAAACTGGAGTAGAGGTGATTTATGCTTATGAAAACCTATAAACACCTTTATGAAAAGATTTACAGTTATGAAAACCTCTTTCTTGCTTATAGAAAAGCAAGAAAAGGCAAAACAAGAAAGAACTATGTAATGGAATTTGAGGCGAATTTAAGAGAGAATCTACTAAAGTTACACGAAGAGTTAAAAGATGGAACTTATTATCCTAAACCGCTGAAAACCTTTATTTTGAGAGATCCTAAAACAAGAAAAATATCAAAAGCAGAGTTTAGGGATAGAATTGTTCATCATGCTATTTGCAATATAATTGAGCTTATTTTTGAAAAGGTGTTTATTTATGATTCTTGTGCGAACAGAATAGGAAAGGGGAACTTATTTGGCTTGAAGAGGTTTGATTTGTTTAAAAGAAAAGTCTCTGAAAATGGTAGAATAATAAAAAATAACTTTAATGATAACAATTACATTAAAGGTTACTGCCTTAAAGCAGATATAAAACATTATTTTCAAGAAGTTAATCACGAAGTTCTAATTCGGGCAATTTCTAGAAAGATTAAAGATAAGCAAACAATTGAATTAATTAGAAAGATACTGGAAAATGGAAAAGTTAAAGATGGCGTTGGTATGCCTTTAGGAAATCTTACTTCTCAGTTCTTTGCTAATATTTACTTAAACGAGTTGGATTATTTTGTTAAGCATGAATTAAAGGCTAAATTTTATGTAAGATATGTAGATGATTTTGTTATTTTACATAAATCGAAAATACAATTAGAAATATGGAAAATTAGAATTAATCGGTTTTTAAAAGATACCTTAAAAATAGAGTTGCATAATCAAAAGTCTAAGGTTATTCATCTTTCAAGAGGAATTGACTTTGTTGGTTTTAGAAACTTTTATGGTTATAGATTATTACGAAAAAGAAATGTATCTAATATTAGAAGCAAGATAATCCTTTTCTCTAAGAATGAACTGGGTTATCATAAAATCATGGAATCTTTTAATGGTTGGAATGCTTATGCCAAATGGGCTAATAGTTATAAGTTAAGAAGGAGTATTTTAAAGAAGATTTATGCTATTAAGCTAAAAGAATCTATGTCTACCCTTTCTCCTATTAAAAATATATAAGTATAATACTTATATATAGAACAGCCAATTTCCTAAAATATCCCTATTTTGCCGTCGTCAAACCCAAAAACTACACCTTTCAAATAGGTGTTAAATTCCTAGCATTTTTCTAAGGTTTTCTGACACCTTAGTCCTAGGTGTAGAAAAGCCTAATTTTCTATATTTTGACAGCAAATCTCTATTTGAAACAATAAACATAAATCTTTTTGGATATTTTCTATTTAGATAGCTTAACTTTCCTTTTAACTGCTCTTCTTTAGCTAGCAAATTTCCTGTTTCTATCTCTAAAGCATATATTTTGCCTCTAAATTTGAAAGTAATGTCTGCATCCTTAGTGTAGTGTTCTTCTATATTTTTAACCTCTTTTATATCTTCTAATAGTTCCTTAGCACCCCAAACTAAAAAAGTATGAGTCACTGAGTGATGCAGTATTGGTTTGACTAAAACTTGGCAGAACTTCTTTTCATAAATGCAATACTCATTTCTTTGGAGAAAGTCATTTTCTATTAAAACTTGAATTTCTCTTTCTGTTAATTTTTCTTTATAAAAAATATGTTTTGGTTCAAAATAATCATTTATCTTTAGATTTCTCTCAATTTTCCATTTTCTATTCTCTTCTTGCCTTAATTTTTGTTGCTTTCTCTCTTCTGCTTCCTGAAATTCCCTTTCAGCTTGCTCTGTTTTATTATTTATGTCTGTTATAGCATTTGCTTTTTCTAATTCCTCAAGAAGCTCAGTCGCTTTCGCTAATCGCTTCTTGAGTTCTGGGATAAAATAATATAGCTCTTGTCCTGCCTTACAAACTTTTAGTTTACTCTTAAGACGTTCGATATAGTTTGTCAGCTTTTTTTGGTCAATAGGCAATTTTTTCTCGATTAAATTTTCGATTTCGTTTATTTCTGTTTGTTTGGCTATTTCTTCATCATGACGATGAGTTATTTTATAATCAATCGTTTGATATGCTGATACAAGCAATCTCAAGATTCTCTTTATAACAAAATATAAAACTAAGCAGATTACAAAAATTAGGGCTATTGGGATAAGATAAAGCCAAAAATGACTTAGTATATTTGAAAAGTTGTTTTCTGCTGATTTAATTTGATGATAATACGGAAATAAAAAGACTGCGATTAGAAAAATCATGACCCCTATTGCCTTGGCTGTTAATTCTATATTGCTGTCTGACATTTCATTTTCCTATCACCTGCTCTTTTTTCTCTAACTCCTTAGCTTTATCTTCAGCTTTCATTCTTTTTAGAACTCTTTCCATACCCTTAATAACTCTTGGATTCATCATAAATCGGTCTAATAAAGCATCAGATTTTTTTCTTTCATCTATTTCAAATTCAAGCTGTTTTCTAAGTTCTTCCATTCTTAACTCCTTGTCTAACTTTTCCTTATCAAATTTTCTTTGTAGTTCAGATAGTTCTGTTTGAGTAAACTTTTCATCTAACTGCTTATTTTCCATACCCGCTCTTGAGATATAAATATCAGGCATATCAGAAGAGAAAGCCCAGCCATACCTATAACATAATTCTTGCCTATTCATCTTGGGAGCATAATAAGTAGCTGAACTATGCCTAAATAGATGATAATGAATTGATTTGTTTAGCACTTTTTTGCCTAATCTAACAAGAACTTGCCTAGCGTTGTCGTATTTGCTCCTAAATACTTGCTCATCCATTCTTAATCCTTCTTGCTTTCTTTCTTGCAAATAGTCATTAACTGCCTCAAGAGAATATTTCCAATAAAGAGAAATAACTCTGCCTTTTGTTTTACTATATTCTTCTTTTAGTGTTAATTTTACAAAACTATCTTTATCCTTTGGAAGTTGAATATCTTCAAACCTTATATTGTGAAATTCTTCTGCTCTTGCTCCTGAATCAAATAACACCGCTATTAGAAATCTCTCTTCATGACTTTTGCAATTTTTGTACAGATTTTCTATTTCCTGCTCTGTTAAAAAATCAGGAGTTTTTCTTTTAGTTCTTAAATCAAACCAATCTGTTAGAGGAATTGCTTTATCTTTTAACTTCCATTTTAAATAAGTTCTTAATGCTTTTCTTATATCTGCCTTTGTTGAATGTGTAAAGGGTTGTTCTTTATAACTTTTAATTTTATCAGAAGTTAAAGCTTTCTCGAAATTTTCAACATCTTTTAATGTTAGCTTAGAAGTTGGCTTATTAAAAAATGATAAGGGTATTTTAAGAGTATACAAATATTTAGCTTGCCTTGCGTCTGCAACTTTATTTCCTTTGTTTACTTTTCCTAAACCTAAATCTTCTAAAAATAAAAGTAAATCTTTTTTATCTTTATCAGAGATATTCCAATCTTCAACCATTTTCTTTCTTGCTTCTATATCGACGTTATGAATTGGTATACGAATATTCATATTTATCAATAGAAACCCAAGTTTATAAAGATTGTTATACTGTAATGATTATAATACATGCCCCCGCCGGGATTCGAACCCGGGTCAAAGCCTTTCTGTTCGAATTGTCCTTTCAATAGGATTGAAAGGGCTCTATCCATAGCCTTCTATTGTTTAAAATAGAATTTGGCCTCTAGACGACAAGGGCATTATTTTAGATAGAAAACGAATGTTTTTAAAACTAACTATTAGACTATTTGGAATTTATTCTTAATTTTTACTAAAAATTAAGCTTGTCTGAGAAATAATTAACTATTGAAATTGGTTTCATTTCTCCTGAAATTGCATTTATCCAGCTTAGAAGCCATAGAATAAAGACAAACAGATTTGCTACGATTGAAATTATAACTCCTATAACTATGATTGGCTTTAATCCTTGTGAGATTATGCTTGCAATAACTGCATAAACAAAGATTACTAAAGATTGTTTTGCATAGTACATAACATACTTATCATCTCTTTTTGTGAAAAAAGCAATGAAAAACCCAACTATGCTCAAGAAAGTTGCAAGAAATGCAAAAGTTTTTTCATCATCTTTTTCTTTTTTTTGTATTTTCTTTGCCATATATTCTTAAAGATTTAGTTATTTATAAAGATATTTATTAACCTTTAGTTGATATTGTTGGTTCTCTTCTTTCTGCTGCAGAATCTCTTAATTCATAACCAAGTTCTCCTAATTCACGACTTGCTTCTGACCTTGTTCTTGAATCTATTGGTACGAGTGCTCCTGATATATGACTAAATATATCTCTACCATAGGTCATTCTTGCTAAACCATTTGCAATTTCTTTTGGAAGAATTCTCCAGGCTTGATATGCTAAGAATTCTTCATCAGTCAGCACTATTTTTGCGGTTTCATAATCAAGACTTTGAAATCTCTCATCATATAGTTTTGCATCTTCTTTTGATAAATGTAGAATTTTTACTAATCTGTTTCTACTTCCCCTTATGCCTCCTGGGATTCTCTCTCTGCGTTGGCTCATGTTATTCTAATGAAGTTATTATATTTAAACTTTTTTAAGTATTTTTTACAATTAGAGGGTAGAGAATTATAAGGCTATTGGCAAATTGAAAAACTTTAAATAATGAGTTCTTATACTAAATGTATCAGAGCCCATAGCTCAGCCTGGTTTAGAGCACCGCTCTTATAAGAACTTAATTCGCTAGAATTAAGGTTTCCTAACACATGTTAAGAAAGGCGGGGGTCGGAGGTTCAAATCCTCTTGGGCTCATATCTAAAAAATTATTAAAAGTTAATTTTCTAAGTTATTTTATTAATAACAAATTTGCAAATTCAATTATATGCTACAATATAATAATACTTATAAACCTCTTAGGGATTAATAAATTATGGATTTAAATTTACCCACAGACGAATTTTGGAGATATGAGAATTTAAAACCAGATGTTCTAGAATCTTTACTTAGTCGAGAAGTAGGCGGTGGAAAGTCAGATATTCTTGCAGATTTGCTAAAAAGCGAAGAGGCAATTAGACATGTTAATGGAAGTGGAAAATTAAATACTCCTCAAGACTTTATTATTTTCTATGCTTTTGTTGACAATGCTTTAAGGGTTTATGAAGAGCAAGGAATTATTGAATTTAAAAATGGGGCATATTCTGTAAAGAAATAAGCTTAAAAATAGGATATTTCTATTTAAACTATGTTAATTGGAATAGTTGGAAAGCCATAAAGGAAAGGTATTTAAACTATTAAGCGTCATTAATATATGGAAGAATTTAATATTTGGGATTTAGAAAGAGTAAATATAAAATTAAAAATAGATTTTCTGAAAAAAATTAATGAAAAAATTGATAATAATTTTAAATTTAAAACTGCCTTTCTGAAAAAAATATCTCAGGAAAATAAAATAAATTTATTCTTTATTAAAAATATAATTAAGCCATCTTATAAATTATTTTCACCTTTAGATAGTTGGTTGCTGATTTGTAAAGAATTAGACATAACAAAGGAAGAATTACAATCAAATATCTCATCTTATAAAACTTCGGGAGGCATTAATTTCGTTGCAAATCCAGTTCTTCCAATAAAGATTACTCCTATTTTTGATATGTTACTTGCTCATAATATTGGTGATGGAACAGTAATAAATCCAGGTAAAGGAAGGCTACCTTATTTTGGTTATAGGCAGTTTAATAAATTCTACAGAGTTTCGTATGTAAGAAAGATAGAAGAGATATTTGGAAAAATCAAATTCAAAGAAGATTATTTTGAAAAATCGACTAGACCTTATTGCCCTCCGGTTTTGTCGTCATTATTTTTTAAATATTATCATTTAGATGTAAAAAGTTTTATTTCAGATACTGCCAGAATACCCTCTTTAATTTTTGATAAGGGGAAAGAAAGTATGCTTGCAGTTTTAATTGCATTAATAATTGATGAAGGGAATATAGACTCTACACAGATTACTATAAATCTAAAAAATGTTGCATTAATTGGAGATTTAAGAGATATTTGTGAGAGATTACACTATAAGTCAAAAATAACCCAAAGTCTAAAAGAAAAAGAAACTAACTATGCAAGACTTCATATTTTAAGAGAAGGAATGAAAAAATTTTATGAAGATTATGCTGAATTAAATAGTAAATATTCTATTATTAATTTGGGTTGGAAAGGTGAAAAAATAAAAAGTTCATTTAAAATATACAACCGAGACGTATATAAAAAACAAGGAAATAAGGAGTTATTGCTTAATCTTTTAAAAAAAGAACAATTATCTGTAAATCAGCTTGCTGAAATGATCAATATGACTCGGCAGGGAGTTAGGTTTCATATACATAACCTTTTAAAAGAAGGAAAAATTAAAATAGTTAATTCCAATGAGTTAAATTGGATATATGGGGTATAAAATGTTGATAGGTATCGTTGGTCGTCCAAATACAGGCAAAAGTACGTTTTTCAAAGCTGCAACTATGGCAGATGTTCTGATTGCAAACTATCCGTTTGCAACAATAAAACCAAATCATGGAGTGGGTTATGTAAAAGTTGATTGTATTGACAAGGAATTTAAAACTCAATGTATGCCTAGAATGGGGTATTGTAAAAATCATATTAGATTTGTCCCTGTTGATTTAATGGATGTTGCAGGACTTGTTGAGGGTGCATCAGAGGGCAAGGGCTTAGGAAATCAGTTTCTTGATGATTTAAGACAAGCAGATGCTTTTATTCAAGTAGTTGATTTATCAGGAATGACAGATGCAGGAGGAAAGCCAACTAAAGACTATTATCCTGGAAATGATATTAAAATGATTGAAAAAGAATTAGATTTATGGTATTTTGGAATTTTAAAAAAAGTCTGGAAGACTTTTGCAAGACAATTAGAGTCAAGTCATGAGAATTTTGTGCAGGCTGTCTATAAACAGTTTTCAGGGCTTAAAGTTGATGAGGAGATGATTAAAAAGATTATTTTAAGAACTAAGCTTGATGTTGAAAAACCTGCTCATTGGACAGAGGAGGAAACATTTATGTTTGCAAGAGAATTAAGAATAGAAAGTAAGCCAATGATTATTGCTGGAAATAAATCTGATACTGAAAAAGCAGAAGAAAATTATTTGAAATTAAAAAAAGACTTTCCAAATACTTCTATAGTCCCATGTTCTGCTGATTCTGAATTAGCTCTAAGAGAGGCATCTAAAGCAGGACTTATTGATTATCTTCCAGGAGAAAGAGATTTTAAGATTCTGAAGCAAGTTAATGAGAAACAAAAAGCAGCTTTAGAGGCTATAAAGAAAAATGTTCTTGATAAATATGAAGAAGGAACAGGTGTTCAGTTTATTTTAGATAGTATTGTTTTTAATTTATTAAAGTATATTGCAATATTTCCAGCAGGAGTTCATAAACTTGCAGATAGCAAGGGAAATATTCTTCCTGATTGTTATTTATTGCCTTTAGGTTCAACTGCTTTGGATTTTGCATTCAAGTTGCATACTGATATTGGAAATAATTTTGTAAAGGCAATAGATGCAAGAACAGGAAAGGCTGTTGGTAAGGAATACAAATTGAAACACAGGGATGCGCTAGAAATCGCTGTGAGATAAATTAGGGTAAAGAAAATTCAAAGTTTCCTGCAATAATATTTTGATATATTCTTCTTCCCTGTGTAATTTCTTTTAAATATAAAGCAGTATTACCTATCGCATAATCATTGGGTCTTTTTTTAAAAAAGTGTTTTTCTTCAAGGTCTTGAAAATAACCATTTCCCATCAGATCTTTATTTGGTTTTTGATTAGTTTGTTTACAGAGCCAGTCATAAACTACTTTTAACTCTGGAATATGCCTCTTCTCAAGACAAGTAGCCTCATAAGAAGTATCTCCTGTTATTTTTGTGTAAAATCCTGCAATATTCCTTTCCACACCCCTAGCAAATCCTTCACAAAAAGAATTAAATGCAGGATTAACTATTCTCCCACAAAATCCTCGTGTTCCCCATTTTAATTTTTGTATATGATGGGTATATTCATGAGCTAGAATTAGTGAAGCCTCTTGTTCATTATAATTAAGAACTGAAATTTTGCCAAGTGGGGCATAGTAACAATTCGGATTTGGATTTATTATCATTCCTAATAAAGATCCTGCTAAAATACAAGACGCCCCTATACCTATATGGAGTAGACTATTTGATAAGTTTGGAATATTATTGAGGTTTCCTAGTGTTTCGCTAGCACCGATTGAAAAATACAAAACTCCCCCTAAGATTAAACATGTTCCTGGAACGCTTTTTAAATCATGAATCAAGGTATAGGGTTCTTGAGGGGCTACTATTGTTGGACTTTTTATCTCAGAAACCTCTAGGAATATGTCAACATCTTTTTTTACTATTTTAAATAGATCTGACAATTGGGTTCTATCCAAGGGTTTGCTTGAATTATAACAAATTGCATCAGACTTAATTTCAGAAAGCCTTTTATTGCAATAATCTATACTTGCTTCTAAAATAGGAAAAGATTTACTATCTAATATTATTGCTTCTAATTGTTTTCTCCTGGGAAGTTCAATTTGGTTTTTTGGCATTCCGAATAAGATAAATCTTGGTTTAAAAAGATTGCTGTTAGATAGTTCTTTCTTTCCACAATCTATCTTCTGTAAAACTTCTATAGGAACTAATTGGTTCTCTTGTTATGTGGGCAACAATTTCATAACCTCCAAATTGAGTTATGTCTGCGTCTTTTGCTGTTTCAACTAGGGAGTTTAATGTTTTAATAGGCAAATCACTTTCCAGCATATGACCTGCAATATAAAAAGACCCATAATCATCGGGATTTCTATCATCTATTCTTACATTGCAAAAATTTTCTTTTAGTAATTTTGCAATTCTTGAATTATAGGTTAAAATATCTACAAGTCTGTCTTGTGTTCTTTCTCTTGTTTTTTCTGCGGTAATTGGCATTTTTTAATTAACTTATAGGTATTTTTAAATATATCTTAGACTATAATTATATTTAAAAATAGAACAAACCTAACCATAATTATGGGAAATACAATCACTTCCGTCTATCATGCTAATGACCTTTTATCAACGCCAAGGGCAAGTGGCCCCACTATTGCTCCGACTTTAGAAGGGCAATTGCATGGATTTGTAGCTTCAATTCAGATAGAACGGGCAGATTTTACTGTAAATCATTATTCTTATTATATTCGTAGAACATCTACAGATAGAAGAGAAATTATTATAATTTCAAATACAGATGTTACAGACGAAAGAAAAGCCTATAGTAACGATGCTGTTTTTTATAATATGCTGGAATGTCGATTAAAACCATTTACTGTCAAAGACCAAAAAATAAATAGGATTGGCGCAATAACAAGTTCTGATCCTAAATTAGATGATTATAAGCTTATGGAAATGTTAGGGCTACTCCCTAAAACAACGTCTTCTGTTTCTCATATTCTAAAATAAAATCATATGCTTTTCTTAGCATTTCTTTGTTTGATTTTATTTTCATAACTTTTTCAGCTTCATTTAAACTTAACCAAGAATAAGCTTCGTGTTCTTCTGAAATCTTGACTTCATTTGATTGTTCTTTTGAGACTTTTGCAATAAAGAAAATTGCCTTTTTAGCAATTAGATTGTTCTCAAATCTGAAAAACCATCTTTGCTCGTGTTTAAAACCGGGAATAATTGTTACATCAAGATTTGTTTCTTCTTTTGCTTCTCTAACTGCGGTTTGTTCTTCTGATTCATTTTCTTCCATAATTCCCTTTGCAAAACCCCAATAAGTTTTATATTTTAAAAAAAGAAATTTTATCTCTTCGTTTTCTTTGAAATATATTAAAATCCCTGCTGACGACTGTTTTTTAACCATATCAATGGAGAGAATAAAAGTTTATATATCTTTTTTTCCTGCTTTTGCTATGAAAGTCTATGTGAAAGTCAAGCCAAATTCAAGTAAACAGGAGATTGTTGAATTTGGAGATAGCAGATATTTAGTTTATCTGAAATCTGCGCCTGAAAATAATGAGGCAAATATAGAGCTCATCAACATGTTATCTAAGCATCTTGGTGTTCCTGCCAGCCATATAAAAATTAAGTTTGGAGCTAGTGGACCTGATAAGATTTTAGAAGTGGATTAATATACTCTTAAAAATAAAAAAAGATGATGAAATATTTAAAATGAAATATGAATATGCGCCTGAATTGAAAGAGAAAGTTAAACAAGTTATTTCTAGACTTGGATTAAATCATATTCGTGTTGATGATGTGGAGTGCATAAGAAGTGTAGGTTCGACATCAAATGCAATTGCAAGAATTCATGCTCTTGGAAAGGTTATGCAGCTTGCTTTGAAAAGGGATGCTTTGTATGTTATTGAGTTTATTCATGAGAGATTTGACAAGATGAGTGAGGAAGATAAAATCAAAACAATAATCCATGAACTAATGCATATTCCAAAAAGTTTTGGGGGCGGTTTTAAGTTTCATGACTATGTTTGCGAGAAGAATGTTGGGGTTTTATACAGAAGATATTTAATGGGAGAGGCAAATAATATAAAATTTGAGCAGGAAGATATTGAAAAGGAATTAAATAAGAAAAAGGGGTTTTCCTTTTGGTGAACAGAATGAAGCTAACTATAACTCATAAAGGTAAAAAGATTGAAATTAATGATATTTTAGAGTGCAGAGGCATTAAAAAATACATTGGATTAATGTTTAAGGGAAAAAATACAAATGCTCTGCTGTTTAAATTTTCTAAAGCAGGAAGAGAGCCGATTCATTCTTTCTTTTGTAGTGATTTTCTTGCAATTTGGATTCTCGATGGTAAAATCGTAGAATATAAGTTTGTTGAGTCATGGAAAACAATAGTCAGACCTGAAAAAGAGTTCAATATTCTGCTTGAAGTTCCTATAAATGAAAAATATCTCGACGTGGTTTCTAATTTTAGCTGAATTTTAAATAAAATTTAAAGATTTTTTAACTCTAAAGTGAGAAATTCCCGTCGGATTTTTGCAAGAAAAGATTTAAATACTCCTTACTCTTGATTTTATCGACTAAAGGAGGTAAAAATACAATGGGATCTATCTTAGTAAAGAATGTGGTTAAGAGAAAGCCAGGATACCTTTACTACGTTGACGGAAAAGGAAACGTATGTGAAGCTAAAATGGCTAGAGGCGGAAGAAAAAAAAGAAAGTAAATTTTCTTTTTTCAATTAGCTTTAAATTTATTTATTTTTTATATATTTTTATTTTTTCTATTTCTTTTTTCTTTATTTTTTGGTTTTTTATAAGGGGAATTAGTTGGTATCGTTATATTTTTATAAGCTCGCCTGCTGAAAGAAAACTACCCTGCTTTAGCTCGGAGTGAATTTCAGCTAACC
>Ga0247841_10005196_pt1 | contig 21389 bp, 35 predicted proteins | sample LaCruzMarch2015__2_FD_192410 | JGI IMG/M metagenome (GOLD analysis project Ga0247841, IMG submission 192410) | Freshwater microbial communities from meromictic Lake La Cruz, Castile-La Mancha, Spain - LaCruzMarch2015_18m | ecosystem: Environmental > Aquatic > Freshwater > Lake | place: Spain... | reverse complement strand
TAACCTCCAAACTGCAAGGATAATTGACATTATAAGGATGCCTAATAATACAGATGTCACATAAGTTGGCACTCCCAAAACATCACTCATTATATCTGATAAAATATCAAAGGGCATCAAGATCATTGTGACCATATCTTTTGCAATTCCAAATATTCCCTCAACAACAACTCCTGCTAATGCACTCCAAACTGATTGTTTATCAAAAGAGGTTTTAAGATCCTTTGCATTTTCTTCTATTGATGAAACACTCTCATTGAATTTATCAAGAGAAAGAGATCCTCCAACAACTTGTGAGGTATCCATTCCATAATTACCTCCAACAGAAATAACTGCTGAAATGATCAACATCCCAAATAAAGAGATCAGGATAAATGCAAATATTGTATTTTTGAATGTATCTTCTGCCATGTTATTGTCTTGATCCCCTCCTATTAACTAATTTCCAAACTATTATTCCACCTGCACATATAACTGAAATCAATGCCATCCATCCCAAATCAACTAATTGCATGATTGAAACTATGATCAATGCAAGAATTGTGAATATTATAAATCCTGCTCCCTCTGAAACTGCCATAAGCATCATTGCAAGAACAATCAATCCACCCAATATTGCTCCAAATGTTCCAAAATAATCTCTTGCATTTTCTGTCAAAGAAATCCAAACTGATTTAACAAAAACATTGTTATTATATATCGCAACAAAGAATGTTGAATTATCATAAACAAGAGGCACATAAATATCAATTGATCCTGATGTTGCTGTTAAACTTGATCCATTTACATAACTTGCATTGCCATTATAAAATCTATAAACTGATGCATTAACTAAATCTATGCTATCAAGAGAGAATGTTGTTGTGACCACTCTTGTTGCTTTATTTACTGAAACTGAATATTGACCTCCCTCATTATCAATAACACTCCAATTTTGTTGTGTTGATGATGCAGATAAAGAGATCTCACAAGGAGTTGAAAGACATTTTGCATTATAAGTATCTGATGTAAATAAAATATTGCCATATTGAGTAATCATGAAATAATAAATAACATCTTCTTCAACAAGATGAACATGAGTTTGTCCTGCATTATCTTGTTTGGATCTCTCAACTTCTCTATAAACTCCCTCTCCAATATATTTTCTGAATGTATGCACAATAATATCTTCAACTTCTTGATTATCCTGATCTGTATATTCAAATAAGAATGTTGTGCTATCTGCTGATGCAAGATCAAGAAGATCAAGAGTATTATCTGTGTATGAATTGAAATAATTTGTGTTATCAAGAGATCCATTATCCATATAGAAAAACTCTCTGACATGGCTTGATGTGTCATAACCAACAACAAAATCAATTTTATAATTTGTTGAATTTAATAATCCATTTGGTATGCAAACTGCAACTGAATTATTTTGTGTCCATTTCTTTGAGAATTGCCATGTTTGACTTGTATTAACTAAACTTGAAATGATAAGATCTATTTCAATATTTGCTGTATTTGGAGTTGTAATATTAACAAGAGAGTTTAATTCCTCATCTTTTAAACTCATATTAAGGATAACTCTGCCTCCAACTACTGCACAATCTGTTATTGAAACATTATAAACAGTTTGAGTTTGTGTTGTTGTATTTCTTGTTGTTAATGCTGTTGTATTATAATTCCAATACCAACTAATTCCTTTTCCTGTTGCATTTCCTGTTCCTGATGGAATTGTGAATGTTGTTGTGAAATAATATGCTCCTGATCCAATTGCTGTTTTTGTATCAACCCCTTTATTTACTCCATTATACCAAAGATTTGCAGAGGCATCTCCAATTGTATATGTTGTTGAATTAACTAAAAGAGTGAATGTTTGACTTGATCCCTCTCCTGCTGTTGATGATCCTGATTGTGTCACATTGAAATAAGAAACTGATCCAACATAAATTGTTTGATTTTGATTTCCAAAACTATCATTAGCATAAACATAGATTGTTTTTAATCCTCCTGTTGCATAAGAAACATTGAAAACTGCATCACATATATAAGTTGTATTTGTTGCTCCTGCATCTGCTGAAAACCAACATGCTTGTCTATTTGTATCTGTTGTTGTAACATCCAAAGTTATATTTGCAGGGAGAGATGTTGTTGTTGCATTTGTTAAAGAGTTAAGAGTAAAATAAGGTTTTGTTGCATCTACTTTAACTCTTATTATTGCTGAACTTCCATTAACTCCCTTACTTCCATAACCTATACAATTCCAATCATAATTTCCATCTACAAGAGTTGTGTTAGTAAATGTTGCATTATAACTTGGAGTATTTAATCCTGTTATTGTTTGTGTGAAATCTACCTGATTAGTTACATTAAGAACTATCCTTGTTATATTTTGCCCTATTGATGTTGCATTGCATTGAAAATTAACTGTCCTTATTATAAATTGTTGGTTATTTGCAGGATATGAATTAGTTACAACCATATTTGTTGTTATTGTTGGAGTATAAGTTATGCCTGTTCCCCCATTATATAAATCTGTTATTTCGGCTTGGGTTAATGTTCTATTCCATATACCTACTTCGTCCATTTCGCTAATCTCGGTACCGCCTAAATGGTAGCCTATTCCCATAGGATATTCTGTTCCAGTAAAATTAACAGCAAATATCATAGATTTATCAAATGCTCCATTAAAATATAAAGTAGCATTTCTTGTTGTAGCATTATATACAAAAACCCAATGTGACCATACAGATTGAGGTATTGTATTAACACTATCAAACTCATTTATTCCCGCCCCTGTAAAACTAAATACCATTTTATTAGTAGTTATTCTTTTAAAGAAATCTATTTTATTACCGTTTCCGGTAGTACTACCCTTATGGAAGTAACCCTTATATCCATTTGCCCCGGTCTTATTTATCCACATAGACAAGGCGAAGCTCCTAGAGTTCATAGGTACATAATTATAATTAGTTATATTTATCCAGCTATCGTCGTTAGGTGTGTGTGTAGCTCCGCCTATTTTACCATTAGTTATCCAGCCTTGGTTTAATATAAGCGTACCGTTAGCATTTCCGCTTACACTATCTTTTGCATTAGTTCCACTCGTTTCGTTCATATTCCAGTAAGCTACTAGGCCTATACTCATACTATCACTCCAAACTGCCCATGGTATTTCTACTCCAAATATTGTTGGTATCCAATCCACATAATCATTAGCATATACATCAGCAAATACCCCAATAGTTGTTATTCCTTTCTTTAAATCTTTTGGAGAAAATACTTCCCAACTAACTATTTTTCTTTCATAAGTTCCATCTTTAACTTGAGAACATATCTTATCATTATAAGTTCCATTTCCTAATTCTATAAAGTTATCTATACAAACATCCTTATATTTATCAGTAGTTTCATAACTAATTATCTTCTTCTTATAAACAATTTCTCTGCTAATCTCTTTTTTCTTCTTTAAATCAATAACCTCTGTATTTTTAACAAAATCCTTATATTCATCTGTTGTTAAGTTTATAGTAAATTCCCCAACTAATCTATCCTCTCCCCTAATAACTTGATAAATCATTGGAGTATTAAGTTTTAATCTTCCTATCTCTGTTGTTGGTATCCCTAAAAATGAATTGTAAATTGTCATTTCTGTTCTATCTTCATTTATATCTGTTATTCTATTATCAAATTCTAAAGCAGAAACCATTGAAATGCCCATGATCATAACTATGAAAAGCATCAAGATCCTTGATCCTGATGCGATTGTATGCCTTTTTTTATCCATAAACACTACCTCCCCCATACAGATCATTCTCTCTTGATCCCATTCTGACAAACATTATAATCCCTCCAACTATTCCAATAACTGCGATCCATATTGGCAATTGTAACATGATGAAATTTGCTCCAACAAACCCTGCAAATGTTGATGCGAGAGTTGGATCTTGGATCACAGTTTCATAAGCATTACTTAAACCAACTGCAATTATTATTGCAATTATAACTATGAATAAATATGGGATAAAGAATATTGGTTTTGTTGTAACTAAATAAGATCCAATAAATATACTAATAACCATTCCAACCATTAAGAAAATAGAGATCCAATAAAGAGATTGATATGCCTGATTAACTTTTCCAAAAGTATCATCAATAACTTGTGTTGTATTTGCATCTCCAAACTGCATGTCATCCATTTCAATATGAACTTCTGTCAAAATATTTCCACCCATATAGATGAAAATTCCACAGATCAAGAGAATTGCAAACGAGAAGATCATAAAAATGAATAGATCACTCATTCCACCTTTTTTATTCATTCAAAAAACCTCCTATCCAACTTGATCTTTAAATCTACTTTGAGATCTCCTGCTTTGATCAAACTCTTTTCAAGGTTATCAAACATGGGATTTGAGATAATATCTGTTGTGATCTCTCTCAAACTCTTTTTCTGACCTTGTGACATCATGATCTTCTTTTGGATCTCATCCAATTTCTTCTTAAATTCAGGAGAAACTTGCAATGGAGTTCTATTTTTTAGTGCCATTATTTAACTCTCCTCCTTGCCTCTTGCTCTGACATTCCATGATCTATTAAATTCATAACTTTCTTTTCAGTTGCAAAATAGATGATCATTCCTGCAATTGACATGATCATTAGAGGCAACATTGAGAATATTGCAACATAAAACAACCATTTCCAAACCATTGCTAATCCAACAAAAGACATTGCATATCCATTGTTATATTGCCACATGCTGAATGTTCCAATAACAAATAAGATATGAACAACCCAATAACATGCAAATTTCCCTAATGGATTTTCAATTGAGAATATTCCAACTAATGCCAATAAGAATAAGATCATCATAAAAAGCATGGAGGCATTGAAAGTGATAGAATGTGCTGTTGTCAATTCCTCTCCAAATCCATTAACTATAAAATATAATTCCTGTCCTCCTCCTAATGTTGATGAATTGCATTGAAACTTTGCTTGATATTCTCCCCTTTTTGTGAAATTTCCTCCATCAAGATCAAAAGCATAATCAAAATTATGAGCAACTGTTGTATCAATTCCCTCATAAACATGATTTCCATCCTCAAAATAAAGATGCATATGGCAAGAAATTCCTGATGTTATTGGCAAACCATTGGATATATTAAAAACATGCACTTCAAACTCATGATCCTCTCCCAATCTTATTGCACTTTTTTCAGTTACTTCAACTATATATCCACTATCTGTTTGGATGCTTGTTATTGGTTTAACTGCTAAAACAAGAGGGAGAATTGCAAATAAGAAAATTAAGGATAAAATCAGAAAACTATATTTTTTATTATACATATTTGCCCTTGACATACCTCATTGGATTTAATAATCCTCTTTCTTTTGAAACCTGACCTTGTGCATTAACTCCAAATCCATTTCCTATTTGAGAATTTGTTGATGTTTGCTGTGAAACTGTGATCATTTCTCTTAACGATCTCTTTTCTGCTCCATCTAATGCTCTCTTATAAGTATCATGAATAATATCTTTTAATTCTGTGACAAACATTTCATAATTCTTTCTTTTTTCTTCATCATCCATACCAAATTCAAAATCTCTCATAAAAATAAGATTATTTATTGCTCTGCCAAAATCAAAAACCTTGATATTGATCTCCTCATTAGAATAATCTGCAAGAACTTTATTTCTATTGACATACATTGCAAGAACTTTCATAACTTCTTGCACTCCAACCTCATTTAATGGATTTTTTTCAGGATGAGGATTTTTATCCCAAATAATATGTCCATCTTTAAATGATGGCACATCTCCCCTTAAAATATGCTCTGCTCTTTCAAGAATATCGTTTAATTCCAATTGCCATCTGACAATATTATCTTCTGACTTTGCAGAAAATGAACTTAATTGAGAATTTTGTCTTGGATCAATAGATCTCTTTTGCTGAATATCATCATAAGATCCTGTCAATTCCTCTTTTTCTAATTCTTTTAATGCTTGTTGGATCTCTCCCTCTGAATATCCTTGCTTTTTGAGATCCTCTACATCCTTTGGACTTAATTTAACACCCATTTTTTATTTGTTGTTTGGATAGCATGTATCCAACTCCAATTTATTTAAGAACTCACACTTAATAAATCTTGTTATGATCATTTCATAATCCCCTTTAATAAACTCTTTTCATCTATTGGAGAAAATCCTTTGATCCTGCCACCTCTCCTGATGCCAAATCCTGTTTGTAACATCCTGATCTCTCTCATAGCATCCTTAACAGATCCAAACTCCTTTGGAGCAAGACCAATTGCTCTTGATGTAAAATCTGGCAATAATGCAAAACTTTCAGGAGATCTCCTGCCTTTCTTTGCTTTAATCTTTGCTTTTAATTCTTCATCTCCAAATAATAAGATCTTTGGGAATGGCTTAACAGGAGGAGTTTTCATTGTTGGCACATTTAGTCTTGGCATCAATAATTGCAAATTCAATTGAGGAGTTTGAAATCTCAAAAGAGGAGCAGTTCTTTGAGCAGTTTGTTGTTTAAGTTGTTGTTTTAATAATTGAGATGAGATCTGATTGACTTTCAATTGTGAAATTTCTTTTAATTGCATCTTTATTGCATTATTCATTTTAAGGTTACTCTTTAATTTTGAAACAGATCCTAATCCCAATCCAACATCCAATCCAATCAATTGACCTTGCTTAACTTTTGAGATCCCTCCCATCTTTGATTTTTTTACAGGAGCAAGATCAAGACCTCCTTTGAGTTGTTCTGTCAATTGAGTAACTTTCTGATCTGAAAAAGCAGGAGCAAAATCAGTTTTAACACTTGGAGATGTTTTCTGACCTGTGATCTTTTCAACTATTTTATCAACACTTTGAGAAACTTTATCTGATCCAAATGCTCCTTTATTTCCTTTTTGGATAATAATATTCTTTCCTGATCCTGCCATTGCTTTATCAAAATCCAATTCCCAATCAAACAATTTTGTTTTTCCTAAATTATAAGATCTTTGCTTATTCATGATCTCAATTATTGTTTTTGTTCTCTTTGGAGTTGCTGTTATTGAGATCCCTCCCTTTGAAACAGAATAAATATCCTTATAGAAAGCAGGATCTTTATAAATATCCACTCCTCCTTGCTTTCTTAACCATTCCATTCCTTGTTTTGTATCTGATGCCCATGCTCTATTAACTGATGTTGAAAATCCAACATCTTTGACCTTAACTCCAATCCCTCTTTTATTAAGATATTTTCCAACATTGGATTTCATCTCCAACATAAAATTCTGATTATTTATTTCAACAATTTTTCTTTCAACATTATAAACTTGTTGAATAGTTCTGCCTCCTCTTGTTTTAATTCCATCTCCAACATCAAAAACTGCTTTTCTTTCTTCATAAATGAATTTTCCTGATGCTGTTTTGTCATCTAATATCTTAATTTGACCTGATTTTAACCATTGTTCTGTTGTTTTTGGAGCATAAAATCTTAATGTTCTTGATGCTTGACCTTTTGTATATCCATAATCTGTAAGTTTTTTTATTGCTTTTTCATATCCACTTTGAGTTATTTTAACTCTGCCTCCTCTAAAAACATCTGATCCATAAATTGCTCTTTGTTTTGATGGTATGCCATCATAAATATTTTTTAAATTAGTTCCTAAATATTTATTCATTAAGGATCTCCATTTTGTTGTTACTATTGTTCTTCTACCTGCTTGTGAAACTTGTGATAATTTCTGTTCTCCATATAAAACTTTATTGAATGATTTACCATTAAAAATTGCTTTTAGATCCTTTCCTATTGTTTCTGATGCCCATAGATCTGCTTTTGGTTTTGGGATCTTTGCTGTCTTGATAACAGGAGATTTCAAATATCTTGCTCCTGCATATCCTAATGATGCTCCTGTCAATGATGCTGTGACTAATCCTCCTCCTCTTTCTGCATAAGTTTTTGTTGGATCAAAAGTTGTTTTTACTCCTGAAATAAAAAATCCTCCTGTCAATGCCAATTTTGTTCCTGTTCCTAAATATTTTAATGCTGTTCCCCCTGCCCAAATTGTTCCTGCTGTTGCTCCCAAATCAACAGGATTATCCAATAAATCTATTCCAAATGATCCCAATCCCAATCCTGTTTGTGCAACTCCTCCTGTAACTCCCTTTAAACTAAAAAAATTAACATCTGTTTGTAGTTGTTTATATCCTGCCCCATACTCCTCACTATATCTCTGCTCTAATCTCTTTGCCTCTTTGCTTTCTGAAAATGATGCAGATGCCTCCTCAAAAGTTGTTTCTCCATAGATCAACTTTTTCATATATTGTCTTTCAAATTCATTCTGATATAATCCTTGAAACTTTGCCTCTTTTTCTTCTTTTAAAGCATTGATATTTTCTTTTCCCAAAACCCATTCATCAACTTTTGTTGAATAACCTGCCAATTTTTCTTTGCCTGTTCCTGCTAACTGTTCAATATTTGTTTCTTTTTCTTTTAATCCAAAAGAGATCAAATTTACTTGTGGCAATGATGGAGATCCTGTCAAAGAAAGATCCCAATGAACTCTATCTTTAACCCAATTATATCCTTGAACTCCTTGCTTAATAACAGGCATTGATCCAAAAAATGATAAAAATCCTTGTGGAGTTGATGATCCTGTTCCTGATCCTCCAATAACAAATTGTTTTGTTGATGCCTGTGTGTTTATTGTTCCTCTTGTTTGATATGGCAAAAATCCTGTATCAACAATCTTAATATCAAGATCTAATGGTTTATTTTTTTGTTTTGTTTCCCATTCTTTATAATAATCATCAGGAGTTTTTGATGCCAATTTATTATAATTTTGAATATTCATAGATTGTTGTAGTTTTCCACTTTCAATTCCCACAACATTTCCCATCTTATCAAAAACTAATTTTTCAGTTGGATTTGCTTTCTGCCATGCAACTGCATCTTTATTAACAATTGCTTTTGCATAATCAGGTAATTTATCATAACCTACTTTATCTCTCCATGCAAGGATCTGATTGTTATAAGCAATATTTTTGTTATATTTATCAACTGCTCCAACAAATTTGTTATAATCAACTTTTTCTCCCTCTTTAAATCCTAATTTTAAAAGATCTGCTGTCTTGATCTCTCCTGTTTTTATAGATTGATTAAACTTATCTTTTGCTTTGTCTTTGCTTTCTCTCCTATTTCTATCATAATCTGCCTTATCTTCTGCATAATTCCAAATATCGTTTGCCAATGCTCCCTGTTCAATTTTTCCTGAATTTCCTTGTGCCTCTTGGATCTGATCTTGATATTGATAAACATCCAATTCAAGATCTCTTTCTCTTTCTCTATTACTCTTTTTTTGTCTTTCTCTCCTTTCAGAGTTATCAGAATAATTATAATTTCTTTCATATTCAATAAACTCTGCCAGTTTTTGTTTTGCTCTTGCCAATCTCTCACTTGCTTGTTGAATTGTTGTTTGTAATGCTGTTCTTTGAACTTGTTTTTTGCTTTCCTGTTCTGCTGTGATGCTTTCAGGAGATGCAAAGAATTGTTTAATGTTTGGATCTAATTTTCCATATTCTTGTGTATATTCTTCAAAAGTGAATGGATCAGTTATTGTTCTTGTTTTAGTAACAATACTTTTTCTCCCTCTGCTATCAACAACTTCTTCTTGGTATGTTTCTTGAATTGGTTTATCAATAAAAATTTCTGACCTTAATCTTTCTGCCTCTGCTGACCACATATCATATTGATATTTTGCTTTTTTCTGTTCTTGCTCTTGTGCAATTCTTTGAGTTCTTGTTATTCTCCCTTGCTCTTGCTGTGATGCTGTTGCCTGTCTTTGCTGTGAAAATGATCCTTGTGCCACTTTTGATTTTTCTCCCTGTTAAACAGAGGTATAACATCTATTTAAATCCTCTGTTTGTGGATCTGTTGGATATTAGATAGATTTAAAAATAAATGTATCCTTAAATTATCATGATTATTAGATGCAAAAGATGTGATAAAGAGTTTGAAAAAGGCAATAGGAAAAATAGAGTTTTTTGTTCTTATACCTGCAAGAATAGATATTGTTCTCAAAATTATTTAAAAAAAGGAGGCATTGCATGGCAGAAAAAATATCCTGAAAAGTATAATCAATTGATAAAAAAAAGTTATTATAAGAATAAATCAAAATGGATTTCAAGAATGATGACCTTAAATCTATTCAGTTTAGAGAATAGACAATGTTTCTTATGCAAAAATGATAATGATCTTCAAATACATCATGAGATTTATCCAACAACAATTAAAGAAATAAAACAGGCAATTTCTAATAACAAGATTTATATTGTGTGCAAATCTTGTCATAATAAAATCCATAAAAGAGGGAAATTATAAAAAGATGGTATTTACAAAAAGAGAGGCAGGAGAAGATGCTGTTGGTTTAGGCACACAGGCATGGAATATTGCTGATGGATTTACAAAGATTAAAATATTAAGATTGATCATTCAATTGGATATTGATGAGGAGATCGCAATGTTTGGGAGAAAAGATGATCAGGATCAAACTCAATTTGAGGAGATCCCTTATAAAAGAGTTGAGAGTTTTGAAAAGTTTATTTTTCATTTAAGACAATTGATTGGCAATTGCAAATTTGCCATTGAAAAAGGAATTGATGAGAAGATCATAAACCAATTTGAGCAGAGAATTGATCAAGTTGATGAAGTTTCTGATGGAATTGCCTCTTATTTTGTCAATGATGTGACCAAAGAAAGTTCTTTAAAGATCAATGAAAATCATTTTAAAAAGTGCATAACTATTCTCCAAAACATCAAGAATGAATTAAATTTCCCTGTCAATAGAGCAGGATTGATATTCAGGCAAGGAGAAGAAATGGATCTTGATGAGATCATGAGATCCATTGAAGATGGAGGATAGTCATGAGCAGAGTTATTCTTAAATGGAGATTGCATAAACTGATCAAACTTATTGTTGCAACCCTCCTCAATAAATATGATTTTTTCATGGTTATAGAGGGAGGCACAGGAATTGGAAAATCAACATTGGCATTTCATATTGGATCACAAGTTGCAAGAGAATTTCATAGATTATTCTTATTGAAAGAGGATGCAGTTGAATATTATTATAACAGAGTTGCAAAGAAACAAGGATTGACCATTGAGGAGTTTATTCAGAAGATCTTAAAACTTAAACAAGAGAAAACATACAAATTTCATCCTGCAAAAGCATTGATCTATACACAAGATGAATTGCAGAGATCTCTTGCATCATGGCATGGGATCTCTATCCCTGATGAGATGATCAACATCACTTTCAACAGAGATTTCTATTCAGAGAAACAGAAAGACATCATCAAGATGCTCAACATGTTCAGAGATCATGAAAACCTGACCATTGCATGTGTGCCTCAATTTCAAAACCTTGATAATCAGATCAAGAATTTAACCAAAATGAAAATCACAGTAAGAAAGAGAGGAGTTGCAATTATTCATACTCCAAACACAACTGTTTATTGCAAAGATAAATGGGATCAGGCAACAAATGAAAAGATAGAGAGAGAATGGATCATAAAGAAGATCACAAGACCAAACTATTCAAAACTAACAACTTTCAGAGGATTGATCAAGTTTCCTCCTCTATCAAGAAAGCAAGAGGCAATGTATCAACAGATCAAGAATGATAAGAGATCTGTTGTGTTAAAGGATGAGATGCATGTTGAAGTTGGGAATAAAGAGGATGATCCACAAGAGAAGTTCATGAAAATATTGCTTGATGGAGGGATAAGAAATGCATCACATGTTGATGGATATGCACAGGCATTGGGCTTGACAACTGATGCTTTCAGAGGGAGAATAACAACACAATTAAAGAAATTGAATAAACCAACCTCTCTTTCTCATTATTATTGGGATAAAAAAGGCAAAAAGGAGGATATGGCACAGGAATTTGCCTCTGTTTGATTGATTTGCACTTTGGTTACCTTTGTGACTATGCACTATGGTGACCTTTGTGCAAAGAGATAGAGGCACTTCCATACAAAAATATTCAGGATGGGAATTTTAAAATCTTTTTCCTCTATAAAGCAGATAATAGGCATTATATGAGCAGAGGCAAAAATCCCCCAACCAACATTTTTTTAAACCCTCACACACAATATTGAACATGGATCAGGCAAAAGAAAACTTCATTGAGTATCTTACCTTAACAAAAGGATTGATGGATAGATCTATTGAGCAATACATCTATTACTATAATAAACTTGATCTGACAAAGATCTCTGATCAGAACTATGTTAATCAATTCATTCAGGATTGGCATAACAATCCAATTGTGAGAGGCATGATGCTTAATCTATTGGAGCATCTTAAACTAAACAAGATCATTGACATGCCTCCAAAGAAAGCAGGATCTCAAAAGAAAAGGATCATAAGAGATGTTTCAGATCAGGAGATCCATGCCATGAGAGATTATCTTTATGATAAGTCATTCAAGAAAGGATTGATCTTTGACATGATCTATCAGGGAGCATTAAGAAGATCAGAGATCCCAACAATCAAACTCAATTCATTCAGATGGATGCAATGGCTTGGAAATACTGCCAAACCATGCCATCTCATAGTGCTTGGAAAGAGAGATAAGGAAAGAACTGTCCTGATCAATCCTGAAACTGCTCAAAAGATCTTTCTGCATTACAATGATAAGTATGATCTATCCAATGATGATAACTTAAATGCTTTCTCCAACTCTCCATCATTGATCTTTGGAAAGATCTCTGAAAGATATGTTTGGGATGTGATCCATAAGGGATCAAGGAGATGTCTTGGGAGAGATATAAGAACACATGAATTAAGGCATTGCAGGGCAACAGAACTTGAAAGAATGGGAGTGCCAATCAAAGACATCAAGGTTTATCTTGGGCATAGCAATCTTGCAACAACAGAGATCTATCTTCATACTTCTGAAAAAGAGAGCATTGCCAATATTTCTGAAATTATAAACCAAAAGGGATAGGTGTAGATGTGCCTTACTCTGTTAAAAGAACTCTGATCATCCTCTTTTATCCCTCTTGGAAAAAGAGGTGATCAATAAAAAAAATAAATAAAGTATAAAAATGTGTGGATATGTTGGATAGAATTATTCTACCTTGCAGATCCTTAAACTCTCAATCTCTTTCTTTGTTTTTGGAGAATTAACCAAAACTTTCTTGAAAAAGATCTTTTTTCCCAAAAGTGCTTTTGGAGTTTTTACTCCTGCATTTTTGCAGAAATTTGAGTTTGTGACATTAAGATCAAAGATGAAAACATCATCTCCTTTTCCCATGTATGTTCTTAATTTTGGAGATCCATCATCATCAAAAACTTCTATATCTTCAACGACAAATGCATCTTTTTCATCAACAACATCAGTTGTTTTAAGAAATCTTTTGCCACAAAAATTATTCCAATCCTCTGTTTGTTCTGTCATGTTTGTTTGTCCTCCTTTCATTGTTTGTTTCTGCCCTAATTGGCAATAGAAAATAGTGTGTGTTCTTTAAATACTTATGTTTTCATTAAGGAGTTACACTTAAATTATTAAAAGAAATTGGAGTGTAAAGTGTTTGACCTCTTGGATCTGAACTAAAACTTGTATCATTAAAAGAAAAATATGCAGGGAATGATCTATTTTGATCCTGTTGGCATGAACAATAAACATTGCCCATTTTTGATGCTCCATAAACATAAGGATTTTTGATGCATTGTCCTCCCTCTCCTCTCATATAGAAAACTAAAAGTGAAACTAATAAAATACAAATAATGACTAATCCAAAAAATAATTTATCTTTTTTCTCCATTTCTTAATTTTTCAAAATCCTCTTTAAAATTATCTTCAACTGCTTTTTTCTCTCCCTCATGTTTGATCTTGCTATTTTTTATGATAGCATCTACTTCTTTTTTCAATTCTTTACATGCCTGATCATAACTCATCCCTTTCTTAACCTTGTTATAAACAAGCATTTTCATTTCTGAATGTGTGAAAGGTTTATGCCTTGTCATTTTTAGTGAGATCAACCAATGTTCCTGCTATAACAACTAATGCTTTGTTTATTTCTTGCAATTGATGGAGTAATTCTGCTCTAAATCTGCCATTGTTTTGCAACATTTCAATTTCCAATGCAATTTGTTGTTCTGCAACTGCATTAAGATCTTGCTTTTCAACTGCTTTTTCTTCTACCTTTACAGATTTTGGAGTAACTTCTTCCTCATCTTCATCAAGATAATCATCTTCTTCATCTTGGATCTCTGCAACTTCTTCTACCTTTATAGGTTTTGGAGCAGGAGCAGATTTATTCTGTGAAACTTGGGAGTTCTGTTGGTTTGATTTCATTCTTGCTATCACTTCTCTGATGTTTTCTGCCATTATTTATACCTCCTTTTTGATTATTAAACTCATTTATAATTTGATCATAGATCCATAAAGTTTCATTGATCTGATCTGTTGGGATCATTTTGACCATTAAGATCTTCTTTGCATCATACCATCCAACTCCTTGCTCCATACATTCTAAACACCATTTTATTGTTTTTTCAGGATAACTTTTTCTCCTGATCCTGAATTTCCAAATAAATTTAAAGGATTTTGTCCATCCATTATGAAGTGCTTTTCCAACAATATAAGAAATCCATCCAACAATACCTCCAATGAAAATGATCTCTATTAAAGGGATCAAGAAACCATTTATCCAATCAACTCCCTCAAACATAATAAATTAAACAGGAATTAAACCCTGTATTCCTCCTGATCCTGTGAAATTCATTGCATAATTCTCTCCAAAAACCTTATACAAGATCCTTGCTGTTTCTAATTGAGTTGCCTCCACCTGTGTGAATTGATCAAGTAGTTTTGAGAATTGATAAAAGATTATGACCATGCAGATTGAGATCACTAAAAAAACAATAATCATCATGATTGTTGTTCCCCATTTTTCCCAAAAGGTTTTGTTCATCAATCTTTGTTCCAATAATCTTTCAGTTGCCAATCTCTGCAATCTCATATCCTCTTGAACAAATCTGATCCCTGCCTCTTTTGAGATCTTGTTAAGATCTGATAATGCAAAATTGATCCATTCCTGATCCTCTCTGATATAATACCAAAATTCTCTTGGAGCAGATTGGATCTTTCCAACAGGTAACCATTTGATTGTATTAAACTTAAAAATTCCTGATGGAGCAACTTTCCATAATTTATCTCCTGCCATTCCAAAAGGGATCTCTTTTGCAGTATAAATTGCAACTCTTGTTGGGATATTTCCAATCAATCTAAAAACATGAATATTTATCCAATATGCTTTCTTAACAGATTTCATATAAATCAATAATCCAATTCCACCTAAAATAACAACTGCAATTGCAATTACAAGAAGAATTGATCCCAAAGATCCCATTGATCCTCCTAAATTTACATTTGCAAGAGGATTTATGTCATCAACACTAACCATTATATAGAAACCTCTTTATCCAAATATCCACAACTTCTACATTGCCATGCTTTCTCTTTGATCTTTAAATAACCAAAAGAGGATTTACACTTTATGCATTTGTGCTTTTCTCTTTTTTCCACTTCTTTTTGTTTTTCCATTGAGTTTTTTCTTAATCTTCTGTTTCAAAACAGGATCTACTTTTAAAAGTGTTTTCAACATATTTATTGCAATATCTGATCATTGAATTTGAGAAAGTGCATTTTTTATTATTGGAGAATTGATTAAACTCATTGCTTTTTCCTGCATGAATTGAACATTTGCCCTCATCTTATTTTCAACTCTCTTGTTAAAATAATCAACCCAACATTGAAAATGAAAATTTGTATATTCATCAGGAGAATAAGATCTATTTATTGTGTTCAATTGAACATAATGATCTTTTGTTGGATCAATGAATTTTAAACACTCAAAACAACATTTCCCAACGATCTTTTTATTCCCTCTTTTCTTTATCATATTGATTTTACACACTCTCTATTTATAAATCTTTTCATATCAACAGATTGCAAACCATCTCCACATGCTTGATCTCTTGATGCAATATGATCTCTGATCCTTTGACCATGTTCAAAATAATAAAGAACATCTGCCATTTCTCTATAATGATCTAATGCTCTTTTGCTTTCTCTTGGATTATCATAATTCCTTGCAAACCATTCTTTTGCATTTTCATATTTGATCCTGATCTCCTCAATTATTTGCATTTTGATCTCCTATTGGTTTTGGCAATTGACCTAATAGCATTTGTTTCCAACATCTTTTATGAAAATACATGACTTTTCCCATGTGATTTCTTATTCTTGGTTTTCCCTCAATATCTCCCCCACAACCATTGCATGTTGGGATATTCTCAACCTGTGCTTGTGCATAAGCAGTTGGATTTTCTTTAACTTGATCTTCAATCTTTTTTTCTGTTGCTGATTTTTCTTGCTCCTTTCCAAAAAATAATTCTTTAAAAAATCCCATTATAAAATTAACCTCCCTTTTTCTTTGTAATTTTTGTATAATCCTCTGCCCAAAACAAATCCAACAATAAGAAATAAAATAAATGCATGACCTTTATAAGAATAAGTGTTTGGCAAGATCATGATCATGCCTGATGCTAAAAGCAAGACAATAGAAACAATAATTGATGAATTTTCCATCAGAAAAAGATCCTCCATATTGAATAACAAGACCAACATAACATTGCAACTAAAAATGCTTTTTCATACCATTTATCAAAGATCCAATCAAGAGAAAGATTTTGTTTATAATTTTCCCACATGCCTTTTGCCAAACTATCTTTGAGAGATCTCATTCCCAATGGATTTTCAGGAGTTATTTCTGCCATTTTTTATCCACCCATCCAAATAAATATCCCAATAATATTGCAAATCCAATTCCAAAAATCCCATCAACTGCGACATTGAATATCAATTTAACTGATCCTGTTGATAATGCTCTGAATAATTCTGAAATAATAAACCATCCAATCAATGCTCCAACCATTGCATCTTTATGTAGTGTCATTTTAATTTCCCCTCATTTAAGCATTTCCAACATGTTTGAACTGTTCCTTTTACATCCATCCAATATCCCTGACCTTTGCAGATTGAACAAACTGCATTTTTCTTTGCTATTTCAACAAGTTTTTGGAGATCTTCTAAATTCATGCTAATCCTCCCAACATATATAGTGCAATATATATAAACAAGAACACAGGAATAAATGCCACATCTTTTTCTTTTCTTAATCTATATTTGATCATAACTTTCCAAATAAATCCAAAACAAACTGTCATCAGGATCAATCCAAACAGATAATTTGTTGTTGATAACATAAATCCAATCATAGTCATGATCTTAATATCTGCAACTCCTGAAAAGAAATCTGCCTCATAAAGCATCCATGCCATTAAAAATGCCATTGCTCCAAACCATAAATTTGCAGGATGCAGAATAGCAACTGCAAAAAGCATTGCTGTGAGCATTATTGATGGCAATGCTTTCAATTTCCAATCAATTATTGATGCAATTAAGAGAAATACTCCAACAATGATCAAGATCCAATCCATCATCTTGATCCTCCATAGATCCTTTGTTCTGTTCTTCTTGCAGATAAAGAGATCCTTAAATTATTTGCAATCTTTGGCATTGTCCATCCCTGCATCTTTAATTGATCAAGATGAGGTTTAACATGCAAAAGAATTGTTCTTGTTAATTCATCATCTGAATAATATTTCCTTTTCTTCAAATACATTGTTAAACTCTCTCCCAAAACTAATTTCCAATTCATTCTTGGTATCTTTGTATATTCAACTGCCTCTTTCCATGCTGATAATTGTGCTTGTTCCATTATTTTGTTTTCCTCTGACATTTATGTTTTTTCCAATAAAGCATTTTGCATTTCTCACATCTTTGTTTTGGATGCAATTTGATCTTCTTTTTTAAAGTATAATCTTGCAATGCTATTGGAGAATTTTCCTCTGCACATTCCTCTGCAAGATCCTCCATCTCCTCATCCTCTCCAAAATATTCATCAGGAGTTTGTGTTGCCCAACGATCATAAGCATCATCCAATCTTTTAGATCCAAAAGTCATTTCTTTTTTCCCCCATAAATTTCTCTTGCTAAACTTCTCATCATTTCCAACTTCTTTTTCTCATAAAGATCTTCCAAAATCATGATCTTTAACTCTTGATTTGATGCTCTGACATAACTAAATGCCCATAAAAGAGAGATGATCATGCATCCAATACTGCCCAATATAGATCTTGAAACAAAAGATCCAATTAAGAACATATTACAAATAATAAAATACATTTGAGATGTTTTCATATTAAAACACTCCTGATCTGTTTTAAGAGATCTTCAACCTGTTTCAACTGATCAGGGAGATCTCTCATCTGATCTACTTTCAACATCTCCTGCAATGCAATAAATCTTTCTTTATTGAGATCTGATTTATATTGAGGCAATCCTCTTTCATGCAGAATAATGGCAACTCCTTTTCTTACTGCCTCTGTTGGAGAAATATTATAATCCTCCATGAACTGCCTGAACTCTTTTGATAATGAAACTGATGTGATCTTTGTTTGTCCTGCTCTGACCTTGATCTCTTTTGTTTGATCAATCATCTTTTGGCACTCCCATGTCTTTAAATAAATCTTCAACCTCTTTCTCTGCATCTACAACAGGAGCAGGAGTTTTTAAACTTTCATTGATCTCAATTTGTTCTGCCAATAATTTTTGAAAATTGGCTATCCTGCTTAACAATTTGTTTGCAGGATAATCAATTCCCTCTTTTTCTGCAATAAGAAATTTAATTCCAAATTCTAATGCATCATTCCATGCAATGTTATGATCCTTTGCATCTTTATGAATAAAAGCATCAATTGTCGTTGATATTGTGATTTTCATAATAAGAAATAGTGTGTGTTCTTTATAAATCTTTCTATCTTTGTGTTACAACTTAATAATTACATATATGTATATATATACTATAATAATAATAATAATATATTGTATATTGTATTACATATATACACTATTTTAATACAAATATAGATAAGGATAGATAGAAAAGTCGTATGTATATATAGATAAATTAAATATTTGCAGAATTAAGGATCTTTTTCATTCTCTCATTCATTTCTTTATCAGATTTTTCAAGGTTTTCCATGACTTTTGATGCAGAAGATCCCATCTGCCTCAATGTAACTCCCATCTGATCAGAGAATTTTTTTAGTTTTCCAACAGTTTTATGCTGTGCAATAAACTCCTCACTCCATTTACTCATGTTATTTTTTATGACAATTTCTCCTTTTTTCTTTGAGTTCCTTGATCAATCTGTTGTTGATCCTGCTAACTCTCTTAATCCTTTTGATCATTTAATAGTCAAATGCCATATTTCTTATGTCGCCTTGATGACCATGTCCTGATCTAACAGAATTTCTTGCTTTCTTGGATCTATCAACTGCTAATGCTCTCCTTATTTCTGCATCAGGAGTATTTCTTAATTTTGTTTTCATCCTTGATTTAAGTGATGTCATTTTCTTAAACCATTTATAATCATAACCATAATTTTGCAATCTTTGTTTCAAGATCCATTGTTTTATGCTTTCTTTGTTTTCCATGTTAAAATCCACACCTACAATTTTGATAATTACAAATTGGGCAAACTCCTGCAATTTTTCTTGGTTTTTTGCCATGCTTTTCTCTCAACATTTTTTGGATAGATGTTGGAGCAACTTCATTTCTGATCATTCTTGCAACTACATCTGCATAACTCTCTCTTGCAACTTGCTTTCTTGCCCTCAATTGTTCAAGGAGTTTTTTATCTACTCTCATAAATGTTTTGTCCATGTTAAACAGAAGTATAACATCTATTTAAATGTTTGGATAGAAAGAAAAATGGGAGTTTTTTATGCTCCCAAAGAAAAAAATAAAAAATTTAATTTATTTAAGCAGTTCCAACTGTATTTGCTCCTTGTGATGATCCTGCAATCATGCCTGATGATCTTATTGCTGTTATTATTATAACTGTCAATAATATCAAAACAACCATCGCTGTTATGACAATAAATATGTCAAACCAATCAGTTGTTCCTCCAATAGCATCTGCTGTATCATTTATTACTCCTGCTGTTCCATATTGATCAGCAAGGTAAGTGTATGTATAATTGACTTTCCAATCAGCAGTTGAGAATGTTGATGTTAAATTCTTTATTGCACATTCAGAAACTTCTGTATAATTTGCTGAATTTATCAAAATTCCTCCTGCTGTTCCATTGGTTACTGCTGTTATTGAACACAATGCACTCCTTAATGGTTTTGCAACCAAACTATCTCCTGATGCAGATCCCAAATTTGCTTGGGTAACTGTTTCAGCAGTAGTTGTTAAAGTGCCTGTTCTTTCATAAAGCATATCTTGATCTTGGATCTCTCCACTCATCAGAGAGAAAATCATGACCAATAAACCAATTACAAATAACATAACTATCACAGAAAGCATAATAGTTAATCCTGCTTGACCTTTGTCCTGCTTAAATTTGGTTTTCATTTTTGTTTTAAAAAAAATGAATAAGATCAGGAGGAGTTCATTTCATCTCCACTCTGATCTTATTCTTTCTTTATGTCTTGGATGATCAATTATTGACCACTTGCAACCATTCCTGAACTTCTGATTGCTGTTATAATTATAACAGTAAGAAGTATAAGAACTACCATTGCTCCAATAACGATAAAGATGTCAAACCAATCTGTAACTCCTGATATTGCCTGACCTGTCTCATTTATGACTTGGATCGCAGTAACATCAGTAGTTGCTCCTTGTAATTCTGAACTCATCAGAGAGAAAATCATAACGATTAAACCTATGATGAATAACATAACAACAAGAGAAAGCAAGATAGTTAAACCTGCTGTTCCTTTATCTGTTTTGTATTTCATTTTTTTAATCCTCCTTTCAATTTGATCTATTAGATAGATCTTTGTTAGAATAATACACACTTTTTTCTTTATAAATGAGTGGATATAGTGTATCCAATTAGTTGTTATCCATAAGGAGAACTATTGTGCCTAAAATTGCCATTGCGAGAGAGATCCCAAATGCCCATGCAGAAACAAATCCTCCAATCCAAAACAATAGACCAACAACAAATGTTCCATATCCTGCAACTGCTAATGCTCCCTTGAAATCTTCTTTTGCTTTATAAAAACCAATTAAAACAATAAAATAAATTGCAATTAAGAACATATTGGAGATCCAACTATCTGTGACAACATTTACATAATTAAGCACTTCTCCAAAACCTTTGGATGCATTTATTGTTGATGGGCTTGGGTATGTCATTTTAATCTCCTATTTTAATTAACCTCCAAACTGCAAGGATAATTGACATTATA
>Ga0247841_10005195_pt1 | contig 21390 bp, 22 predicted proteins | sample LaCruzMarch2015__2_FD_192410 | JGI IMG/M metagenome (GOLD analysis project Ga0247841, IMG submission 192410) | Freshwater microbial communities from meromictic Lake La Cruz, Castile-La Mancha, Spain - LaCruzMarch2015_18m | ecosystem: Environmental > Aquatic > Freshwater > Lake | place: Spain... | reverse complement strand
ATCTTTCTCCCTTATCCACTTGTTGCCAACCTTCATCTTTAATAAGACAACCCAAATAAGTTATGGTTTTTTCTTTGACTTGTTTTTTAACTTTGTCTGGAAATTGATCGCTTAAAAGCAATAAACTTCTAAAACCATCAATTTCACCTCTGGCGGCGTTGCTTAAGTTGTCCCATCTGTTCCATTGAGTCTGAATGATAAAAGCGGAGATGATAGAAAAAATTAGACCAATGACGGAATATAACCAGGAAATACCGTCTAGATTGCTTCTTAGTTCATCAGGAAGATAGAACTTGGAGAACCTGAACATAAAGAAAATGGTTGAGTACACCAAAATAAAAGTTAATAGTTTTTTTACAAAAGTCATTGATTAGTTTAATTATATAGATATTTGAGTCCAGATGTTTGTGAGAAACAATCCAAAGTGCGGAGGGGACAGGAGTCGGACCTGCATGCCATTTCTGACGCTTGTTTTCAAAACAAGTTCCTTACCATTCGGAGCACCCCTCCTAATTTTTTTCACAGAGCCCGGAATGAAACTCGAATTCATGACCTTCCCCTTACCAAGGGGATGCTCTACCAACTGAGCTATCCGGGCATTTGTATCTTGATATTGTATCAAAATAATTATTAAAAATGAGCCTAAGGTGGGATTCGAACTCACGACCTGCTGTTTACAAAACAGCTGCTCTAACCAGCTGAGCTACTTAGGCGAATATGGATTATTATATCAAGAGTTTTGTAATTAATTAATTGAGGTAAAATATTATAATTATGATGAAAAAGAAAATCTTGGTTTTGACGGATGATTTACCTTGGGGACATAGATCGATTGCTAAAGCAATTTTTGGCTATCTTAAGGAACATGAAAAGGGTGAAAACTATGAAGTTGTTTATAGAGAAGTAAAACAAGAGCCGAGTATGGGAAGTGATGTTTATACTTTTATTTATAGATATTTCCCGGTTTACAACAGAGTTGTTTGTAAAATTTTTGAAAAAAAGGTGGCAAGGGAATTATTTGAGAATTTTTCAATCTTAAATTTACCTAAACTAAAAAAAGAGGTAGAAAAAATTGATCCAGATTTAATAATTTCGGCTTATTTTTTTCACACGCATTCTTTAGTTAAATGGAGAAGTAGGAAGGATTTAAAATTTAAGCTATGGAATTTGGTAACAGATCCTTGGACAGCGAGCTCAGTTGTTTTTAATAAAGGAGCTGATCTGCATTTTGTTTATGATGAAGTGGCGCTTAATCTTTGTAAGAAATATGAAATTCCTGCGGAAAATATTATAAAAACTGGTTGGTGGGTGAGGCCGGAAATGTATAAAAAATATAATAGAGAAAAAGTGAGGAAAGAACTTGGCTTTAATGATAACAGACCAGTTATTTTTGTTGGTGGCGGAAGTTTGGGTACAAGTTCTTTATTAAGATTATTGCCTGTTTTGAAAACTTTAAAAAAGAAAGTTGGTTTTGTTATTAATACGGGAACTGATAAAACAGCCTATGCTTTGGTTGAAAAATATAATGATTTACTTAAAAAGACAAAGAAAAAAGATATTGTCCAAATAAAGGGTCTGGGTTGGATTGATAATATGGCTGAAATTTTAACAGCTTGTGATATGGTTTTTGGTAAAGCTGGACCAAACTTTTTGTTTGATGTTATGGCAGTTGAAAGACCATTTGTGGCAATAACTCATATTGGCGGTCAGGAAGACGGTAATATCGAACTAATAAAGAAAAAGAAATTAGGTTGGGTTAAAGAGAAAAAAGGGGAGATAGCTAAGTTTTTGGTTAGTTATTTAAATGATCCTAAAACTTATCAGGAGAAATATCTAAATAATATTAAAAAAGAAGCTTTGATAAATAAGGCAAGTTTGCCGATGGTTTTGGAAATGGTGAAGAAGATATAAAAAAAGCCCCACCAAAAGTTTACTCTAAGATGGCTTTTCCACGCTAAAATAACGTGGTGGAAAACTGTCCCAAAGTGCAAACCTTGGAAACGCGTTTTCCATTTAAGAAGATTAGTTAGAAAAAACACCTTCTTAAAGATACGCTTTTGATAGGACACTTAATTTTAACACTTTTGGTATAATTTGGACATGAAACAAAAGACAGAAGTAACTAAAAACATGATGATTTTAGATCTAACAGAAAAATTTCCAGAACTTGCGGAGGTTTTAACTGATAAATATAATTTTCACTGTATCGGTTGTATGGCGGCTTCAATGGAGACATTGGAAGAAGGAGCTTCGGTCCATGGAATGACTGATGAAGAGATAGATAAGATGGTTGAATACTTAAACACTAAAATTAAAGCTTAGAAGCTAGGTAGAGCCAAGAGTTTGAGGACGAAGCTGATAATTGGAGTCATGGTTATTCCAACTAGGGTGTTGCCGTTGATAGGCAGAAATAGGAAGGCTAATAGTAAAATTAGACCATATTTTGAAAAAGCTTCTTCCCATTGGCTGGAAATGTCTTGAGGTAATAGATTTAATAGAATTTTTGAGCCATCAAGAGGTGGAATTGGAATTAGATTGAAGATGGCTAGAATGACATTTATTTGGATTAAATTGGAAAGTAAAATGATGCTTATGTCATTTAAAGAGAAAATATGGATGGAAATTGAGATTAAAGTGGCAAGAATTAGGTTGCTGGCTGGGCCAGCTAGGGCAATCAGTAATTCATCTTTTCTAGGATTTTTAAGATTATAAGGATCGATTTGAACTGGTTTTCCCCAGCCGAAATGGACGAAAAAAAGCATGATTGTGCCGAGAAGATCAAGATGTTTTAATGGATTTAGGCTTAAACGGCCTTGGGAGCGAGGGGTTGGATCACCTAAAAGGTCTGCAGCCAGGGCATGAGAAAACTCATGAATAGTGATGGCAATGACTAGACAGATTATGGAGATGATTAAAGGAATAAGATTTACCATATTTCAATACTATACTTGTTTTGTTATTATACCTTACTATGAGAACATGTAGTTTATGTAACAAGGGGACTAAAATCGGTCGAAACCGATCTCACGCCCAAAATAGAACACCTAGAACTTTTATGGCTAATATTCAAAAAGTTACTTTAAATGTTGGTGATGAAAAAGTTTCTGGTAAATTTTGCACCAAATGTATAAAGAGACTTAAAATGGAAGTCAAACAGAAAGTAGCTACTGCTTAATTATCTGGTAGTGTTTTTTTACTTCATCCCAAAAGGTATTTTTCTTACCTTCTATTTGGACTTGCTTTGGAATTAAATCACCATTGGTTATCTGAGAAGAAATTATCTTCATTTTAAAGGTTTGATCTTGCTGGTTTTTAACGTAGGTCCAAGCTATCGGCCAGGGATTAAGAGCGCGAATTAGCCTTTCAATTTTTTTAATATCCCAAGACCAATCAATTTTTGCGGAATCTTTGGTAAATTTTGGGAAATAAGTTTTTTGACTATGATCTTGAATTGTGATTAAACCAGGGTTGGAAACGTATGAATTTATGATATTTTCTAAATTATCGGTGGCTATAGCAAAAGCTTTTTGATAAAAACTGACGGAATTTTCTTGAGGATCTATTTCAAATGGGATTTGGCTGATGATTGGTCCATGATCTGGAAGAGCATCTATTTGGAAAAAAGTGACAGCACTTTTGGTTTCACCATTGATAATTTGCCAAGGTCCAGGAGTGGCGCCGCGATATTTAGGCAGAGGAGATGGGTGAATATTAACTACTTTGAATTTTGGAAGGTCGATTAACTCTTGAGTAAAATAAGGAGGGCCGTAGGCGACGACTAATCCTAAATCAGGATTTAGATCGTAGATCGTAGATCGTAGATCGTCATCGAATTCATCTGGTTGAAGGAGTTTTAGGTTGTTTTGTCTAGCAAAAAGAGCAACTGGATTTGGAGTTATAGTTTGATCTCTTCCGACTGGTTTATCAGCTTTACTGACGACAGCTAAAAGATTAAAACTTTTTATTTCTAATATTTTTTTGAGGATAATAACTGAGTATTCGGAAGAACCAAAAAAAACAATATTGATCATGACTTATTATAACTCACAAATCCACCCCTAACCCCTCCTTTGACTTAAAGGAGGGGAAAAATCTTTCTTTTGAAATTTCCTTTTTAAGTCAAAGGGAAATTTAGAAGGATTTTGGATTGGAATTTGGTAAAATATGAGGATGAAGAAAATAATTGTTTATCCTGATAAAAATTTAAGAAACGAAACACCTGAATTGTTTGAGGTTGATAAAAAAATATTATCAGAGATAAAATCGTTATCGCAAATTTTGGAAAAGGGGGAAAATGCAGCGGGTTTGGCGGCGCCTCAAATTGGATTGAATAGAAGATTTTTTGGAATTAAGGATAATGAATTAGATAAAGTTTCTATATTTATTAATCCTAAAATAGTTAAAAAGTTTGGAGAAAAAATATTTCCTAAGATTATAGATAAAGATGATAGGGATCAAGATTTTTTTGAGGGATGTATGTCTTTTCCTAATTATTTTGGAACTGTAAAAAGATATTTAAAATTAAGAGTATCTTGGCAAGAAATTGAAAATAATAAATTGGTGACTAAAAATAAAGATATAGTTGGCTTTGAAGCAATAGTTTTTCAACATGAATTTGATCATTTGAATGGAGTTTTGTTTGTGGATCGAGTTAAAGAGGATGGGGGAAAATTCTTTAAGAGTGTTAATGAGAAAATGATAGTCTGGAGTTTGGATAAAGTAATTGACGGACAACTTTAATCGTATATTTTTTTGGAAAAGTAAAAACCAGAGATTATTGATGCGATGAAAATAACTATTCCAAAACTGAGAATTGTATTTCCTATAATTTGATCATATCGAAGGAGGTTGAAGACGCCTAAAATATGATTCCAATCATGAGTGCTGCCAGGTATTAATAATGGTAAGGATTGAGCTCTGGCATCTTTGACATAAAATGAAATATCAAAAAAATTAATAGCAATCCAAGAAAGAACAACAGAACTGCTGTAAAAACTTTTTTTGCTTAGGAAATAAAAAAAGATGACAGAGGGTATTAAAAGCTGCATAATAGTGCCGCCAAAAAAATGTAACATTTCACCACCAAACATAAAGAAAAAATGTCCAAATTCATGAAAGATTAAATTTACTCCATAAATTAAAAAGAAATTTTGACGGTCTTTTAATCCAAAAATTACATAAACTAAAATGGATAATATAAATAAAATTTTTATAAAACTATATTGGTTTTCTTTCATTTTTTTAGAGATTTTATTTGGTTTAAATAGTCTTGAGCTTGAGTATTTTGAGGATTGATGTTTAAGGCAGATTCAAAGTTTTTGGTGGCATTTGAATAGTCTTTTTGTTCAAAATAAATTTGACCTAGAGCGAAGAAAGCATAGTCATAATTTGATTTAAGGTCGATGGCTTTTTGATAATAAATAGCTGCTTCTTTATCTAATTTTGCTGACTCTAAAAACTGTCCAATTAGATAAAAAGTCTTGGCATCGGTTGGAGCTAGTTTGGTGACTTTAACTAGAGAGTTAATCGACTCTTGAAAATATTTGATATCAATTGAAGACAAATAGTAATACATTTGAGCTCTTTCTTTCCAAAGACTGGTATTTGCCGGAGAAATTTTTAATGATTTGTCTGAATTTTCAATGGCAATTTTAATATAGTTTTGAGTTGATTCAGTATCTTTTTGTGAGTTGGCAACAATGGCTAATTTGGCTGCAAGAAGAGAACTTTGATCTAGATACAGAGGTTCGTTTCGACGATAGTCAAGGCTGATATTGGCATATTGATAGGCTAATTCATAATTTTGTTTACTGTCTGAACTTTGAGATTGGGCATAGATAATGTCGGCGAGATAATTAAAAACAGTGTTTTGTAAAATGATTAGAATAAAAATACTAACGAAGATGTAACCAGTTTTTTTGAAACGGAAAGGTTTGGCGGTTTTATTTGTTTCTTCTTTAGAAAAAGCAAAGGCGGGAATAAGGAAAAGGAATAGAGAGGTATTGACGACAGAAAAACCGGCAGCATTAGTAATAAGAATGGAAATAAAAGCTATTAAAGCGGCGGTTTCTTTTTTCTTGAATAAAATAAAAATGGTTAAGAAAATGAATAAAAGATAGGTAATCAGTCCGATGGTTCCGGTGGTGGCTAAATAATTTAGGTATTCGTTGTGGGCCTTGTTATAAAGGAAATCCCATTCGGAAGTTAGGTTGTGAGAAACGGGTCTGGTCCAATAATAAGAATAGGCGAAGGTTTCAGTGCCGGTACCAAAAAGCGGATATTGTTTCCAAAGATCGATGGCACCTTGCCAAACAATTTTTCTGATATCTCCTGATGGGGTAATATTAAGAGCTGGAAGATTGGTGGCTGTTGTTACGGTCGGGGTTTTGACGGGAAAGAAAAAATCTTTGATGGGATTATTGACGGTTAAAGAAATAATTATTAAAGCGACTATTAAAGAAAAATTGGAAATTATTCTTTTTATTTTTTTACTTTTGAAGTCTTTAAAGAGCTTGAAAACAAAATAAATTCCAAGAGAAATAATGGCAGCAATTATTCCAGATTTTGATTTGGTGAATAATAGACAAACATAGAAAACGACAGTGAATAATAAACAAACAATTAGAGATTTTATTTTCTTTTGAGAAAAATATTTAAGGGATTTTTCTAGGCTGAAGGGTAATAATATACAAAGGTAGGCGGCTAGCCAATTTGGTTGACCGAGAGTTGAAAAAACACGTGATTGGACATCTTGAACCCATTGATTTTTATCGATGCCAAAATGTTCGGCGACACCAAAAGAAGCTACTAAGAATCCAGAAATGAGAAATGAATTAATTAATTTTTCTTTAAATTTATTATCTAGATAAACTACTAATATCCAATAAAGGGTTAGATAAGAAATTACTGAAAGTAGACCGCCATTTAAACGGGAATAATAGCCATAAAAAGAGGTGTGGGGATCGATAGAGATAAAAGTTGAGATAGTTTGGGAGATGAGAAAAAGAATGAGGGGAATGTCTAAAAAAGTTTTTTTGAAAAGAGGTTTATTGTTTTTGAGATAATTTATTAGGTGAAGTCCTAATATAATAATGGTTAAGATTGAGACAAAATAGCTTTTTGGGAGTTCAAATAATTCTGAGTTGAAACTGGTAAAAATCAGTGGAGTTATGAAAAAAAGAATCAGAAAAAGAAATCTGATGGCGTTAGAAATTGATTTCATAGAGATAGTATAACCTAGCTTTTGTTATACTCTTAGAGTGATAAAAGTTCCTTCTTTTTTAAAATCAAAACTGGAAAAATATATAGCTCCGTTTAGCTGGGATATTGGAGTAGATTTGGGAAGTAGTAATATTTTGATTTATCTTAAGGATAAGGGGGTTATTGTGAGCGAGGCGACGATGATTGCTCGACAAAAAAAGAAAAAATGGACCGGGTTGTCAGCACCAAAATCTAACCAAAGTCAGCCAATTGCTTATGGAATTAAGGCTAAAGAAATGTTGAATAGGGAGCCAAAACAAATAGAAGTGGTTAGTCCTATTAAAAATGGAGTTATTTCTGATTTGGAAGCAGCGGAAAAATTGATTTCTTATTATTTAAAATTGGTTTATGAAATTCCTTCAAAATATCCAAAAATTTTTAAGCCAAGGGTTATTGTAGGGGTTCCAAGTAGTATTAATCAGGTTCAAAAAAGGGCGGTTAAATCAATATTTTTGGTGGCTGGAGCACGTGAGGTGGTTTTAGTTGAAGAGGCGGTTTTGGCTTCTATTGGAGTTGGTTTGTTGGTTGATAGTTCTTTAGGTTTATTAATTGTGGATATTGGCGGAGGGAAAACTGAGGCCAGTGTGGTTTCGGTTGGCGGAGTGGTGGTTGGTAAAGGGGTTAAAGTGGCAGGAAATGACTTGGATCAAAGCATTATTAATTATGTAAAAATGAAATATGGCCTTTTAATTGGTCCAAACAGTGCTGAAAAAATTAAGATTGAAGTTGGTAATTTATCAAATGAAATTGATAAAAAAGTGGCTTTGGTTAGAGGCCGTGACTTAGAAACTGGGTTGCCAAAAACTATAAAATTGGGAGAGAGTGAAATTAGAGAGGCAATAAGTATGGATGTTTCTAAAATTATAAAGATGGTGGGATCGGTATTAGATGAAACACCGCCAGAATTGATGGAAAATATTTTAAAAAGAGGTATTGTTTTGGTTGGTAATGGGGCAAAAATGCAGGGAATTGCGGCTTTGATTGAAGCAGAAACTAAAATTTCAACCAGGGTTTTTGACGAACCGGATTTATGTGTGGTTAAAGGTTGTGGTGAATTGATTCAAAACAACGAATTATTAAAACATGTAAGGTTAGTATCGAATTTTTCTGAATGACACAGATAGATGAAAGTTCCTGGAAATATTGGTTGTTGCGGGGAGGCTTGTTTATCAGCTTCGCTTTGTTGGTGGTTAATGTTTTTATTTTAACTTTAATTAAGAGTAAATATTATCAAAGTATGGCTCGAGACAATCGGGTGATGGAAACAATAATTCCATCTGCCAGAGGACAAATCGTGGATAGAAAAGGAAGGGTTATTGCTAAGAGTAGTTATCAATATTTTAAAAATGAAAATGGAAATAAGATTTATACTGGGGCTGGTGATTTTGCAGGATATAATTTTGAAGGTAATGATCTGGCTTATGACCTTAAAAGACAATATCCTTATGGTAAATCGACGGCTTTTGTTTCTGGATATGTAGGTAAAGTTAATGATAATGATATTAATTTAGATAAGTGTGGAACTAAATTGGGTAATAATGAATTACTTGGTAAGGCTGGAATAGAAGCGACAATGGATTGTGGTTTAAGAGGAATTGATGGTAGAAGATTGGTAGAGGTTGATGCTAAAGGTAAATATGTTAGAGAATTGGGAAGACAAGAACCGGAAGTTGGTCAAACTTTAAATTTGTCGATAGATGCTTATTGGCAGGATAAAATTTATAAATTACTTGATGGTAAAAAGGCTGTGGTGATAATTAGTGAGCCAAAAACAGGTAAAATTTTAAATTTTGTCTCGAGTCCAGCTTTTGATCCAAATGTTTTTTCTTATCAGCAAGATAATCAAGAAATTAATAATTATTTACAAGATAAAGAAAATTTACCTCTTTTGAATAGAGTGATTTCGGCTCGCTATGAACCAGGATCAGTATTTAAAATTGTGACGGCAACTGCAGGCTTGGAGAGTGGGGTGATTGATAAAAATAAGACCTATGAAGATACAGGAATTTTGAAGGTTGGTGATTATTCTTATGCCAATTGGCTTTACACTAAAAATGGAATGAATGATGGAATGGTTAATATTGTAAAAGCTATTCAGAGATCAAACGATATCTTTTTTTACAAATTGGGTGGTGATTTGGGTGTTAACCGAATTAAAGAATGGGCTAGTAAATATGGTTTTGGAAAGAAGACGGGGGTTGAATTAATTGGTGAATTGGATGGAGTGGCACCAGATGAGACTTGGAAATTGCAAGTAAAGGGTGAAAATTGGTATTTGGGAGATACTTACCATTTATCGATTGGACAGGGATTTTTGAGTGTAACACCGTTGCAAGTTAACCAAATGACAAATATTATCGCCAATAAAGGAATTAAATGTAAAATGAGTCTATTGAAAGATTCAAAACCGGAATGTCAGAGTTTGGGAATTAAATCTGAAAATTGGCAGACAATTATTGAAGGAATGAAAGCAGCTTGTAAACCAAGTGGAACAGCTTGGCCTTTGTTTAATTTTAAGACTTCAATAGCCTGTAAAACGGGTACTGCAGAGGTTGGTGATGGTAGTAATGAAACTCATGCTTGGTTAACAGCTTTTGCACCGGCCGATGACCCAGAAATTGCAATTACAGTGATGGTGGAGAGAGGTGGTGAAGGTTCTGATGTGGCGGCGCCAATTGTGGGAGATATTTTAAAAGATTGGCTTAATGAATCTGATACAGTGGTTCCTAGATATTCCGATAGTAAGATTAAGTCGGAATAGGGAGTTATAATATAGGTATGAATTTTATTGAAAATATAAAGACAGGAATTGATAATAGAAATGCTTTCTCTAAATTGGAATGGATGCTTGAACCATATAGAAATGTAACCTTAAGTGTTACTGGTGATGAAAATAATGAAAAGATGTTTTTGTATGGAAATGGAAGATATGGGTTAGATGTTGAAGAGGTAAAACAGGCAGTTAATCAGATTGGTAATAAAGGGAATAGAGTTAATATATTTGTTTTTAATGATGGTAATGAGGATGATATTTGTGGCAGTGTAAGTATTTTGAAAAAAAGATGAGGCTTGACAGGGATGATACGATAGATAAGAATGAAAGATAAAATGAAAAAATTATTAATAGTAGAATCTCCAACTAAAGCTAGAACTATAGGTAAATATCTTGGTGATGATTATCAAGTGATAGCAACTGTGGGTCATATTAGAGATTTGCCATCTAATAAAATGGCAATTGATTTTAAAAAAGATTTTGAAGTTGAGTATGTGATTGATTCAAAGAAGAAGAGAGTTGTTGATGAACTAATTAAAGCTTCTAAGAGTGCAGATCAAGTATTATTGGCTTCTGACCCTGATCGTGAAGGTGAGGCGATTGCTTGGCATGTAAAGTGGATTTTATTAAATACTAAAAAACCGATTAAAGAAGCTTTGATTTCTCGAGTTACTTTTCATGAAATAACTAAGGAAGCAATTATAGAGGCTTTAAAGAAAAGTCGGGATATTGATATGGATTTGGTTAATGCTCAACAAGGAAGAAGAGTTTTAGATAGAATAGTTGGTTATAGCTTGTCTCCTATTTTATGGAAGAAAGTTCGTAGAGGCTTGTCTGGTGGCCGAGTTCAATCAGTGGCAGTGAGATTAATTTGTGAAAGAGAGCAAGAAATTGAAAAGTTTAAGAAAGAAAAGTATTTTTCAATTTATGCTGATTTAAAAAAGAGTAAAGAAAAATTTAATATAGAGTTAATTAAAATTGATGGTAAGAGTGTTTATAAAACAGAGAAATTAAAATTATTTGATGGCACTTACAGTTTTACTAAATCAATTTTTATTGACAGAGAAGGGGCTGATAAATTTGTTAATTCTTTGGATAAAGAGTTTGTGGTGGAAAAAATATTGGGAAGAGAAATTTCTAGAAATCCATTACCAGCATTTACTACATCAAAACTACAACAAATTGCATCAAGAAAATTTGGATGGTCTGGAAAGCAGACTATGAGTATTGCTCAAAAGCTATATGAAAAGGGTTTAATTACTTACCATAGAACAGATTCGGTTTATTTGTCTGAAAAATCGATTAGTGAATTTAGAAGCTATATTGAAAGTAAGTTTGGGGTTGATTATGTTACTCCAAAGGTAAGAGTTTATAAAAATACAGCCAAAAATGCTCAAGAAGCTCATGAAGCAATTAGGCCAACAAATGTATCAAAGTCATTCATTGATGATGGTGATGTAAGAGAGAATAAGCTTTATGAAGTGATATGGAAACGAGCAGTTGCTACTCAGGGAGCAGCGGCAAGAATGCAAAATACAACAGTATTATTTTCCAATAAGAATGGTACTTTTGAATCAAAGGGAGTAAGAATGTTATTCGATGGTTTCTTAAAAATTACTGGAGAAAAACACGAAGATCAAATCCTACCAGAGCTAAAAGAAAAAGAAAAAATAGATAGCAATAAAGTTTGGTTGGTGGAGTCAGAAACTAATTCGCCACCAAGATATAGTGATGCTAGTTTGGTTTCTTCTTTAGAAAAACAAGGGATTGGTAGACCAAGTACTTATGCTCCAATTATTTCAACAATTTTGATGAGACAGTATGTGGAAAAGGATGAAGGTAGATTTAAGCCAACAGCTTTAGGTAATGCCACTAATGAATTTTTAGTTAAAAATTTTGGCGAAGTGTTATCTTTGCCTTTTACTGCTGAAATGGAAGAAGATTTGGATAAGGTTTCTTTGGGTAAAATGGTTTGGAAAAAAATGATGGCCAGTTTTTGGAAAAAATTTAAAGCAAAAATTGAAGTGGCAGAAAAAGATGCTGACAGGGTTAAAGTGGAGACAGAAAAATTAGATGAAAAATGCCCTGAATGTGGAGAAGGTGAATTGGTGATTCGTTTGGGTAGGTTTGGAAAGTTTGTATCTTGTAGTAGATTTCCTGATTGTAAATATACTCGACAATTTAAAGAATTCGCTGGATTTAAATGCCCTGAGTGTGGAGCTGATGGGGTGGTTAAAAAGACAAAAACCGGTCGAAAGTTTTATGGTTGTTCTGATTATCCTAATTGTAAGTGGGCAGGTTGGAAGAAACCTTAACACCATTTTGTTTTAGTTGGATAATTTTTTGTTGGGAACATTTTTTACAAAGAAAAATTGCCTTGGCTTTAGTTCTGTCGTAATTGGCGGTTTTAACTAATCTCCTGATTGGTCCTTTTTGGCCACATTTATGACATTTGCCTTTTTTTAGATACCAAACTTCAAAATTGTTCGATTGAAAAATGAATTTATCTATCCAAAAGAAAATAGCACCGCCGATTAGGTTGGCAATAATAGTGGCTTCGATTCCGGCTCCAAGATTTCTGACAACTAACCAAAGGATAGGAGTACTTAGTTGCCATCTAAATAAATAGAGAAAGAATTTTTTCATTTTTTTTAATTTTTTCTTTTACCCCAACGTTCTTGGGAAGTTCTGATCAACTTATCTTTTTGTTGATTTTTACAAGACAAAGGAGGGAGGGTAGCGGCATAAAAAGGCTGGGTGGTTTCGGAATCGATGGAAAGCTTACAAATAACTTGATAACGGCCAATTTTAATTAAATCTTCTGGAGGAAATTGGGCACCAAATTCTTTAGATAAGATATAAGCGTCTTGATTACCAACAACAAAAGACATAATTGAACCAACGTTTCCTAAAATAGCGTCTTGAATAGTTCTATCAAGTTGAGACATGTATTGGTTAGCTATGATTAAGTTCAGTTTGAATTTTCGAGCTTCGGAAAGAATTTTAATGAAGGCCTCGGTGGCAAAGTTTTGGAACTCGTCGACATAGAGATAAAAATCTGAACGTTCATCGGCAGCTTGGAAGACACGATTCATGGCTGAAAGCTGAATTTGAGTAATAAGCATGGCTCCGAGTAGGGCGGAATTGTCTTCTCCAAGACGACCAGTAGAAAGGTCGGCGATAAGAATTTTTTTCTGATCCATGATTTCTTGAATGTTAATTTTGGATTTAGCGTGGGCAACAGTGTTTCTGATGTTGGTGGAGGAAATAAATTGACCGACTTTGTTTAGAATTGGAGAAACGGCTTCGGTTTGGAATTTAGGATCCATTCGGCCAAACTCATTTTGCCAAAAATTAATTAAAGTTTGATTGGTTAATTGAGAAACAGCTCTTTCTCGGAAGCTTTTGTTGGTTAAGATTTCAACGATGTGAGTTAAGTCAGATCCAGGAGTGTTGACCAAAGTTAAGACAGTGTTTCGTAAAATATGCTCAAGTCGAGGTCCCCAAGAAGTGGCACCGTAGAGTTTTTTGAAAATAGAAATGACACCAGAAGCGATTAATTCTTTCTGGCCTTCATTTTTAGCCTCTAAAACGTTAAGAGGGTACATGTATTCAGGGTCGGCTGGATTGAAGTAACAGCAATCGTTGATGCGACTACTGGGAATATAATCGAGAACGTGATTACATAAATCACCGTGAGGATCGATAATGGCGACACCACGACCTTTACGAATATCATCAATGGCCATGTTAGCAATCAAAGTGGTTTTACCAGTTCCGGATTTACCGATGATATAAGTGTGACGACGTCGGTCTTCACCTTCTTTTATTCCAAAAATAGCGTCTTTATTTCTAAATTCAGTTTTACCAAAAAAGGTAATTTGTTGTCTTTCTTCAGGAGTTAAGCCATCAGCAACCGGCAAGTTTTCTGGAGGATCTGAATATAATTTCTTACCCCAAGCGATATTTGGAAGCTTGGTCATAAGATTTGGAAAATGCCAAAGGGTTGATAATTCTTCAGTGTTAAAAATTTGACCTTTTAATTTGATGTTGGTTTCTCGATTGAAGATTGATGTTAAAAGTTTGGTTTTGGTAAAAAATCCAGGAGAAAAAGATTTTATAAAATTACCACGAGGGTTGGTGTAGGTTCCAAAAGAACCAGAAATTGAAGAAATTAGGGAAGCGTTGTTGGAAAAAAGATTAATTTGGGAATAAAGTCCAGGAAATTGAATTTTTTGTTCAAAAATCATTTTATCTGGATGGGCGGTTCTGATGTTTCTTTCCTTATCGACTAAAATGCCATTTTGAATGGTGCTGATAATGTTGCCTTGCCAATTTTTAGGGGCATTGCTTAAGAGAATCTGAAAAAGAAAAAAATCAGTGGAGCTGTTGGATCGAGAAAGTGGAGCTAAAACTGAAGTCAGAGGATCAGTGTCTTTAAAATCTTTGGTGGTTTTGATTGGATAATTGGAAATGCGAGATAAACCTAATTGGGTGTGAAAGACATCAATAGGGGTTTCTGGATTATTGAATTGAGCTAGATAATCTGGAGTTTCCCTAATCATGGCGGTTGAGTATTGAGCTAGAATTTGAGATTTTAGGAATTCAACATTATCGGATTGGGCAGCAATATAAAAATGAATTTGGCCGTTTTGGAGAACAATTTCTAAAGAAACTATAGTTTTTTTCTTACCAGCTAATTTTTCCCAAAAGGAAAGGTTTGAAACTTGAGTAAAGTTTGACAACAAAGCGGACATTGATTCGAAGGTGTGTTCGTTGGTTTGAGGCAGGCGGACTTCCAAAATAGATAGATTATTAGTAGTCTCGGACATGAAGATATTTTAACAATAAATTAGAGTTGATATATTGACTAGATTTTATTTGAGAAATACAATGATTCTAGTTTTAAAAATCGTTTCAAAAAGTAAGCTTTTGAAAAACGATAATGTTCATTAACAACCTAAAAAAACACTTGTTTTGAAGTCAGGATGGAATCAAAAAGGGTAAAAATTTTTTATTTTTTTTGATTTCATTCTGGCGTTGTATATGCTGAAGTGAGATTAAATAATTAAAGGAGGATTTGTTTATGAAGAAAACAAATTCAAAAATGGTACAGAGTTGTTGCGGCGTGATGGGTTTTACATTAGTTTCCGGTTAACACTAGCGCTTAGGTGTTGAACTTTTAGGAAGCTAAAAATCACTTTTGGTGGTTTGCGTTAGGTACAAAGTGACTATTCTCTTTTTCCTTAATGTTTTGTCATTTTAATTGTAGGAGGTTTTATTATGGGAGACTCGGTTTTAGAGGTAGGAGAACTAACTTTAAATTAATAAAACACTCCAGATAAAAATTTTGTTTTGGGATTATCCAGAGACAAAATATAAGAGCAATTAAGTAAAAAGGAGAAGAGAGAAACAATAGGGGAATGATTAAAGAAGAGAATGCTTGGCATTCTCTTGCCTCTGTTGTTTTTCCATTGGTTTGGTTTGTTTGTGTGTTTTTTTAGGTTGTTTTTTTTATTTTCCCTATTTTACTTGTAAAAATCATAGTATTTGATACTATATGACAGTTTTGGTTTAACTGATTTAAACTAAGAACTTTAACAACTCAAACAATAAAAAAAAGGGAGGAGAAGAAATGCCTAAGACTATAGGGATGTCTACAACTATAGGTAGAGATGCATTAATATTCATAGGAGGACCAATATTGATAGCAATATTGTACTTCTTGTATTTATGTATACGATCAGAATTTCTTAAGAGAAAAAAAAGAAGGGAGGCGAAAAAAAATGACAGAGACATTGGATGTATTTGAGATTTTGAAAAAAATAATAATTGACACAATACAATCTTATAATGGTCAGGAGGTTTTGTTGGATTCAACTGTAGAGAGTTTGGGGGGAGATCAATTAGATGTCTGTAATATTGTAGATGCAGTTAATGAAAAATTTGGAATTGAGATTCCTGAGGTAGATGCTGATATTTTTTTTGATGGAACAATAAGACAGATTATGAAAAAGATAGAAGAAATTATCGGTTGATAGTTTTAAAAACACTTAGAAAAGAGAGGGTCTCTATTTAATTAATAGACAGACCCTCTTTGGTCTTAGTGTTTGTTTATTGTTTGAGTTGTTTTTTATTTTCACTTAAAGACTTATAATATTGACATTATCCTATAATTATTATATAATTGTCACAATTATCGACTAAAACAAAAACGTTGTAGATTGATAAATGTACTTTAAAAGCCAGAGAAACAAGTTAGGTGAACTAACTAAAAAATAAAAAAAACGAAGGAGAAATCAAAATGGAAAAGAAAAATGCTTGGGTTGGAGACTTACTTAAGGCAATTACTTGGATGGCAATCTTTGTGGCGCAGGTAAATTTTTATGTGCCTATTAAAACTTCTTGTTGGGCCGTGTTGGTTCCAATGGTAATTTTATATGCCACAGAAAAAAGCCTGACAAGGTTAGCAGAAGTGTTATTTATAGGAACTTATTTCTGTATGATAATATTTTTTCCTGCTAATTCGTTATGGCCGCAATTTGTTTTAGGATTAATGTTTTCTTGGAGTATTTGTCTAATTTTGACTAGGCTTGACGACAAGTCAGACAATAAAACCAAAAGTAACTAATTACTCCGTATTGAGAGAAAGTGAGGGAATCTTTTGATTCTCTCTTTTCCCTTCAATTTTTTATTTTTTACTTCTCTGGCTTTTTTATTTTTCCTCTAAACATAATGATGATACTATTAGTGTATTAATATGTTTTTTTATTATGTCTGAAGGAAGAAATAACGAAGCTGCTAGTAATTACATGATGATTTCTGAAAGAGCATTAAAAGATGCTGCTAGTGGTAAAGATACATTGCCTTTACAGTATGAATTAGAAACAAAAAAGTTGAGAACTGAAGGTGAAGGGAAAGGAAAAGTTATTGAGGTTGATTTTAATAAAAATAGGGTTCAAAACTCTGAAGAATTTGAAGAAGAACAATATGAACCTCACGGATTTTGGGAAAAATTAAAACAGAAAGGTGAAAACATTTTGGATTATTTAGGTTTAGGAGATCTATCAGAATCTTTGGAAGAGGATAATGAGGCTGATGATCATCAAAAAGATAGAGTAGTTGAACATAAGGGAAAGGTAATAAAGGTTGATTTTACTCCCAGAGACAAATAGCTATAGAAACAGGTGTTTTATGATATAATCCTAGAGTTATAAATTTTAAGATTTCTGGTGCGTAAATCCTGGGTTATTAATCCCTGCATTAGAATTTTTTAATAAGGAAATATATATGGTAAAAACAAAAACTGTCAATAGAACAGGTAAGTCGTTAGTAAAAAAAGCTTTAGTTGTTAAAGCTAAGAAGCAAAGCAATATCACTGCTGAGAATATTAAAAATCTTAATGAAAAGATTAAGAAAGAAAAAGAAGCTTTAATAAATAAGAAAAACGAAGTTCAAGAAGATGCTACTGGAAAGAAAGAAGTTGTTAAGGAAGATAAAAAATATAATTTAACTATTGGTTTGAAAGATCTTTTGGCTGCCGGAAGTCATCTAGGTCATAAAATTTCTAAAACTCATCCAAAATCTCGAGACTATATTTATACTCAAAAAGACGGAATTGAAGTTTTTGATTTGGTTCAAACTCTTAGTTCTCTAGAAAAAGCTTGTAACTTCATCTATAACAATAAAAGAAATGGTAAACAAATAGTTTTGGTTGGTACTAAAAGACAGGCTAGAGAAGTTGTCCGAAGAGTAGCTACTGAAGCTGGTGTTCCTTATGTTACTGATAGATGGTTAGGTGGAACTATTACCAACTGGGAACAAATTCGAAAAAACATCAAAAAATTGATCGATCTTAAAGATGGTATCGAAAAAGGTAAATTCGTTGATGCTACTAAAAAAGAATTATTAGAAATGACTAAAGAAATCATTAGACTTGAAAGAATAGTTGGTGGTTTAACTAGTTTAGAAAAAATATTCGATATTATTTTTGTAGTTGATGCTGGATTTGAAAAGACTGCTATTAAAGAAGCTAAAATTAGAGACATTAAAACAGTCGCTATTACTGATAGTGATTCTAATCCTCTTAAAGTTAATTTTGCTATCCCAGCAAATGACGATAGTGTTAAAAGCATTACTTTGATTGTTGAAGAAATTGGTAAAGCAATTAAAGCAGCAGGAGTTAAGTAAGTTCTTAAATTTTAGATATTAGATCGTAGACAAAAAACAATTAATAATTAAAAATTAATAATTATGGATCAAAAAGAAGTAATAAACTTAGTTAAAAAAATTAGAGCTGAAATGGGTTTAGGTATGATGGAAATTAAAGCAGCTGTTGAAGAATCTGGCTGTGATGAATGTAAAGCTAAACAAATTTTAAAAGAAAAAGGTTTTAAAAAAGCTGAAACTAAAGCTGAAAGAGAAACTCATCAAGGTCGAGTTGCTACTTATACTCATAACACTGGTAAAATCGGAGTTATGGTTTCACTTTTATGTGAAACTGATTTTGTGGCTAAACATGAGGACTTTATTGCTTTAAGTAAAGAGTTATGTTTACAAGTTGCAGCTATGGATCCAGAAACTGTTGAAGATTTAATGAAACAAGAGTTTGTTAAGGATTCTAGTAAAACTATAGAAGAAATGATCAAAGCTTTAATCGTCAAATTTGGTGAAAATATGAAGATTAAAGAATTTGCTAGGTTTGAGATTTAATTTGTTTATTAAATTTTCATTACATATTTTTTCTTTGCGTGAATACTGGCGTGTTCAAAGCACGAAAAAATAGTAATTTCAAATTTATATAATAATTATTTAAAATTTAATTTTGACAATTAGCCCCCGATGGAAGTCGGGGGTTTTTGGTATAATTTGCCATATGATAAATTTTTCAGATACTAAAATTAGAATGGATAAAATTGTTAATTTGTTTATGACTGATATTTCTTCGATCAGGACTGGGCGAGCAACTCCTGGTTTGATTGAAAATGTGGTGGTGACTGTCTATGGTTCTCAAAAAATGAAATTAATTGAATTGGGTTCAATTGGAATTCCTGATGTTCGTTCTTTGACTTTTCAACCTTGGGATCAAGGATTGATTAGAGAAATTAGTAATGGAATATTAGCGGCTAATGTGGGAATGAATCCGGTAGTTGATGGTCAAATTATTAGAATGAGCTTACCAATGTTGACTGTTGAACAAAGAGAAGACTATGTAAAGCTTTTGGGTAGAAAGTTGGAAGCTGGAAGAATAATGATCAGAGATGCTAGAGCTGATTTTAGAAATGATATTCAAAAAGCTAAACAGGAAAAAACTATTTCTGAAGATGAATTTAAAAGAGATGAAACGGAATTACAAAAATTGACTGATCAATACATATCTAAATTGGAAGATATCTCGAAGAAAAAAGAGATTGAAATTCGTGGTTAACAGTTTTTTTTGATTCAATAATGTTTTTAGTGCTCACGCCCTTCGGTATTGCACCTCGGATGTTGTGCTCTAAAAATTATTATCTTCATCAAAACATCTCTTTTTAAGTGATTTTAGATGTTAGAATTGGAACATGGATATTCTAATTTTTGTTTTAGCGCTCTCTATTTTGGTTTTAGTTCATGAATTTGGACATTTTTTTGCGGCTAAAAAGACTGGGGTTAAGGTTGAAGAATTTGGTTTAGGTTTACCACCAAGAATTATTGGTAAAAAATTTGGAGATACTGTTTATAGTTTAAATTGGTTGCCTATTGGTGGCTTTTGTAAATTGTATGGTGAAGATGGTGATGGTAAGGGAGGGGAAGCATTTAATCATAAAAATCCATGGCAAAAAATGTTGATAGTTGCTGGTGGAGTTTTGATGAATTTAGTATTGGCAGTGGTAATTTTTAGTGTGGTTTATGGAATAATGGGAGTTCCTAGTGTAACAGAGAAAGTTACTGTTGTTGGTATTTCTAAAGATTCTCCAGCTGAAAAAGCCGGATTAGTTGAAAATGACTGGATTAAAAAAGTGAATGATGTGGAAATAAAAACACCGCAACAATTAACTGACGAGGTTGGAAAAAATAAAGGTAAAAAGGTGGAATTGGTTATCGGAGGGAATGCAGACCTGCGTTCTGTGCAAATAGAAGTTAGAGAAAACCCGCCGGCTGGTGAAGGAAGTATGGGGGTGGCAATTTCTAATATGGAAATGGTTAAACTACCTTGGTATAAATTCTATGAAGGAATAGGGGCTGGTTTTAAAGAAGCCTGTTATTGGGGAGAAATAATTGGTGGTGGAGTTTTCAAAATGATTTCTGGATTGTTTATGGGTAATGTTCCAAAAGATGTTAGTGGTCCAATCGGAATGTATGAAGCGACTTCAGCTATTAAAAAGAGTCAAGGAATGTTGGCTTTAATTCATTTTTTTGGTGTGGTTTCTGTTAATTTAGCAATTGTGAATATTTTGCCTTTTCCAGCTTTGGATGGGGGAAGAATCATTTTTGTTCTGTACGAAATGATTTTTAAAAGAAAAGTAAACCAAAAAGTGGAAATTGTGGTGAATAATATAGGAATGTTATTATTATTAGGTCTAATCTTGTTGATAACTGTTGGAGATGTTGGTAGATTAATTAGAAGATAAATGACTAAATTAAAAAAAACCTCTAAACATTTTCCTATAATAATTGGTTTGTTTTTAATTGCTTTAATTTTGCCTTTAGTTTTGAGTTTGGTCCAAAAGACCACTGAAAATAGAAGTAGGGCGGCTATTATTGAAGATAAATGTCCTAATGGTTATTTGTTGACAGCATATTATCCGGCTAATAATTCGATGGAGGGTGGTTTTTATGATGCTTTTGATCATCTTTTGGTAAAAATGAGCACAGTTGCAGTTGACCCTAATGTAATTCCATTTGGTTCTCAATTTAAAATAGAGGGATTTGGTGATACTGTTTTTACCGCTTTAGATAAAGGTTCTGCTATAAAAAATTGTCACATTGATATTTGTATGTCAGAAAATGAGGCAGTTAAGTTTAAACAATACAATAAAAAAATAACTTATGTGGGAATGGTGGATCCTCGTAGTGGTGTAAGTGTAACTTCGCAGCAAGAAACTGTTAAGAAAGGATGTAGTCAATCTTGTTTTGCTTCTATAAATGGAGTAGGAAATTGTTCTGCTTTGGATGATAGTGATTATTCTTATTCTGGCCCAGGAGCCGATGGCAGTTGTCCGACTAATGGTGCTTTATGTTGTACTGCTACTAAGAAATCAGCCCCTGTAGTCTCTGCTCCTGTAGTCGACAACAATAAATATTATTGTAGTACTGGCGATGTTGGTAAGAGTCAATGTACTGCAAGTACTGGTGATTGGGCTGAAGTTGATAATAAA
>Ga0247841_10005194_pt1 | contig 21392 bp, 23 predicted proteins | sample LaCruzMarch2015__2_FD_192410 | JGI IMG/M metagenome (GOLD analysis project Ga0247841, IMG submission 192410) | Freshwater microbial communities from meromictic Lake La Cruz, Castile-La Mancha, Spain - LaCruzMarch2015_18m | ecosystem: Environmental > Aquatic > Freshwater > Lake | place: Spain... | reverse complement strand
TAACATCTTCAATAACTATTAATGCAACTGCTGTAAATACTGCTGTTAATGGAGATTACAATGTTGTTTATACTGTTAGAGATGCAGCAGGAAATACAGGAACAGCAACAAGAGTTGTTAGAATTGTTTCTCCTACAGATTCAACTGCTCCAACAATAGTTATCTCAAGTCCTACTGCAACAACTTATACTTCTCAAGTAACCTCTTTGAAATTTACTGCAACAGATACAAACTTAAATTTATGTCAATATTCAACAAATAATGGAGTAACAAAAACAACTGTCAGTTGTACTTCAGGAACTTTAGCAGAAGTTGCTTTAACTTCTGTTTCAGGAACAAATACTTGGATAGTTTATGCAAAAGATAGTGCAGAAAATCAAGGAAGTGCTAGTGTTACATTCACTGTAACTATTGCTACTCCTGATACAACAATACCTGTAATAACTTTAACAGGAGCAAATCCACAAATAATTACTAGAGGAACAGCTTATACAGAATTAGGAGCAACAGCAACAGATAATATCAGTGGTAATTTAACATCTTCAATAACTATTAATGCAACTGCTGTAAATACTGCTGTTAATGGAGATTACAATGTTGTTTATACTGTTAGAGATGCAGCAGGAAATACAGGAACAGCAACAAGAGTTGTTAGAATTGTAGCCCCTGGAGCAGATGTAACTGCACCTGTGATAACTATTGTTACGCCTGAAAGTGAAGAATATTCAAATGACAGAATTATTTTCCAAGTTACTACTAATGAACCTGCAACAGTTAGATTCAAAGTTGATAATGGGGTTATAAAATCAATGAGTTTGTTTAGCACAAATAATTACAGATACCAAGTTACTCTTTCAAATGGAAATCATACTGCAACATTTTATGCTAAAGATAGTTCTGGAAATGAAGCAACTAAAAATATTTCATTCAGTGTCAATCATCATTCAAGTTCAGGAGGGAGTTCATCAGGTGGAGGAAGTAGTTCAATAGAACAAATTAGTTCTGGAATATCTGATGTAACTGTATCAACAAATAATGTTCCGCTTATAACCACTGAAAATAGAATAATACATTCAATAGTTTTAACTCCTGAATCAGGAGAAGTAATTTCATTCCAGCAAGAAATTGCAAATTTCTTTTCAAATATCTGGAATGCAATTGTTAATTTCTTTAGAAGTTTGTTTAGATAAATTGTTAAAATAAAAATAGGAAAATGTTATATATAACAGATAAAACTGGAAAAAAACCGAGATATACTAATCCATTTGATTCTTTTAAAGAGATAGGAGATTTTATTTCGGATCATCTGCCTATTACAGAAAAGGAAAAAGAAGAAAATAAAGCTAAAGGAAGAACATTAGAGTTCTCAAAAGATAAAGGTGATAATTGGGTTTATTGTTCAATATATTTTAATGAATCTCCTTGTGAATTCAATATTGGTGTGCAGAAAGAAGTTTGGAAACAGGTAAAGGGGGCTTACACAAAAAGTGGATATTCATTAATTTCTTTTGATGAAGCGGATAAACAATTTGATTTAAGAGTAAAAGAGAGAAATGAAAAAAGAAATAAAATTGGATTAGAAAGTATAAAATAAAAAATAAAGTTTTAGAATTAATATTCGCTCATCCCATCAGCATATTTGTTTGAAGAACCTTTACTTTTTGCGTTAGCTGCAATAACATCATCAATTCTTAGGATCATACATGCAACTTCACTTGCAGAAGTTATTGCTTGGGATTTTATTTTATAAGGCTCAATTATTTTAGCTTCAAGAACATTTTCAATTTTGTTATTGAATAAGTTTAAACCTGCATTTCTATCGCCTGAATCATGTTTAGATTTTAGTTCTGTTAATATATCAATAGGATCAAGTCCTGCATTCTCTGCTAATGTTATAGGAATAAACTCCAAGGCAGATGCAAATTCTTCAACTGCAAATTGTTCTCTTCCACTTAATGATTGTCCAAAGTGTCTTAGTTTTCTTGCTAATTCTATATCAATTGCTCCTCCTCCTGGAACAACTAATTTTGTTTTTAATGAAGATACGACAACTCCAAGACCATCCTTTAAAGCACGTTCTGTTTCATCTATGGAATGATCTGTTCCACCATGAATTAAGATAGTTACTGCTTTCGGATTTTTACAGCCTCTTACATAAGTCAAGGAGTCATCTCCGTGCTTTACCTCTTCAACCAGCTCTGCTTCCCCAAGTTCTACAGAAGACATTTCATTGATGTTGCTTACAATTTTTCCACCTGTTGCTTTTGCAAGTTTTTCCATATCGCTTTTTGCGACTCTTCTGCATACATAAATTTTTGATTTTGAAAATAAATATTGAGCAAAGTCATCAACTCCTTTTTGACAGAAGATTACATTAGCACCTGTTGCCAAAACTTTTGCAACCATCTCTTTTATCAATCTTTCTTCTTGATTTAAAAATCCTTGAAGCTGATCAGGAGAAGAAATAGAAATCTTTGTATCAATTTCCGGATTTTTTAATTCCAAACCAAAATCAACTAAAGCAATTTTAGCTCCTTGAACAATAGAAGGCATATCACTTGAAATTTTTTCTTTATCAATTACAATTCCTGCAATTAATTCTGTATCAGCCATTCCTTCACCTTTTGATTTTTCTATTTTAATATTATTCAAATCAACAACCCCGTTTGTTTGAATTTGTTTTATTGCTCTTACAACAATATCTGCAAATTTTTCTTTTGAACTTTCTGCACCTTTGCCTGTCATAGATGTCATCGCAACTTGTTTCAATAAATTATCATCATCAGGACTTATTTTAACAGCAATTTCATTTAATATTTCTTGACATTTTTCTGCTGCTATTTTATATCCTCTTGCTATAACAGTAGGATGAATTTTTTGATCAAGAAGTTTTTCTGCATTTTCAAGTAATTTACCTGCAATCATTACAACTGTTGTTGTCCCATCACCAACTTCAGAATCTTGTGTTCTTGCAATATCTACCATCATTTTTGCAGCAGGATGTTCAATTTGCATTTCTTCTAATATAGTAACTCCATCATTTGTAACAATAATATCTCCTGTTGGAGAAACAAGCATCTTATCCATGCCTTTAGGACCTAGAGTTGTTTTAACCATTTCTGCAACCATTCTTGCAGCCATAATATTATTTCTTTGAGCATCTTTTCCCATTATCCTTTGTATATCTTCGGGCATAAGAACTATTGGTTTATCAGACATAAAATATCCTCTTCAATTTGATATTTAAAGATTGTTGTAATCATCTATTAATTGATAATCTCTTTAATTCCCAATAATATTTATAAGTAAGAAAGACCTTTGTTTTTAATGAAAAGCATCCTTGTTGCAGATATCATGACAAGGGAACCAATCACTGTTCCGCCTTCTGCTAGTTTACTTGAATGTGCTAAAGTAATGGTAAAAAAGAATGTTAGTAGTGTAGTAATAGCAGATAAACAAAGACTTATTGGTTTTATTTCTCAAAAAGATATATTGTGGGCAATAACAAAGAAAGAAGGAATAGATTTAGCTAAAATAAGAGCAGTAGAAATTTCTCCTAAGAAAATAGCTGTTCTAACACCTAATAATACTGTAAAAGAAGCAATTGCAAAGATGAACACTTTTAAATTGGAAAGATTACCTGTTATTTTGGAGAATAAATTAGTTGGAGTTATAAGTGCAAAGGATATTTTGAATTTTCATCCAGAAGTTTACCCTGAATTGGAAGAGTTTGCTAAAATAAAAGAAGAATCTGAAAAATTGAATAGAATTAAGAAAGTAGATTCAAAGATAAAAGAGGGAATTTGTGAAGAATGCGGACATGAAGGGATATTATTCAGAGTTAATGGGATGTTAATCTGTGAATCCTGTAAAGATTCTGTTTAATTACACTGGTTTTCTTCTAAAATTTTCAATGCTCTATTTAGATAAGCATTCGTGAAATTAAATTTAAGACTATTTATTCTATCTTCTTTTTCTTTGCATTTTAGAGACTTTACTTTTTTTGAATTTAAGGTAATATGCCCATTAAGATAGTTCATATTATTTGCTTCTATTCTTGTTTTTAAGTTGTATAAAACGTGTGAATATAATTCTCCAGGATCTAATTCTTCTTTTTCATTCCAGAAGATATTATCCATCAATCCGTTATACATAATTTTCTTTAATTCAACTTTTTTTAAAAAAAGTTCTTCTTTCACTATAAATTGATGTCCTATTTGAATGTCTTTTTCTAATTTGCACCAGCTCATAATAAACACATTCTAAAATACTATTTAAGAATTATTGTCTTTAGTTAAATATTTAAATTAAATTCGCTAGAGATAATAATGGCTGAGAAAGATAAGATATTTAGTAGTAAGATAAAGTATAATGGAATAGTTAATTTTGCGGATTTCTACAAATTTTGTTATGATTGGCTTAAAGAAGAAGCAGGATTTGCAATTATTGAAGATAAATATGCTGAAAAATTAGCAGGAGATTCAAAAAACATCGACGTTGAATGGACAGGAGTAAGAGATCTTTCGGATTATTTTAAATTCGAAACAAAAATTGTCTTTAAAGTTATTGGACTTACTAATATTGAAATTGGAGAAGGAAACAAAAAAATAAAAACAAATAAGGCAAGTGTTGAAATTAGTATTAAAGGAACATTAGTAAAAGATCCAAAAGGAAAATTTGAAAAAACTTGGTTTGAAAAATTTGTAAGAGGAATTTATGAAAAAACAGTTATTCCGTCCAGGATTGAGCAAATGGAAACTAAAGTTAAGGGAGATTGTGACGAGTTCTTAGCACAAGCTAAAGCATATTTAGATTTAGAAGGCAAAAGATAATTCAACGAAACGTTTAAATATCTTTTATTCTCATTTTGTATATGAAAAAGGTGATTTTATTTATAATTTTATTACTCACTATTATCTTACCTTATGTTTCTGCAGTTGAATTGGACATTGAACAAATTTCTTCGGAGGTTGTAATGATTCATGGTGTTGACATGCCAGCAATATTTAATCTAAAAATAAAAAATTTAGGTCAAAGTGAAAATTTTATTTTTTATAGTTTTTTTGGTTCTGATATTTTTCCAAAAGGAACTGTCTCAATAACTACAGGAGAAACAAAAGAAGTTGAAGTTGGAATTTATCCGAGAGATGATTTTAATCAATATGGGAAAATTAAATTTGATATTTTTATTAAAGGAGTAAATGGGGAAATGCCCTATCCATTAATGCTCGACGGGATTACATTAAATCAAGCTTTTGAAATTGGGGCCGAAGAATTTAACCCTGAATCAAATACTGTTTCTGTTTATGTAAAAAATTTAGTTAATTTTAATTTTAATAATCTAGATGCAAAAATTAGTTCTTCATTTTTCGATTTTGATAAATCTTTTTCATTAGAACCTTATGAGAAAAAAAGTTTTGAAGTTGTTTTAGAAAAAAACAGATTTAGAGAATTAATGGCAGGGATATACGATGTTAAAGCAAGTATTCAAGCAGGAAGTGAAGTAGCAAATTTGCAAGGGATTATGAAATTTGTTGAGAAAGATATTGTTACAAGTTCACAAGATGAATATGGAATTATTATTCACACAAGAAGAATTTTAAAATCAAATGAAGGAAATGTATTATCAACATCTTCAACTTTATTAAAGAAAAATGTTCTTTCAAGATTATTTACTACATTTAGTCCGGAACCAATTTCAGTTGAAAGAGAAGGATTGAATGTTTATTACACCTGGACAAAAGAGATGAAACCAGGAGAAAGATTAGAAATTGTTGTAAAAACTAATTGGCTTCTACCTTTACTTGCTGTATTGCTTGTTGTTGCAATAGTTATTTTAACAAAACAATTTTCAAGAACAAGTTTATTGTTAAAGAAAAAAGTAAGTTTTGTTAGAGCAAAGGGGGGAGAATTTGCATTGAAGGTTTCAGTTATTGTTAATGCTAAACATTACATTGAGAAAGTACATATAATTGATAGATTACCTCCTCTTGTAAAACTTCATGAAAGATTCGGTGGAGAAGTTCCTAAAAAAGCTGATGAAAGAACAGGAAGATTAGAATGGGATTTCAATAAACTTCAAGCAGGAGAATCAAGAATCTTATCTTACATAATTTATTCTAAAGTTGGAATATTAGGAAAGTTTGCTCTTCCTACAACAAAAGCAGTTTATGAGAGAGAAGGACAAGTTCATGAAGCAGAATCAAATCATGCATTCTTCTTAGCTGATCAGATTAAGAAAGATAGAGAAGATTAAATTTAAAATTTTTAGTTTACAACACTAAATTTGGTTATTCCTATAAGATTACTATTTAAATAAAAATAAGCAGTATAATCTCCTTGTCCACCAAGATTATAAATCTCTAATGGATTAAAAGTGTTACTCATAACACTCTCTTCGAAAGATAAAGCTTTATCTCTGCCCAAATAAATTTCTTTTCCAGAACCGTTTAAGACTTTAGTTTGAAAAATTGCGCCTTTACTTGTTGGATTTTGAATAATTGCTACTACAGTTATCTTTTCATTTGCTCTAAAAATTTTTTTTACTCCCACAAATTCATAATTTGAAATCATCCCATCATTATTTTTATCTATCCACTCATTACATGTGAAAAAAGATGTTTGAGGATTATTTGAATAAGAAGGAAATATTGAATCTGCTATACTTGCACCAATATAACCTCCTAATAATGCACTTCCTAATGCTGTTGCACAACTATTTTCTAGTGTTGTTGTTGCAATTATTCCTGTTCCTAATGCTAAGGCAGCTAAATTTTTTCTTGTTTTATACTTCATTTTAGCTTATCTTTTTAAGAATATTATATATTTAAAGATTTATTTATAGAAGAAAGACTATTATTAGAGATAATTTATTGTTAAAAACAAAAATAAAAACCTTTAAATCCTCTTTAAAATTGAGTTATTTATCTATGCCTCAGTCGCATAATGGTATTGCATCGGATTGCTAATCCGAGCCCTTCGGGGCCCGCAGGTTCGATTCCTGCCTGAGGCGTCATATGTTTCTGTGATATTGATGGGACTCCAAATGACTAAGAGCTAGTTAATCCGTAGAAATCACAAAAGTATGTGCTGTCTGCCTGAGGCGTTTTATTTTTTTCGACGACAAATTTTCTATAAAATTTAATAATTCCCTGGGCTTCGAACAAGCTACATCACAATATTTTTTAAGGGGAATTGCTTTGAAAGAAAATGTCTAAACCAAAAATAGCAGATAAAAAAGAAGATTTACTCCCATTAAAAGAAGGATATGTGCGAGTTGTTCATATGACAAAAACACCCCATATAGAAAGCATAAGAAAAAATGGATTGAATTATCACCACGCGGGGATGCTTGGAGGAACTTCAATTACTTATTCTAAAGAAGAAGATGTCGAATATTGGCGTGGAGATCCGAGATTTAGTGGTCCAGGAACAAAAGCAGTTGTTATGGATATTCCATTTAAACAGGCAAAGATGTATGAAAGAGTATTTACATCAGACCCAAAAATAGTATCACCAAAATATATTGTTGGAATAATTGATGTTTCTAATGAGAAACAACCAAAAATTAATAGGTTAGAAAAAGAAGCAGGTAAAGCTATGGTTTTCTTAGGTTTTATTGGTTTATTATTGTTTTATTCATTAAATTTAACTGGAAATATTATTTTAAATAATTCTACAACTCAATTAGTAGTTGTTCCTTCATGTTTATTTGCCTTGGAAATAATTGGGGTTTATATTTACATTAAAAAAATTTAATTTATCATTTTAGTTATTCTAAACCTATTTAAAGTTGTTTAGCCTTTTTTAAAAATGGATGGTGAAAAGAAAAAAGAGATTAAACCTCTTTTTGTAATAATAATAATTTGTGTTATTTTATTTACTTTTGGAATTTTACTTTTTTCTTATGTAAAAGAGTCATCTAATTACTGTATAGATTCAGATGGAGAAGACATTGATAATAAAGGAAATGTTACTGCTTATAATTCTGCTCTTCTTAAAGAAGAAAGGAATATATTCCTCCAAGATATCTGTGTTAAAGATGTAAATTCTTCTTTAGACCCTAAACAGATTATTGAATATATTTGTATAAGTGGTCCAGTAATAAGTATAAATAACGAAAGTAGAGAATCAACAGAAAAAAAGTTTGTTGCTACACTTGGACCAACCTATTGTGATTATGGTTGTGAAGATGGGGAGTGTATTTAATTAAAAATAATTTTTGATTTTTTTTATTTTTCTCTTAACATTTAAATACTTTGAAATATTTTATCAATTATGAAGAGTAAAAAAGGGAATTTGGTGAAAAAGAAAGTTAATAATCCTACTGATGATGGAAGTGTTATAAAAGTTAAAAAAATTTCTTCTAAAGCAGAATTGCCGTCTTATTTATATGATACTGATGTTGGTTTTGATTTAAGAGCGAACGAAGAAGCAAAATTACTTCCTGGAGAACAAAAAGAGATTAAAACTGGTTTGATTTTTGAAATTCCAAAAAATCATGTTGGGCTTGTAAGGGATAGAATCGGAATTGTTTCTAAAATGGGAATTCATACCTCTGCCGGAACATTTGATCCTGGTTTCAGAGGAGAAGTAAGTATAATGCTTGTTAATCTTTCTGAAGAAACAAAATATGTTGAAGAGGGTATGAGAATTGCTCAAATGATTATCCTTCCAATTGTTAAACCAAAAATAATACAAGTTAAAGCTTTAGATGATACAGATAGGGGAAGAAGGAGTTTTTGTTCTACTGGATTGAAAGAATTGAAAAAACTTGAATCAAGAAATAAAAAATAATTAAATTTCTATAAAATTATTTGGAAACTTCGCTTGTTCTTTTTTTCTGAATATAAAATTTGTTTATAACTTGCATTGCTTGATCTCTTTGTTCTGCATTTCCTAATCCTTTCCAGTCAATTAAAATTAAATCTATATCTTCTTCTGTTCCACCTATTGCTTCTTGGATCATTTCTTCTGTTAAAGGGAGCGCATATTGGGGGATAATATGGGATATGGCAATGTTAGAAGTTAATTGTATCTTATTAAAATTAGGGCAGTAATGAGGGCCACCAATTCCAATTGCTACTTCATTAAAAGGATTTTCTTTAAAGTCCCTCATGGTTTCTGCAATTGATTTTGCTACCACAAATCCTGCTCTTTTATCTTTCCACTCAACTTCTGTTGCACCTATCTCAACATAAAGACAAGGTTTATTTATTAAAGGCCCATGATGAGTGCATTCTAATGTTAATTCATACCCTTTAAGTTGAGCTTCATCTAGATTGATTTTAAGTTTTTCAAATAATTGTTTCTGAAATAAAGCAGATGTTTTGCATACTCTTTCAGGTGCTCCACCCATTTGTGCTTGGTTCCAGTTTCCAGGAGCATGTATAGAGATTGTCTTATTTCCTTTTTCAGATGAATGTTTGGAAGCAAATATAACAAAATCACAATCTTCGAGTCTACTTTTATCAAAGTTTTCAGTATAAATTGTTTCTTTTTCCATTAAATAAAAGTTATAATTTCCAAATTGACTTAACTGTGAAGAAATGTTCATTCCTGCCTTATCAATTTTACTTGTTACTATAAGATAATTTTTGTACATAATTACATATAAAAACTATAATTATTAAATATTATGATGCAGCAGATATACTCATTTTCTTTAGGTATTATACTCTTAGTGCTTGGAATTCCCATAGGAAATATTCTTGCAAAAGAAACAAAAGAAGAACTTAAAGAAGGAAAAAAGTGGTTTAAGTTATTAATTATGCTAAGCTTGATGGGAGCAATCTTATTTTTGATAATTAGGAATGATGTTCTTTTATTTGGTATGCTCTTTATTGCAGTTGTTACAAGCAGAAGTCTGAAAAGATAACAATGTGTAACCTATTAGTAATAACAAACTCTAAACATTTATAAACCCCTATTTTCTTGAAGAAATATGGAAAGAAAGAAAAATTTTGATCTTAGAAAGTTTGCACAATGCCCTGAAGTTTTAAGAGTTGAAAACAATTCTCAGAGAACAAGCGAACTAAAAGATTCTTATTTTAAGATTAAAAGAGATTTATATTCTAATTTAGAAGAAGACGAATACAAGTTGATTTTTGAAAGGATGAAAAAGTATGGGATTAATATGGTAATTGTAGATGGTTTAAACCCAAGTACAGAAGAATATTGCTTAAAGATGACTGCTGTAATTCTTGCTGAAAAAGAAGCAATGATGAAAAGGTATGGAATGAACACACAAGATGCAATTAATAAAACTTATCAAACATTAATAGAAACTGGAACTTTTTATAGTAATGATCAAATGTATTTAATTAATTCACATTTAGAAAAAATTTTAGGGGGATTAGAAGATAATCATGGAAAATAGTTTAATTCAAATTAAATTTATAAACGTTGAATTCGGGAGAAGGTTATGAATAAAAATCTAGATATACAGGAACTTAAAGGAAAATATTCAAGATTAAGGGAAGAAATATTTGATTTAGCAGCAGCACAAGATGTAGATACCTTAAAAAATATAAAAAATGCTGTGGCTAATGCTGAACAAGATTGTTTTATTTCTGGAATTAAAAAAGAAACTCCTGAGTTTTTTTATCAAAAAGCAGCTGCTTTACTTTATGCATTCAAACATTCGTTCTCTGTAAAAGATGAACAAAGAAGTAGATATGTTCAATGGGCATTAGTAATTTCTGGTTACGAAGGAGATGAAAGAGAAGCAATAAAAGATGTTATTAAAGGAAAGGATTCAATAGCAGAAATAATAAGAAGAAAAGAAGAGAAAAAAGAAGGAAAATTAGAAAAGAAAGTGATTTAAACAGATATTTCTTTTAGGGATTATGTTATACATTATAGGGCTTGGATTAGATAAAGGGGGAATTTCTAAAACAGGACTTGAGGCGATTAAAGAATGTAAAAAAGTTTATCTTGAAAATTATACTGTTGATTTTCCTTATTCTGAAAAAGAACTTGAAAAAATAATAAAGAAAAAAATAATTTCAGGAGATAGGGAATTTGTTGAAAGTAATATAATTGTTAAAGAAGCCAAGAAAAGTAAAATTTGTCTTTTGGTTTATGGAAGTCCTTTAACAGCAACAACTCATATATCTATTATTGAAGAAGCCAAGAAAAGTAAAATTAAAGTTCAGGTTATCTATAATGCTTCGGTTTTTGATGCTATTGCTGAAACAGGTTTACAAATTTACAAATTTGGAAAAATAACAAGTATGCCAAAATGGACTAAAAGTTTTCAGCCAACAAGTTTTATGGAAATAGTAAAACAAAATCAAACAATAGACAGTCATAGTTTAATTTTAATTGATATTGGACTTGAACTCAAAGATGCTATGGAGGAACTTGAAACTTCTGCTAAAGAACATAAGATTCCTTTAAACAATATAATTCTTTGTTCAAGATTAGGAACAAGCGATAGTAAAATATTATATAAAACATCTGAAGGACTTAAAAAGTTGCAGGTAAAAAAACCCTATTGCATAATTATTCCTTCAAGATTACATTTCTTAGAACAGGAAGTTCTTGAAAAATTTATCTAGGAATTATTTAAAAACTTCGAGATATAGGATATAATATGTATAATTTCAAAGAAATTGAAGAAGGAACACTCAAATTTTGGAAAGAGAAAAAGATATTTACAAAATTAGTAAAACAAAATAAAGGGGGGAAAAAATTTAGTTTTATTGATGGTCCAATAACTGCAAATAATCCTATGGGTATTCATCATGCGTGGGGGAGAACTTACAAAGATGTTTTTCAAAGATACAAGGCAATGCAAGGATTTGAAGAGAGATATCAGAATGGGTTTGATTGCCAAGGATTATGGATAGAACGAGAAGAAGAAAAAGAATTGGGATTAAAAAGCAAAGCAGATATTGAGAAATTTGGGATATTAAATTTTGTAAATTCTTGTAGAAAGAGAATTGAAAAATTCTCAAAAATACAAACTCAACAATCAATTAGATTAGGTATGTGGATGGATTGGGATAACTCTTATTACACTATGACTGATAATAATAATTTACACAACTGGTTTTTAATCAAAACATATTATGATAAAAAATGGCTCTACAAAGGCAAAGATGCTGTTCCATGGTGTTGGAGATGTGGTACAGCTAGTTCAAAACATGATATTACAACAGAAGGATACAAAGAAGTAACTCATTCTGCATTATTTATGAAATTCCCTCTTAAAGAAAAGAAAAACGAATATTTCCTTATTTTCACAACAACTCCCTGGACAGTTCCTGCTAATGTTGCAATTGCAGTCAACAAAGATATTATTTATGTTAAAGCTGAACAAGAAGGGAAATATTATTGGCTTGCTGAACAAAGGTTAAGTGAACTTAAAGGAGAATACAAAATAATTGAAAAGAAAAAGGGCAACTTGTTAGAAGGAATAAAATATGATATGCCTTACAAGAGTTTTTCAGAACAAAAAAATTCTCCTCATAAAGTTGTTTTATGGGAATTAGCTTCTGAAACAGAGGGAACAGGTATTGTTCATATTGCTCCTGGATGTGGTGCAGAAGATTATGAATTAGGACAAAAATTAAAATTAAATTCTATTTCTCCTCTCAATGAAGCAGGAATTTATTCAAATGATTTTGAAGAATTTAGTGGAAAAAAATATTCTGAAGTTAATAAGGAGGTTTTATCTGACTTAGATAAAAGGGGATTTGTTTATAAGATAGTTCCTTACAAACACAGATACCCTCATTGTTGGAGATGTGGAGAAGAATTAGTTTTCAGATTAGTTGATGAATGGTATGTTAAATGTGATGAAATAAGAAAAAAATTAATTGAAGAAAATAGAAAAGTTAATTGGTTCCCAGAATATGGAAAAATTAGACAAGAGGAATGGTTCAAAAATATGGGGGACTGGTTAATATCAAGAAAAAGATATTGGGGACTACCTCTTCCAATTTGGGAATGTAAATGTGGAGAACTTTTTGTTGCTGGAAGCTTAGAAGAATTAAGAGCAAGAACAATTGATAAAAAGAAAGTGGATTCACTTCCTGAACTTCATCGTCCATGGATAGATGAGATTAAAGTAAAATGTTCAAAATGTGGAAAAGAAGTTGAAAGAGTTAAAGATGTTGGAGATGCTTGGCTCGACGCTGGAATTGTTCCTTTCTCAACTCTGCATTATTTAACAGATAGAAAATATTGGAATGAATGGTTTCCTGCTGATTTGGTTTCAGAGAGTATGCCTGGACAATCAAGAGGGTGGTTTAATGCTTTAATGTGGGCAAGTGTTGCAATAACAGGAAAGGTTCCATTCAAATCTCTTTTTGGATATGAAACCTTGAAAGATGAAAAGGGGGAAGAGATGCATAAAAGTAAAGGAAATGCTATTTGGTTTGATGATGCTGCTGAAAAAATAGGGGCAGATCCAATGAGATTACTTTACTGTCTTCAAGACCCTTCTCAAGAATTAAGATTTGGATTTAATGTTATTAAAGAACCAACAAATAATCTCACTATTTTTAATAACTTAAGTAGACTTGTGGAAAAATCAAAGAAATCTACTAAATTGAATATTGAAGATAGGTGGATACTTAGTAGATTAAATTCCTTAATAATTAAGATGATTGAAGAATTAGATAAATGGCATCTTTATATTGCAGCAAGAGAATTACAAAACTTCTGGGCAAATGATTTAAGCAGAGGATATATTCAAATGATAAGAGACAGATTGAATGATAGTGATGAAGGAGCAAGATTCACACTTCAAGAAGTTTACTTAACACTTCTAAAATTAACTTCACCAATGATTCCTTTCTTAACTGAAAAAATATGGCAAGACTTTAGGGAAAAAGGAATTGTAAAAGAAGAATCAGTTCATTTGTCTTCATGGCCAAAAGCAGATAAGAAAAAAATTGATAAAAAATTAGAAGAAGAATTCCAAATTGTATTTGATGTTATTGAGAAAGGTCTTAGTCAAAGAGATAAATCTCAAATTGGTTTGAAATGGCCTTTAGGAAAAGCTAAGATTTTATTAAAAGAAAAAAAATTATCAAAAGAAGCACAAGAAATTGTTAAGGCACAACTTAATGTAAAGATAGTTGAAATAAAACAAGGTGATGAATTTTCAGTTGAACTTGATGTTAAACAAACTCCTGAACTCGAGGCAGAAGGATATGCAAGAGAAATGTCAAGACAAGTTCAAGCATTTAGAAAAGACCTTGGTTTAAATAAAAACGACGTCATAGAATTGGGAATTTTTTGTGATAAAGATTTAAAAATTATGTTAGAAAAATTTAAAGATTTAATTATGAAAAGAACAAATTCTAAGAAATTTGATATTTTAATTGAAAATGTTACAACTGACAAGGAAAGATTTAAAAAGAATATTGAATTTAAAATTAAAGATAAAAGAGGATTGATAGGAATTAACAAGAAGTAACAAAAAATTGCCCCTCGTGGGTGATTCAAAAAGTTTACTCTTTTATCATAACAATATTTAAAAAGAAAAATTAACAACGATAAACAATGATAGTTAAAGATGAATTTTTAGGACGACTACGAAAAATTTTCGACTTAAATTTATATGAAGTAAAAGTATGGGCTGCTCTTCTTTCAAGAGGAACAAGCACAGCAGGGGAATTAAGTAACATTTCTGATGTTCCAAGAAGTAGAACATATGATATTTTAGAGAGTTTAGAAAAAAAAGGATTCATTATGATGAAACTTGGAAAACCAATCAAATTTGTAGCAATTAACCCAGATGAAGTAGTTGAAAGAGTAAAGAAAAATTTGATAAAATTTGCTAAAGAAAGAACAGAAAGACTTGAAAATCTTAAAGAAGAAGAAGTTTTGGGAGAATTAAACTCATTATTCACAAAAGGAGTTAAATTTGTTGAACCTTCTGATTTGTCAGGAAGTTTAAGAGGAAGACAGAATTTGTACAATCATTTAGATATGATGATTAGAGACGCTGAAAAGTCAATTACAATTATAACAACTAAAGAAGGGCTTAATAGAAAGTTTGAAGCAATAATGCCTACTTTAGAAAAATGTAAAAAAAGAGGGGTTAAAATAAGAATTGCTGCTCCTGTAGATAATAGTAATATAAAAATTGCAAGAGAATTCAAAAAAGTTGCAGAAATTAGAGATTTAGATAAAATGAAAGCAAGATTTATTATCATTGACGGAAATCAATTGATGTTCATGCTTCTTGATGATGAAAAATTCCATCCAAATTATGATGTTGGAATTTGGGTCAACACAGAATTCTTCGCACAAGCATTAGAACAGATGTTTGATTTAGCTTGGAAAGATATGAAACAGGTTAAGTAGCGACAACACCTACGGTTTCGTTCGCTTGACCTTCCCTTTAGGAATTTTCTAAGAAAGACTTAACTTATTAAAAGATATTTTTAAATTTTCTACATTTCTTCTAAAACTTCAATTCCTAACAAATAAAGGGAATTTTTCATTGTTGTTCTGAAAGAATTTATTAACATTATTCTAAATGATTCGGATTTATCTCCAATAACAGGGCAAGCATGATAAAATTCATTGAAGGTCTGTGCTAATTCGAAAGAATAATTTGCAATTAGGGAGGGGTTTAATGATTTTTGAGAATTTAATACTATTTCGGGAAAAGAATATAATTTTTTTATCAAGTTTATTTCTGATTGTGAAAGATTATTTATTTTTACTTTAGATTTGTTAAAATTCTTTGTTTTTCTTATAATTGAAGATGCACGAGCGTAGCTATATTGAATGTATGGGCCAGAATCTCCTTCAAAGTTTAGAGCTTGTTCCCAAGAGAATTGAACATCACTTGCAGGAGCAGACTTTAATATAATATATTTAACAGCCCCTACCCCAATTTTTTCAGCATCTCCTTTTGTTTTTCTTTTCTTTATTTCTTCCTCTGCTTTTGAGATTGTTTTTTTAAGAACATCTTCTAATAAAATTATATCTCCTTTTCTTGTTGCAATTATTTCATTACCAAATTTAACTGTTCCAAAAGGCAAGTGAGTCATTTTATTTGAAAACTCATAACCAAATATTTCTAAAATTTTGAAAAGTTGAGCAAAATGGTCTTTTTGTCTAAAATCTGTTATGTAAATCATTTTATCAAATTTGTATTTCTTACTTCTTTCAACTGCTGCACCTAAATCATAAGTTATATAAGAAGCTGTTTTGTTTGAACGAAGAATAAATTTCTTTTGCCCATTTATTTCAACATACACTGCCCCATCTGTTTCTGTTTTTGCTTTTCCTTTAATAACTGCATTTGTAATTATTTTTTTTCCTGCTTCTGCAAATTCACTTTGCCCAACTGTTTCTGTAAATTCTATTTTAAGCATATCATAGACTCTGTCAAATCCTTTTCCTGAAGCTTTTCTTATGTCAGCCCAAATTTTTTCTGTTTTTTTATCTCCCAATTCAAGCAGTTTTAATTTATCTTTGGCTTTGTTTGTCCATTCATTATCTTGAAATTCTTCTTCTATTCCTTCTGCTATTTCTGATTTTTCTTTTGAACAAAATTTAACATAAAGACGAAGTAATTCTTGAATTGGGTCTTTTTTCAAAGCTTCTTTTTCCAACCATAATTCATATGCCACAATTAACTTTCCTATATGAAGTCCAATATCCCCTAAATAATTTATCCCACTCGTATTATAACCAAGAAAATTATGGATTCTCATTATAGAATCTCCTAATATTGTTGAACGAATGTGTCCTATATGCATGGGTTTCCCTACATTCGGAGCAGAGAAATCAATAACAATTTTTTTGTTTTTTCCAATTCCAGATTTTCCAAAATTAGAATTTATTTTAATTATTTCTTGTGCAAGAATTTCCTTATTAATAAAAAAATTTAGATAAGGGCCTTTATTTTCAACTTTTTCAATTTCTTTTGGAATTTTCATTTTTTTAGCATAATGTTCTGCTATTTTGTCAGGTGCTTTCTTTTCGGTTTTAGAAAGAACAAAACATGGGAAAGAATAATCTCCTAATTCTGAAGATGGGGGAATTTCAATTAAATTTTGAATCTCTTCATCTTTTAAACGAACACCTTCTTTTTTCAGAATTTTGACAATTATGTCCTTCATAAACTTTATAATCTACATTTGTTTTTATATCTTATGAAAGAACACACAGAATTCAAATCTAAGACTCCTGAAGATTTTAAAAAAGATGCAGAATCTTATGCAAAAAGAGCAGGTATAAATCTTAATCCAAACACAAAGGCAGTTGATATGGCAATAAAAGGACTTTTCAAAAATCAAAAAGAGAAAGGGGAATTATATTGTCCATGTAGGATGGTTTCTGGAGATAAGAAAAAAGATAGTGAAATAATTTGTCCTTGCGTTTTTCACAGAGGAGAAGTTGAGATTGAAGGACATTGCAGGTGCTTGTTGTTTTCTAAGTAAATATTTAAAATACATTTTAATTAAAGAGTATAATGTTTACTAGTTACCTTATTTATCTTTCATCACAACTTGACGAATTTTCCAAATCTATTAATTTTTATCTTGAAAATCAAAAAAATTTAGTTAAGAAAGAAAATTATAATCTTCCTCACTTAAACTATTCAAAGAAAGAATTTATTTATATAAATCATAAAAATAGGGCATTAATTACTGCAAATAGGCAAAGTAGAAAATACAGTAAACAAAATAAAAGAGGGCTTGAAAGAAGAGTCTAACAATAAAATCAAAAACCTTATTAAGTATGATTTCGGGAAATTATTATGGTAGAAATAAAAAAAGATAGTTTAGAAGATGCTTTTAATAAAGAACCAAAAGAAAACAAAGCAAATTCTACTGCTGTGAATTCAACTCCTGCTAATTCAAATCCAACACCTGTTTCAAAAGAGATGGAAATTGGATATCATCAAGGTGCATTGAATACTCTTCTTAATGAAAGAAATGAGTTAATTAGATTAATTCAACAAATTGAATCAATAATGCAAGCACATATCAAAAGACTTGAAGAAATGGGTGTAAAGATACAAACAAGTAATGATAAGAAGGAATAATTCTTTTGTATCTGTTTTAACGAGAAATTTGTATAATCAAAAAGAATAAAAAGGGTATAGACTACTAACCAGTGATGACTATCTCATTAGAAAAATTGTTTAATATTAAGGATATTAAAAAGAAAGCAAGAAATTTTGGATTAGTCTTAGCAGCAACAGCTATGATTGGGGGTTGTAACTGGTTTAATCTTCCTACTCCTTCAACTACTACAACAACAACTTTACCTCCAGTTACTACTACAACCACCACAACTCTTCCTCCTACAACCACTACAACACTATATGTTCCACCTACAACCACAACAACACTATATGTTCCACCTACAACCACAACAACACTATATGTTCCACCTACAACCACAACAACTTTACCTCCAGTTACTACTACAACTCTTCCCCCTACAACCACCACAACACTATATGTTCCACCTACAACTACCACAACTTTACCTCAAGGGAATTATTTTGATGGAACATTCGAATTTAATCCAAGTTATATAGTAGGAGATAAATTCAATTATTCTTGGACAATAAAAAATAAAGATTTCCCAACAAAAAAGATGATTATAGATAATACTAATAAAGATAGCTTAGAATACAAAGTGCTTAGGGATGATGAAGAAGTCTTTGGCTTTAATTTAGAACAAACATTGAAACTTAAATTTGGATATGGTGGATATTTTACAGTAAAAAATACAAATACTAAATCTATTTTTAGTATTAGTGAAAATTGTTGGGTTACATATCTATTTTTCAGGGATAATGAGGGTCCCTCTTCTTTCGCTTATACAATGGATAATTTAACTTTAGATAGACTCGGAAATTATTGGGTAGAACTAAATATTAAATATAATTTAGATGGAGAAGATCAAAAGTATAAACAAAAATTTACTTCACCTATTATTTCAGTTAGATAATAATTCTTTTAGTTTGTTTGAATAATTAGTATAATAAATTGGATAAGAACAAAAAGGGATAATTTTAAATTAATTTTAATTTTTTAATATATTCATTTTGACTATTATTTCTTAATCTCGGACCAAGGATTTCCATTAAATCAAGATAAGTTCCAGCAACTTTACCATTTTTTTCAGCTTTAATACTAAACGCATTACAAGGAGGTATAGAACCATCTGCAACAGATAAATATCTATCAAATGGAATCTTTACTTGCCCTTGGGAATTAGTATAATCTTCTAGTGGATAAGAATCTTTAAATGTAAAACTAACAGGTCTATAATCCACTTTTCTTTTATAAGGATCATAACAGTCTTCTGCAGAAGATCCTTCTATTCTAGGGGAGTAAAAAACACAGTGAATAGAGACTTTTACATTTTCAATAGGATTTTCATTTCCATCAACAACTTTCAAAAAAGTATTAGATTTGATTGGATTTGCAACTTCATACATAAATGAATGATTTCCAAATATAAAATTGTTAAGTATGTCAGCATTATAATCTGACCACATCGATTCCTCTTTTGTTAGGGAATACATTCCCCCCATAGGGTCATAAGGGTTTACTTCTCTATCATATAGATAAGCAAAATCAATTAAAGGTAAATTTGGATTACAATCATAATATTTTAAGTTATATTGTTCTAAAATTATCCCCAAATAAAAAGTATGCCCTATTTCATGGAGAACAACTACAGAAAAAGGATTTTCTCCTTCAAAAACTAAAGGATTCATAATAGCATAAGAAGCATTCCCAACAGCTTGACCACCAAAACTGGTATATGTGGGCATTTCGTTTTCATCCCCCCCTAACCATAGAAAAATAAATTTATCTATTGTATCTTGATTTTCTGTGATTATTGAATCTATTTCAAATTGACTATGATAAGAAACAAGTCCGCTATATTCAAACCTAATTTTTGTATTTTTCGAAAAAACATAATTAATATTATCCACTAATTTAGATGCTTGTGCTTCAATGAAACTCCTTGATTTACTTAGAATATAACTGTTACTTACCCCAATTAATATTTTGTAGGTTTTTAATTCACTTTCTGGATAAGACCTATATTGACTTAATGCAGGAGAGTCAATTATTCCCATTATAAAAGAAATATTTTTGGTTACTCCATTTCTTTCAGCAACTACTTTTATTGAGAGGTTATTTTTTACATCTGAAAAAACAGGAAATTTGTTACAATCTGAAGGATTACAATTCATTTGGTTAGTTGATGAAAATAAATTTTCAGAAGTTTCTCCATTGCTATTTGTATAAATCGAAAATAATTCAATTTTATCCAAATCATTAACTTTAGAGGTTATATTAATAGAATGTGTATTAAATCTAACTCCTTCTCTTGGAAAAATTGCACATATAAATTCATTACATAATTCCCTATTGTTTGCTATAAAAGATTCATTATCGGTAGGTTGATTAATTATAATACTATCATTTTCTAATTCAATATCTATCAAAGTTTTATTTTTTTGAGAGTCTGTTGTGGGAGGGTTTAATGGGCTGTCTGAAGAATTATTTTTATTCAAAAATCCAGGTACTTTTATCAAAAGAACAAGAAATATAATCAAACTAGCAAATAAAAAAATAACAATGACAATACTAATAGGGCCTAATCCTCTTTTTTTTATTTGTCTTTCCATATTCATTATCTTAGATAGAGTACTTTTTATTATTTAAATTTGTAGCTTTCATATAATAAGATAATAATTCTTTTAATTTGTTCAAAAAGTGGAGTAACTAGATAATTACTAAAATATAGTTAAATTTATAAACAGAATGATATTATGAAAAACACGGTTGAACTTAAATGAATAAAACAAGTTTGTTTTTAATCTTGGGAATTCTATTAATAGGATTGGTCTCTGCTTCTCCTTTATCTTGTATTTTAGATGATGATGTAAGTAACTTAACTGCAAAAGTTACTCAAGATTCTTCAATTGTTACTTTTTATGTAAATACAGCAGGGCAATCATGTGATAATATTGATGTTACTAACTTTTTAGAAGAAAATGGGTTAGATTTAGATAGTTATGATTTTCCTATTGATTTTAATTCGGTGTTTATTTCAGATGTTTTAGATGATTTTAATTTTAAGGTTAGTTATTTAGATAGTACAAATGTTCCTCAGTTCTCTTCTCTTGATGTTTTTGGAGCAATATCTACTTATGATTCTTATGGTGATTTTGCAGCAAGTCTTTCAACAAAAAGTGCAGTGGACATCCTTTTAGATTGGGCACGTGAGAAAGGATATTTAGAAGATGATTATACAATTACGGAATTAATGTTAAATCTTACTTTACTTGATGAAGTTGTTTATGATTATATTGAAGGAATAGATACTATGTGGGGAAATGCTCAATTTGAAAAGAATGGAAATTATTGGACATTTAC
>Ga0247841_10005193_pt1 | contig 21393 bp, 9 predicted proteins | sample LaCruzMarch2015__2_FD_192410 | JGI IMG/M metagenome (GOLD analysis project Ga0247841, IMG submission 192410) | Freshwater microbial communities from meromictic Lake La Cruz, Castile-La Mancha, Spain - LaCruzMarch2015_18m | ecosystem: Environmental > Aquatic > Freshwater > Lake | place: Spain... | reverse complement strand
GCGCCGCCGTACTCGATCTGCCCATGTTCGTCTACCCCGGAGGAACCAAACTTCCGGCCCTGGGTCGAACGTCCGAAGAACTTCAATCGCTGCAGCGAACCAGACTCCAAAGTGCCATCCCCGGCATCCAAATTGCGGAGCACATCGTTGGAGAAACTGGACTCGTGGTGGTCAGCAATTCGCTGGCCCAAAAGGAAGCTTCTGGGCGTGCGCGCAGCGGGCTCATCATGCTTGCTGCCCACGATGAACATCGCTTCAACCCGCACAAGAAGACCAAGATCCTCGTCCCCTTTGGCCGAGAGACAACTGCGCTGAAAGCTCTGAAGCCAGCGTTGTTCGTGGCCAAGAAGCTCGACGCCACGATCGTCCTCTACCACACCACCAGACCGAAAGCTAGTTGCACCTCGAAAGATTGGCGCGACCACATGGTCGAAGGTGCCCGAGAGACCTTGCGTCAAGCTCTCGAGCTGTGCCAAGTAGCAGGCGTGAAAGTCGAACTGGAAATCACCTCTGTCTTTCCGCAGCTGATCGCCGAAGGAATCGCCAATGCGGCCCTTGATCACGACTGCTTCATGATCATCATGGCAGTTGCGAGTGACGTGGTTTTTGGTAGCCACTCACTGCAGATCCTGGACTTCTCGACCATCCCCACCCTAATCATGGCGTAGGAGGAAAAAATGGAAGCAAAGACAAAGCGCTTCTTCCTCTCGCCGTGGACCGTGATGGCCGTAACTGGCATCATGTACGTGGCGAAATGGCTCTCCAAGATGGAAGTCGGCGCCTGGGTAAATTCGCCCGCACTAATCGCAGACGGCTTTCACAACCTGGCCGACCTCATCGAAGTCGGTCTCGTCATGTTCTTCGGTGTCTACCTCGGCAACAAACCCCGTTCGGGCAAGTATCCGATGGGACGCAAGAGGATCGAGTCCTTTCTCGTCCTCATCATCTCCATGGCACTGTTCTGGCTGACCTACGACACCTTCACCAAGTCCTTCTCGGGACTTATCTCCTTGTACCAACCACTGGATCAGCCACTACGCGCCTTCCTGCCAAGCTTCATCTTCCCCGAAGTGAAGCCGCAACTACTGACGGGCAATGCATTCGTCGCAGTCGGCCTCACGGCTAGTCTCAGCGCTGTCATCTCGATGACCATCGGCCGCTACGAAATTGCATCCGGCAAAAAAGCCGGCATGATGAGCATGGTTGCTGATGGACAAGAAACCCTAAGCGATGGCCGAGTGGAAATCGGCAGCGCCATTGGTTTCAGCCTCAAGTTCGGCCTCATCTTCCTCCTCGGAGAAAGATTCCCGAGCACCATTCCCCTCATCGGTTCAGTGATCGAGTACAGTCTCGGCCTCATCGTCGCCTACATGGTGATGCGCACCGGCATCGAGATGCTCTCGAACTCACTGAAAGTGTTGATTGCGCTCTCTATCGGTGAAGACAAGGTCCAAGCGATCAGGGACCTCCTTGCTCGCATCGAAGGCATAAAGGACGTGAAAGAGCTGATCACCTTCTCCGACGGTACGACTGCGACCTGCATTCTCACTGTTGGAACGAAAGCGAGTAGCAAAGCTCACGGACCACTGCATCGGACGATCGAAAGACGCATCAAGCAGTACCTCGCGCAATTCGATGATTTCCTGAACCAGGAAGTCTGGGTCTCTTTCGTACGACCCACCTTCGAACTCTTGCGTGAAGCGCAAGCGATCATCATCGAGAACGGAGATGAAGAGATGAACGCGCCGACTTTGGCCGACGCCACTCACCTCCGCATCTACGACAAGAACCAAGACGGCAAGCGACAACGAGCCGTGGACGTTCCCCTCGCAGGTATGACGTTGCCAGACATCGTCAAGAAACTCGAGGACAAAGGCGTTCAAAGCGTAGCAGTCTTTATTGGCAATGACACTGAACGTCGTGCCATCGAAGTCGTGAACATCCGCTACGAACTGACCCACACCCTGCGCGTCTACGTCCCGAGCAAGGTTCGTGCCGTTGTCTGACCACCAGCCGTTCGTCTACACCATAGACGGACGGCTCTTTTTTTTATAATAAATATTTTTCTGGATTTTTTGTCAAAAAGAAACCCCACTCAGCGTGACCGAGCGGGGTTCTTGTGCAGGTATCAAGCGTTTTCCTGCGTCGCACCGATCATGGATCGGTAGCAGTCGTTAGAGAGGTCTGCTCTTCTCTCGTTGGCCTTGGATCAGGCGCGGATCTCCTGGACCCGGTACGCCTTCTCGTGGCCGAGGTGCTGGGCGCACTCTTTCTTTCCCTTGCCGGTGAGGTCAGGGATGAAGTGGACGTCCATCTGCTGGAGCTGCGGAATCGCCGCGATGAGCTCCTCGAGCGTCAGCTCGAAGGTGATGAACACGTTCATGTGAACCGCCAACTCGCCCACTCCCGCGCTGACCCGAACGGTCAGATCGTCATCACGACCCAGACAGCGCTGCCGCAAGGCGAACAGCATCTGTCCCAGGTTCTGGGGGTTTATCCCATCGTTGGTCTTCGCCTTCATCTCGATCTGCACGGAGTAACGCACCATGGGAACCTCCTCAACGTGGTTTCAGTCTTGCCCTAGAATCAACTTCCAATTGTATAAATGATAGCATATTTCAATAGATTTGTCAAATATAAATTCATTTTATTAGCTAAACTTAAATAAAAAAGGGGCTGAGCACGTGAACTCAAACCCCTCTTACTCTCACAGAACATAGAAATCGATCAGGTCGAGCAACCGAGTTCGACCGGAAAGACCCAGACGAGCCAACGCTGCAGCGACAGCTTCTTCCGTGACGTCAGCGCTAACGCGCTTCATCATGGTAGCGAAGAAAGTGAGAACTTCCTGTTCGTCGGTGAATTCCCACAACGCCTCCACTCCCTTGGCCATGACCTTGTAGGCAAGGTCAGGATCGTTCAAAATGGCGCTGGCTTCAGTGATTCCTCGAACCTCGTCCAAGTCGAATTCGCAAATGAGTCGTGTCAGTTCCCCATTCATCGGCGGTTCGATGATGAGAATCTCTCCACCAGGTTTGCACGCTTCGCGTGCTTTGGCCAGAGCTTCCAGTTTCGCTTCACGCGTCCGAATGTGGTGCAGGGCCATGGAAAAGACAACCAGATCGAATTCCTGATGCCAACTTGTCGAAAGCAGATCGAGACACTGGAATCCAACTCGCGGCATCTTTGCCGGCAAAACCTTCATCCGTGCCGGATCTGGGTCGATCGCCAGGATGAAATTGTCCGGTCGCGTCAGATAGGACGTCTCTCGACCCGATCCGAACCCAACTTCCAAGATGTTCTTCCCCGAAAGATCAACCAGGGTGGCAATGGTCTGTCTTTCGATTCCAGCAGGATCAATCTGCATTTTGTAACCTCGTTGCTATCCGTTAAAATGACTTTACCAAAATCTGACCTTTTTTTCAATCGCTGCTAATTTTAAAAAAACGTATAAAGAGCCACCAAGGGGGCTTGGGGGTGACAACTGTTTGAACGTCATTTCAAATGCGCCAAACAAAATTTAGTGGTACAAAGTGAGTTTTGTCACCCCCAAAACTTTTTGCCTACTTTTTGGTTACAAAAAGTAGGTTGTATGCCCTTCGGGCAGACGAAAGAAATATGATTGTGCTAAAACAAAAAAGATGGACCGAATCCATCTTTTTAGATATTGAAACAGATAAATTTTCTACTTCATCAACACTGGATTCGGGACTTGAACCTTATCCTGTAACTTATAAAGTTCTGGGTCAATAGTACGACTAAAACATGTTCGCCCTGTTTTATGATCCCAATTCTGTTGGAAGGCACCATAAGGCGAATCATACATTGTATCCTTGCCTCTTGCAGGTAGATCTGAACTAGAAGTCACAAAATCTGTACACAATTCAAACTTTAAAGATTCGATAATGTTATATTCATAAGACTCTTTCGTGTCAGGATCCATAGGCACAATAAAACCAGAAATATTATCTTGCAAACCTTCTAAATTTTTTGGCAAAATTTGTTTTCGAGACCAATAATCGACAATCTGACCTTGGATAGTCTGCAAATCCATGATTCGTTGATCATCCATCTTTCTACTTCGCTGCTGCCCCGGAGTACCAACGATAAAAAAGCCCATGACGATACTCGCTAAAACCACAACTGCAACAATAATTGCGAGAATCATGGGGATTTTTGATTTGATTACCTTGCGCTTAAGATCCCACATATAAAAACCAAAGACCGCTGCAGCTACAATTAACACTACAAATACTTTTAGAAAAAACTTGATAGTTAATTCCCCATCCAAAAAGTTATAAACAAAAATCATCAAATCAACAATAATCGTTATCGCTGAAATAAAAAGAGTAAAATAAACCAACCATTTTCTCAGCTTCAATTCTCTCTTTTCCGGAACTTTATCTAAATCTTTCGCTAAAAGCCAAGCAGTAAAGATGTACGCTGGAACAGCCACAAAAAGAATTGAGCTGGAAGTCCGCACACCATTGGCAATGGAGGTAAAATAATAATTCAAGGCATCGGGGAATAAAGCATTAATATACTGAATAAAAAGAGTAATAAAGCCAACCACGGTCAAATAAAAAGTAACAATATTGAATAAATGCAAAAACACATCTTTGGGCGTACTTTTAACAACATTTTCCATAAATTTGTTTTTTAAGAATTAGATTCGTTACACTATCTTAACTATCCATATTATAGCAAATTTAGATAAAACATTAAAGCAAGAAACACCTAGCTTTTAATTACTTTTGCATAAATGCTACAATTAAAACACTTGAGGAATAACAAATCCAATAAAATATGAAAACAAAAAGATTACTCTTTTCTACCGGCACAAACCATGACTTGGCTCAAAATATTATTAAAAAAACAAACATTAAATTAGGCAAAGTTGATATTGGCACTTTTTCCAACGGAGAAACCAAAGTTTTTCTACAAGAAGATGTTACTGGCAAACATGTTTACGCGCTCGGGTCTACCTTCACGCCCAACGATAATTTATTCACCTTATTATTGCTGATAAATACACTTAAAGTTAATGGAGCCAAACATATCACGGCCATCATTCCCTATTATGCCTACGCCAAAGGCGATCATCTCAAAGTCCCAGGGACTTCATTAACCGCCAAACTTATAGCTGATTACATTAAACACGCCGGAGCTGACAAAATAATTTGCATCAACCTACACAGCACTAGAGTTGAAAAATTCCTTGGTAAAAAGCTAATTCATTTAGATATGACAGAAAAATTAGCTGAGGAGTTTAAAAAAATAATGCCTGCAAACATGCTTGTTGTTTCTCCTGATGAAGGCGGCCTAAAAAGAGCCAAACAATTCGCAAAAATCCTCAAAGTCAAAGAAACTGCTTGCATCAAAAAATATCACCCCAGTCTCGACAAAACCAACAGCCGCGGCATCGCCGGAAACGTAAAAAATAAAAATGTTGTTATTTTCGATGATATGGTTCTCTCGGGTGCTACTATTATTACGGCTACTCAAGAACTCAAAAAAGCTGGTGCCAAAGAAATTTATTTAGTTGTCATTCATATAATTAATACTGGGCTGGGAATAAAACGATTAACTCATGAAAAACGAATCAAAAAAGTTGTTTATGCGAATACTATTCCCTCCCAAAAACGACCCAACAAATTTAAAGCAGTTGATGTTTCAGACTTAATCCTTAAAAATCTTAACTAGTTTTCTTAATACCCAAAAAGCAGGGCTCAAGGCTCTGCTTTTAAAATTCAATGAATCATGAACATCTTGTAATTAACCCTTCTTCGGCAAAGTAAAGTAAAATGTAGTTCCCACATTTTCAGTAGATTCGAACCACATCTTACCACCATGAGCCTCAACTAATCCTCTTGCAATATAGAGCCCCCACCCTGTTCCCTCAGCCGAGATAGTCGCAATATTATCTCCCCTGAAAAACTTTTCAAATATTCTGCTTTTTTGAGATGCTGGTATTCCATAACCAAAATCCTTAACGGAAATGGTTACCTTGTCTTTTCTGCACTTCAACCCGACTATTACCTTTTCTTTGGCCAGAGAATATTTAACAGCATTATTTATTAAGTTCGATAAAGCTTGATAAATTTTATCATAATCAAACTTGAATCTCACTCTGCCCGGACAAGTGTTCTCTATTTCTATAGAAATGTCTCTGGTCGGTGCAATAATTTTTTGATCTCGGACCACAACTTCAATCAACGAAATAATATCACTAACTTTTTTCTTAACCACAAACTTTTGTCCGGTTTCGATATGAGAAACATCAATTAAATCATTAATCAAATGAATCATTCTTTCATTACTACTGGCTATCTGTTTAATATAATCGACTTGCTTGGGCGCCAACTTACCAACCTTCTGATCAATCAATAATTGACTGAACCATTTAATGCCTGTTAATGGGGTGCGTAACTGATGTGAGGCAACAGAAATAAACTCAGATTTCATTTTATCTATTTGTTTAGCCCGACTCACGTCACGTAAAATAGCCATGTCTGCTGGTCGTCCTTCAAAGGAAATAATGGAATTACTGGTTTCTACCGGCACAATTTTGCCCTTATTATCAACAGCTGAAAACTCATAACGATTCTCTACCTTTTCCCCCTTCATACGTCGCTGATAATTGATTCCAACTGCTTCCTTGTCCTCAGGGGCTATAAAATCAGTCATGGTTCTTCCGACTATCTCTTTTGGCATCATATTAGCGATTTTGCTGATAGCTGGATTAGCATATTTAATAATGCCATCTTGTATTACCACTACTGCGTCACTAGATGATTCCACCAAATTACTGTACTTTTCTTCTGATTTCCTAATTGCTTCTTCATATCGATGATGCTGGGTTACATCATCCGCAAAAGTCAAAAGATATAGAGATTTTTTATTCTTGTCTCGAATCAAAGCTACATCAATCTTAACATGAATCATTTTTTTGTCTTTTCTGATATAACGCTTTTCAATGGAATAATTGAGGAGCTTACCTGCAGCCATTTTCTTTAACACCGCCACATCTCTCCCCGCCTCGCGAGGATGAGTAATGTCAGCAAAAGTAAGCTTCCTTAATTCGTCCTCAGAGTATCCCAACATTTTTGTAGTGGCGGTATTGGCGTCTAGAAAATGTCCATCTAAAGAAACCTTAAAAATAGCCACAGGGCTTTGTTCGTAAATTGCTCTAAAACTAGTTTCGCTTTGCACCAGCTTTTCTTGATTTATTTTTTGCTGATCCTTGATACGCAAAGCATTAATTCCAAAAGACAGATCTCCAGCTAATTCACTTAGCGCCATAATCTCTTTCTTATCAAAAGCCTCGCTATCTTTTGCATATATAGCTAACATACCCAGGGTCTTACCAGAGCTAATAAGCGGTAAAGCTATTGAGGCCTTGTATCCACGCTGGACAGCCTCATGACGCCAAGGACTCATATGAGAATCCTTAATAATATTTTGAGCTACAAAAGGCTTCCCAGTGCGTATCGCCATCCCGCTCGGTCCCTGGCCAAAACGATTATTGGCCCAAGTAACTTTAATTTTTTCAAGATAACCAACATCAAAACCAGCCTTGGCTACAGGACGAATAGTTTTTTCTTCATTTTGCTCTGCAAATCCAATCCAGGTCATACGGTAACCACCAATTTTAACAATAAGTCGACACACTTCTTGCAACAACTCTGCTTCACTAGTAGCATGAATCAAAACTTGATTAGAAGAACTAATCAACTGTAAAACACGATTAAGGCGTGACAATTCCATTTCAGCTTTTTTGCGTTCAGTAATATCTTGAAAAGCCCCATACACAAACTGAGGCTTACCTTGTTTATTTTTTTTGACCAGCCCCAAGGATCGCACTTGTATATGCCTACCCCTAGCGGTGATGACTCCAAGCTCTACATCAAAAGACTTACCACTCTTGATGGCCGCCTGCACAGCTTTGCGAATTATAATCTTTGATTCTTCATCATAAAAATTTATCGCTTTCTCGACTGTGGGATGAAAATCAACTGGCACTTCGTGAATAGCAAAAACCTCGCGAGTCCAATATAAAAGATTTTGTTCCAAATCAATTCTCCAACCACCAATTTTGCCTAATTTTGAAGTTTCGCTCAAAATTCCTTCATTATCGCGCAACAGTGTTTCTAGTCTTTGTCGTTCGGTGACATCGCGAACGATTGCTTGAAGAAAAACTTTTTCACCCAAGACAACTTTAGATAAAAAAACTTCCGCTAAAAAGTTTTCCCCATTGATTCTTTTATGTGTCCAGGTAAAAAGATTAGAGCCCTTTTTCATGGCTAAATCAATCATCTTCTTTGCTTTTATCTTCGAATTCTGGCCGTCTGGCTGAAGCTTCGGCGACAATTCCCACGGCGGATATGAAAGAAACTTCGCCTCGTTCCCTGTCCTAAACATTTTTATTGTTTCCAAATTCCCAGAAGTAAACTTCCATAAGGGTGGATCCAAAGTCATAATGGCATCGCGAGAAGTTTCGAATATGCCACGATACCTTTTTTCACTCATTAACAAGGCTTCTTCTGTTTTCTTTTGTTCAGTGATATCAAATTCTATCCCATTCCAACAAACTTTTCCCCTTCCCAAGATAGTCGGTGTTGAAACAAAATAAACCCATCTAGTTTTTCCAGAAGGACTAACTAATTTTATTTCTCTTTTAAATGTAGATAAACTTTTAATTGCCTTTTGTTCATCGATACAGAACTGACGCAAATCATTTTTAGGTATTCCTTGATAAACAAAATTAGTGTTTTTCATCGCCTCGGCAGGAGTAATACCATAAAATTCTTTTACCAAATCACTGACATACGTAAGTTTTTTTGACCCGTCTTTTAAAACAATTACTTGATAAATCATAGCAGCCGGCAAGTTGTTGCTAATCGTTCTAATTTGCAACTCAGAAGCATGCAAAGCTTCTTCGATTCTTTTCCTCTCTGTAACATCGCGAACTAATACCAAGCCACACTTCTCTCCCTGATAATCAATCAGACTAATATTATCTTCGATATCAATCCGACGTCCATCCTTAGTAATGTCAGCGGCCTCAAAACGCATTGACTTCTGACCCTTCTGGAATTGTTTGATAACGCTAATAGTGGCTTTACGAAAATCAGGGTGAGTAAACTTTAAAACATTTTGACCAATTATTTCGTTTATTTTGTATCCCAAAAGATTAGCTAAAAAAGAATTTACATACTTCATCTTCCCGTTTAAGGAAACGATTGCAATACCATCACGTGATTTCTCAGCCAAGAGTCGATATTTTTCTTCACTTTTTATTAGCGCTTCTTCTATCCGCCGCTTATCGGTCATGTCACGAAAAAAACCTAGCAAAAAATTTTTACCGCCGAGTTCAATCCTGTTAGAATTAACATCAGCATAAAAAACTGTGCCATCTTTTCGTTTTATTGGTATATCTTTAGCTAAAGAAAATTCACCTTTTGCCTGTCGTCTAAATTGATCCAAAACATAAGGGATATCTTTCTTCGGGTGAATATCTAAAACTCCTAACTTTGTTATTTCCTTTGAACTATAACCAGTCATCCGACAAATTGCCTGGTTACCTAAAACGAATTTTTTTCTTACCAGTTCAGCCAGAAGTATTCCATCTGTTCCTGTATTAAAAATAGTCCTGAAATTTTTTTCAGATCTCTCTAACTCTTTTGTCTGTTTTTTTAATTGGAAATAAGCCTGAGATAAAAGCGATCTTTCAATTTTAAGCGCTTTAACATCTTGCTCCCGGCTCAAATCACATTTGGATTCTTTAGCCATAAAACAATACTTAGCTCTTTAAAGCCTTTTTAACTCTTTTTATTAAATCGTCACGATCAAAAGGTTTCTTAATATAATCCTTTACGCCAGCTTTCTTTAATTCCTTCATCTTTTCCTCAGAGATTTCTAGGATTGACAAAAAAACTACCTTGTAAGTTGGTTTTATTTTAGCAATACGGGTAAAAAGATCCCAGCCAGACATATCTGGCATCATTATATCTAATAAGATGAGAGAAAAACCATTTAAATTTACTGCTTTGAGTGCTCTGGAACCATTTAGCACACTAACAACTTCATAACCTTCTTTTTCTAATATTGTTTTTACGACACCTAACGTGTCTGCTTCGTCATCAACATGAAGTATTTTAATTTTTGTAGCTCCTTTTGTCATATGATTATTAAATTATTTAATTGGCAAGCAAAAAACAAAAGTACTTCCTTTACCTTCGCCCTTACTTTCGACCCAAATCTTTCCTTGATGCGCTTCGATAATCCCTTTACAAACAGCGAGACCTAACCCCGTACCGCGATACTTTCTCGCAACATCACTATCAACTTGGAAAAATGGAGTAAAAAGCTTTCCGATATTACTTTTGCTAAGTCCGATACCTGAATCTTCGACAAATACCTTAAGTTCATTTTTGACCTTTTTTAATCGAACAACTACCTTGCCTTTTTCAGGAGTAAATTTTATAGCATTATCAAGCAAATTAACAACTACCTGTCTTAATTTTGCTGCATCACCCAATGTTTTTGGCGTTTTAGGAATCGACAAAAACACACACGCAAGTTGTTTTTTTTCTGCAAGACTTTTCATGTCATTAACAGCCTCAGTAATTATTTTGCTCAAATCAACTCGCTCCAGAATAAGTTTTAATCTATTAGACTTTATTTTTGCAATTTCCAAAACCTCCGTAGACAAAGCATTTAGTGTTTCCCCATTTCTGTAAATCATTTCCACCGCTTCCTTTTGCTGTTGATTAAGGTCGCCATAGTCCCCCGCCAAAAGAAGTTGGGATTGAGATTTTATTGGGACTAGGGGTGTTTTTAATTCATGTGTGGTTGTAGAGAGAAAATCATCTTTAAGTCTGTCCAATTCTTTCAATTTTTCTTCAGCCTGTTTTCGCTCAGTTATATCCTGAGCAATCGAGAGAATACATTTTACCTTTTTAATTATTATTGTTCTGGCAGAATCTAAAACAGAAACCATCGTGCCATCTTTTCGTCGAAGTGTTGTTTCAAAATTAATAACTTCACCAAACTTTTCTAAATTAGTAGAAAAAGTAGTTCGATCCTCCATATTTGCCCAAATTGAAAGCTCAGCCGTTGTCTTGCCAACAGATTCAGCACGAGAGTAGCCCAACAACTTCGAATATCCTTCATTAACCTCAATAATTTTCCCATCAACAATACTAGTAATGGCCATTAAGTACGGAGCCGCATGAAAAGCAGCAGAAAATTTTTCTTCACTTTCTTGAAGATTGTTATACATCAATAGACTGGTCAAGACAAACCAAGTAAAAACCCAGAAGGAAAAAAAATACATTGATTCTGGCATGAAATATATGGTCATGTTATTGATAGGACCAATAACAGCCAAAACTGTAATCAACAAAGATGTTTTTCTTGAAAGGACTTGTCGACAAACTAAATAAATAAACGGAACAGCTAAAACAAAAAATAAAGAATTAAGTAAGCGCGCACAGCCTAAAAACCCATTTCCACAAACGCTGGACAATCGATACACCCAAAAATAAACATAAGAAGGCAGTGTTGCAGCAGAGAATGGTAAAAGCTGCGACATTTTTCTATAAGTAGTTTCATCAACCTGCATTGAGTAAAAACCACTATTTCTAATTGCTAAATAAACAAAAAACAGACCACAAAAAATAGCCAAACAGCTCAAGACCATTAAAGCTTCACGGTTAAAAGAATATTTTTTAAATTTCAATAAAAAAGATTTTATTTTATTGAGGCCAAGGAAACGCCAACCATAATACATAAAACACCAATTGAGTTGCTTAAACTTATACGTTCACCAAAATGATAAAATCTCCAACTGTAGTTAGAATATATTGTTGATTGTATCACAAACAAACAAAATCTCAAAAAATATTATTAGTTACGTAACGCTTGTTTAATATTATCAATGATTTTTTCAATCGGGCGGTCAGCGATAAATTTTTCGACAACAACTGAATAATCCGGATGCAATCTAACTAATGTTTCATGGGCTTTTTTTTGTCTCTCTTGAGTTTCAGGGTTATTCCCAAAAGACATGCTACCTTTATGATAGATAAAAGTTGCATCATCTAATAAATGTATATAACCAGCCTTTCTTGCCCGCCAACAAAAATCATTTTCCTCGCAATACCCTTTTCCAAAATTCTTTTCATCAAAGTAACCGACTGAATCAAGTGCACGCCTAAAAATAAACAAGCAGAACCCCACGCCGACTGGAATTTCAGGATATATTCTTTCTGATATCCGCTCAATTAAATTTGACATTCCAATTACTCCTAAGGCCGGTGGAACTATATTGTCCTCAAACCAATTTGGAACAGAACAAATAGTCCCATTGTTGGTTAAAGGTGTTACTGTTGCTACATTTGGACGACTATAAGCACAATTACAAATTTTTTCTACCCACCCTGGTGTCACCTCAGTGTCACTATTTAACAAAATTATATCGCGACTACTGCTCTTCATTCCCCTATTAACACTCCCAATAAACCCAAGATTAACTTCATTCTCCAATAAAACAATTTTTTGTTGGTAGGCCAGAGATCTAAGATATTGTTTTGTTTGTTCATCTGGGCTGGCATCATCAACAACAATGACTCGATGCCTATGATCAGTAAAAGCAAAGACTGATTCTAAACATGGAACCAAAAATTCTATACCGTTGTAAACTGGTATTACTATATCAACTGGCGCCAATTCAACTAGGACAATTTTCTTGGCTTCTTCCTGCTTAACCTGTATTTGCTGCTTCTCTGGTTCGTTGTCTTGACTCTTTTTCTGGTCTGCTAAATACCAAGCCAAATAATCAACATCAGGAATTGGAAACGCTGCCTCAACATCTTGTCTCGTACGATACAGTATTCGTTGAGCCTTCGTTATTCTCTGTCCATCAGAGTAGAATTCAAAGCAAGAAGGTTTCTTCCCGAGTTCATCCTGTCCACATTTTTTTTGTTCGTTTATGTACCAATTTCTTAAATCAAACAATAACGGGCTATTGCTATAACGCTTTAACATTGCTTCTTGAGCGCCGGAATCAAACCCAGAAAAATGATAAATTTTTAAAGGTGATCCTTCAACCATTAATTTACCCGTATTATCGGCACTAATTTGTCGATGAGTTAAATTCCAAGTGGCAACATTATATGTTTTATCGCGCAAAATACAAACATTGCTAAAAAACACTGGAATAAAATCACCCCAACGTTGATCGGTAAATAAACCATTAGGGATATCATCATAACAGAATTCCACTAAACGATCTCTCCACCATTTAGCAAAACGTATTCCTTCGGAACTATTTTTGACTGCGCAAAATCCAAAATTGTAAATACCATGTTGCAAACTAACAATTTCATTATCCATTACAGCCTCGCGCGTCTCTTCGGGCTCGGTTTGATGTGGAGTAATAACAATATCAGATTTATCAAGTATAGCCTCTAATTCATCAAGCTTATGAAAAACTGCCATATCTGGATCCAAATATACAACCTTTCCGGCACGTCTTTCCGTTAATAACTTATACAAAGCTTGACCTTTTACAGCTGTACACATTTCCACAACTGAATGTTTAAAAATCCACTTCTGCAAATTTTCGACAGGAATGCCTAAATCATAAATTGATAAAACCTCATCAAAAGGTTCTTCATCCAGCTTAAAACCAACTGGCAAATCATCAGAAATTACTAACGAAAAAACAGCGTCGGGATTAAATTTTTTTAATGTGGTAGCTAGTATTCTTGCCTTCGGTAAATAATTCGCGGTAATGCTAGTAAAATAATGCATACTCTTATCGTGTGGTTTATTAATATTATATATATTTGTTGTCTCTGCCTCAGGTAAAAAACGCTTCATTAAAAAACTAAGGACATACGCTGGATCTATATTGTCAACAACAAACCCCTTTTCATACCCAGCAATACGCTCCGGCAAAGCACCATAATTGAACACTCCCACTGGCAAACCCATCATAATAGCCTCCTGTGTTGTATATGAAAAAGTTTCTGGCCAAATCGAAGGAATTAGAATAACATCAATTTGATACTTTTCTACTATACTTACTAATTCACCACGCTCATATCGTCCATGAACAATCAAGTTCTTTGTCTGGAACCGTTGAGCAACCTCGCCTACAACAATAATTTTAACTGCTGGGTTAATACGAGCAAGTTCTGCCATTCTTTTAATAATTGCGCCTCCTTTATGATATGTAGCAATTGCACCTAAAATACCAATGTTTAAAGTATTATTATTTTTATTTATTCTAACCTTAGGTAAATTTTCAACCTCATGTGGTCTAATAATCATTTTCTGATGCCTTAAAAACGGATACGCCCGCAGTACAATCTTCTGTGAAGCAATAGAGAAAAATATAATCTCATCAACAACCTTATATAGAAATTTCCCCCACGCTTTTCTCCAAAAAGAAAGACCGACACATCCTTCTAAATTTATTTTTTCATGAAAATCAAATTGTCTGATACAGTTTTCACAAACATTTAAATCTGGAAGATTACAATACTTTTTTTCAAAATCAAGTAAGGTATAATTTGGGCAAAGACAAAAATAATCATGCATTAAATATTTTAGGCTAAAACCAAATTTACTTTTCCAACTAGAAATCAATTTCAGAATACTATATATATTCAGATAAGAAACCAGTTCATTAACAATACAATCATCAACCTTAATCTGACGTAATAAATCCTCAATTTCAATAAAATGCTTGAATTCGAAAGAAACGCGACAAGCCTCCCAATAATAATTAACAATAAATCTGGCTAAACCACAATTATATTTTACAACAAGAACAGAGTTACCAAGTGCAATTATATCAGTAACCAATTGATTACTATACTCATTAGCTCCTCCGCCAATATCGTGGTCAAAGATTAAAATTGTTTTATGTTTCATCTCATTACCACCGTTTCGTCTTAATTGAATGCCTTTTAATAATTGTGCTTGATCTTCTAATGACAAAACATATCCCAGAGTCAAACCGCTTATTTCGCAGTTAAAATTCGTGGCCTCGACTGTATATTTATTATTTCTAACAATAGCCGAAAATAATCGTTCAAGAGCATGAGCTAAAGAAACTGCATTTTTTACTGAGGCAGGATCAAGAAACTCATCATAAATTAATCCCAAATCAAACAAATTTTTTAAAGCTTTTGGTCGGAACCAGAACATAGAACCAGCAGAGAACGGGAATTGTTCTTCCTTGTTAATTGTCATTGCCAATCTTTCAGCAAGAGATTTGGCGACATCATAATTATTATCCCAAAAATCCTCAACAATATCATTCTTTACCCCCGGATAAAAATCTGGAAAAACCATGCCCAAGCTTTCATCATCAACAAACTTCTTTAATATTTGAGTTATGATATCTCCAGAACCAATTAAATTTGATAAGAGATATTTTCTCCACTCTTCTAAATGAGCTCCATAATGTTTTCCGTACGATCTTTTTGCATGAATCTTTAGGACAAGATCATATTCCAAAGCAAAACTATTAAACCAACAAACGAAGGGACCGATATCATACCCCCTATTAGGGACACCTTGTATAACTATTTTTTTAACAGGAAAATGTTCAGTAAAAATATTTTCAATCTTTCTAGCTATTTCCGATCGAGTAGAGATATACAAATCGAACTCATACGGAATATTCTTCAAATAAGCAATCATCTCATCAACAAGCTCATCATAATGGATGTGCAGCACTACCGCCTTTTTCAAATTCTCAATTTTTTTTATGTCCGAGTCAGTTACCTTCAAAGGTCTAGTCGATGGTTCCACGTATCTGGTTGATGTTTTTATTTTTTGAACTGTTTTCCGTTTGATCATCTTTAGAAAATCAATAAATCCATAATCGCTCCAATATTTTATGCAATAGTTGAATCGTATATCTGCATCCTTTATAATTTCATTTTTTATTATGCCTGTATATTTTTTATAAAACTTTCTTGGAGAAAACACTAAAAACATTATTTTAAACCAATATCTTCTCAACAGCGACACCTTGTAGGGGTTAACAGACAGTGACTGCGACTCCGGCTTTGAAATTACCGCACCAGCCGGTCTATAATTTTGCAGTGACTGCATAACATTTTGAATTTGCTCATTCAATTCTCTAAGCTGTTGTATTGGATCGTTAAGACTCGTAGAATCAACCCTATTGACTAACAAATCTGGAATGCATTCAAAAAGTTGTTTCTCAACATTGTCAACTCCTTGATTAAAACTCCATTTGTCATTTACATAATTGATTAACGACTGACGATTAAAATAGTCATTATTATCTAATACAATTTTTATTTTATTGCCAATTTCCACTGCATCTTCATTTGATACTAAAAACCCATTTATCTTGTCTTTAATTGTTTCACGCACCCCCCCCTCGCCAATGGCAATAACTGGTGTGCCACAGGCGTTGGCCTCTAGTGGCGCTAAACCAAACGGCTCAAGACGGGAAGTATAAATCAAAGCTACTGCTTCAGACAACAGCTGGACGACCTCATCGTCACTAATATTTACTCTCGTTTCAAAATTCACTCTTTGCTCTTGGGCTAGTTTATTATAAAGAGGCAAATCATCTGGGTTAGCGCCATTACCCACCCAAATTAAGGTTGGCCGTTCTTCAGGATTAATTGTAGAAACAGCTCTAATGGCCCTGTCAACGCCCTTGCCATGACAAATGGTACCCAAACCCAAAACATACTTTCCGCGTCTGTTAGAAGTTGGGTGGTATTTATTAGTGTCAATACCAAGATAACAGACTCTTGAATCTAAATTGTAGGAACGCAAAACCGATTCGCGACTATAGGCTGAATTGACCAGTATTCTTGTATACGTTTTAGCGTATTCTAACTCCGAAATCATTTGTTTTTGAACACCCGCTAGAACTTGTTCGTCGTTAAAACTTCTTGAATTGCACTTTACCAAAGGTAGGGTTGGCAATGATTCATAATACCATCGATACGGTTCACCTAGGTAGATAGCCGAGGGTATATTAACATATTTAGCAATTGCACTAGTCCGTAAAAACATGCAAGCTCCAACATATAAAACATCGAAATGACCTTGATTGATTTCATTTGCACATTTCTGACAATGATTCTCTAATGCTTTAATTAATTCTTCAACTGCTGAAAGTGATTTATATGTTTCATAACTTTTTTGTTTTGATTCAACGCAATCAAATTGCAACGATATAATATTTTCTTTAACAATCGAACTAAGTGGTAAAAAAACTTGATCTGCAGTATCTGGACACCATGATTCCACGTAATGGCCACGCGAAACTAAGCCTTTAACATGATCGTAAAGAGCTCGTTTTCCACCTCCAGAAGGTAAGTTGTGCCATACCGCAATACGCAATTTTCTTTCCATATTATTATTGTCTCTTGTATTTATCACAGTATTTTTTTATAAATTTAAACGGATGGAATAAACCAAATTTAAATTTAAATTGATATTCTCGCAACGTCCAAAACTTTGACGTTTTCATAAAATCAATTTCCTGCTCCAAATTATCGTTTACAACCCTTTGCCTTGCCAGTTCTTCTACTTGTTTGATGAATTGAGATTGAATAGCGATAAGATTATTGTAATTGCTCTTAGATTTTTGTAGCATTTCAACAATCTCCAAATCCATCTGATTTATCTTTAATTTAGCAAATGCAAGTTCATCCTGATGCTTATAATTTTCTTGCCGCTGCTTTGTCAAATCTTCCTGCTGCTTTGTAATTTGTGATTTGGCATAAACAATATCTTCTTTACATAATATAATTTCACGGTTCAACCTATTATTTGCATCTCTCTGACTTGCTAGCGCCGTCTGTTCAGCCAGTAATCTCTGACTAAGTGTTGCTATATCTTGATTCTTCTGCTCGATTGTTTGACTAAGCGCTAGGGCTTCTTGATTCTTCTGCTCGATTGTTTGACTTAGCACTTGAGTTTCTTGATTCTTCTGTTCGATTGTTTGACTTAGCACTTGAGTTTCTTGATTCTTCTGCTCGATTGTTTGGCTTAGCACTTGAGTTTCTTGATTCTTCTGCTCGATTGTTTGGCTAAGCACTTGGGTTTCTTGATTCTTCTGCTCGATTGTTTGACTAAGCGCTAGAGCTTCTTGATTCTTTTGCTCAACCAATTGAATCAAACCTAAAATTTCATTATCCTTTTTCAAAATTTTGTTTCGTTGTGTTTCCCACATTATTGCGTATAAAGATTTAAAGCCAGAAGAAACAAATTCACTTACAGCGGCTACCGCCTGTGTAATTTTGCCAGAATATTTATTATCACTAAAATGATCAGTGGCAAAAGTATAGCCATTCTCACTGTATAAATCGGCCTTATCTTTATTGTCGAAGAGAAACCTTAATTTTTTAGTTAATTCTTCTGGCCGACCAGGGGTATATAATAATCCGTTTACTTCATCAGTAATAATTTCTGGTATACCACCACTTCGGGTGCCGATAACTGGTTTTTTTGCAAGCATAGCTTCAACAATCGTTCGACCAAAAGCTTCGTTCTTTGAGCAAACTATTAAAACATCCATCGCACGTAAAACAGGGTCTGGCTTGTCTAACCAGCCTAAAAATCTAACTTGCTTCTCCAAATTATTGTTTATAACCAGTCCTTTTAGTTTTTCCAAATAGGCACCTTCCCTACCGCCCACAATGACTAATTCTGTATTGATGCCCATTGCAGTTAATTCTTTAACGGCCCAAATAGCATCTTCCTGGTTCTTCCCCTCATGAACTGAGCCAATAACAGCTAACTTATACGCGTTTATATTTTTAAAAATCTCTCCCGAATTTAATAAATCAGTTTCACCTATGGTGCTATTTAGACTGACATTATTATAAACAACCAGCCTTTTGTTACTCTGCCCATTATAATATTTCTCGACTGCCTGCGAATTATAAATGACACGTTCTGAATTTTCACAAATAAATTTTGACCGCTCCTCAAGTGGTAAAGTAAATTTTAGATTATGATCTAACTCTCCGAATTCTCTCACATGCCAAACATGCGGTTTTCCAATAATCTTAGCTGCCAATGCTCCGACGTTTACAACTGACGTATTAGTATAGACAACATCTGGGTTTATTCGATCAAGTAAAGTTGCAAGCGCAATAGCTTGTACATTGATATCATCTTCAACTTTTTCTTTTTTTTCATTCTCCACCATTGTCCACCATCTATAAGACATAATATCGTAAGAGATTAATCTTTTTTTCAATTCAACCTCAATCGGACCGCTACTAGGAAGAACCACATGAGACAAAACCCCTCTTCGTTTTAATCCGTCAATTAGGTCTAACAAAGATCGTTCCGCTCCCGATGTTTCAGCAGAATGAGAAATAAAACTGATAAATGGTATTGACCCCCTTTTGACACAAAACAAATTAACATACCCCATCGGATCCATGAATTCCTGCCATTTCTCAACAGCCCCCCCTAATTTCATTATTTTTATTTTGGCATCATCCAAGAAAAAAATATCAAAAGCATTTTGAGATAACCAAGTTAATAAGTCGGTTGGGTTATTGCCTGCAATCTTTAAACACTTAGGGTTGAAGCCAATCAACAACTTTATTCCTGGATTTTTACCTAGAGTATTTTTCATCCCTTCTAAAACTTCTAACTCATGTCCCTCGGTATCAATTTTTACTAAATCAATTTTTTGATCTGGCAAAAACTTATCTAGCGAAACAGTCTGGACGGCGCGTTGCTCAATTGTTTTAGTTAACGGGTGTTCATAAAATGAAGAAGAGTCAGATGCTTCCGCCACGTTAAACATCTTCCCGCCATTTATATTGGACACGGCCACATTGAAAGGTTGAATCGCATCTAAATGATTAAGCTCAATGTTCTTTCTTAAAATTTCAAAATTTTCTTTTACTGGCTCAAAAGAAAAAACTTGAGCTTTATTCTTGGCAGCTATCAATGAATAATATCCATAATGCGCACCAATATCAACGACAACGCTGCCTTCTTTCACGTGAGTTAAAAAAATTTCAGATGACAACTTTTTACAATTAGTGTCTTCATATTTTTCTTGAAATCTTGGGGTAATGAACATATTAACCCCGCTAACAAATACTTGGCGTAAATCCATAAAATTATAATCAATATTTTGACTTATATCTTTTTTCTCTAATTTTTCTTTGCCCTTTATATCAACGCCACCCCCATAAGCATTATGCAATTCTATTTCAGAAGAAGGAAACATTTCATCAGTAGACAAAGAAATAACTGCCTTTTTTGTAATGTTTGCAATTTCAATCGCTTGACTACGTTCACTCTCAACAAACAAACAACATTCCGTCAGACTATTAAATATTTCGGCTTTAAATTTGCCATGAGCACCTTGTTTAATCCTTTCTTCCTTACTTGGCAAATCGAGCATATACAGTGTTTCATATTGAACATTATTTTTTTTAAGCCATACCTGAGTTTGTTCCCTATATTTTTCCAATCTCGACGTAACCAGTGCCTTTATTTTATAATTTGGTATATAGAGAGGTTTCGCATTTAAAATAAAATCAATATATCGTTCTCCATCGTCATTCTGTTCCTCGGTAGGATCCTCGCAAAGAACGCCGTCCACATCAAAGCAGGCAGTACTAAGAATATCATGATATAAATAATTCCATTGAAAAATTCTTGGCTGATTACAGATGGAAGCATAAAAATCTACCAAAACCTTGCTCTCATCTGTTGCATAAGCAGCGAAAAAAGCGTATTCAATATCTTCATTCTTTTCAATTAATTTGTTTTTGACTTTACTTAACGTCCCTCCAGAGTTAACACTATCATCAACGATTAATACTTTCTTTATTGTTTCGTTTCTAGAAATTACGGGTCTGCTTCCAGACGAAACTATGGCGTTATTTAAATACTCATCCAGAGATGCAACGGGTAAATTCAAAAAGGATCCAATCATATAAGCCGGAATCATTCCAGATCGAGGGATGCCAACAACAAGATCAATATCTTTAGGCAAGTTAATTATAGCCTTGCGGATATCTTTTGTTAGTTGCGAATAAGTCTTAAAATTCAATGTTGCCATTTTGTAAAGTATTTAAACAAAAAAAACATCAACAATTTTATTGCTGATTAAAATTCTGGACGAAAGCAGTGCCACTCATAACATGTTGATTACTAGCCCTCCAGCTAATCTAATAACCATGTTTATCTTTCTTAATTACATTTTTCTAAATAAGTCTGAATCACTTTTTGCGGTTCACCAATTTCTAGGATTTCGCCCTTATGCAACAACATAACTCGATTTGAGTATTGTTGCACTGGATCTAGACCATGTGAAACAAAAACGATTGTTTTTCCTTCGGA
>Ga0247841_10005190_pt1 | contig 21411 bp, 17 predicted proteins | sample LaCruzMarch2015__2_FD_192410 | JGI IMG/M metagenome (GOLD analysis project Ga0247841, IMG submission 192410) | Freshwater microbial communities from meromictic Lake La Cruz, Castile-La Mancha, Spain - LaCruzMarch2015_18m | ecosystem: Environmental > Aquatic > Freshwater > Lake | place: Spain... | reverse complement strand
CCTGCGTAAGTTAAGCGTTCAGCGGGAATACCCATATTTATTAACTCATTCATAACTTCTTTAGCTCTGTTTTCTGAAAGCTTTTGGTTGTATATTTCACTGCCTTTACTGTCAGTATGGCCATCAACACGCACATTCATATCCGTGTGATTTTTAAGCACCCTATATACACTTTCAACCTTGGGTAATTCGGAATCTTTTACATTGTACTTGTCAAAATCAAAATTAACGCGAACTGTTATTGTAATTTCGTTATTCTCTGTTTTTACTTCAAGTTTTTCATTTTGCGCGGTATTTATTATATCTTGTAGTTCTTCGTCAACCACAGGAGAAAACCCGCCATCTGTAAAATACAAATCGTCAAAATAAATTCTGCCATTTTTTACACCTATATCGGTGTCGGCAAAAACAATCACAAACTCTGTAAGGCGAGCCCAGTTGGTTATTCCTTTAAAATCAGAAAATGATATGGCAAACTTACGCCACTTTCCGCTTACCCCGTGCACTGTGTATTTGCCAACTTCTTGTTTATTTTTTATTTCTATGTTAAATCTGTCAGGAAATGCATAGTTCACATCGCCACGCACGGCAAAAACTACCTGATTGTAACGACGGGCATCCATATCGCCTAATTTAAAGTAATAGCCGTTGTAGGCTGGATTTGGTGAGTCAACATCGTAAGTCATAGCAAGGGACATCCCCTTTGCTCCAATAAAATTTTCTTGCGGCGTGTGCAAACACTCAATGTTTTGGGTCGGGTCGTTTGGGTAAGCAGCCCAAGCACCGTTAGCAAACCCGAGAGCATTAACATCTTTGTCTTGGTTAAAGTCATCAATTAAAATATAACGCGCCTGCGCGGATACAGACAAAACTATTAAAAAAAGTATAAGAGAGATTATTCGCTTCATTTTGTTTTACACAATTACCCAATTAAACTTGGTTATTTTTACTTTTTTCACCATGTTTGTTTAGTTTGTGCACTCGCTGGCGTCATTTTCTGACGCCAGCGAAGCAACAAATTTTTTATTTTTCGAAAGAAATGTCGTCTAAGTAAATAATACCGCTTCTGACTGTTGCTTGGTTATCTTCAAATACAAGCACAAACTCTTTCATTTTGCTCCAATCGGAGATTCTTTTGAAAGATTTCAAAGGAAGCTCAATTTTCTGCCATTCGTCTGTTACACTGTCAATGTAGTATGGGCTTACCTCTGTTGAGTTTTTAAGTTCTATTTTAAGCTTTGTTGTGTATCCAGCTTCTTTGTCGCCTTTAATCCAGAAAACAAGCTTATTATATGGCCTAAGATCGCAGTCCATAAGTTTCATCCAAAAACCATTGTATGCCGGGCTTGGAGAATCAACATCATAAGTTAAACGGACGCATTTACCTTTGCCTGTTCTTCCAGGTGAATAAAATGACTCTTTGCAACCCTGTGTGTCGTCGTTTGGATCTTTGTCCCAAGCACCATAATCGCCACCTAAGTCATTTGGTTTTGTGCCTGAGTCAAAATCGGCAATGTTAAGCACTGCTAATGACGGATTCGCTCCTGCTACTGTTGCGGTTGGAGTTGTAGTTGCAGTTGGAACTGCCGCTGCTACACCACCTTCTGGAACTCTTTTTCTACGAGCCGCATCCGCACTTGAAACCAACAAAACACCCAAACCTATCAACATCGTTAACGCAAAAATTTTACGCATACTATACCTCCTGTTTTATTTTTTACTTTTTGGCGGCTTTGCGCCGAAATTTTTTTGTACTTCATAAAAACTTTAACCCGGGTTTAATAGACACACCCTCCTTTCCACCGACTATAGCGGATTGAAAATCTCGCCATGTTCCATTGGCGGGCTGCAAATTTTAAAGTTTATCTCTCAATTACGAATTCTACTCTGCGATTTTTGAAACGACCACCTTCGCTAAGGTTTGATGCAACCGGCTTTGTTAAACCCAAGCCTGCGTAAGTTAAGCGTTCAGCGGGAATACCCATATTTATTAACTCATTCATAACTTCTTTAGCTCTGTTTTCTGAAAGCTTTTGGTTGTATATTTCACTGCCTTTACTGTCAGTATGGCCATCAATACGCACATTCATATCCGTGTGATTTTTAAGCACCCTATATACACTTTCAACCTTGGGTAATTCAGAATCTTTTACATTGTACTTATCAAAATCAAAGTTAACGCGAACTGTTATTGTAATTTTGTTATTCTCTGTTTTTACTTCAAGTTTTTCATTCTTTGCTTCTTCTTCAATTTGCTGGAACACCGTTTTTGAAGTTTCCACTGGTGGCGGTGGAGCTACTGGTGGTGGTGTAACCTCTTCTGCTTCAACTTTTTGTGTTACCCAAAGTTTTGGACAGAACTTTATGGTAAGTGAAAACATTGATGTGAGCCCAAGTGCATAGTGCTGTTCAAGAGCGTAGTCAAACCTGATTGCCTTATATGTCACACCAAAACCAGCCGTTGGGTTTATGTGTTTGTCCAACTCAAAAGCACCAGCACGCAAAGAAAGAACTTTATTGAAAAATAATCCTTCCCAACCAGCTGCAAGATGTGCATCCTTTTTAAGCGTTTCGCTTACCTCAACTGAGATTACATGATTTGGAACAAACCTGTAAGCGATACCACCATTTATAGTAGGTTCTACATTATCGGTTGCGCCTGTTTCCCAACGAATTTCTGGCCTGTTTAAGTTGCGCCATGTAGCAGCAACGGTTAGTTTATCTATCACCAAGTCATAACTTGCAGAGGCATCGCCGCCGATTCCACTTGCTCCTTTGTCATAAGCAACCATAAAATATTTTAACCCAGCACCCAAGTAAAGCCGGTCTGTCATTTTTTTCCCATAGCCAAACATAAATGTGTTTTCTGAGTAATTCATAGAATCAAATGCGCCAGTTGTGCCCATTCTGCTCCAACCAAAGGCAACCGTACCTTCGCCCATTCCAGGATGAGCATAACCAAAGAAATTATAATTTAACAAACCCATTCCATACATATCATCATGAAAAATAGTTAATTCGCTGCATTTTACACGAGCAAGCGATGCTTGGTTCCAATAAACCGCACTGGCATCGTTAGTAACAGAAGTAAACGCTCCACCCATACCACGAGCCCGCGCACTTACACCAATATCTTCAAAAGCAGCGCCAAACGCAAAAGAATAAAAACCCACAATTAATAACACAGCACTAAAAAAACCAACCGACTTTTTAAGGCAAGCCGCAAGTTTGCCGCACCACTGAATTTTACAATTACAGTTTTTTGTAGCGAGTTCTCTTTGCCGACCAATTTTTTTTAAATTCATCTTTTTCCCCTGTTTGTTTTGCCTAAATTATCTTATAACGCCAATTAAGTTTTTAATTGTATCGGTATTGCCAGAAGCAATGCCTTCGGCAGTAAATTTATAAATATATATTCCATTTGAAACCCTTTGCCCGTTTTTGTCTGATGCATCCCACTCTATTACATTTTGGTTGGTGTTATTAACATCACCGGCATCATAACTCCAAACACTTTCGCCTTTTGTGGAAAATACCTCTATTTTCACGCGGGCGGCTTCTTTTAGTTTATACGAAAACATTGCTTTTTCTTTTATGCCATCGCCATTTGGTGAGATTGGATTGTATGGGAGTTGCATATTATCTAACACTGCACCATTATTCTGAATTAAAGGTGTTACTTCATTTACAAAGTCAATACCTGCAAAATAAATTGTACCAACACCCGATGAGTTAACCGCGGAAGAACCAATTGAACGCGAAATTTTTAAAGCAGCAGAGTTTATACCGGTAAGGTCAAGGTCTTTCATTTTTCCGTCTGAACCGCCAGTAGTTTCAAGCGACATTTCGCTAAGAGGAATTTCTAATGTTTTCCAAATATAACTGCGAGAAGCTGTGGAATAGGTATTTGCTACGGCGTAAAAAACCCTTTTGTATGTTGTATTGTTTTTATCGGTTACAAAAAACTCTATATTTTCTGAGTTGTTTGTGCCCGTGCCCATATAGTAAATTTTGAAACGGTTTGTGCCTACAAGGTTTGGTGACAAACCTCGCTGTAAAGAAAGCCATTGAGAATCATTTAAGTTAAAGTTTACTTGCGTGGCTTTATGGCTTTGGTCAGACGAATCGCTACCTGTTACATTTTCCATGCTAAATGTACCCGGGTTTGCAAGCAAAACTCCATTGATGTCGGTTTGAATGTATGTAATCCAATTTGCGGCTAAGCTCATATCGTCAAGAGTTCTTACCAACGAGCTAGTTGTGGTGGAACCCGGTTTTAAAAAGTGAATCCCCTCTATAAATACAGTACCTGTGTAAGGTGTGCCTGCACTGCGCTCAAAAACAAATGACAGCTGATCAACACTTGGGGCTGTAGACGCAGGACCTGTGGTGACAATTCCTGTAAAATCTGAAAATGGTATTATGACATTTTGCCAAGAAGTTGTAAGAGTTTTATATGTATTTACTCTTACTTCATGCCCGGCACCTCCACCACCGCGAAGCTCTATTTTAAATTTTTCACCACCATTAGCACCCTTTACCCAAAAAGAAAGGTGGGTTGTGCTGCTAAAATTTACAGCATTCATACTTGTCCAGTAACCACCCCACCCAGGAGCCACAGCAGAAACATTAAAGTCAATGCGCACCGAGCCGCCTGAGCCATCGTGCGTTGGAACTGTTGCACTTGAAACATAACTTTCCGTACACTCAGTTGCCGATGGCATTATTCCGCTTGCACCGCCAAAACGGTTTGTGCCGCTAAGATTGTCGTAATTATCAACATGCATATCCGCAGGGTTATCAATGTAAAGTTGAAGGTTGTCTATTGCAATTGTTCCTTGTCCGCCGTTTACTTTTTCAACTACAAACTCTATTTTCATTATTTTTACAAGGTCAAGGTAAGCATCAGCATACGGATACCCGTAAGCGGTGCCAGTATCGGTGAGTGTTCTAAAATTTACAACAACACTTTTCCATGTTGACTGGTTTGTTAAACCAACAAAACCAGTTCTTATTGTACCGTCAGCATCTATAAGTTTTACCTTGAGGTTATTTGAAGGGCCAGTGCCTTTGTAGCTAAACTTTAACGCATCGCCAGCAGAAAGATCAACAGAAGAGAACTCTTTTTGAATAGTTACCCAATTGCCACCGCCAAGTGTGTAGTCAAGCGTCACAGCCGAACAGGCAGCGGAGTTGTAACTTACGCTTTGCGTTGTAATTAAACCAGCAGCAATTGTGTCGGTTACAACAGTCCATCCACCGGTGGTTTGCATAGAGTCCAACACAGTTGCATGCGCATTAAGCGCAAGCAGTGCAAATGCTAAAATAAACAACGGAGCAACTAACTTTTTGATTTTCATAACTTTTCCTTTTTAAACCCGAATTTCACAATAGGGTCTGGCATGCCCTATGGCAGCCCGCCTTGGGCGGGAATTAATTTTCCTCAAAAAAATCTTCTATTGAAAGCATATCTTCTTGAGCTTTCATTTGTGAATCGTGATTAAACAAGTAACGAATGGCGCCATTGTTTAAATAGTTATTTAAGGCAATAAGTGTCATTGCTTGGTCTAAACAAAGATATTTTTTGGAAATTTTGCATGTGTTTACATTAACAGCGTCGTAAAAACCATATTTGCCATAAATTTCAGGATAATTAATTAACAAGTTACGAATATTTTTTATTGCCTGTTCTGGAAGTACGGCCAAAGCAAGGAAGCTTGCATGCGGTGTTATTACACCTTTATCTTGATATCCGCTTGACCCAAGCTCTTCAACTCCGTATTCAAAATAGCCCCATATATTTTCCGGTGTACTGCAAGGCGATATACCCCAAACAGAATATTTTTGTTTTTCGGCATAAGCAATTTGCGCGCGAACTGCAATTTCGTTATTTAAACCAAGACCTTTTTTTGCAACTTCTTGTTCACGCAAAACAAGTGTGGGCATAAGGTACTCAAACATACTGCCACCCCAGCTTGGAACGAACTTTACATTTTCAATTTGATAATACCCCTGAAAAAAACGGGTGCCAAAATATGTTCTATTAAATCCAACCGGCGTGCGCGCCTGCCACTTCCACTCTGAGGGTAATGTGCGATAAAGTTTAAACCAGTGCTTTTTTGGCACATCTCCCTTGCCAATAGCAATATATGAGGCAACCCTTGATTCGCAGCAAAGCAAACCGTAGTGGTAAGGCGAGTACTTTTCTTTTTCTCCGTCGTATCCTACATAAAACTGGCTTTCAATTCTGTCGTATAGTTTATTAAAATCCATTTGCTTAAGCAACACCTCGCACCGTTCACCCAGCTCACTTTGAAATGCCTCTTTTGCCACAATTATACCTGCGGCAAGCCAGCCGTTATCCACAGTTGACACATAGGGTTTATCGGTTTGCAAGGTTATGGTTTTATAATAATTGTAAGGGTGGCCTTCCCACTTATCAACTTTTTCTAAACTTTCTATAACACGAGTTACCCGGCGCACAGCTTCAAAACGGTCTATAAAGCCAAGGTCAAAAGCTGAAACAACGCACATTATGTAAAGACCAATGTTTGTTACCGATGTGTAACAATTTGCCTTTGTTTTACTTGGGAAGACCATTATGTTATCTAATGGAAGGCCAGTTTCTTTATCTACAACATCACGAAAATATGCCCAGGTATCGTATGCAATTTCTTCAAGTAACTCGCGCTCTGGCAAGTTTGCAGGAAGGTTTTTTACTCCGGGAACTGTGTAGCGTAAAAGGCGGGCTGTATCAGCATCTACCGGCTCATCACCCTTAGCATCTTCATCAAGAAGTGATGGACAGGTTTTTTCATCTAAAAACTCTGTTTTTTGAGTGGGTTGTTTTACTTCTTTTTTAGTTGTGTTTTTTGCGTTTGCAAAAGAAGCAGTTGGTACAACAAACGCAACAGTAAAAATAAGCAATGCAAAAACAAAATATCTAAAGATATCTGCAAGTATTTGCGAACAAAGTAAAGTTCTCTTGCGCAGGAAAGTCACTATTGTCCCCTGTTTAATAAAGCGTTTAGTTAATTTGTTGATTTTGCTTGCAGATTATATCAGATTGCGTTTTAGTGTGTCAAGAATTTGTACAATATTTCAACATATTGGACTTTTGTTAATAGGGTTAGTCAGGTTTAATCCGGAATTTGCAACAAGACACGGGATCGGAGATCTGATTTTTTAAGTAAATGATAAAATTACAGAATTGATTTAAACCGCGGGGCTATTGCGCCCCTGCACCCCTGTGATACTTTTCTTTGAATGCCCAAAGAAAAGTAACCAAAAGAAATGCACCCACGGTGGCTATTCATTCGCATTTTTTTGGCGTCTTCGGAAACTCGCCTCGCCATCTTGCGGCGGGCTCAAACATCCTTGACGAATGCCCAAAAAAATACTCACTCATTGTCAGCCAAAGTGGGAGATTTTTGTAAGTCATACAATTAATATGCTATTGCACCTCACCACATACTGCAGGATTTTCAACACTTTTGTTTAGTTGTCATTGCGAAACCCGAAGGGGTAAAGCAATCTCGTCTTAACTACCTGATTGCCGCGCTTCGCTCGCAATGACAGGCAAGAGCAGATGGAATGACGGGCTTTGTAATTTTTACTCAATTATAAGTTTGCAGATGGGCATATATTTTTTAACACACATTTAATATGATCAGGCCTTCTTGCCTTGCAAACCGCCCTTCCATGTGCCTGCATCAAATGGGAGAACAAAAACCAATCTTTTTTAGGTATTAATTCTATCAATTTACTTTCAATTTTCAATACATTATCACTTTTTATAAAACCTAACCGATTTGAAATTCTAATTACATGAGTATCCACAACTATACCTTCATAAATACCAAAGCTGTTGCCAAGCACTACATTTGCGGTTTTTCTTGCAACGCCGGGCAGTTTTAATAAATCAAACATTGTACTTGGAACTTTACCGCCAAAATCTTTAACTATTATATTTGCAGTTGCAATAATGTTCTTTGCCTTATTCCTATAAAAACCAGTAGATTTTACATCTTGCTCAAACTCACTTTGACTGGCCTTGGCATAGTCATTTATTGTTTTGTATTTTTTGAAAAGTTTTTCGGTTACTATGTTCACCCTTTTGTCGGTGCATTGGGCGGAAAGAATTGTCGCAACAAGCATTTCTACAGGGTTTGAAAAATTAAGAGCTGTTTTAGCGTTTGGATATTCTTTTTTTAGAAGGGTAAGAATCTTTGCTACTTTTTTGTTTGTCATTGTGGTCTAACCATATTGTCTGTCATACCAAATCCCGCCGATGGCGGGATGTTGATTTAAGATCCCTCTTCACCTTGGGCGAGGTCTAGCTTCGGGCTGATTCGCTTCACTCATTGGGATGACAAATGAAAAACAGTTGTCATTTTATTTCGATAGCACTTACCGGGCAATCATTTGCTGCCTGTTTGACAGATTTTAGAACAGCGTCTGACAACTCTACATCTTTTGCAACAGCCAAAACGCCGTCCATCTCGAAAATATCAGGACACAACGACGCACATAAAGCACACCCAATACAGGCATTTGCATTAACTTTTGCTTTCATTTGTTTTTTCCTTTAGTCGCATTTCTCTTAATTTTGCAAATTTTGCAACCTCATAAAATGATGAAAAAATTGCCCAAAGTAATCCATTGTAGCCATCTAAAAAACCTAAACGCAAAACATAGCGGACAAAAAAACTAAAAGGAAACCTTATAAATTGAAAAACGGAGGCGCTTTCATTTTTGTCTTTTCTTTTTAACGCGTCTAGTGAAGAATAGTAATTAAACTTGTCAAAATAACTTGAGATTGTTCTATAACTGTAATGGTTAATCGGGTTTTTTAACCTGGCAACCTTGCCGCTTACAATCAATTTTTCATGCAAAGGCGAGTTATCGTAAAATGCTTTATTTTTTTTAAAAAGCCGTTTTTGCATATCGGGATACACGCCACCCCAACGCATCAGCTTGCCAAGAAAATAAAAACACCGCGGTATTTGATATGCCGAGTAATCGTTTATTTTTAGTTTCAATATTTCATCGCGCAATTTATCGCTTATAGTTTCATCGGCATCAAGCACCAAAACCCAATCGCCAATGCAATGGCTTATGCCAAAATTTTTTTGATCGCCATAGCCACCCCACTGCCTTTGCAAAACTTTAGCCCCAAGCAGTTGCGCAATTTGAACTGTTGAATCTGTACTAAATGAGTCCACAACAAGCACTTCATCTGCCCATTTAGCACTTTCAATGCACTTTTTTATAACATCTTGCTCATTTTTAGTGATAATTAGCACAGAAATTTTCATTTGCTTTTATCTCCACACAGTTGTCTGGTTTACATCACCCTCACCCTTACCTCTCCCATCAAGGGAGAGGAGTTTCCGTCTATAAATAGTTTTCTCTCCCCGTGCGGGAGAGAATTAAAGTGAGGGGGCATTAAAATATGTCCCTTATCTTATACTTAAGTAAAATTTTATGATAACATTTTCAAACCACGATCTGTTTTTTTGAAAGTACTTTAACAATGATATTTTAAACATTTTGGCTTTGTCAAAATTGGAGGTAGTTGAACCCTTGCCACCCAAATGCACAACTCTTGAGGATGGGACATAAGTTATAAAGAAACCTTTTGCTTTTAACTGTCTAAAAAGATCTGTTTCTTCAAGATAAAAAAAGAACCTTTCATCTAAAAGCCCAACTGTAAAAAGCGCATCTTTTCTTGCAAGGAAACATGCACCGCGCAAAGAACTAACACGATATATTTTCTCTGGCCTGTAAAACATCTCTTTAAAACTTACATACAGTTTAACAAACGGCTTTAATAGTTCTGTTAAAACGGTTGGCTCAGGGTAAACTGACTTTTGTATTGTGCCATTTAAGCGCACAAGCCGCGGCCCTGCGACAGCATTTTTTTGGGAAGCAAACAAGGCTTGCCGCAGTATAGTTATAGAACCCTGCATTATCTGTGCGTCGGTATTTAAAAACAATATCAATTCATTTTTCGCGAGACGCACACCTTGGTTTGCGGCAAAAGCGAAACCCATGTTCTCTGTATTTTTTATCACATCTATCCATGGAAACTTTTCGTACGCGCTCTCAACAGAACCATCGGCTGAGGCATTATCAACAATTACCCACTGAGAATTCTCTGGTTTTGTTGCATCATCATTTTCATTAAGAGCTTGCAAGCACTCAAAAAGTACATCACCGGAGTTTCTTGCAACAATTACTACAGTTATCTTATCCCGAAATTCGCAATGGGATGCGGGATTATTGTTTTGCATTATTTTCCCTAGCAAGCATTAGCCCGAAAAGCCAAAATAAGTCCATAGCCACTCCGGGGCCGCGCAAGTGCGCATCAAACATATCGCCAACAAGAACACCAGCAAAGGCAAACATCACACCTATGCTAAAAGCAACTTTAAAAGAATTATTTGAAAATTTAATCACCTTAATGCCTTCCCTGAAAATCAGAAAAATAAGACCTAAAAAAATTACAAAACCAACAAAGCCCTCTTCAGCTAAAAGCGTTAAATAAAAAGAATGCAAATGAGAATGACGATATTTTCCATCAGCATTTAGCAAATCTTTTTTGCCAACCATATCAAAATATTTGGCACTTCTTTGCGGCACGCCAAGGCCAAAACCAAACACAGGGCGATCTTTTATTTCAAGCATTGCAATATGGTAAAGGTCCATTCTTTCGGTAACATTTGTGTCGGAAAATGCGGCAGCTGATTTAACACGCGAACTAATAAGCCCCGAATAAAAATACACCAGACAAAAAATAATCGCCACAACACAAAGCACACCAATACTGCGCCATATTTTACCGCTTTTTATGCATAAAAAGAAAACAAATACCGGCAATATTGCCGCAACAGCTAAATAATAACCTCTTGAACCACTTAAAAACACAGCAAAAATTAAAAATATTCCAGCTATAACAAACAATACTCTTTTGAATTTGCTAAACGTTGAACAAAAAAAACCAACAGAAAGTGCAATCAAAGAAAAACTTAAACATAAAGCCGCAAGACCTATATGATGCCTTAACCCTTTTAAAAGCCCTTCTTCAACAAAGTAAAATGAACCAAAGTTCTGCCAGAAAAGACCAAAATAAGCAAGCACGGATACGAAAACAATAGCAAAGAAAACACTAAAATAAATTAGTATGTATTTCTTTATAAGTTCTTCATTTATAACCGTAAAACCAAGAGCAAACGGCAACAACCAATGCATAAAATATGCCGCACTCAAGCTAAAACCAAGCGCACTATCGTTTGAAAATATGCTTCTGATAAAACCATAAAGCACAAAAACAAGCACAGCAATAAAAACTTTATTTTTCAGAAGCTCACGCGCGTGGCTAGGCCAGCTTGTAAGCCCAATAAATACAGCACCATAACCCCATACTTGGCTTATAGGCATACCTATGGCAAATATTAAATTTGAAATCTTAGAAAATGATGTCCGCTTCGCACCTACGGCGCGAGCGAGACCTCGCCATAATGGCGGGAAGAATTTTTTTATTTGCATTTTAATTCTTTGTAAATATTGCCAAGTTGTTTTATAGTATTTCCCTTGTTAAAAGTTTTAGAAACAAAGTCGGGCGCTGCTTTGACCATATTATTATACAATGAATCATCGCAAAGTAATAATTTTAACTTTCCTGCAAGCTCCAAAACACTAAGCGGAGCAATTATAAAACCGGTATTTCCATCCCAGACAGTTTCAGGTATGCCGCCAATACTTGTAGCAATCACCGGCTTACCCATCGCTTGTGCCTCAAGTGTAACCCTGCCAAATGCCTCGCTGTCCCAAGAGAGCAGGCAGAAAATATCCATTGCACAAATGTATTTTTCAACATTACTCTTAAACCCAGTGAAAATAACAATTTTGTCCAAACCAAGTTTACTTGTAAGTTCTTGCAACTCGACTCTTAAATCACCGTCACCAACTATTAAGTACCTTATATTTGGAAAATCATTACGCAAAACAGCGGCCGCACGAATTAATATTTCTTGGCCTTTGCCCTTTGGCTTGTTTATAGCCCCAACTATACCAATAACCTTACAAGCCGAAATATTAAGTTTTTCTTTAATATTTTCACAAGAGACATTCGGATTAAATTTACTTTCATCAACCCAGCCATAAACCACATCAAGCTTGCTGTTGCTAACATTGTGTTCACTACGCAACAATTGCACAACGCTTTTTGAAACGGCTATAACCTTATCTGGGAAAGAATACAAAAACCGCCCAAGTATTTTATGACGGCCCTGCGTGTGCCTGTGAAATATAACTTTTATCCGCCCAAAAGAAAACCATTTAACAAATATACATGGCCAAAAAACTTTGCCCTGATGAGCATGCAATATATTTATTTTTAAAGCAAAAACTAAAAACATAAGTTTTGCTATACCAAATATATCCAAAGAACCTTTGATATTTAATTTAACCCGTTTTAAGCCTAATGCCGATGCCTCGTTAGCAATTGGGCTTTTTGCCGGTGATGCAACAATATTAGAAAAATCAGAACCCTGCATAGCTGAAGCAATATCCAACATTGCCTTTTCAGCGCCACCAAAACTATTTGAACAGTATATGTGCAAAATATTAATCATAATGAATCTCCGCCCAGTAAGTTGGTCGATATTATCAAGTTAAATCATATTAAAACAAAAAACCCGGAGCCGCTCGGCCACCGGGAACTTACTAAAACAAACAAATTTTGTATATGCAATTTAACCTACCCCTTACCGCCAACTACAATCTGGGACCTTGTCAACCTCTGTTTATACTTACGCAGTTCTTCGGGTTTAACTAAAAATACATTTAGAAGGAACACTAAATTGTCACTTGTAAAAAATGACAGGGATGACGGGATTTCTCTTCCCCCGTCCCGCATAGCGGGACTCCTCCATCGCCTGCCGCCCTCGCTCCGCCTGCCTCTGGCAGCGCTTCGGGTCGGCTTCAAATCCCTATTGAAAATAAAACGGGGATGACGGGATTTGAACCCGTGATCTCTGCCTTGACAGGGCAGCGTGTTAACCAGGCTACACCACATCCCCAGCTTACTGCTATATTATTCTAAAACGGATAAGAAGATATACATTGTATTTCACCCTGCGAGTGATGACTCGTAGGGTCAAACCAGGCTACACCACATCTTTAAATTTTTGGTAGTATACAAGATTTCTGTCGGAAGTGTCAAATTTTGCTTGTCATTCCCGTGAAAACGGGAATCCATTCAATATTAAGACATTTGAGGGTAAATTCCATCGGAAATCTATAAAAGGCATATCAGTAAAAATCTGGATTCCCGATACTGGCATTTGGAGATGACAACCGAAAGAAGAAACTCAACCCGTATTTTGCAATAGGTTTGAGAACCGAGACGAAAGAGATGGAGACATTTTCGACACAAAAATTGCAGCGAATGGTTATTCCATTCGTAAGAGTTTTGCGGAAAAAAATGTCCCATATCTTTAGACGAATTCCAAATCCTATTGCAAAATTCGGGTTCAAGTCAAACACTCAAAATGAGTGCCTATTTTTTCCCCGAGTGCAACTTTTGAAATTATACCCTTAATTCTGCCATTTGCAATTACCGTTTTAATACCTGAAGCGGTTGCAATTTTTGCCGCTGAAATTTTTGTTGACATCCCGCCGGTACCCTTGCCACTTGATGACTTGATAGAAGCATAATTCTCATGTTCTCGTGTTATTCTATTTACGCTACAAATTAACTCACTTTTCCCCGGAACTCCTTTGTAAAGCCCATCAACATCTGTAAGCAATAATAATAAAGACGCGCCAATACATACGCAAACATTCGCTGCTAATGTATCGTTATCTCCAAAGTTTATTTCTTCAACAGCAACGGTATCATTTTCGTTTATAATAGCTACGGCTTTCATTGCCATCAACTCAAGTAATGTATTGCGGGCGTTTGTGAGTGTATGACGCTCATCAAAATCACGCTTTGTTACAAGCACTTGAGCAATAGGAATTTTATATTTAAAAAAAACTCTTTCATAAATACTCATTAAAATTGGCTGGCCAATGGCGGCAAGGGCTTGCTTTTCTTTTAAAACCGACGACCGCTTAGCTATGCCAACCCTGCCCATTCCAGCACCAATAGCGCCAGAAGTAACAATAATTACGCTATGTCCTTTTTTCATAATAGACACAATATCGCGCGCAATAGTACCAATCAGTTTTTTATTAACCGAGCCGTTGTTTTGCGTAAGTAAGTTAGTTCCGATTTTAACTACAATTTTCATTTTTATACCGAGTATTTGCCGCTTCTTGCCTTTTTTAACGCGGCCTCAAGCTCTTTTTTCTTGCCTTCAAAACCAGCCCTGCCCATAAGCGTATATGTTAACTCTTTGCCAAGCTCTACACCGGGCTGATTAAATGTATCAATGTTTAAAAACTCACCGGCATACGCTGTGGCCAGCTCAAACATATATAAAACCTGGCCAATAGTGTACTCATTTATTACCGGTAATTCTATGCTCATATTCGGCCGTGCCTCTTTTGTTAAGGCAAGCCGTGTTGCCTCTTCTTCGGCTTTGAGCAATCCATTTAATGAATGCCCTCCAAGGTAGTGACCATCAAACGGAGGAATTTTTACAGTGTTTGTAAACTTACCAACTGAAAGAAATGTAATAATTTTGTCTTGCGGCCCTTCCATATAAAGCTGCACCTGAGAGTGCTGGTCGGTGGTGCCAAGCGCTTTAACCGGTGTTGGCCCAACGCAGACAACCTTTCCGTTTTTATCTAATTTCTTGCCCAAACTCTCTGCCCATAACTGGCGATACCAATCAGCTATGCCATAAAGTGCGTTTGAGTATGGCATCATTACGGATAGATTTCTGTCGCGTTTGTAGAACATATACTGTATTGCCGCATATAACGCCGCAGGATTTTTAAGTATATCTTCGTTTTTACATTGTTTATCCATTGCCGCGGCACCCTCTAAAAGTGCCTCAACATCAATGCCAGAAAAAGCCGCAGAAACAAGGCCAACAGACGTCATTACAGAGAACCTGCCGCCAACATTATCCGGAATTGGGAAACTTATCAAACCCTCTTTATTTACGGTTTCACGCAGGTAGCCCTTTTTTGCGTCGGTTGTTACTATCAAATTATTTTTGTAATTTTTACCAAGGCGTTTCTTTAGGGCTTCTTTGAAAACAAAGTAGTTTGCAAAACACTCAGCCGTACTACCCGACTTTGATATAACATTAAACAATGTTGTTTTAGGGTCAACTACATCTAAAATACCTGATATTAAATCAGGGTCTACATTATCTGGAACAAATATCTTAGGCCATTTTTTTCTACTCTTTTTATCAAGCAGGTTCCAAAATGGGTGCCTAAGAGCTTGCGTTAAAGCAATGTTCCCAAGCGCGCTTCCCCCAATACCTATAACCACAAAGTTATCAAACTTTTTTGCAAGGGAGTTTGCAAGTTTTGTTATTTCTTTTGCGTCTGCCGTCTTATAGGGCAAGTCCATAAAACCAATTTTACCGGACAACCTATCTGCCTCTATATTCTTTCTTGCGGCAAGCGCTTTGGTATTAAATGCTGAAATTTCTAAGAGAGAAAGACCATTTTTGCCCACAAAATCTTTAAGACAATTTGCATAGTTTAGTATTATTTTAAACATTTTTACCCTCCTTTCCCACTTCCGACTATACTTTTACATCACCCTCACCTGCCCTTCGGGCTTCCTCTCCCCTCGAGGGAGAGGATTGAGGTGAGGGGCATTTTGTAACCGACTATTGCTTTAATTTGTTTTATTTTTTTTCAACTGTATAAGTGCCGCTAAGCGAATACCAATTTTTGAGTTGTCGGCAACACTTTTTGAATTATAAGAGAAAAATACTTGTATGGCGTAATGGTCGTTTGCGTATGCGGGCATTTTAGCAATTACTTTTATTTTTTTCTCTTTTTTCGGCCCAAGCGAAAACTTTAAAGGCGACACTTTTATCCACTCTGGAGCAGGTTTTCTAAGCATTGGGTTTGAGCCATCGCTCCAATCTTCGGCACTAATTGCAACATCTACTTTTTCCGTAGAATCATTTTTTACCATAATGACATGCTTTATTTTCTGATTATTATTAAAATAAATTTGTTCAAAATTTGGCTTAAGTGTTAAACAAAAAGCACTAAGCGCAAAAAACATTGTGACAATCAATAATAAAAATATTTTTATATGTTTCATTTAACCCCAAAAGCTGGATTCCCTCTTATCCCACCTATGTGGAAAGGAAATGACAGCCTTTTCTTTTTAGTTTGTCATTCCCGCGTGTAGTTAGCGGGAATCTAGTTTTTATTGATACGCCATCTGTGGATTCCCACTTATCCCGCCGAGGCGGGAAGAGAATGACGGGCACTGCCTTTTTTAGTTGTCATTCAATGTCAACTAAACCTGTCTACCTGCATCCGTCCCTTATTGCTTTGTAGTTTTTTAGCAATTGCCGTATATTATATAAAAAAACGCCGCTATTTGTTAGCGGCGTTTAAAACATTACAAAAAAAACATAAAATTATTGTTCCTATTTTTCCAAAACAAACTCAACACGGCGGTTTTTTGCCTTGCCCTCTACTGTTGTGTTATCGGCAATTGGAGTTGAACCACCCATACCAATGCTACTTAAACGGTCTTCTGAAATGCCCATACTCACCATTTGCTCAAGCACGGACTGAGCGCGCAATTCTGAAAGGTCAAGGTTTGCTTTTACACCGCCAGAACTGTCGGTATGCCCCATAATTGTTACATTATAGTCGGTATAATTATTCATAAGTTTCACAACTTTTGATATTTTTTGTTTTTCACTTGGCAATACTTGAGATTTACCACTTTCAAAATTTATGTTTTCTGTAATTATAATTTTTTCGCCTTCCACTTTAACATCCATTCCCTGCTTTTGCGCTTCAGCAAAAATAGCTGATGGCTCCTGTGCCTTAGGTTCTGGAACTAAAACAACTGGTGCCAACTTTACTTGTGGCACCTGTACTGGCGTTACCGACTGTATTTGTGGCATTGTCTCTGGCATTACCTGCTTTATTTTTGACTCAGGTTTCGGCTCAACCTTTGAAGTTATTTCTTCCTCTTCAACTACCACTTTTGGTTGTTGGTGTTTTACTTCTTGCACATATTTTTTTTCTTTGGCAACATAATTCGGATCTAAAAACCTTAAGGTAAGAGAAATTCTATGAGTACCCATGCTCTCCTGTATAATAAGAGGCATTATAAAGCCATAATCAAGCTGTAAGTCCAAATTATTTAAAGTAGGGTTTATTCCAAATCCGATAGCCACTTCTGTGGTATTAACGCCTGCTCTTAAAGCAAGCAGGTGTTCAATAAACCAAAACTCGCCGCCAAGATGCACATTATATTTATCTGATGCACTGCCCCAATCTTGCATTCTATACGAAAAATCAAGCGCGGCAAGTATGTCTTCTGTGAAATTATATGCACCGCCTAAACGCAGTTCGGCAGGTACAATATCTTTGCTCTTAAGTCCCAAATCCGGCTGAGTAATATTTTTAAGTGATAATCCAAGCGCCAAATTTTCATTAAGAATTTCTGGCCGATAAAGCGTACCAAGGTCTAGTGTTAATGCGCCTTTTGAATTGCCACTTGCAAAAACAGGGTCGTTTATAGTGCGATTGTCTAATGTATATTTGTGGCTTAAATACTTTAAATTTACACCACCGGAAAAGCCAGCCCCTATCACTCTTGAATAATTAAAAGCAAAAGAACTTTCATCATATAAATCTGCACTAACAAAGTTTGTCCAGCTAAAACCAATTGTATTGTCCTTGTTTTTAAGAGGTATGCCAAAAGCAAAGTAATTAAGCCCCATATTTACTTCATCTAAACCAGTATAAAGTTTACCATACATAAATGTAAGCTCAGGGTCTTGCAAACCGGCAAGCAAAGAGGGGTTATAAAGCATACCGTCAACATTTTCATCAATGGCAGTGAAAGCGCCGCCAAGCCCCATTGGCCTTGCACCCCAGCCGCTTTCTTGAAAAGCTGCAAACGATGTAGTAGCTATAAGCGTGAGAATCAAGAGCGCTGCGCAAGGGGAGCAAAAATGCTTAAAGTTTGTTTTTTCTATTTTCATAAAGTTACCTTAAAAACTATAACATAACTACTTTGCTATTATTACAGTCCCACTAATAAGTTTCTTTTTGCCGTCAACATCTGCTTTAAACTGGTAAATATAAGCACCGCTTTCAACTACACTGCCACCTTCATCTTTACCATCCCATCTTGGCATATCGGGTGAGTTAATTGTTCTTATATTCCTGCCATTTATATCATAAATTTTAATTGAGAAGTCAACACCACTTAAACCGTCAAAACCGGCATAATCATTTATACCATCAACAGTTGCCGGAGTAATTATTTTTTCTTTTGGCCTGTAATCTGCGGCAGTCATTGCACCTTGAGCAAAGAGAGCATACTTACTGAAGTGGTCTATATAGACACTTAAAGTATGGTTTTGTTTGTCAAGTACCCCACCAACAAGTCGCCATTCAAAACCATCATACCAACAAACCTTAAGGTCTTCCGGCTTCATATCGGTTTCTGTACCATCAGGGAACTCAACTTTATCATCGTTGTCAACATCAAGATAAAGTATTGTAAGTTTAACCTGCTTTGCAAAATGCAACCCTTCAGGAGAAAATTCAAAAGCCATAAACGGTCTGTCTTTATTTATGTCGCCAAAAGCTCTCTGAGGCACTGAGTTAACATCTAATTGCGTAATTGTAATGTCCACTGGAGCCGAAAGCGCGCCAACTGGTATATCTAACCCGGTGTTGCCATCGTCGGGGTTGCCATCCGGCACAACAAGTTGACCGTCAAGTGTTGCCAAGAATGGAATATCATTTGTAAATGTAATTTCCTGAGGATTTGATATTGTTTTACCGTTCCAATCACTTGTATTTACACCGTCTGTCGCCGTTATGTAGTAATAAATTTTTGATGCGTTTAGTAAATCTGCCTGGCTAAGCGTGTACACAAAATTTTTGCTATAACTTGTGCCACCTGAGACGGCACTCATATTTACATTAACCCAAGCACCAGAATCAATTTTGTAATGCACCTGAGCACTCTGTACATTTTGATTGTCTTCCACGGTTGCTCTAAACCTTAAAACATTACCCGTACCTACTATTTTGCTTATTGCCTCATGGGTAATTGTTGGAGGTTCAAAATCGGCCTCCTGATATATTTCAAACCAAACATTTGTATCAAACGAGCCGGCAGAGGCATTAGCAAAATTTGCCTCAAAGTAGATATTCGTTGTTTGTGAGCTTGCAGAAAAACCCGGACCCTGATCCTGAACCATTGTATAAAGTTTTGTATAAGCAGTTGACCAATCTGACTCGCCTACATCTTTCAAATATTTCCAACCACCTTCAATTGCAGAAGAAGTGCTTATTTGCATACTTGCCGAAGTAGAAGAAACCCACGCTGCAGCAATATTTGAGTTCGCATTAGCGTTTATTAATCCGGCTCTTATTAATCCATCAAGACAAGGTGGGTTATTTGTAAAAAGATCAACTCGCCATTGCGGGTATTGAGGAAGTGGAGATATGCCATCGTATGGCTGGTAGAAAAGTTCTACATATTCATTGGCAAGTTTGAAGGTGTCGGTACCCAACGCAGCCGCAAAAGTTATGCCAGGTTGAACAGAATCATCTGAAATCTTTTTTGGAGTGACACTTATACTTACCGCTTGGGCGGTAACAGCCAAACAAAGCGCAAGCAACATCGCCGAAGCGACTGTGGTTGCACCTTTGATAGTTATACGACGCATTGCAGAGTTCATTTATTTTTCAAACCTTATATCGTCAAAATAAACTATACCGGCTCTACTACCACCGGCACTGTCTATACGCCAATTTTCAAAAACAATCGTAAACTTTTTTATTGTGGTTTTATCAAGACCTGAAAATAAAGTAGTTAAATCAGCATAGTATTCTTTCCAAGATGTTGTAACATTTGTAGGTGCAATAGCACGAGTTCCTGATGCATCTATAAGTTCTATCTTAAAACTTTTAGGGTTTTCAACATCGGAGTTTGCTCTCACCCTAAACCTTAGCGTTGAATACTGTGAAAAATCATGCGGAACTTCTACAGTTCCATCAACACCACCACCAAAGAGTGCGAATGTCCCACAATAGCTACTGCTGGTAAAATAAACCACTTTCCAAGACCGCACAGCACCAGAAGATATTGTTGTATCATACGACTCACTGCAAGTAGCGGGAGAATTAGCCCATGCACCACTATTACCACCTAACGCATTTGAACCCCATCCATCTCCAAAGCTGTCAATTCTTACTGCATTAGGAGCAGTTGTGCTAAAAACAATGTTGTCTATGTAGAAAGTTGTACCAAAAAGCATTCCGTTGGTATTTAGGTAATCGTGTTCAAAAATAAAACTTATATAACCCAAATCTTTAAGATTATTTGTACTTGAAAAATTTGCGAAAGCGTCAAAAGGAATTGTTACTGTTTCCCACGAAGTGTCTGTGCCGCTGTTTGAACCGGTAGTTCTATCAAGATAATCTGAAAGGTAAACTTTAGAAGTTGTACTTTGATTTGTGTTTTTCCACTCTATTTTGAAACTTTGGCCAAGGTCAACACCTTTTATGTCAAAAGAAATCGCCCTGTATTTGCTTATGTCGCGTGACGCGCTTTGAGAATTTGCAAGCCCAATGCTCATACCTGCCCACTCGCCGGAATTTATTACACTGTAAATAACTTTTAAGCAAGCATTATTTCCTGGATGAGCGGTTTCGTCATAACTTATGTCAACTGACCTGCCAGAACCAGTATTAAGCTCGCCATACTGGCCGCCCCAGTTGTTTACCCCGCTCATTGAGTCAAAATTATCTAAAACATCACTTATTGACGTAACAGAAACGCTTCCATTCATTGCAACCGGTGCGCTTGAAATAAAAACGGCATTGCAAATAGATGATGAAAGAAAAATAAGGGGTATGAGTAAACTTGATAACAAAAGGGCTTTATTTATTTTCATCATTGTTTTATAGATTCCCGATTACTACCTCGGGAATGACAGGCATTTTTTGTTTCTATAATGACAGAACTTTCTTTTTAGTTGTCATTACGAATCTATCTTGGGTAAAGCAATCTCGTCTTAGCTGTTAGATTGCCACGCTTCGCTCGCAATGACACCAAGATTGCTTCGTCGCTACCGCTTCTCGCAATGGGCATAATACTCAAAAAGTGTTGCTATTTTTGAGAGTTTTGAAGTAGCAAAACCATTTCAAGTAACTAATTTTATGGTTTTCAGAAAGCCCGCGATGGTTTCTATATTGATGCTTTAATTGTGA
>Ga0247841_10005189_pt1 | contig 21411 bp, 24 predicted proteins | sample LaCruzMarch2015__2_FD_192410 | JGI IMG/M metagenome (GOLD analysis project Ga0247841, IMG submission 192410) | Freshwater microbial communities from meromictic Lake La Cruz, Castile-La Mancha, Spain - LaCruzMarch2015_18m | ecosystem: Environmental > Aquatic > Freshwater > Lake | place: Spain... | reverse complement strand
GAAGTATCCCCAAAGCTCCTCTAACTTCAAATTTAATTGAAGGATTTAATAGTCATCTTGAAGGGCGCTTACAAAAGTTAAGGTCATTCCAAACCATTGAATATGCCAGACTTTGGTTTAATGGATACGTTCTTAAAAGAAGATTTACAAAATTCACAGATTGTAGCCCTAAGTTCCGCTATCTTAATGGTAAACGAGGGGTGGATTTAACAAAAAAAGAACGGGTTGATTTACCGCTCTATTTTACTTAACGACCAACCGTTTTTGTTACGGTGCTTGCCGTGAAGTAGTCCCGCTTTGCGGGACACTACACGGCCATGAAGTGATTCGCTTCCTGCGAATCTACTTCATGGTTACGGGGCCAGGAGTTGAACCGTGGTCTAGGAGATTATGCATTTATTGGACTATGTCTTCATCCCGATAAGCGGGAGCCGGCGTGTAGTCTCTACGGGGTCCCGCCGAAGCGGGACTTCCCACGGCGTTGTCTCAACTCAATGTTGAGAGATTCACCGTTATAGCCAGTTATCCAGAAAAATTACTCTTTAAGGAGCCCATTATTGAGCCTCCTGTGCAACCGTACACTACCCCGTAATTATGCCAAAGTATAAACGATTAAGAAACAAAAGTCAAATATTTTTGAATATGGTATAATGGACATTAAGACCTATGGCCAAATCTAAAGAAAAAATATTATCAAGAAAATTGAGGAATAGAGGACAAAGTATTAAAGAAATAGCACACAAACTTCGAGTTTCGGTGGGAAGTGTTAGTGGTTGGTGTAACGATATTGTATTAACAAAAAAACAACAAGAAGTTTTAAATTCCAGGATAACAGATCCTTTTTATGGGAATAAATACAAATATTTAGCAGAAAGAAAAGCGTCTTTTATAAAAAAAGTTGAAAACCTTAAACAAGAGGGAATTTCTGAAATTGGAAAGATGTCAAAAAGAGAGGTTTTACTAGTAGGAATAGCATTATATTGGGGTGAAGGATTTAAAAAAGATCATTTAGTCGGTTTAGCAACAAGTGATATTAAAATGGCGACCTTTTATGTTTATTGGTTGAATTGTTGCTTTGGAATAAAAAATGCTCAATTAATTTTACGAGTTACTGCAAATGTTTCCTATAAAAAACATATAGAATTATTAGAAAAATATTGGGCGAAAAAACTTAATATTCCTCAATTGCAATTTTCTAAACCATATTTCCAAAAAACAAAATGGAAGAAGGTATATGAAAATAAAAATGAGTATCATGGTGTTATTAGAATTAAAGTTAGGAAAAGCGTAGCTTTATTAAGAAAAATATACGGTTATATTGAGGGAGTTTCTTCGCAAGCTTCTTAAGCTATTGTTTTTGAAAAAAAAGTTTCCACCACTGCAAATAGTTAGGGACTGGAGTCGGTGTTGGGACGATTGGAGTGGGCGTTGGAAGAGAAATTATCAAAGAAACTTCATTAGGTTTTAATAAATTTAATTGATTACGGATAGTTTTTTCGATTTCACCAGGCGCTTGTTGTTTACGCAGTTGAGTTTGTAGAGCAATATTATTCTTTTGTGCTTTTTGATAATCTTCTTTATTTTTGTTGTAATACTTAACGTTCTTAATATAGTTAGAAAAATTACGCGTGAGGGAATAGAATAAAAATATTACGATAATAATGTAGACAAACCGTTTTAAAATTTTCATATCATCACTTTAGTATAAACAATGAGGGTTTTATTGTGAAAGTAAAGCAATAATTTTTTCCGGTTCTGCCATATTTCGGAGTTTTTTCATGCAAATTCCAATAATTGCTTTAGGATTTTTTTGAATGATTCCCTGATTTTCAAGTCTCAGTTTTTCAATTTCTGTTTTCAATTGTTCATCGGTTAATTTTGCAGGTAAATATGAAGTAATAATATCTAATTGGTTTTGATATTCCTGAGAAAGATCTTTTCGGTTGGCTTTATTGAAGCTAACAATTGCTTCCTGAAGCCGTTTTGCAACTTTCTGTAACGTATTTAAAGTCTCTTCGTCAGAGAGTTCTCCGCCAACTGGTGGATTTTTTTCAATTTCTTTATTCTTTATTTCCGAAATAACATAACGAAGAGTTTCAAGCCTAACTTTATCATGGCTTTTTAGTGCGCTTAGTTGGTCAGTTTGGAGTTGTTGTCTTAACATTGTATAATTATATACTCATCTTATTCTAGTTTGCAACTTTTTAAAGTTGCAATAGTGGATTAGATGGGTTTATACTGAGAAAACTTATTACAAATCTAATGTTTTCGTAGTGAATTATGAAGAGTCAAAAAGATATTCTAGAAAGATTAGCGAATATTCAGAAAACGTTATTATCAAATAGGCCATCAATTGAAAAGATGTGGGAAGAGCTTCGAATGATGCGTTTTAAAGTTAGACCAACTCAGGGAGATATTTATCAAATAAATTTAAACGATAATCGTTTTGTAGAAATTCTTTGGAACTTGGGAAAACTTGATGAAATGTTTCAAAAAGAAGTCAAATTGATTAATAAGTCAGAGAAAGAAATTTTTTATCGTTATTTTGATGACACTTATCGACGGTTTCAGGATCAATTAAATCAGCTAAATTTACGCAAACCGTTTCAAATGAAAACTCCCTCATTTTTGGAAATGGAGATTTTTAAAGAAGGTAAGCGAAAGCGTAAATTAAATTAAGGATATTTTTTTTATGAAAAAGCAACCGATTGTAATTGATTTGGAAACAAAACATACTTTTCATGAGTTTAGTGATCCGGCGAAATTGGGAATTACTGTTGCGGCTGCTTATGATTATGCGAAAGGAAAAAACTATGTCTTTACGGAAAAAGAAATAAATTTATTATTCCCGTTGTTAGAAAATGCTTCTTATGTGGTGGGTTACAATATTGATAGTTTTGATTTGCCAGTGCTTCAACCCTATTATCCGGGTAGAATTGATCAAATTGCAACTTTTGATATTTTATCTGACATCAAAAAAATTATTGGTCGGCGTTTGGCTCTTAATGATGTGATAAAGGCAACTCTTCAAAAGGCAAAAACCGGTCATGGTTTGCAGGCGATTGGACTTTATCAAGATGGAAAATGGGATGAACTAAAAAAATATTGTTTGGATGATGTATTATTAACCAAAGAGTTATTTGATTTTGGGGTAAAAAACAATGAAATTTACTATCTTGATGAGCGTGGTCGGGCGACAATTAAAGTTGATTGGAAAAAATACTCTGAATCAACGAATGTTAGTGATATGCCAATGACATTGCCGTTTTAATTATTAGTAATTTACAATTAATTTTGTAATCAAATACATGAAAACCACAGTTGTTCCAATTAATAAACCTTCTGAGATTAATTTTATTCTTGCCCAGTCGCATTTTATAAAGACAGTTGAGGATGTTTATGAATGTTTAATTGAGGCGGTTCCAGGAATAAAGTTTGGAATTGCATTTTGTGAAGCTTCAGGACCAAGAATGATTCGTACCGAAGGGACAGATGAGGAAATGATTAATCTCGCAGCAAAAAACGCCAAAGCAGTTGGCGCCGGTCATTCGCTTTATATTTTCTTAAAAAATGCATTTCCAATTAATGTGTTGAATCGTTTAAAAATGATTTCAGAAATTGTTCACATCTATTGCGCAACAGCCAATCCAACTGAAGTGATAATTGCTGAAACTAAACAAGGAAGAGGAATAATGGGCGTGATTGATGGCGGATCACCATTTGGAGTTGAAGACGCAAAATCAAAAGAAATAAGAAGAGAGTTTGTGAGAAAAATTGGTTATAAACTTGGGGCATAAAAATATGATTGATTCAGAAAGCAGTATCTCTGAAGATGTCGGTAAAGTAAATAAAGAATCACCTTTAATGAAACAAAATGTTCAAGTTGAAACTCGAAGCGTTGAAGCTTTTTTAAAAGGTGGTGAAATATGGCTCGCGTCGACCTTAAGTCCGATAGACTACTTTCTTTCGTATGCGCATGAAGTTGGGCACATAATAGGAGGCAAACTTTCATTTAAAACAGGCGATGTGTTAACTCCAGATGAAGTTAAAGATACATATATCGAAATGGATTCACGAAAAGCCGCCGAAATCGTCGATATAATAACAAAAAAACAACTTACACCAGAAGACTCACGAGTTCTAGATTCAATACTCCTAAAATATTTGGAAATATACACAAAGAACAATTACGATCTAAATAATTTGAGAGTTCACAGCAATATTGATCCACGCGAAATGTTAACGATGATTGCAGGTAAGAGTTTGAGTACAGGGGCAATAAAAGAAGATGGATCATTCAATCCCAACTCAACGAGAGGTGGAAGAAATATTGAAATACCCGCATATACTTGTCAACAGGCATGTCAACAACTATTAGAAAATGCACTACAAAATGATTATCCAGGTTTATCAATCGATGTTACATGGGAAGATAGAGCAAAAGCAATGAAGGATTCTCATTATCGAGCATCTGCAATTGTAAATAGGGCTTACTACGATACAACTGGAATGATTCTTCCTTCTTTAAGAGATATTACAGGAAGAGAAGAGGTGGTTAGAAAAGACGACTCTATAACGATAAAAGATAGTGGTAGAAATACTTAGCTTTGAACGGTATACTTAGTTACGATGGTAGATTTCGATAATAAATTAATTCTGAATTATAGTTTATGAATTCTAAATCATTAAAAAGACCTTCGTGGGATGTGTATTTTATGAAACTGGCATACTTGGTAACGGAAAGAGCTGACTGCACTAGACGTCAGGTTGGGGCAGTAATTGTTCGTGATTACCGAATAATTTCTACTGGTTATAACGGGACACCTCATGGTATAAAAAATTGTAGTGAAGGGGGTTGTGAACGTTGTAGTAAGAGAGATAGAAAAGAAATTGATTGGTTTGAATATGAGGAGAGCTGTGTTTGTATTCATGCAGAACAAAATGCAATTATTCAAGCGGCATATCAGGGAATCTCAACAAAAGGCGCAACAATATATTCGACAGCTTCACCCTGTTCTACTTGTGCTAAATTAATAATTAACGCAGGAATAAATAAAGTAATTTTTGATGACGAGTTTCATGATGGTGCTGGTGTTAAGCTTCTGGAAAAAGCCGGAGTTGAGGTAAGACATGTTTGATGACTATTTTTTTATGCGTTTACTATGTAATATGGCCAAAATTCCTAAAGCGGGAAGGGCGATTCCTGTTTCAAGACCCATAAGACTTGCTTCAGGTGTAATTAACCCAGCCACACCTGCATAAGGGGCTAAAAAGATACTGTAAATACCTACAATTCCCGCTGTACTTCCAATTTTTCTTTCGAGTTTTAGTGCATGATGTTAAAAAAATAACTTTTTTATTCTCTTCGTTCGTCAATTAAAAGTGAATGTTGCTTCGATTTTCCAGAATATAATCTGCAAATATCACGCGGTGTCATCACCATCCCAGGGAGTATCGCTTTTAAAAAATCAATACCCATTCTATCTCCAAGATCAATAGAATCATATGGCAGTTTTAGTTTACTTATTATTCCATTAATAAAACAAACATAAGGATCTAAACTCGCCATCACTCCTTCTTCATTGGCAAGCGATGGAGAAATTGTTACAAATAGTAATTGACCTTTTTTTTCATTGATAACGCTTGGATTGAGATAAGAAATTTGACCTTGACTATTTCTATTTTGATCAAATAAAGTAAGTTTGTCCCGTCTTGACGGAACTAAGCCTTTTAAATTAATTCTCAATCCGTCCATGGAAAAATCACCCATCCTATTATCTCCGACTAAGTGAATTAAAGTTTGATCGTTTGGATCGACATTAGCGTGGGTCGGTTTATAACCGGGCTGTGTTAGTAAAACTAAGTTACCTGCTTGGAATGGTAAACATGTATGAGTTAATCCCCACCCATATTTATCATATATCTTTTGTCTTTTAACCCACATCTTTGTATTTTCGAGTTGCGCATATTCAGATAAGCGTGTTCCTGCTTCCCTTAATCCCATATGTAAAGAAAAAATATTAACTTCAACGAAATTTTTGGAGAGCTTTTTGAAGGAGTTGATACATCTGGGATTTGGTTAAGATTTGATTATTTGGTCCGGTAATTCCAAGCTCAAACAATCTTTTCGGAAGATCGTCGGTCAGGGCATGTTCTTTGCCGTCGTACAGACCAAATCGTAAAGCTAACACAAGATATAACTGGCGATCTTTTTTTTCAAGCCTTATTAACGCTTGACGAATCTTTTTTGTGTCCAAATCTATTTCAACTACCTCATCAATATTCTCTTTCTCCTCAACAACCTCGTCTATAGAAGAAGTAGAGGAAAGAGGGGAGTTGGTTTTAAAGTAATTTCGGAAATAGTCAAGAACCTGGTATTTTATAAAAGAAGGGAGCTGTTTATCATCGGTATATTTTACTTTATATTTATCAAACGCTTGAGAGAGGCAAAGATACATAAGACTTGGTAGTTCGCTCCAAAACTCATCTTTTTGTTGTCCAAAATATTGAAAAATAATCCTTTTTCCATAATTTTGCCATTGTGCAATAAAAATATTCTTTTCCGTTTCATCACTTTGCATAAACAATTTCCAACTATTTTGCTTTTGCGGCTCAACCAGTCTATTTTTACCATTATTGGTAGTGATTAGATAATAGTTGCCTTTTTGATTAATCATCGTATTTTGGTTGGTTTTTTTAAAATACTTCATCAACCAATCAACAAGTTCTCTTCCTGCTTTTTTATTCAGGCGAAGAGTTTGTTTGTTATTTTGAGAGTCAAAGAGCCCTTGAATAAATTGTTTTTGTTCAAAAGTAGAACATTTTATTAGGGTTGAATATAAATTTGATTTTAGGGTTAATAGTTTTGAAGCCAATGGTCGGTTGTAATAACGTAGATAATAGTTATTTTCGGTTTTGAATACTAACTTTCTCTGGTTATTAATTGCGTTATTTAGTTCTCTCAGCCAGTTTTTGTTCTTACTTGTGATTTTTATTGCATCTTTATCGACAGAGCCTGAAAATGCAAATATTCCTAGTAAATAATAAAATTTGTTTGAATCAAATTGCCCATTTGTTTTATTAATACGCAAAGATATTGGTAGTCTATTATCGTTAAACCAATGTGAAATAGTTGAAATGGGCTTATTAATATATGTGCTGATTTGCGCCAATGAAAGGCCAGAGTCGGCCATTTGCTGGGCATAAAGATAGCTAAGTAAGTCAAGATATTGTTTTTCAACTTTTTTTTGATTTATATTTTTTTCCTGTTCAATCTGTGTTCGGAAACGGGAGACAAGGTCAATATTGTTCTTTTGTAGAGCGATTGACTTGAGCGAGTGAATGGGTATTTTTGATTTATCTTTACTGAAAGGTGAGAGAGGAGTCATAAAAAACTCAGGAAAGTGAAAAAGATAAAACTCAAGTAGTTCGTGTAAATTAATTCCAGGAACAAGATCGATTTCATTAAGCTGTTTTTTTATAAATGTCATAAATACAGAATAGGCTCGGGGATAATTTTTTTTAGTTTCCTGAAGTGATGAGAAAATATATTTTCCTTGATATTTCCTCCCGATTTCCTGTTTTTCTGTTTTGGTAAGTAGAGTAGCGAACAGATTTGGTTCTTTTAATTTGCCCATTGGGTTAATATCGGCTTTTATATCAGAGATATCATCATGTGTCGTACCAATAATAAGAATCTTTTTGGCAAATATCTGGATATCTGTCCAGTATGGCTCTGATTTATTAATCCCAATAAATAAAAGGTAAAGAGAAATAACAATCTCTGAAATCGTTAAATAAGTGATTGAATACCAATCGACAACGTCATTAATCTTAAAGTTTTCATAGTTGCTGTGAATAAATTTTTGTGTCGTATTAAACATTTTTTTTCCAACTTCATCAATATATTGAATAAAACTTTGTTTTTCATTGGTGGTAAGTGAGCCTATTTGAATTACTTCCTTAAGTTCTTTTATACAGTTTCGAATATGAAGAAATTCTTTAGGCTTTGAAAGGAGATGTTGCCATAGAAGAGTTGTTTTTCGGTTTTTTGGATTTTTATAATAATCATGTAAAGTCCAACTTGCCTGAAACATCCAGAAAATAACGCGAACCAGTGAGTTTTGTTGCGATTGAGAAAGAGGACGATTGGTTTTTTGATAGAGAAGAAATATCCAGAGATATTCTTGTGGCGAAGTGACATGCATTCCCGGTTTTTTCTCCAATTTATCGATTCCAGCTTGAGATTTTACTAAAAGCGAAAAAAGAAGAAGATCGGTGAGTTTTAAAAATAACAGCCGCTTGCTCATGAAGGTATTATATCAGACTGTTACAGTAAGCAAATCTTATAGTTTTAAAGGACGATGTTTGATTGTGGATTACGAATGGTATCATATACATATGAAAAAAGGATTAATTTTATTATTTGTAGTATTTATTCTGTTGAAAATTCCTTTAGTTAATGCAGTAGAACTAGATCGTTCAAATAATAAATTTGGGATTCATTTGGCTCAACCGCACCCGGATGAAATTAAAAGGGCGGCTGAACTTGTAAATTCAAATGGGGGTGACTGGGGATATATCACTTTGGTGATGCAGGAAAATGATAGGAATCTTCAAAAATGGCAGGAAATATTTGATCTTCTTCGTCAATATCATTTAATTCCCATCATTCGTCTTGCGACTCAACCAGAAGGTGAAGTGTGGAAAAGACCTAGTAAGGATGATGCAAAAATTTGGGCGGATTTTTTAAATCAGTTAAACTGGGTAGTGAAAAAGCGCTATATTATTCTTTTTAATGAGCCAAATCATGGTCAAGAATGGGGTGGAGAAGTCGACCCAGATAACTATTCAGAAGTTGCTTTTAATTTTGCAAAAGTTTTTAAAGAGAAAAATTCCGACTTTTTTATCATGTTAGCGGGCTTAGACTTGTCCGCTCCGTCATCTTATCCAAATTATGAAGACGCCGAGGTTTTTCTGAGAAGACTGTCTTTGAACAAAGACAGTCTTCAAAATATCGACGCTCTATCTTCACATTCGTACCCAAATCCGGGGTTTTCCGGAAACCCGTGGGATAATGGAAGAAAATCAATCCGTGGATACCTATGGGAACTGGAATTGTTAAAAGAGTTGGGTGTAGAAAAAGAACTTCCGGTATTTATTACAGAAACCGGTTGGGAAAGAAAAATTCAAAGTTCAAATTTCAAAGTGCAAAGTGACGAAGAGAATAGGGTAGCAAATAATTTTGAAATTGCATATACACAGGTGTGGTTGAGTGATGATCGGGTTAAGGCAGTTACGCCATTTGTTTTGGATTATCAAGGAGACCCTTTTCTTGGTTTTTCTTGGAAAAAAATTAATAGCCAGGAATATTATCAACAGTTTAACACTATTAAATCGATGAATAAAATAAAAGGCGATCCGGAGATTATTGAAAAAGGAACATTATCCTTCAATTTTCCTACCCAACTGGCGACTGATTCATATTTTAACTTACCAATAAAAATTAAAAACTTAGGTCAAGGTTGGTGGGACAAAGACGCTAATTATTATTTATCTCTCGACAACTTCCCAAAAAATCTATATTCTTTTTCCGATTTAAAAGACTTAAAGTTAAATGAAGAAGTAGAGATAAATTTATATATTAAGACCAGTGGATTGATAAAATCACAAGTACTTCAATTTTCATTGAACCATGATCAAAAAAAATTAATTACAAGCAAAACTTGGGAGTTTGACATCCTTGGATTACCTGATTTAAATATTCAAATTAATCTACTTCCTAAATTAATATCCAACGGAGAAGATTTGGAAATACAAGTGTATGATAAACGAGAAAGATTAGTCTTTAAGCGTAAAGGAATTAAATTACAAAACGGAAAGGGAATAATAACAAAAATTCAAAATATTGTTTTTGGGGATACATATCGCATTGTTATATTAAAGCCATTATATTTACCAAGACAGGCATTTATTGCTTTTAAAAAAGAAGAAAACATCTTAAGATTTAAATCTTTAGTTCCATTAGACTTAAACAGAGATGGGAGATTTAGTTTTAATGATATAACCAAGATAGTTAAAAACCCGAGTTTACTAAAATTATTTATTCCATAATTTATTGAAAGTAGGTGAAACATATGGCAAGAAATATAATTCATACCGGTAAGGGCCCGATAGAAATTAAGCCGCAAAAAAAATCAGTATATATTTGTACATGTGGACTTTCAAAAAATCAACCATTTTGTGATAGTTCGCATAAAAAAACACTGGACGAAAAAGATGGTAAAATTTATGAATATGACAAAGAAGGAAATAGATGTGAGAAAAATTGTTGCGAGAAAGATAGTAAAGATAATGACAATTGTTGTGGTGATGGTTGTTGTGATAGTGATGATTGTTGTTCTGAAAAATAATTTCCTTCAACAAAATAGTAAAACGATTACCTACGAAATAGAGAACAGAACTTATAGACTGTTAGTTGCTGATACACCGAAAAAGTGGGAAAAGGGACTGATGTATATAAAAAAGAAGGAAAACTTTGATGGAATGATTTTTTATTTTCCGGAGAAAAGTTTTAGAAGTTTTTGGAATAAAAACACTCTAGTAGATTTAGATATTTATTGGTTAGTCGATAAAAAAGTTATTGGTAAAGGAACCTTACCTTCGGTAGCAAAAAATGGTTTAATAACAATTTCTTCATCAGAACCTGTGAATAGGGTAATTGAAATCATACGTTAATTATTTTTTCAAAGCTTCAATTCCAGGCAAAGTTCCCTTTTCAATAAACTCAAGCATTGCGCCACCACCACTGGAAATATGAGTAATTTTATCAAGGTATTCCTTTTTTGATATTGCAGATAGCGTGTCACCGCCTCCTACCACTGAATGCGCATGTTGATTATCGGTAATTGCGTAATAGATAAAATCTGTTCCGATACGGAAGTGAGGGTTTTCAATATATCCAACCGGACCGTTCCAAATAATGGTATTGGCGTTGGCAATAATTGTTCCAAATTCAGCTTGTGTTTCCGGACCAATATCTAAAATTAATGCTTTTTCTGGGATTTCGTTAATTTTTTTCACTTGCGTAATTTCACTATCCAATGAATAAGCGATTACCACATCTTTTGGGAGGATAATCTTAGTATTTTTTTGTTGTGCTAAATATAATAACCTTCGTGCGTTTTCCACTTCGTCATATTGGTAAAAACTTTTTTGGATGTTATAACCTTGGGCTGATAGAAAAGTATTCGCTAGACCTCCACCAATTAACACATAATCGGCAATTTCTGTAAGTTTATTAATAAGGTTAATTTTACTTGAGACCTTAGCTCCACCCATAATTGCAACAATTGGTTTTTCCGGTTTTTCTACCACCTTAGAAATCATTTCAATCTCTTTTTTTAGTAGTAAGCCCCCATAAGAAGGTAAAAACTTTGTGATACCAACAATTGTTGATTCAGCCCGATGACTTTGTCCAAAAGCATCGTTGACAAATACATTACCTAGGTTTGCTATTTGTTTAATATAATCAACATTTCCATTTTTTTCTTGCGGATAAAAACGAATATTTTCCAGTATTAATATTTCTTTATTAGTTTGATTCTCAAAAGCTGATTTGTCGGCTGATAAAAAATTGTCGACTAATGTTACTTTGTATTTTGGATAATATGCTTGAAGTCTTTTAACAACATTTTTAAGTGAAAATTTTGGATCACGAATGGTCGGTCGACCTAAGTAGGTGATAATAATAATTTTGTTATTGTTTTTTAACAATTGATTAATAGTAGGAAAAGTTTGTTGAATTCGAGCATCATCAGCTATTTGACGATCTTTCGTAAGCGTGACATTATAATCCACCCGTAGAAGAACAACACGATTAATTATCGGGACTTCATCGATATAAGTAACTTTTTTCATAGTTAATTAATCAACATAATCTTTAATCAAAAACATCATACATATTTTACACGTAGTTTGCAAGTAAGTTGACGAGATCAACTAAACGACTTGAATAGCCCCATTCATTGTCGTACCAACCAAAAATTTTAATAAAGTTTTGGTTAATTACTTTTGTATAATTGGCATCAAAAATAACTGAATATGGAGACCCAATATAGTCTGATGAAACCAATATTTGCTCCTGATAATTAATAATATTTGGATTTTTTTGTTGCGCTGTTTTAAAAGCTTCATTTACCTCATCTATTGTAGTATTTTTTTCAACAATTACAGAAATATCCGAAAAAGAGACGGTTGGAACCGGAACACGAATTGCCATTCCGTCAATTTTCCCGTTAAGTTGAGGAAGGGTTTTTACAACCGCTTTGGCTGCGCCAGTAGTTGAAGGAATAATATTTAATACAGCTGCGCGGGATCTTTCAAAGTCTTTTCCTGCATCATCAAGCAAGCTTTGAGTAAGTGTGTATGCGTGTGCTGTTGTAAGAAATCCGGATTTTATTGAAAAATTTTCGTCCAAAACTTTAAAAAGTGGAGCAGCGCAGTTTGTTGTGCAAGAAGCGTTTGAAATCACCGTTTCTTTATTCCAGTTGATTTTATCTTCATTGACTCCTAAAACTACATGAGGAGTTTCTTCATCTTTTGCAGGTGCTGTTAAAATAACTTTTTTAACTGTTCCTTTGACGTGTTTTTCTAAATCCACTTTTTTTGTAAATACCCCAGTGGCATCGATGACAACGTCAACTTCGAATTGTTCCCAAGGAATACTTTCCGGTTGCGGATTTTGCGTTGTAGCAATAACCTTATCATTGATTAATAAATTTGAATCGGAAGAAAGAACGTTTTTATTAAACCTTCGATATACAGAGTCATATTGTAATAAGTAAGCCATCATTTCAACCGATGTTTTTCGTGTATTAATTGCTACAATATCAAACTGATTTTGAGAAAGTGCAATTCGTGTGAATGCCCGGCCAATTCTTCCAAAACCATTTAAGCCAATTTTTAGTCTTTTCATATTAATTAATTTAATATCTTATTTAAATATATTGCCATTGCTTCGTCAACAGATTTATTTTCCAGCGTAATGGCTGATATTCCGTTGCAAAAACGAACCGCTTCATCAAGTGGTTTTTGGTGAATGTTGCGTCCTGTGGCATTTCCATAAGCTCCACTTACGTGAATCTGGTCATAAAGGTCTTGATAGAAATGTTTTGGATCAGTACTTGGTCCACCGGCGCATATTAATTTTGTGTTTCCAGCAGCTGCAACTGCCTCTTTTAACGCAACTGCTTGACTTTCATTTCCGACCTCCGGATAATTTACCTTAACAAAGTCCGCTCCAAGAGTAGCAACAACACCTGCTGCACCAGCAATTAAATGTGGGTCTTTTGGTTTGATGACAGACTTTCCTTTTGGATATGCCCAGATTATTGTAACAAGACCATGGGCATGGGCTTGATAAATTAATTGAGCCGCTTCTTTAAGCATTTTAAATTCATATTGGCTTCCTAAATAAATTGTATAACCAATTCCGAGAATATTTAGATTACTGTTTTTTTTAAATTCCATAACTTGCTCGATTGAGTACCAGGACAAACTACATGGATCGTCCGTTATAGTTGGGACTAAATTAGAGTGTGCGTTGAGCTTAACTACGTATGGGACTGTAGAATATTCGTGGCCGTAACGAGCAATTAATCCAAGTTGAGTGGCAAAGCCACCAATTTTTGCAGTGGAAGCGATATTAAAATAATGACGCGGGTTGCTATCGTCTTTTGCAATATGATTGCCATAAAAATCAGCATTGAGATGTTCCACTTTTTGATCACCGGCAAAAATCATTAATCGTCCTGTGTTATGTGTAAGTTGATTGTAGTGATGTTGAAATAGAGAATGACTGTGATTTGGAACATCAGCGGGTACAATAAAATCAGAGTTGTTCATTAATTTAAATATATGTAAATTCAGGCTACTTGTCAAAAGAAAATCTTTTTATTTTTCAAAATTCTTGTAAATTACCACCCCTCCTTTTCGGTAAACTTCTTGCCAGTGATATTTTTTTGCTTCTTTTTCAAGAAGTAGATCTAAAAACGTTCCCTGACTAATCAAAAGAAAATCAGTTTTATACTTACTTAAAGTTTCATTCCATCCGGGTTGAGTTTGAATAATTTCTAAATAAGTTTGGTATGGACTTTTATTATTTTCACCTTTCCATGCTGGCATTCGTCCATCCACAAAAACTTTTATTTCTGGTTTTTGCCAGATTAAGAAACCACCCCACTCATATGTGGCAAAGACATTACCGTATAATTTTGGATAATCTTTAATTGCCTGACAAGGATAGCCATATAGTCCTTTGCTACAATAATTTAACCAGCTGGTGTCGAAAACAATAGTTTTTGGTACATTAATCGCACTAAAAATTAATATGAGCGTAACCAAAATACTGCCAAATATTGCTGGATATTTTTCGTCAAGCATTTTTGAAAAGTGACGAATTGAAAAAGGAGTTTGTAAAAAGCTATACAAAATTACGGTCCAAAATAAAGGAAGGTTACGACGGGCACTTAGAGCAAGAATCGCTGTAAATATTAATAGTAATATGACAAACATGTTTTTTTTTAATAATGATCGAAATAAAATCACTATGGAGACCGAGCTTACGATAATAAGAACTTGCATATAAAAATTAGGCGTAACCCATTCGGCAATTAGCGTGTTTAGTGGAGTTATAGCGTGGCGAAAGATTTCCCAATATATTTTGACACCAAAAGGATTAATTAACGTCGCAAGAAATGAAGCGAACAATATAATTAATATTTTAATTCGATTTTTACATTCAATCAAACTTTGAAGAAAGAATAAACCCAAGGGAACAAATCCGACAAAAAAACCAATATGTGTGTTTACCCAAATGAAAAATAACAGAGGAAATAAAATAAGTTTAAAACGTTTCTTATAATCAGATCTTTTTATTAAAAACAAAAGAATAATAAAAAAAGTAAAAGTAAAATTTTGAGAACGAATTCCTAAATTTAATATTCCGGAAGATAGCCAAAATATTAGACCAAACGCAAAAGTACTAATGAAAATACTAATTTGGGGAAAAGTAAATATAAAAAATAAAGCAGAAATAACAAATAACAACGATCCAAAAAGACTCAATCCAACAAACTTACCGCCAAAATCATAGATTGTAGCGATGGATAAATCAGAAAAAAAACTAGAATAGTATGCTTTATAGCTGGAAAGATAATAAGAAAAAGTATTATCAAGACATGGCTTATTTCCAGTAATAATTTGTTTTCCACAACGATAATGCCAGCCAAAGTCTGTGTCTTTAATTGGTAAAAAACCTACAATAAAAATAACGATGAGGCAGAGCATTAAAAGAATTCTATCTTTCGTGAAGTTCATAGTTAATAATATATTATGGAATCGGATCAAAACCACCTTTATTCCATGGATGACAGCGGACAATTCGCTTGAGACCTATCCACACACCCTTTAAACTTCCATACTTTTCAACCGCTTGATAAGTATATTGTGAGCAGGTAGGTTGAAAACGACAGACCTGGTCGGTTAAAAATAATGTACGAAATATTTGGTTATGAAAAAAAGCAGTTTTTTGATAAAAAAGGATTAATATTAAGATAATTTTTTTCATCTATTAATATTGTAAAATATGAACATGAAAATCTCTATTGTGACGCTTTTTCCAAAAATGATCGAGGGTTTTTTAAATGAGAGTATTGTTAAACGAGCACAAGAAAAAAAGATTGTGGAGATTGAAATAATAAACTTGCGGAATTTTGCCATTGATTCGTATGGAACAGTTGATGACCGACCTTATGGCGGAGGAGCGGGAATGGTTTTGAGAGTTGATGTAATTCACGAAGCTTTACAAAAAGTCAAAAGTCAAAAGTCAAAAGTCAAAAATACAAGTCAAAATTTAAAAGTTATTTTGACATCGGCGAAAGGAAAGCAATTTAATCAAGAAAAAGCGATTGAGTTTTCGAAAATGGATCACTTAGTTTTAATTGCCGGACACTATGAGGGAGTTGATGAGCGGGTGTTGGATTATGTTGATGAAGAAGTATCCTTAGGAGACTTCATCATGACAGGCGGAGAGATAACAGCCGTGGCTATTGTTGATTCTATCGTTCGTTTACTTCCCGGAGTGTTGAAAAAGGAAAGCGCAACTGAAGAAGAGAGTTTTTTTGAAGTTTCAATTGATGAGATAAGAGATGTAATTGGAGAAAATAAAATATTAGAGAAATTAATTTTGAAAAAACAAAAATCAGTAAAGTTACTTGAATATCCACACTATACAAGACCTGACGAATTTAATAATAAAGCCGTTCCTTTGGTTTTGAAATCAGGAGACCCTAAAAAAATCCGCCAATGGCGGATAAAGCAAGCTTTTCTTCAAACGCTGACAAAGCGACCGGATTTGTTGATATAAAATTTATATATATGACAAACAAGAATAAACAAAAATCAAAAGTATCTTGTATTATTCCCTTTTGGAATGAAGAAAATCGTTTATTTACTGTTCTTAATGAGGTTATTAAGGCGCAAAAAATATCAGAAATTATATGTGTTGATGATGCTTCAGATAAGGATCAATCAAAAGAAATAAAGAAAACTTATCCAGACATTAAGTTAATTCGTTTAAGTAAAAATGTTGGTAAGTCAGGAGCTATTTTAGAAGGATTAAAGCATGTTCAAAATGACTTTGTTTTATTACTTGATGCGGATCTTCGTAATCTTAACTACGTTGAGATTGACAATGCCATAGAGGCCATTGAGCAGTCGACCGATATTGATATGCTTGTTTTACGAAGAATAAAAGCACCACTTTTTGTAAAAATAACACGTGGTGATGTTCTATCCACTGGAGAACGGATAGTAAAAAAAGAATATCTACAAAAACTACTAGAGAAATCGAGTAAAGGATGGCAACTAGAATCAAAAATTAATCTATATATGTATAATCATAGAAAAAAAGTTTTTTGGGCTCCTCATTCTGGTATTAACTCACACTGGAAATGGGGATGGAGTATTGATCTAAAATATCACAAGAAAAAAATCGCGGATATCTATTCAATCGGTTTGATTAATCTAATAAAATTATTTCTTTTTTTTGGTAGAGAGAAATATTTATTTAGAAAATAATTTCAGATAATTACCTTCAGTAAATCTTCAGTAATATTCATTAAATTTTATTTATCACTTGACATTGATTAATTAAAGATGTTATTATTTAACTAATACTAAAATAGTATAAGTTAAAGTATATGTTTGGGGACAGAGGGGACGACGGGTGTTATAAATTTATTTTAAAACTTATGGAAACATCAATTATCTTAGTTGTTGGTTATCTATTATTAATTATCACTTAATTGTATGAAAACAACAAAAATCATTGCAAAAACTTTTTCCGAAAAATTATTAACCATGGAGGGAATTTCAAAAAGAACCGTTGAGGAACATTTAAAACTTTATCAAGGATATGTAAATAAATACAATGAAATAAACGAGAAACTTCAAACAATAAATGGTGATGGATTGGCGAAAGCAAATCAAGTTTATTCCCAACTACGAGAGCTGAAAGTTGAACTATCTTTTGCGTGGGGTGGAATTGTTAATCACGAAATATATTTTGGGCATTTAGGTGGAAAAGGGGGAAAGCCCGAGGGAGATCTGATGAGACAAATAAAGGTTGATTTTGGATCTTGGGACAGTTACATAAAAGATTTAAAAGCCAGTGCAATTGCTGCGCGTGGTTGGGTATGGACTGGTTGGAGCAAGCGAGAGAACCGGCTATTCAATTATCTTGGAGATAGTCAAAACACCTATACGGTTTGGGGAGTGGAGCCAGTTTTAGCCCTTGATACATATGAGCATGCATATTTTATTGACTATGGTGTAAATCGAGCAAACTATGTTGTTGCTTTTTTGGACAATCTTGACTGGAAAGTGGTAGAGAGCAATTTCAATTGTATTAAAGATTGTAGTTGTGAAAATAAATAGTAATTGAATTTTATAGCAATATTTGCTATAAATTAGTTCTATGATTTCTGTTACAAAATTAACAAAAAAATTCGGTTCGCCAGCTGGCGGATTGATTGCGGTAGATAATCTTAACTTTCAAGCAAAAACCGGTGAAATTATTGGTCTTCTTGGAGTTAATGGTGCCGGTAAAACTACAACGATGCGTTTGTTATTGGGATATCTGACTCCGACTTCTGGTCAAATTAAAATCGCTGATATTAACCCTTTAGAAAATAGAATTGCTACATTGAAAAATATTGGATATTTACCGGAAAATAATCCGTTATATTTGGAAATGACAGTAAGGGAGTATTTAGATTTTATTGCGTCGATAAAAAAGGCTGATAATATTGATTCACTTATCCAACAAGTAAGTTTGTCGGAAGTAATTGATAAAAAAATCGAAAGTTTGTCTCGCGGTTATAAACAGCGTGTTGGATTAGCAGCTGCCCTTTTGGGTAAACCGAAAATTCTCGTTCTTGATGAACCTACATCGGGCCTTGATCCGATAGAGCAAGAAAAAATTCGTGAATTAATCAAAAAAACAGCAAAAGATAAGACAATAATTTTTTCAACCCATATTTTATCTGAGGTTGAAGACGTAGCTTCTCGTTTGATTATTATTAATCACGGGAAAATGGTGTATGATGGAAAAAAACCAAAAGGAAAAGGGGCGGTAGAGAAGTTGTTTAAAAAACTTGTTAAAAATTGATCTAATTATTCCAATTGACCTAAACAAATTCCAATAACCAATTTATTAATTAATAAATTGAGATTTGTAATTTTCTTAGAAATTAGGTTAATTAGAAATTAGAACTTTGTAAGTATGTTTAAGTTATTTAAAAAAGAATTGAATCACTATTTAAATAATCCGGTGGGGTATATTGTCTTAATTTTATTTGTTGTATTTGCAAACTTTTTATATATAAAAGATATATTCGTTATTGGTTCAGCATCTTTGCGTCCTTTTTTTGGCGTTTTGCCGTGGCTATTGTTAATTTTTATTCCGGCGTTGGCAATGCGTTCATTTTCAGAAGAAAAACGGAGCAATACGATTGAGGTATTATTAACGCTTCCATTATCTGAAACACAAATTGTGATTGCAAAATTCATGGCGCTTATGGCTTTGATTAGTATTGGAATGTTGTTAACCATTGGACTAACAGTTTCCTTGTCATTGCTTAGTAAGATATATTATCCGGAAATTATTGTGGGATACCTAGGAATACTTTTTTTAAGTATGGCACTAATTAGTTTATCAATGTTCTTTTCCAGTCTAACAGAAAATCAAATCGCAGCCTTTTTAGTTTCAGTGGTTGTAATTTTTATGCTTGTTGTGATGGGGACAGATTTTTTTGCGACTGTACTTCCAAGAGTTATTCAAGAAGGAATGACGATTTTTACGCCGCTTTATCATTTACAAAACTTTATCAAAGGTTTGATTGATTTTAGATCATTTTTCTATTTTATTTCAATGACTGTGACGTTTCTATTTTTAACAGTTGTAAATTTGGAAAAGCGGGCATAATATGAAAATTAACTTACAGAAAATTAACTTAATTCAAACGCTTCGTTTAGATAAATTGACTAATAAAGTGATTTATGGACTGGTATTAGCAGTTTTTATTATTTTGAATCTTTTAATCGCGCAAATTCCGTTACGCCTTGATTTATCAGAAGGAAAAGCTTACACGTTATCCAGTTCTACAAAAAAAATAATTAGCAAGATGGATGACATCGTAAATATTAAATTTTTTAATTCCTCCACTCTTCCTCCACGACTATTACCATTAAAAACAGAAGTGACAGATTTATTAAGCGAATATAAAAAAGATAGCAACGGCAAAATCATTGTTAGTGTTATTGATCCAAAGAAAGATGAGGCAACTCAGGCAGAAGTGCAGGAGCTAGGAATTCCTGAGCTCCCGTTCCAGCAAATGGAAAAAGACAAATACGCGGTTTCCTCGGTTTATTTTGGATTATTGATTAGTTATGGAGATAAAAAAGAGGTTATTCCACAGGCAACGGATATGGGGAGTTTGGAATACAGCATTACTTCTGCAATCTACAAAATCACTCGAAAAGAGCAGGAAAAGATAGGTCTTGTGGGATATGATATCGGACAGGATCCGCAGACTAATCCTTTAATAAATTTAAGCAAGGTATTGAGCCAACAATTTTTAATTGAGCCAATCATTATTTCTTCAGATTCGGCTGGAAGTAGTGAAATTGCAAAAGATATAAAAACACTAATAGTGTTTGATACCGGAAGCAAAAAATACTCTGATATTGAGATTAACGCAATAAAAAATCATCTAGAAAATAATGGAAAAATGCTAGTTTTTGTGGACGGTGAGTGGGTAGATGAACAGTTGAGTGTCACACCCGCCGAACACAACCTATTTGCATTATTAGATATCTATGGAATAAATTTACAAAAAAATTTAATATTATCAACTTCGGCAGAATTGGTTAATTTTGGTAATGAAACTATGCAGTTTTTTTCTCCTTATCCATTTTGGATTAAGGCGAATTTATTTAATAGTAAAACCGGTTATTTCACAAATATTCGTCAGTTAACATTTCCTTGGAGCTCATCGTTTCAGGCAACAAAAAAAACCGGTTGGGAAGTTGATGAATTAATTAAAACGAATAATAAATCATGGGAACAAAAAGATAACTTTGTCTTAAATCCCCAAAGTATTCCTGAACCAAAAACAAGCGATTTAAAAGAATACTTAATCGGAATGGAAGCAAAAAATACAAACAACGGACAGATAGTTGTAATTCCTTCATCTCGATTTGTATTAGACCGTTACCTGAGTCAATCAAGCGATAATTTAGAATTAGTTTTAAATATTGTTAATGGCTTAGCTGCTGGTGGAGCTTTGTCCGGAATTCGTTCCCGTGCTGTTGCGTTTTATCCTTTACCGGAATTATCAGATGGCTCTAAAGATATTTTTAAGTACGGAAATATTTTTCTTCTTCCAATCTTATTTGGAATATATGGTGCATTTAGGGTGATGAGACGGAAATGATAAGGACTGTCCTTATTAAGGACAGTCCTTATAGAATCGGAACCTGTAGTTCAGTGACGAGATTTTCTTCGTTCTTTTCAGCAAGACTACCACGCCAATAGATCTCTCGGCAATCAAGATCAGGATGACACTTTAATTTATGTTCAAGAATATATCGATCAACAAACTGCCAGACATAAGACATGTAAGAGTACGAGCCAATATGAGCGTAACTCACTGTTTTGTGTTCTCCTGACTTAGGACATTTAGTGTCCCACTACTCGTAAATAATCGATTACCTCTTTAAGTTTTAGATCCTCAATTGTGGTTTCAGTTTCAATGGTTTCTCCTGTTTTTCGGTTTTTCAAAGTGTGAG
>Ga0247841_10005188_pt1 | contig 21416 bp, 18 predicted proteins | sample LaCruzMarch2015__2_FD_192410 | JGI IMG/M metagenome (GOLD analysis project Ga0247841, IMG submission 192410) | Freshwater microbial communities from meromictic Lake La Cruz, Castile-La Mancha, Spain - LaCruzMarch2015_18m | ecosystem: Environmental > Aquatic > Freshwater > Lake | place: Spain... | reverse complement strand
GCATCTGATATCGATTTGCGCGGCAATGAGACGAAAAGCGTCTATGATGCGATGAATCGCCGCCTTACATTCCAACTGCCCCCGATCGTCAGCGAAAATAAAGAGCTCATATCGTCCGTTTGCCACAGCGCCTATGATGGAGTCGGCCGCGAGATTCTCCATGCCGATGCGGAGGGGAATGAGATCAAAACCTCATATAATGTCTACGGCAAACCGACTCTCGTGATCCATCCCGACGGCACCCGCGATGAATATATCTATTATCTCGACGGAACCCTCAAAACCCACATCAATCCACAGGGAACGGCCACATCTTATGTTTACAATGGCTTACGGCAGATCACTCAAAAAACAATTTCCTCAGCAGCCGGCATCCTGGCCGAAGAGCATTTTGAATATCGAGGAAACAACCTCATTGCGCAAATTGATGCCGAAGGAAATCGAACCACGTTCCTTTACGATGGCGCAGGCCGGAAAATCGCCGAGGAATGCAATGGTGAAAAGACGACATTTTCCTACGATTCGTTAGGTCGGCTCCATCAAGTGCAAACGGGTGATCTTTGCAGCATTACAGAACATAATCTCCTGAACCAGGTCATTGAAGAAAAGAAAACGGTGTCAAACGATCTGATCCGACAGGAGCAATATGAATATGATTCAGCGGGAAATCGATCTGCCGTCATCCGAAACATATCCGGTCAATCAGCTCGGGAGACGCTTCGATATGATTCAATGAATCGACTTATCCAGAAAACTAACTCCATCGGCGCCATTGAAACCACCTCCTATCAGGATCAATACCCCAATGCCTATGGTCAAAAAGTTCTGCAAACCATCCATACCGATCCGATGGGTCTTGAAACCATCGAAACGAAAGACGCTCAAAATCATCAGGCCTCTCTCGAAAAGAGAAATGGATGCACGCTCTCTCGGCAAGAAAAATTCTACGATGCCAATGGACAGCCTACGCGCCAGATCGACACGATTTTCATGCCTGACGGCTCATCGCATGACGTCCAGACTCACTGGGAATACGATCACCGCGGCCGTCTGATTACGCTAATCGAAGCGGACGGCTCCCCCGATGCCAAGACGACGCGCCATCTCTACCAGCCCGATGGTAAGCTCTCGCAAACGACCAAGCCGGATGGAACCTCGCTTTTTTATACTTATGATGGCCTCAGCAATCTGGTATCTCTGCAATCCTCCGATGGAACCGTTCGCCATCAGATGGCCTACAACCGCCTTGGCCATCTCGTGCAAAGCGACGATAGCAGGCGAACCTATGATGCGAAAGGCCGGATCCTGACCGAGACATTTCCAAACGGCTATTCGATGGAAAACAGTTTCGATGGGCAAGGCCGCCGGATCGCGTGCTCGATTCCCGCCGCCAATTGCCAAATCGACTATTCCTATCATGGTCTCGATCCTCAAAGCGTTCAGCGAAAAACCATTAATGGCCAAACGCTCTATACGCATCACTATTCATCCTACGATCTCTCCGGCAACCTCCTGGAAGAAGAGCTGATCGACGGCACTCGCGTGCGTTTTACCATTGATCCGCTTTCGCGCAAAACCATGATCGACTCTCCGCATTTTATGCAGGAAGCGGTGCAGTTCGATCCCGTGGGCAACATCACCCGTATGCGAACACAAAATGATGAGAGCGTCTATTCGTATGACAAGCTCTACCAGCTCACGTCTGAATTAGGACCATTTGCTCACGAGTATGTGAACGACTCTCTCAATAACCGCCTGCAAAAAGATCAGGAGCAGATCCAGGTTAACGATCTCAATGAAGACGTCTCGCATTTCGAATATAACAAAAATGGCAATCCCATTGTTCAGGGCGATACGCATTACACCTATGATGCGCTCGATCGCTTGATCCGTATCGAGTCGTCTCAGCTCCGACAGGAACTGACGTATGATTCCTTGCATCGTTGTCTTACAAAGACGACCCTCCAAAATGGCGCGCAAGAGACGAGGTATTTTCTCTATGACGGGCAAAATGAGATCGGTTCATTTGATGAGAGACTGAACATCCAGGAGCTGCGCATCCTCGGCTCAGCCCCTCATGCGGAAATCGGCGCCGCTATCGCCATTGAGCTGCAGGGGAAAGCCTATGCGCCGATCCACGATCTGCCGGGGAATATCGCTGTTTTGGCACCGCTTGATCGTGGCTCCGTGTCCGTTTATCGCTACAGTGCGTTTGGCGAGGAGAAGATTGATGGATCAATTCTTAGCCCCTGGCGCTTTTCTTCGAAGAGAAGCGATGCAAGCACAGGTCTTGTTTACTATGGTCGAAGATATTACATGCCGGCTTTTGGACGGTGGCTAACGCCCGACCCTGCGGGTTTTACCGATGGCATGAATTTATACGCGTTCGTTCATAACGATCCACTGACGCATTTTGATGAGTATGGGCTGTTGACAGGGAATGAAATGAGCGCATTTCAATCCATGAAATATTACGAATCATATTCCTCAATCATGGCAGCGCGTACAAATCAATTGGCTAATCTTTATTGTCATCCGCGATTTCAAGGTGGTCTGCAAGCTCTGGGAGGGCTTTCGGAGATATATTTTGGCGGTTTTCTAACATGTACCAAATTCATGGCTTCTGTTGGATTGCCCATCATGATGCATGGTATGGATCATTATTATGCAGGGATGGATACGGTGATTTCGGGACGGTTCCGTGAAACGATGACTTCCCAGCTCTTGCAAAAGACAGGAATGTCGCCGCAAACGGCGGGCAAGGTTGATAGTGGCATCAGTACCTTTTGCACGATGGGAGGGATGGGTGCTATTCGGGCAGGGCAGGTGGCAGCTTGTAATAATTACAGATTGCCTATGATTACAACGGCACCCTCGATAGAAGAAAGTGCTTACCAAGGCTATCTTTTAAAAACTCATTTATCGCAACTGGAGAAGTACGGAACTGACGGATATCGTCAATTATCAAATGGAAGGATAAGGTATTATGATAAATTGATTTCACCCAGGGAGCGAGGCGAGATGATTGGAAGGAGACGCGTTAGGGAATGGGATCCACAAACCAGTTTGAAAAGAACCTGGCATCAAACTCATGATGGAAACGGAACTGTTAGGTTTGTTCGACCTCAAACGAACGATGGAATCAAAATACATTATGAGTTTGATGTTGATGGTAATTATATAGGGAATTGGTAAAAATGAAAATTTCATTAAATGAAATTAAACAGGCTTTTGACGATCTAATAAAAGAAAGAAAATCTCGGGAAGAAATTGCATCCTGGGCTTTGAAGTTACAGTTTGCGGAAGATGATAGTGATTTAATATACGATCCACCAACTGAGGAAAAAAAAATTTGGAGTGCTATTGGATATTTAGCAGGAGTTGATTTGAAAGATTCTCCTAAAAGTTATTTGCATTCAGTTGATGACTTTATTGAGTTTAAAAATAAGCTAGTTTTGTAGGTTCGTGTTATATCAAAGTAGGATCTTCTGACAACAACCCAGATCTTTGGAGTAACTGCAAGTAGGGTGTAAATTATAAGTGATTGATTTTAAAGATTGATGGTAGCCGGACTTGAACCAGCGACACGCGGATTATGATTCCAAGGAACTCCATCCGATCTCATTTCTCATCATTCGTTCACATAACAAGTTTAGCAGGAAAAAAGCTTTTTTATTTAAATGGCATGAGATGGAAAAGAATGAGATTAATAGGACGAAAATGTGGCGCCTGTGTGGTGTGATTAAGCAACGAACCTTTCAATTTCAAGAAGATTTCCCGATTCGCCCATAACCAAGAAGCGCAAACTTGGATTTAAGAATTGAAAAAAACATAACTTGCATGGATATCTAGCAGTCAATTAATTGTTTATTTAAATAATCGTAATTTTTATTAAGCCTATAGTATCGTTTGCGGTTTTTAACAACTTTCGATAAACTATCCAGCTAAATTACCAATAAATTTGAAGCTGGATAAATATGTCAAATTTGAAAGTCATAGATCTTAAAAAGTCACAGATAAATGCACATACAGACCCTCAAGCATCACATCAAACAAAAAAAACAAGAAAAGAGCTAAAAAACCCCATCTCAACAAGAGTTGGGCTGCGACGATTGAGAACAGAAACATACATACCCCACCCAAACACCAAAGTTGTGTATACCAAATCCTCTATATTTGATGGCGGCGTAACGACTAACTCAGCTTCATATGTTAAATCAACAGACTCTTTGTTAGTAACTATCTCAACTCTTGCGATAGCTGGTGCGTTCTTTTTCTTATTTACTAATTGGATGCGTCTATGTGCTTTAAGCTTATTTATTCCTCTCGGATTTTTATGGATGGGAGTTTTTCGAGCAGCTGAACGAAATCGACAGCTTAAGAATCGATATAACGAATTAGGGTTTTCTCCTCTGAAAGAATGGACTGCGTCAGCAATTTTTCAACAGCTTGACCGTACAATCATGGATTGGGGGGCCGCGTGCCAAATTGATTGTCAGTTGCAGAGAAAAAAAGATATGGAGAGTTCATTAGAACCTGACATCAACCAGCAACAGAAATTGAGCGATGCTCTTATGCAACGGGCTCAAACTGCTGGCATCAGTATCTTGCCTAACACCCGGTACCGATTTGCCAGTTGTTTAAGAAACTTTCACAGAGATTGGATGAATTTGAAAGGATTTCGCATAGAACTCAAAGGAGTTTCAGAAACTCTGGCAAACGAATGGAAACAATGGTACGTCTTTACTGATCTTTTTGAGGAAACGAGATCTTCTAATTGTTACGAATTGGTGACAATTCATGATCGAATTAAACGTCGAATTGATGACTTAATTAGCTTAAAGCAAATGGGATCTGCTCTGGAAGAAAAGAGAGCATTATTGGGAGAATTCGAAAAGAAAATTTCTCAACTGCTTAACAGAACAGAATGTTCTGAAAATCCTGACAATCTAGAAAGTCTTGTCAAGCAATTGAATGACTATCAACAGCTTCAGAGCGATATTAAAGGTCTAAAAAGCCAGTTTAGAGAGCTTTCCGCCGAATTGGACTGTCAAAGGGCAGCTCGAATTCAGGAAGATTTAAAGGTTCTTGAAAACGAGAAAAGAGATGAAGAGGAGAAAGTTAAGGCGCTCAAAGACCTTTCTGAAAAGAACGGAAGTCTTAAAGCTCAAATAATGCAAATGGAAGCGGCCACTGAAGGCGATGAATTGTTACAAGAACGTAATCAGAAATTTGAAATGCTGCGACTTGCTTGCCGAGATTTTGCCAGAAAAGAACTCATGGAATGTTTAGTGAGCGAAGCTCAGAAAGATTTTCAACGTGAATGTCAACCTCCAGTTTTAGAAAAAGCTGTCGAATGGTTTCAGCGATTTACTAAAAACAAGTTTTGCTTAGAAGCGCCTTCAACTAGTACCGGGGGCATAGTGTACGAAGTAATAGAAACATCAGAGGGGGAAGGAGGGCGAAGAACTCTTGATCAACTGTCTCGAGGAACTCGAATGCAGTTATTGATGTCCGTCCGTCTTGCATTTGCTTTTCTCAGCGAAGGTAAGAATATCTCCCTTCCTATTTTTCTTGATGAAGTGCTGGCAAATACCGATCCGGAACGATTTGATGCGATCGCAGAGGTTATTGGCGAGCTTATAGCCAGCGGCAGGCAAATCTTCTATCTTACCTGCAATCCTGAGGATGCGTGGAAATGGAAACAGCGCTGTCCGGACACTCATTTTATCGATCTTGCTAGAATTCGTGGTGAACAAGCCTTCCTAGCGGCTCCATTGCCTATTTCGAGAGAGGATAATCGAATTCCTAAACCTTTAAGCCAAAATTTAGATGAATATGTCAGGGAACTTAAGTTACCCGCTATTCGAATTGATGAGTCTTTAGAAATGATCTCAGTCCATTATTTGGTCGATAGCGTTGAAGATCTTTATCGTTTGCTAAGGAGTGGAGTTGAGACATACGGTAATCTTACGCACTTGAAACCAGGTTTAATCGAAAAAGGATTTCCACTGGGCGCTGCGCTTATAGTTAGACGTGGGCGATTATTAGAACGATTTTATGATTTAAGGATAAGGGGAAGAGGAAAATTAGTTTCTCGAGATGTTTTGATTGATGTAGGCCTAAGTAAGGTTTTCATTGATCGTATCTGGCAAATCGCGCAAGAATTGAGTTGCAATGCTAAGAAGTTAATGGAAATCCTTGAGGATAAAAATATTAAAGATGATCGAAAAAAAAGATTGCGATCTGAAGATTGTGAGAACCTAAAGAGTTATCTATCTCAGCATGGGTACCTTGATGAAAGGTCCATTTTTAGCGATGATGAAATTCGACGCGAGCTTCTTCCCCTGACAATAGAAGAACAAGACAGACTTTTCATTGAAAAGCTGTTGGCCCATACCGCTAAGTAGTTCAATTTAAAGGCTAAAATTCCAATTTTTCCAATCTTCGCTTCCACCAGTCTTGCCAGATAGGGTCGCGAAGTTGGGAATACGTTAAGAAACGCTGCTTTCATAAGTCATATGAAATGGAGTGCCCCCCGTTTAAACAGGACCACCCGATCTGCTCCTAAGACATAGGAGTATGACTAGATCTATGACTGGTTCTAAAGATAGAATTGAGGTGATCACCTCTGTCCAAAGAGGCCGGTAAGGCGAGTCTCGATACTCGAGAGATGACTTTAGATCTGGTCGCGGTATGATTTATGACATTTTCATGACAAAAGCAATAAAGCGAGGGGAGTAGCGAATCGTAAGTGCCTGGTAAAGAAAATGGGGCAACCCGGACTTGAACCGGGGACCGACGGGTTATGAGTCCCATCCTCGGTATAACTCTGAACGACAGGGATTTAACCAGAACCTTGTTTTCCTCGCAAGACTGTTAAGGTCTCGTTCAGACGGATTCTCAAATATTCCTTTGGTTTCCTTTCATTTGCGGAAAAAATGCGGAAAATTATGCAAACGATGAGGTTTGAGCTGATCAAATCATTATGCTTGATAGATTTTATCTCGTTGAAGAGCACTTTTCCCATGAAAAGTATTCGATTTTGTTTTAGCTGTGGATTAGACTGGAACCTTGCTGGCGTATCATCAACGATTGAATCAATGCTGATAATGGAAGAGTAAACATGGCCTATTTTATTTACCTTATTACCGGTCTAATAGCTGGTATTGTCGGTGGACTTTTGGGGACAGGTGGTTGTGCCTTGATGATGCCAGTTATTCGTTTTGGTTTTCATTTTGATCCGGCCATTGCTGTTGGGACAACTTTAACTGCAGTCGTTTTTACCGCAGCATCAGGGGCTTATCAGCATATTAAAATGAAAAATGTGGATAAGCATACCGCATGGATGATTGCAGTTTGCGGCGTTTTGGGGGTAATCATAGGTTCCGTAGTTTTTGACCAGGTCAAAAATTATGGGAAAGTAATTGATCTCATTTTGGGTATAGCTTTTTTTGGAGTGTTTTTACGAATGGTTTCCGAAAGATTCTCGAGCAAAGAGTCGGAAATTTACCCTGAAAATAGATTCTCAGGAAAGAAAACCACTAAAGGAATTTTCGGATCTTGCGTTGGGTTTTTGACGGGTATTATTGGTTTGGGTGGTGGTTATGCGCTGGTGCCGTTCTTTATTTTTCTAAAAATGCCACTTAAATTAGCGATTGGGACCTCAATGGCATCTTTTGTTTGGATTGCTTTCGTGGGGGCAATGTTTAAAATTTATCAGGGAGTAGCGAATATTCCTGTTGCGATTTTCATGGGAATTGGTGCATTTGTAGGAGCAATGTATGGGGCAAAGCTCGTCGCAAGAGTTCATCCAAACGCATTGAAGTCTTTGTTTTCTTTATTATTCCTATATGTTTCGCTGAAATACATTTTTATTTATTTCGGAATATCTATTTAATAAAAATTGTATGTGGGATGCGTGTCTGTGGATAAGCATGTACTCTCAGCGTATTCAATCATAAATGGTTGAACATAGCGATCAATAGATCCTTCTCTAACTTTGAATGATGTTTAGGGAATAATCGCAGAAATTGATGTGCGGTATGGAAACCGATGTTATTTTACGAGTGCAAAACTTAAGCCTGGAGCTAGACCATCAAGCCGTAATCGAAGATGTTTCTTTTACTGTGAAGAAAGGGGACTTGATCACCATTATGGGTCCCAATGGAGCGGGAAAAACGGTATTGTTGAAATGCCTTCTAAATCTTCTTCCTTATACCGGAACAATAGAATGGGAAAAAGGCATTAAAATTGGCTATGTTCCTCAGAGACTTCCCTTTATAAAAGATATCCCGATGAGTGTAATGGATTTTTTTGCTCTGAAAAAAGCATCAGAGCAAGAAGCACGAGAGAAGATGCAAGCGTTAGGGTTCAAAGAGGATTTGTTTGAGCGAAAGATAGGCGAACTATCGTCTGGACAATTTCAACAGATATTGATCGTTTGGAGCATGATTGGTAATCCTCATGTATTACTCTTCGATGAACCGACCAGTGGGGTTGATATCACAGGAGAAGAGTCCATCTATCATTTTCTTGCCAAGCTCAAAGAAGAGCACAACCTAACCATTTTATTGGTTACTCATGATTTGAGCGTTGTATATCAGTTTTCAACCCGGGTAATTTGCTTGAATAGGCAGGTGATATGCTACGGTTCTCCTCATGACGCGCTTACACCGGAGAGCCTCCAAAACTTATACGGAACGAAAATGAAATATTATCAACATAAGCACGAATCATAAATGACACAATCTCAACTAATATTCAGTTTAATAACGGGTGTTTTGATTGGGGGTGCGGCAGGATATTTAGGATCACTGATGCTAAGCAAAAGAATGGCCCTTGTGGCCGGGCCGCTTGGCCATTTGACGCTTCCGGGAATTGCTTTAGCTTTAATTTACAATTTTGATGTTTCGCTTGGTGCGTTCCCTTTCGTGGTGTTGGGGATCGTTTTGATTTGGTTATTCGAAATGAAAACCAAGTTGCCGATGGAAGCATTAACCGCGGTTGTCTTTGCTTCTGGTGTGGCTATTGCATTTTTATTTCTACCGATCGATCAGGCAGAGGTTGCTCTTGTCGGTGATATCTCTGCGGTAGGTCCTTGGAACACTGCCTTTACTGCGTTGATCTCTTTGATTCTTTTTTTCGTAACGAGAAGCATTTATTCAGATCTTGTATTGATTAATGTCTCTGAGGATTTGGCCGGGTCCAATAATGTAAGCGTTAAGAAACTGAATATTATCTATTTGCTGTTAATCGCCGTTATCGTTTCTTTGGGAGTAAAAATGGTTGGTGGTCTTTTAACTGCAGCGTTGGTTGCTATACCGGCTGCTGCTGCGAGAAACCTCAGCAGAAATTTAACTCAGTATGCATTTGGTTCGATGGTTTTGGGCGCCGTGTCTACTTGTGTAGGGATCGTTCTTTTTAAATTTACAGGTTTTCCTGCTGGTCCATTAAGTGTTTTGGTCAGTACGGCTATTTTTCTGATTTCAATGTTTTATAAAAGATAAAAAACATCCTAGCGTCCCAAGCTCACGAAAGTTTCATTTCGTGTTTTATTTTTATTCAGTAAGTAGTCAGCGATCGCTTTGTATAAAGTGCTTACAGAAAGAATAGCACAGTGCAGATGCCCTTCGGGTAAACTGTTCAGGTTTTTGATTATTTCTCCTGCAGATATAGAAAGAGCTTCTTTTAGAGTTTTTCCTTCGGCCAATTTTGCTGTCATGGTTGCACACGCATTCGAAGCCCAGCAACCATCTGTCAAATATTTTATTTCAATAATGCGAGCTTCTTCGATGACGAGGTGAAATTCCATTGCATCACCGCAGGGTCCCTTGATATATGAAGAGCTTGATGAATGAGTTATTCTACCTTGATATTTGCGATTGTTGATTAAATCCATGATTTCTTGCGGATATTCTGCGTTACGATTTTCCATCCTACCGCTCCTTGGACAAAATTAATTCTTTAACTCTTCCCAAATCTTTCGCAACTCGTCGCTTGCTGGGCAGTTAGCATACTCAATAATGATTTTTCGATCGATCAAAGCTTTTACGATGATCGGATCAAAAGCAATCTTGCCGATAACCTGCACTCCTTGTTTTTGACAAAATTCCTCAATTTGTTGGGTCATTGTTGGATTGAGGTCGAATTTGTTCACTACTAATTTGACTGGGATTTTGAAATGTTGGGCCACTTCCATTACTCGTTGAGCATCATGTAAACCTGACAGAGTCGGTTCGGTCACGATTAGAGCGCAATCAATACCGGATAATGAAGCAATTACGGGACATCCGATTCCGGGGGGGCCATCGATAAGGATATAGTCCGATTTTTCACTCTCAGCCAATTCTTGGGCGACTCGTCTGATTTCAGCTACAAGTTTTCCTGAATTATCCTCTGCAATTCCCAGTTTAGCATGAACGAAAGACCCATATTGCGTTTGGGAAACAAACCATTCGCCAGCCACTTTTTCTTTCATATGGATGGCTCCATTCTGACATACTCGACTGCAGAGACCGCATCCTTCACATGAAAATGGTTCAATGGTTAACTCAGGGGTTATTGCAGCAAATCTGCATACCGAAACGCATCTTTTGCATTTTCTGCAAAGCTGCTTGTCAATAACCGCCGTGAGGCCGCTGATAAATTCATGACGTTCCTTGATCGTGGGATGTAGCAAAAGGTGTAGATCTGCGGCATCAACATCGCAGTCGACGATGATTTTATTTTGGGAAAGGGCCGCAAGGGATCCTGTGACGGTCGTTTTGCCTGTTCCACCTTTTCCGCTAATGACGGCGATTTGCTTCATTCGCGATCTCACAAATTTTTGAATACAAGTTTTTAAATTGAACCCGATAGGAAATGTCTTTTTCCACAATAGGTACGCCTTGGGAATAGTGAATCGCAATTTCTCTGCTAAAAGGGATTCGCATCAAAATGGGAATATTCTCTTCCTGACAAAAGCTTTCGACTTTGCCATCGCCAATGTCCGAACGGTTGATGACCACTCCGAAAGTAATCTTTAACTTGCGTAAGACCTCAACTGCCAGGATCAGGTCGTTTAAACCAAATGGCGTTGGTTCTGTAACAAGTATGCAAAAATCACTGCCCTTAACGGCTGTAATGACAGGACAAGACGTTCCAGGGGGCGCATCGATGATCACCGTTTTAGTTGAATTGATATATGTCTTCACCTGTCGAATGAGTGGAGGTGACATTGCCTCGCCGGGTTTAAGCCGCCCATGGACAAAGTGCATCTCATTTTTCGTTCCAATTTCGATTGTGCCGATGTCTTTATCGACTTCTCTGATTGCTTTTTGAGGACAAAGCAAACTGCACGCACCGCAACCATGACATAGATGAGGGAAGATCAAAACGTTTCCCTTTCCACTGTCGTTTCGGGGTAAAACGGCGATGGCTTTGAATGCACAAACTTCCTGGCACGTACCGCAATGAATGCATTTTGCTTCGTCAATCTCAGGGACCGGAATGACTGCTTTCTTAACATCGCTGATCTGTGGTTTTAAAAATATATGCGCATTAGGTCCTTCGACATCACAATCAAGAAATTGGACATCAGTCAGACATATTGCCAAATTCACAGCGATGGTAGTTTTTCCTGTTCCACCCTTTCCGCTTGCCACTGAAATAATCATAATTTTTCAGAAATCATATAGGTTTATGACAGATCTTTAAGAAAAGCCTCTAAATCCTCTTCGTGTTTGATCTCGTCCTTTAGAATCTCGAGTGCTAAATGATAGGTGATTACATCGGTAACCTTGGTTACTTCGGCCAGTTTTTTATAAACCTCAATTGCGCACTGCTCGCTTTTTATATTCTGTTTTAAAAGAGTCTTGATTGCAGGATTATCCGGAGTGTCGTAACCGCAGTTCGTCATTTTATACCATTCCGTCGGTTCTAAAATGGGGGTCCCACCTAATTGAATGATTCTTTCTGTAAGCATTCCGGCATGTTTAAGCTCTTCATCGGCATGCTCTTCGAATTCATCAGTAATTGTTTCGCGCATTTGTCCATGAGCAATCTTTGCGCCAATCCAATACTGATAATAAGCAAGCCATTCATCGGCAAATGCCTTATTTAATAAGGTAATGATCTTCTTAACATCTGTTCCGACCAGTTCTCTCGCTTTTGTTCCCATCTGCTCCCCATGTTTTTAGTGATTTTGCACGCCGAATTTTGAATCCACGTTGGGCGCATCGTCTGGTTGATATTTTCCGTTTTTAAAATTGTCGATCGCTTCTTTGACCGTTCCGGACACCCCAGAAAAAATACTGATCCCTGCGGTAGAAAATACTTGATGCGCATTGGGTCCGATATTTCCGGTTAGAACCGCTTTGACGCCTTTAGATACCACAAGTTGAGCGGATTGGATACCAGACCCACCCTGAAATTGAGAGTGAGTATTTTCCTGTATTTCAAAATGACCCGTCTCTGTGTCAAAGAAAATAAAATTTCGACACCGTCCAAATCGAGGATCAACTTTGGAATCCATGGTTTTGCCTTCTGATGATATGCAGATTTTCATGATTGTTTTCTCCTTAATAACAACTTTCATTATGCCCATGTTCTCGGCAAGCATCGAGTCCGTCTAAGGCGTTAATCATAAAATCATCGAGCGCTTTTTGCACGTTGCCGGAGCCTCGAAACACTTGTACGCCCGCGTGATCGAATTTTTGTTGAGCGCTGGACCCCATCCCTCCAGCAATCACATGAGTGACTTGATATTTTAATATCTCGTCTACTGCAGCACAGCCACCATGCGAAGCGGTGTTAGGCACAATACGGGTATTGGCTATCTTGATCTTATTCTTATCTTTTTCCATATCTGCGATGAAGAAGAACTTGCAGAGGCCGAAGTGTGCAGAGACACAACCATTCAGGCCTTTATCGTCTTCCATAACAATTCCGATTTTCATGTTTAGTTAACTCCCTAATGAAGGTGGCTTTCTTTCAAAACAATAAGTTCATGAATTTTTAGTTTCATCAGCTTTTGCCGTTCCTGACGTATCGCGTGAACTAATATTGCCAAATGCCTGCATACCTTTTCGCGCTCTGATCCAACCAGGGAGTCCGGTAGCATGAAAACAATTTCTTTGTCTGCGACCTTTTCCTCTTCCACAAGAATTGCGTCCACGAAGTGTTAAGCATGGATCATTCGATGCTCTCGCGCAGCATCCTCGATTTTTGCCAGTCATAGCACCTTGGCCCATAGGACCTGTTCTATCTGAATGTGGCATAATAATTACTCCTTTTTGTTCGTAAAAACCGTTATAATTATAAAAAGCGTTGTGTTTTTACTGGTTTTTGTTGCATTTTTCGCATAGTCCATAAAACTGGATAATGTGATTAGTTATTTTAAAATTGTATTTTGCGTTTAACCCTTTCTCAGTTTTTCTTAAAAGTTCCACTTCTTCATCGATGAAGTCCATGTAGTCAATTACCCTGTTACACTTCGTGCAAATTAAATGATGATGATGGGCTCCATTAGGCCCCTCGGCTAATTCATAACGTGCTCTCCCGTCTCCAAAATCAAGCTTATTGATCATGCCGAGATTTGATAAGACATCTAACGTTCTATAAATGGTCGTTAATCCGACGTTGGGATGCTTTTGGTGAACATTCATGTAGATATCTTCTGCACTCAAATGGCCTTTTAAAGTAGATAGTATTTCAAGGATAGCGTCTCTGGCGGCAGTACATCTATATCCGCACCCTTTGAATTTTCCATGCCACCAACCCCTTCCTTGGCATTGACCCCTTGGCATTCGCGACTCCTTAATGGAAATGGTTATCATTACCAATAGTACACCATTTGCCGATTTTGAACAGCATTTTAATTATTTTAATCGGCTAAAGACGGAACTTGTTGCGTAAATGATTGTGGATGAGTTCTTTCTTTTCGTGGTTGTAGGCTGGTTGGTTTTGCGTTCCCTGTAAAATTTTGCAGATAGCGGGTAAGAATAAATTTTAATTATGGAAGTCACAATTCCAAACTTGGTTTAGGAGTTATTGTTGGATGGATGGATGAGGCGTTGTCCGTTAAAAGGATTCTTCGTAGTGCCGCCACGGTAACACGGAGCCGTAAATTATGCTTAAGCCTGCTGTTGGATCAAGATCAAAGCGCCCTAAATGCAGTAGATTGTGCTGGTTATGGAGATGGGGCAACCTGGACTTGAACCAGGGACCGACGGGTTATGAGTCCGCAGCACCGCCCCGGCCATTTAGCAGCTAACCGCTCAACATCATAGCGAAAAGTCAGCTTTCCGAGCTACCGCGAACTGTTGTCATTTATCGCACTTTTTTGTACGCCAGTGGTCCACAAATGGTCCACGGAATTTGATTCGGATAGAAGGGGCAAAGGACTGTCGGGATTTACGATAGAAACGAGTTTGGAATAGGGGATAAGCAAAGTCATCGGATCATCGTCGTATCCGCTTACAACATAATTCTGAAAAATGAGTAGAAGGCCTTTTTCAGTCAGAAGGAAAGCATCTAAATCTTCAGAATTGAATCCGACCCAAGAATAATCATCGTCACTGTAGTACCCGCATCGATTTAATTTAAAATAGTCTTCGCAATGCCGAAAAAGCCATTCGCGAGATCCAGGTAGGAAAAGATCATCCAAGGACAGCTCATGAATTGTATCACCTTGCTGCCAAAATGTTTTTGTAATGTACTGCACAGATCCGTGAACACCGCCGCTATATACATATTTACTGCCATAAAAACTCATTAAGACGGGGGTAGAGTAGACTAAATCTAAGCCATAGCGTAACGTGCGTTCATCTGCATCTTCCTCCCAAAGTTCTTCCTGCGGGGCGCTCATCTCCTGCACAAAGATATCGTACAATTCATGTGACTCTTTGCGCACAGCTTCATTCACATAACGTGCAAGAAGACTGGTTTCTGGCACCCGGGGATACGACACACTTGCATCAACATGTACATTCGTGTCAAAGACTGTTTCGAATGAACGCGATTTGCATTCAATTGGCGAAAGGGCATCTCCCGTTCCGTAAGGAAGTAAAATCGTGAGAATCTGTGCCAGGAAAATATACATAGAAAAGAATGTTAAGCAAGACGAAGAACCCTTTCAAGAAAAAACGGTAGCGATGATAGAGGGGACGATGAGTTGTTTGAAGGGTGTGCGGTGGTACTCAGGCCGCAGATAAGCGCCTGTTTTTGTATGCACTAAAATCGCATGTAGTCTGCCTGCTTCCGCAAGAGAGATAGCCGATGATTTCGGGATCCACTCTTTTCCCTGATCATCGCCTACTAAAAACTCAGAGATTACGCGCTTGCTATTCACGTGAACACTGAGGATTTTTTTGACAAAAATCGGTATTTCAAGACCGTCTCGCCATCCCTCGTGTCTTGTCATGGCATCGAGGAGCTGTTCGTATTCCGCATCATTGAGAGATCGGACAGTTCTTTTCATATCGAATTTTGTGAATTTTCGGATGTCATTTCTATAATCGATTACTTCCTTTGTGTCGGGATTGCCAAGCTTTACTCCAACGTATCTTTTGGGGAGATCTTCCAGCGTCAAGTCAATATACAGATCTCCTTCTTTCAGACGTTTTGCCTGTGCCTTTCTTCCAGTTTCATAATCAGGGAAAACTGCAAATTTTGGATCTGAGGGTTTGGATTTTGGCGGCAGGCCAGCCTCTCCAATGGCTCCATTTCTTCTTGCAAAAGGGCCTATTCTTAGATTGCCCGGATTGTTATTTCGCCACGATCTTGTGCTGACTTTATCATCGGGTTCATCTGGATATCTTTTCCAGTAGCGGATAAGCTTATTCCCATCCTCGTCGTAATAGACAACGGAATTCTTTTCTTCTCCTTCCTCAGCTCTGATAAATTTTTTGAAATTCATAGAACCAATAATACGAATTTATAGTGCTGAATCTCAACTGAATAAATTTCTTTTCACTTTTTCAATCTATTGCTATTACGAAGAAAGACCTTCTGTTGCTTCATGCTTTCGCAAATGGTTTAAGGCACGAAGAATCGAATCTAAGACGTCATCGAGGTGTTTGCCGACATCTTCAGTGAGGAATCGCAAAACTGTATACCCATTTTCTTGTAACAAAGCATCTTTGCGCCGATCTCGACGATAGGCCTCGGCGTTGCTAAGATGCTGAGCACCGTCAAGTTCAATTGCAAGATGGGCATTCACACAGAGTAAATCCACCTCCATTCGGCCCCACCCATCGAAAGGGATATCGAGTTCTGCATTCAGCCGAAATTGCCCAGATGTTTGAGCAATTGTCTCAAGGCGGCGGAATAAAAAACGTTCCGTCGCACTGCGCGCGCGATCAGCTCCTTCTGCTTCAGGCGGTAAAATCGAAGCGACCTGAACGAAGAGATGTGCGAGTGGCATGTCCACGCCGTCGCGAATAAGCCTTTTGACGCTGCCAGCATAGTCTGCCTTCCAGGCGGGATCGACGGGAAGAGGGACAACGGCTGGCCATCCAGGAATGGCGCTAGCGGGAAGAAGGATCTTATAGCCCACTGCTTCATACCCCTGGCATCTCCGATTAAACATCCTTTCTAGCATGGGGACGCCAAGATCTGCATAGTCATAGACCTGTGCTTCTTGTTTTTGTGCATAGAGACGGTGGAGCCTGCCAACATACTGCGCGATGGTTCCTTTCCATGAAATGGGCATGGTAAGGAATAGAGTGTCTAGACGCGCGTCATCAAATCCTTCGCCGACAAATTTGCCCGTTGCAAGAAGAACTCTGACCTCGTTTGCTGGGATAGTCGCTAAACGGTCGGTCGCTTGAGCGATCTCTTTTGAGCTCATTCCTCCCCGAAGCACAATCAGATGATGGATATGGGGGGAGAGTCTTTCAAACAAGCAATCTAGATGATCATTCCGTTCCGTGAGTATGATTGGGGATCGTCCTCTTTGGACAGCGCTCATCACATCGCTGCAAATTAATTGATTGCGCTCCTCATCTCGGATGATTTCTTCATATAAATCATGGAATCGGAGACGTGTATCGTCATTGGCAGGCTTGATAGGACAAAAGGAGGTGGGTCGGACAAAGACAGTATGTTCGAAAGGGTGTAAGATGGCAGCAGTTTTGGCGTCTACTCGATATCTTATTGGACCGCATCGCATGAGGATGATTGGATGATGTCCATCCTTTCGAGTTACGGTGGCACTCAAACCTGTAATGAATTTGGCTTTTGAGTGACGAGCGACTTGTTCGAAACTGAATGCCGGCAAATGGTGGCATTCATCAACGATCAGATGGCCATATTGAGAGACTACATCATCTACAATATTTTTACGCACAAGACTTTGAATCACTGCTATATCGATTAGCCCAGTGGGTTTCTTTCGCCCACCGCCAATACGGCCTATGGCATTTTTTGGCAATTCGAGAAACGTAGACAGCCGCTCGATCCATTGCTCTTGTAATTGCTTTCGGTGTACAAGAATCAAGGTATTCACTTTTCGCTTTGAAATGAGCCATGCTCCGATAACAGTTTTCCCAAAGGCCGTGGTCGCTGACAACACCCCAAAGTTTGTTTTCAGCATTGTTGCTGCAGCTGTTTTTTGTTCCCCTCGGAGCTCACCTAGAAATTTTGTATTGAGAGGCGTTCCTGATTGCAGCGCATCCCGAACCGTCAATTTGATTTTCAAGTCTGAAAACAAATGATGGACATCTTCAAGACAGCCTCTCGGCAGCCCTATGCGATCCTGGTAATCCGCAACACAGGAAATCATTCTGGGTTTTTCGTGCGTTGGAAGTCTCATCGCCTGGGCTTTATAAAACTCAGGATTGGGAAATGCCGCAAGGCGGATTAATTGGTTTCTTAAACCTGGAGACAGTCCATTTTTGGGGACATAAATTTCATTTCCAACAACTATCTCCAAACTTTCTGGCAAATCTGCACCAGGAAGAGTAATTTTGCTGGGAACGGATTGCCTGTTCCAGGGGGTGGCATCATCTTCTTCGATCACTCTGAGATGCATTCCAACAATTCGCCCTCTTCCTTCGGCACGATGGACGATTGTCTCAGCCTCTTGACGAGTGATTTTGCGTAAAGATGAAAGAAATACCCATTGGTCCTCAAAAGCAATCAAATCTTCATTCACAAATATGCTATTGCCGAGGTCTCGAGCTTTTTTTTGCAGGGGCAGGGCAATGAGATTCCCAAATCCTCCTTGTGGCAATGTATCTTGGTTGGGGAAGAAGCGATCGTAGGAGTCTAGTCCGACATCTGGCCGATGCTCCATTGTTTCAGTGAGAATATGACATCCCAACTTTCGCGCGAGTATGGCTGGAATTGCTTCAGTAAAGAATAACCAGACGTGAGCTCCTTTTCCTGAGCGGGAGCGTTCTATGCTAGCTGGTAAGTCTAGTCCCTGGCAAGCCTTCAAAAAGGCTCGCGCATCCTCTTGCCAACCAGACTTATCAAAATCTGCTGCTAGAAAAAAGCAGGTTTCGTTGAGCAACATCGGATAAACGCCCATGACAAAATCTTTTCCACAATCATCGTGTCCAGAAAGATGCCATCGCACCACATCGTGGGTCACTGGTAGGAGTTTGCGATGTCTGCATTCAGAGCATTTGATTTTTGGCTTTTCGCAGATTCCTCGAACCCACTCATTGTCGCATGCGGGTGAGTAGCCCGATTTTCCCGTCTTTTTATTTTCGAATCGACGAGGATAGAGGTCTTCACGACCTCTGAAGAGAGAGCGAAATAGAGCGATTTTGGCGCAGGAGGGTGATTTTTGAGTAACTTGAAGTTTCTCTTCCATTTGGGGCCGGACCAATAAATTTTAAAAAAAGTATAGGTGTATTGCATATTCTTGAGACAAGAGAGGTTCCTCGTTTACCGATCTTGAGATGTCGCAATTAACCTAGAAAAATCGGACTTCTAGGTTTTTCTAGGTTGATTTCTAGGTTCGCTTAAAATAAAGGTTTTGTAAGGGTCAAAAGGACCGGTAGAAAGCTCAACAAGAAGCCCTTCTTGGCACATCTTTTTTAGGCGACTAGTAGCAGTTCTGCGGGTTAAGTTCCAAATTTTTTCAGCTTCCATAGCCGAGATTTTACCGTGTTGTTGGATGTGCTCGATGATAGGGGCATGCCAGGATTGAGAGGGCACGACTTTTGCTGTTCTTGGATAGAGGGTTACGCGGAAAAAATGATCCAGCTCTTCAAATTTTGGGGCAGTAATGTTTTGTTGTTGGCAGACGCTACTGATGCGGTTAAGCCCCGATCCCCACTGTTCGATGAGTTGCAATTCTCGAAATACTCTACCCAACACCTTATTGCGAAGTTGAGAAACGCCAGACAAAGCGGTTTCCAAGCTTAGACCGAATGGCAGTGGTCCAGGGTTAGTGATTTCTAGCCGATTGTCAAAAATAGCCACTTGGATTGGGGATCGTTGAGTTGAATAGTCTGCGTGTAGAAGTGCATTGACCACTGTTTCTCTTACCGCGGCAGGAGGGTATTCGGGGATATCTTCTCTGCGAGCAGAATGAATTTTAGCTCCCAGGGCGGTATTCCGTTGGATGAAGGCCAGAATTTCATCAATAGCGAGAGGTAGGGGGCTTTTGATTTCAGCCTGATCAATTACTTCGCTTTTTGTAATCCCCTTGAATCGAGCCAATCGAACGAAAGGATCCGGAAACAGTCGGTCGCGATCTTTTCCAAAGAGGAGAAGGGCTCCTTTTGTTGGGTATACGCTTTCCTGATAATCTACTAGCAATTCTAGCGATTTGGCTGTAGATTTTGTGAAGGGTTTATTCAAAGGGGCAAATAGTTGACGCGCTAGCTCAAAATCCAGCTCATCAGGCGTCGATCTCATTTCTGGTGATTGGTCAAACGAAATGTGTTCTTTGAGTCGTTTGATTTCAGCAATAAGGGAGGGATCAGCTATGCGGTTCGTTGATCCAAGGCGGACATAGACACCATCACTTTCGCCCTTGGCTTTGAGATAAAAGGGGGCAAACCTATGAGGAACGGTCACAATGAGAACGTCACGCCCACGCCAGGAATGGAATTGCAAATTGGGGAGAATAGCTGGGCTCACCGAATCGGCAACAGCGTTCGCCACTCGCTCTTCATCTTCTAGGATATTTGCTACCCCGATAACCTCTTTTGTTTCTCCTTTGACTCCAATAATGAGAGTGCCGCCAGCCGTATTCGCAAACGCAATCACAGTTTGGACAATCTTTTGAATTGGCTGAGCATTTTCTTTGAATTCAACAGTTTTACCCTCTGGTTTTGCGAGCAATTCTTCAAACATACTGCCTCTCAATATGAACCTAGAAAATAACATGGAAATCTGGAGGCGTCAACCATTTCAGAGTTGATTGAATCATAACATTGAAAGGAAAAGTCGATCGTCCCCTGCTCGATTGTGCAGTTTGCCTTTAGAAAACGCCCAAAGTTTCTAATTTTTTCCACCGACGCCATTTTTCGTTCCAACAGTTTGCGATAGAATTCAAACATTTACAACTAATCTCGTGCTATAACAATAAGAGGAAGCATGGAAAAGGCGGAAATGTCGTCAGACTTAAAAGCTGATGATTTGAGAGGGATTACGATGCGGACGCATAGGCATTGCCAGTCCTATCGAGTTCGCATTCGGATGAAAGGCGGGCAATATTTCGATAGATCGTTTAAGTCGAAGACTCTGGCGAAAAAATGGAAGAGGGATATGGAATCGGCCATTGAGCACGATCGGTATGAATTTACCAATCCAGCAACAAAGCATACCCTTGCAGAATTGATCGATCTTTACATAGAGAGAGTGCTCCCCTCCAAGCCCAAAAATGCACAGAATACTCGGAGACACTTGATTTGGTGGAGACAGGAGCTCGGACATCTTCTTCTCGCTCAGATCCGGCCGAGCTTGATCGCAGAAAAGAGGGATGATTTGCTTGCGGGATTTGTAAGGAACGGCAAGCTGCGCTCTGCTTCGACTGTCATCCGCTATTTGAGCAGCCTTTCCCACGTTTTTTCAAAAGCTGTTAAAGAGTGGGAATGGGTGAGAGAGAATCCAGTTCTCAAGATTGAAAAACCAAAGCAGTCGCAGGGACGTAGGCGCGTTTTAGATGAAGCAGAGCAAAAAAAACTTCTGAAAGCATGTGAAGAGAGTGGGTCAAAGGATCTGTTTTTGATCGTTGCAATGGCCCTGGGGACTGGGATGCGCAAAGGAGAGATCATGGGCTTGCGCTGGAAGAATTTGAATTTGCATCTTGATGTAGAGAAGGGAATTATTTTTCTCGAGAACACAAAAAATGGAAAGCCACGGCCAATTCTTGTCACTGGGCTATTGTTGAATCTTTTGCGAGAGCGACGTGCAAATCAGCGGGATGACGCTCTAGTTTTCCCTTCTCCCAATTGTCCAAATAGACCTGTCGA
>Ga0247841_10005187_pt1 | contig 21423 bp, 17 predicted proteins | sample LaCruzMarch2015__2_FD_192410 | JGI IMG/M metagenome (GOLD analysis project Ga0247841, IMG submission 192410) | Freshwater microbial communities from meromictic Lake La Cruz, Castile-La Mancha, Spain - LaCruzMarch2015_18m | ecosystem: Environmental > Aquatic > Freshwater > Lake | place: Spain... | reverse complement strand
GGTCATGGTGTCCGCTGTGGAAATAAGAGATCCCTATACCGCGGGTCACCAGAACCGGGCCGCTGATCTCGCCCGTGCTATTGCCACAGAATTGGGACTTCCTCAGAGTAGGATTGACGGCATCCGCATGGCGGGAAGCATTCACGACATCGGAAAATTATCTGTTCCGGCAGAGATATTATCCAATCCTACAAAACTGACAGAACTCGAATTTTCTATGATTAAAGAACATGCCCATAAAGGATACAAGATGCTGAAGGATGTGGTGTCTCCGTGGCCCCTGGCGGAGATAGTATATCAGCATCATGAGCGGATGGATGGTTCCGGATATCCAAGACGCCTGAAAGGGGAAGAAATATTCATAGAGGCCCGTATCCTTGCCGTGGCGGATGTTGTGGAATCTATGGCATCCCATCGCCCCTATCGTCCTGCCTTGGGACTTGATGCCGCCCTGAAGGAGATTGAGAACAATAAAGGGACAATTTATGATGCAGATGCGGTGGATGCGTGCCTGAGATTATTCCGGGAGAAGGGATATCAATTTACCTTAAGGTAATATTGAGAAAAGAATGGGGACAGCCACACATTAATCAGTATTAATTGTTCACTTGCAATATCGTAAGCGCGTCGCCGGCATGGATATTAAGGTATGCGATCCTGGCGGAATAGAGATATGAAAAGAGGGGTGGGCCTGGCCTTCTCGGGCTTGTTAGGTTTACGGAGGTGATCATTAGGATAGTGGAGGCATGATGAAAAATTTATCGGAAAGTCTGTTTGAAATTTTCGGCTTTATTTTATCGGCAATGATTATTGTTATTTCTCCGTCAACGGCATGGTCAGTCGAGAAAATCGACATCCGTTATCTTGTCCAGGACAAGAAGGTGATTCCTGTTACCTGCCGCATCGGCTACTGGGAGATTACCGATATCAAGCTGCCTGATCTGGTCGTGACGAATAAACAGAAAACGCCTGTCACTGTCGATCAGGTGGATGTGATCGGTAAGGTCTCAGGTATTGAAACGGTGCGCCTTCAGATATCCGGGAAGCCGTTATTGGAAGCGATTACCGGAACCGCCGATATGCTGAACAAGCAGGAGCTACCGCTGCCTTCCGTGCAGTTGTCTTTCGGCAATGTGGTGCTTCCCGAAGGCATGTTTTCGGAAAACGGCACAGCGGCCGGGGGACAGAGCGTTCTGCTCCCGCTCTCGAAGATTGCGTATCTCCATCATGTCGGTCACGTGAAGATGGATGGCATGGAGATTAAATTGACCATGAAGTCCGGCGGGAAAAAGACGGTCACCTCTTTTCCCGTGCAGCTCAGTCCCTATAAGGTGAAGTGGAAATACATCTTCCCGGTTAAAGGCGATGTGCAGATGGCCTTTCTTCCCCTGAGCTACATCCACCACCGGGGATCCGCATCTCAGGAATTTGCCATGGACATCGTGGGGGCCAATCAGAAAGACGCGGCATCCTTCACTGCGATCTCACGTTCCAAACCCAAGACACTTTCCGATTACAGTATCTGGGGGCGGGAGGTTCTGGCTATCGGCGACGGTGTGGTCTCGGAAGTTGGGGAAAAGTTTCCCGAGGAACGAATGAGCGCCCCGACCAAATTTGCCGAACCCGGATATGCCATCAGTATCATCAAGGAATTGATCCCGAAGATCGGTTGGACCAATGCCGTAGCCGGGAACTACGTGATCATCGATCACAGAAACGGTGAGTTCAGTGTTTACTGCCATCTTCAGGAGGGGTCCATCCGTGTGAAGCCGGGAGACAAAGTGAATAAAGCGATGGTTATCGCCAAGGTCGGAAACACGGGAAATTCTGGCGCGCCCCACCTCCATTTTCAACTGATGGATTCCCAGAATTTCTTCACTGCCAACGGCCTTCCTATGATGTTTGAGAATGTGCCGGCGCAAGTAATGATTGCTGAATTCCCTGTCAGTGGCAACACCCTGAGCTTCAGTGACAGCATCTTCTCTACGGTGCCATAATCAGATGACTTTGGGCCAGGGTCAGGAGTGCATGAGAGGGGGCAGCCAGTGACAATGAGCATTGATTGTAAGTCAATTTTCAATTCATAAAGAGTTCGGCTGCCTTCCTTGTTTATTCCAGTCAAGCATCTGACGATTTTGACGGGTATGCTCTGTTACGAACGGTGATGAACTGCCCCGCAGTAAGGTACTGGGTATCTAATCAGAAAGGAACGAAGCAAGCTTCGGGGAATTGCCTTGGGAGATTAAAGGAGGAGGCATAATTCATATGAATAAATCTTCACCTAACAATAATCTAAAACATTTTCTTTTGTATCCAAACATCGTCTTTGCTGTCACTTCCTTTCTGGTTCTAATATTTGAATTAATAGAACATAATGGAGATTTGATTGCATTAGGGCATGCCATAGTATGGCAACTATTGCCTATATTTGCGATAATTTACTATAATGTCAAAGTTGTAACAGGCCATGCCAAGAATTCTCTTAGGTTCAGTGTGCTAGTGTTTACAGGTTTATTTTTTCTATGTTATCTTGTAGACAATTATTGGATAATTAATATGTTCCTTAATCTAATAATCGACAAAATTAAATAATATTGAACCGGGAAGAATCAAATGTATGGGATGTGATTTCCAAAGGGTTGACGTTATTTCATTGACATTCAAATTCTGAAAGATTATAGTTTTATCGTAAAAAACAATCCCTCATAAATTCAACAGCATCGCAAACTTTGTTTTGTTCATCCGGCTTGGATCGGAACACGGAACATGGAAAAGAAAAGCGACTGGAAAAAGAAATACTTCGGCTTTCCCGGCGGCGTCCTGATTTTCCTGATCCTGTATTTCATGACCACGCCTTCCGGTCTTTCCCTGGCCGGGCAAGGGGCCCTGGCCGCTTTTGCCCTGGCCTTCGTCTGGTGGGTCACCGAGCCCATTCCCAATCACGTAACCTCTATCTTTCTCATGGTTCTCCTCGTTTTTCTCGGCGTCCGTCCCGAGGCCGAGGTCTTGGGAGCCCTGGGCCTCGGGGTTATCTGGCTAAATATCGCCGCCTTTGTCCTAAGTTCCGTTCTCATGAAAACCCGGCTGGCCAAGCGGGTTTCCCTCATGATCGTCAGCCGGTTCGGCCACAGCGGCCAGACCATTCTTTTTGCCTTTTTAGTCCTCCAATTCCTTCTGTCTCCCCTCATCCCATCGTCAGCGGCGCGAACAGTCATGACCCTTCCCATTATGGTGACAATAGCCGCCATCTACGGTTCCACGGCGGAAAAACCGAACCGCTTCGGAAAGAACCTCTTCCTCTCCAATCTTCAGGCTATCGACATGTCCGGCTCCGCCTTCATCACGGGTAGCGCCGCCAATGTCCTGGCCGCGGCCTTCATCATCGGCATGGCTTCTCATCGCATCTATTATACGGACTGGATGCTGGCGGGTCTCCCCGTAGCACTCGGCACGCTCCTCATTGCCGTCTATCTTGGCCCCCGGCTGATCTTCCGGATGAAGGCGGAGGAAATGAAACCCCAGACGGCGGGCGGGCTGGACGCTCTGAAAGCGGAGCTCCAAGGCCTCGGCGCCGTCAGCTTCGACGAAAGGAAGGGGGCCATTATCTTCTCCATTGTCTTGGTCCTCTGGATGACTGACCGTTATCATATGGAGTGGTTCGGTTTTGAAATCAGCGCCGTCATGGCAGCCCTCATTGGGGCGATCATTGCCCTTACCCCCAAGATCGGGGTCCTGAAATGGAAGGAGGCGGAGATTCCCTGGCACCTCCTCCTCTTCAGCGCCGGCGCCTATGCCGGGGGGCTGGCCCTGGAGAGCACCGGAGCGGCGCGGTGGCTGGTCACTTTACTTATGGATGCTTTCGGGATCAAGCAAGGCGTCAACTTCTGGGTGGTCTATATTGTCATCATGGCGGTCAGCGCCTACAGCCATGTGTTTTTCACGAGCAAAACCATGCGCACGATTATCCTGATTCCGTTGATAATCGCCCTCGCGCAGAAACTCGGCTTCGATCCCGTCGCTCTGGCCCTGCCGGCTGCCATTACCATGGACTGGGTGATCAGCCTGCCCATCAACGCCAAGCCGAACCTCATCCTATACAGCGCCGGGCATTTTTCCGTCTCCGAAAATTTCCGGTCGGGCATGATTGTCACGACGATCGGGTTTATCCTCCTCATCGTTGCGGGCTTTACGATTTACCGTCTCTTCGGCATCGTACCGTATTGAAGGGATGATGGGCGTGGAAGCACAGGATAAAAAACAGCAAGGACCTTTTAAGATGATGCCAATGAGGTTAAGGGTATACAACTCGCAAAGGACGATGTGGCGGCAAGGTGCAGTAAGCGCGATTACCGTTGCCCTGTTGGCATTTTTTCTCGTCATAGGCTATCCATCACCATCGGACGGTGAGGAAAGACACCTGGCCGGCTATGGGGAAAAAATCAGCATCCATAATAACGGGTCCGCCCGTGTGGAGACAACTGTCATGCTCGCAGGGGTGACGGACAAGACCCTCTTGCTCCCCTTGAATTACCTCTGGGTGGAACAGATCCAGGCGCGGATTAAGGAGACGGGGGAAATCATCCCGGCGGCCATCGCTACGGTCGATGGTATAGATTATCTCCGGGTAGAGCTGTCCGAAGCAGCTTCCAGCCAGGGGGGCGTCCTCCTGATCAGCTTCCGCGATCCCGCCTATCTGCTCTGGAAAAATGCCGGGCCGGGGGATCATGGTCTGTATCGGTGGAAAAGCGAGTTTCGCAACACATCTCCCTTTACTATTGACGCCTATGAAATGGAAGTCGTCCTGCCCAAAGGATTTGCTGTTTTCCAAATCCAGAAAAGCGCTCCGGCGCTGCGCAAAAATGTCCCAGAACCGCCATATACCTTTTACCGGGATCAGGACGGCGATCATATCCGCATCCGCACCCGGGGCATTACCTTGGGGAAGGAGTGCTTTGTCGAATACACCTTTGCAGAAAAAAAGCGATCCTACGGTTTGTTGATCGGCGGTCTGGCCGCCATTCTGGCCCTCCTTTACTTCTTCCGGGATACCTTCAAGGAGACGGGTAATGGAAGTTAAACTTTTGCAGAAAAAGAAAAACGGCGAGAAGTCGTTTACCGGCGCGGCGGCATCTGCCCGTGCCTGCACCCGTGTCCATACAATTATCCTCGCCCTTGTCCTGTCCTTGCTTGCCGGCTGCGACCGGGGAAAGGAGCCATTCACCGTCAATCCGGAAATCGTTTTCGGTGAGCGGGGACGTAAGGCGGATCAACTTCTCAATATCGACGGCATCGCCGTCCACGGCGGCAAGATTTATGTGGGCGACGTCCACCGCATTCAGGTCTATGACGACAAGGGGAAATATGTCCGCTCTCTCGGCCGGCCCGGTTCCCGTCCCGGGGAAATCATGGAGGATGTTCCTGGTCTGGCCATCGACTCCCAACAACGTCTTATTGTTGTCGATCCGGGAAATTACCGTGTGCAGGTCCTGTCTCTAAACGGCGATTTCCTGACGGCCTGGGGCGGGCGCGGCACGGATGCGGGACGTTTTCTTCGCCCCCAGGGTGTGGCGGTGGACGGGAGCGGGCGGATTTATGTGACGGACAACAGTATTAACCATGTACAGGTGTTCAACCAGGAGGGCGCCTATCTCTTCGCCTTTGGGAAAACCGGCGGCGGACGGAGCGAACTTCGGGAGCCGGATGCGATAACCATTCATCACGACAAGGTATATGTGGCCGACGAGGGTAACGGACGCATTCAGGTTTTCGATCTCCATGGACATCCCATGGGAGAAATCGGACGGATAACCGGGGCCTTGGCTCCCCAGGTCCTCCAGGACGATGATTATGCCTCTTCCCAAAAAGAAATGATCAGTAGCTATTTCCGCAGCGACGTGGAGGGTCTCGCTTTCGACCGCGACAACATCCTCTATGCAGCCAATGAAGACGAAGGAACCATCGAGGTTTTCCGGGAGACGGGCGAACGCCTCGGCGCCTTCACCTCTGCCGCGAAGGGAGGCATGAAGAAGATTCAGGGGCTGGCTGTCAATTCACAAGGCACGAAACTCTATGTATGCGACCAGGGCAACATGCGTATTCAGGTCTTCGATCTTACTGCAGTAAAAAATATGATCAATAAATAGACAGGAGGTTTTCCATGTCACACGAAGAAAATGCCAGTCCAAAATCACCGAGCTATACGCCAACAATGGCCGAAGACTATAGCCGGATATCAGATACTGCCCGGGCGGTGAACGCATGGGTTTTGCCTGGCATAATGTCACACATCCAGTCCATAGCCCCCCGGATAGCGGCGATGGATTCAGAAGCACCTTTCGTAATTGCGGAGTATGGCGCGGCCGATGGGGTGAATTCAAGCGAACTGTTTGAAAAGATCATCCGGGAAATCCGTTTTATAAACCCTTCCTTAAACATAAGGTTGATCTATATAGACATCGCGGAGGCGACCTGTTTCGACAAATTCTGGACAGGTTCTAAATTGGCGCAGATAGAGAACGTGGAGGCCGCATATATCAGACGCTCCTTTTATGAACCCTTTCCAGAGCTGGCCGGCAGACTTCATATCGGGTTTTCTTCCACCGCCCTGCACTGGTTGGATACAAGTACGGTTGACGATGATTTCTTTCAACACCAATCCTTCATCCAGACCAACCAGTTGCCGGATATGGATCGTGCGAAGTTTGTTGAAAAATGGAAATGTGACTGGCGGGTTTATTTCCATGAGTGCGCAGTTGCTTTGGTGGAAGGCGGCGCCCTGTTTCTTGCAAACCTAACCAACCTTGGCGCCGACCATTGGCCTGCATCTCCGGGATACAATAACCTCTGCGATATCTGTAACGAATTATACCGGGAAGGTCGCATCTCAAGTGAAGAACTTGACGCTATTTTTGTGCCGGATTACTTTGCCACGCCGAAAGAAATGGAGTCCCTGCTTGGAGAAGAGGATCTCAAGCGGCACTTCTCCCTCCGCACCTGCGACGCGATGACCGTCCCTTGTGCTTATTTCACTAAGGTAAAAGACATGCTGGATTGCCAAGGGGAAAGAAAGCAGCTCGCTGCTACGTTGGCGCACGTTGTGCGGGCGTGGAGCGAGTCGTCCATCAAAGTAGGTCTTTCCTTAAATAACAAAGGCATGGTAGAAGATATTTATCAGTTGCTAAAAGATAAATTCTATGAAGCCCCCAAAGGATTGCCCTATCAATATTGCCTGTTAGAGCTTGTTAAACACGGTAAATTCAGTGCATAAGGAGTTTTTCCATATCAGACGCGCCAAAGAGAGGCAATATTTCCAGCCCTGATCAGAAGGCGGACAATAAACCACGAAAAGAAGCTTGGAGATTAACTATTAAAGGAACAGGCTCAATTCGCAATTCTTAACTTTCTATTACGTATCATTCCTCATTGAATAATCTCAGGCAGGCGTCCACGACATTAGGATCATACTGGGAACCACGATGGGCGCTTATTTCAGCGAGGGCCTGTTGTAAAGGGAAGGCATTCCGGTAGGCACGATGACAGGTCAGATCTTCAAGGGTATCGGTCACGGCCAGGATTCTCGCTTCTATGAGAATATCCGCCCCCTTGATTCCCCTGGGGAATCCGGATCCATCCCAACATTCGCGATGTTGCAGGACAATATTGGCGATGGGCCAGGGGAAATTGACTTCTTTTAATATGTCATAACTCAGTTGCGGATACTCGCGATACATGGCCAGATTGATTCCTTTCAACTGTCCGGAACCCTGAATTATTTCCACAGGCATATTCACCAGGCTGATGTCATAGACGTGTGCTGCCAACCATAGCCCCTCGATCGAGAAGTCGGGAAGTCCCATTTCCTTGGCGATGGCATTGGCAAATTCCGCGACCCGCTGATGATGCCCGTCAGCATAAGGTCCGCGCAATTCAAACGCTCCCGAGAAGGCTTTTATCGTTCCCGTGTAGCAACTTTTCAACCGCTCCAGGTAGTCTTTGATTTCTTTATCTATCCGGTGCTTGTGGAGTGCCATCTCGATATTTGCATACAATTCCTTCTGATTGTAGGGTTTGACCAGATAACTGAAAGGCTTTGTCTGCTTTGCCCGCTCTATGTATTCCTGATTTGTATAAGCGGTCAGGTAAAGTATCGGGATATCGAACTGTGAATTGATCCTGCCGGCAGCTTCAATGCCGTCCATTCTACCCTTCAAAACTATATCCATCAGGATCAGGTCGGGCCTATCCGCTTCCACCTTCCTGATAGCCTCATATCCCGTAGATGCTATTGAGCAAACAGTGTACCCGAGATCTTTCAGATCATTGCAAAGCTGATCGGCAACGACCCATTCGTCTTCTACGACCATGATCTTCTCACTGTTAATGCTATTCATAAGGACCTCCCCTCTGACAAATCGCAAGGAATTGTAATCCGGAATTCTGTTCCGGCGCCCCGTCTGACCTCTATTTGACCATCAAGTTGACTCGTTACCAACCCGTTAACCAGATGTAATCCCACCGTCCGTGGCTGATGAATATCAATATCGTTCGGCAGGCCCAAGCCATTATCACGGACGATGATCTCTATTTCTGTTTCTTTTGTTTCACTGATAATGATCTTTATTTCACCAGTTCTATCGTCAGGAAAAGCATGTTTAAGGGCATTGGAAATCAATTCATTCATGATCAACCCGCAGGGGATCGCCTTATTAATATCCACATAAACTTCACCGTTGGTCTGGACGATCAGACTAATTTCCCCTGAATTGATTTTGTACGATTGAAATAACTCCTGGGCAAGAGATCTGACATAACCAGCAAGACCGATTTTTTCGAAATCCTTTGCAGCGTAGAGTTTCTCATAGATCATGGCCATTGATCGGATGCGGATCTGGCTCTCATTCAACATTTTAGTCAGCTCCTGGTTCTTGCTTGCCCGCGCCTGGAGACTGAGAAGGCCAGATATCACCTGGAGGTTGTTCTTCACCCGGTGATGTATTTCGTTAAGGAGGATTTCTTTTTCCCGAAGGGATGCACGAAGCTGTTCTTCTGTCCGTATACGTTCGGTGATATCTCTGATGGCTATGACTCTCGCATCAAGATTTTTATATCTGATCGGTCTCCCCAACATCTCGATTGGAAAGACGGTTTTGTCTTTTCTTAACCCCTTTCCCTCAAAGATAATTGAAGGCGTATCGATACTTTCCCCAAGTTTCTGCAAAGCAGTTTCTATCGATTCAGGTGCAAGAAACTCAAGAGCGCTTTTACCTATGACCTCTTCGGCATGCCATCCAGACATTTTTAATATCGATTCATTAACATCCAGGATTATACCATCCCTATGAATTATTATTCCTTCCCAGGTCGCATCCGCTAACTCGCGAAACCTCTCCTCGCTCTCCTGCAGTGCCTCCTCGGCGTGCTTGCGGGCGGTGATATCGCGCGCGATAGAGATCAATCCGACCACAGTCCTGTTCTTTATAAAGGGAGAACCACTGGTTTCAGCCACTCTACGCGAGCCGTCCTTGTTCAGGAAAACATATTCAGACGCGAATATCGTATTACCGGAAAAGACGGAGGATATATCTCTATATGCCTGATCAAGACTCTCCGGCGCCAGAATGTCAATTTCGGCAACAGACAGACCGTTTAATTCTGCGGGTTTGTATCCAAGTAAATGTTCCACGGACGGTGAAATATCGTGAATTTTATAGTCCAGGTCTATTGTGTAGATAACATCTGCGGAATGTTCGAGAAACAACCGTAAATGTTCTTCGCTCTCCTGTAGTGCCTCCTCCGCCTGCTTGCGCTCGATCATTTCTTTCCTAAGTTCAATTACTCGTACTTGAGAGGAATTGTGTAATTTAATGGTTTCGCCCCAGACACCAAAGATTGGGGAAAAATAGCTTAGAAAGACTATCAGGTGGGCTACATCCCAGTGTGAATCGTAGAAGGCCTGAGAATCAAAAACAAAGATCTGACCCAGAACCTGAAAGATAATGCAAACGATGATACTCAGAAGAAGCGGACTACGTGATGGTTGTTTAAGATAGATATTGGCGTAAAATACAAAAGCTACAAAGAATAAAAAGGCGAGAGAAAGTTCTAATAGTTTTTTTGTAATCGAACCAAGTTGAACAAAATCTGGAATATGCGGAGACTCAAAAATTAGGAATATAACAAAGGCAGCAACAATGAGTCCGATAAGATTACAGACAACTGCATATAGTCCTCTTTTTGCCGGAATGATTTCTCTTTCTCGAAAAATGAGAGCAATGAAAAATGATGCTACCAGGATAAAGCGTCCGGTTAACCAGGTTGAGGAAATGGCTAATTTGAAAGTTGGGGGTGTTTCAGGCCATAGTCTATTAAAAGAAAATATAGCGTGAACAAACTCTTCGGTGCCTATTAAAATGAATCCGATTGAAATAATTAAAAAGAACCAGCGGCCGGTTGTAAAAAAATGAAGTAGAATCATGAGTCCTGCCGTTATGGCGAGCAGTGATGACGCAAATTCAAAAAAAGCGTGTACATCGCTGCTACTTCTCCAGCTTGATGTATCAACAACAGGATAAAATAACAAAGGCAGAAGCAATAAGACGAAAAAGGGTAGATAGGTTTTGATTTTTTTCATAATTCTGCTCGGCTATATGAGTGGGGAATTGTGAATGCTGATGAGATACAGGCCAATCAGAACGAAAGCGCTCAGGAATGCAGGGGCTATATAACGGTTCTGGCCGTACGTTTGTTCTTCCATAGCCCTTCCCAAAGGTTAAAAAGGTAATCAATTAATTGAAGAACATTGAGTAGACATTTGATCGTTAAGGCGAGAGAAAACAGCTGATTAGGAATGGGGCGCCGATCCATAGTAATGAATTATTCAAACGTTCAATATGTGCTAAATAGACCATAATTTTATAAAGTCAAGATAATTGTTTCATTCCATAATCAATACACTTGAACTGATATTGATGGCGAGAACACAAGGTGGACCAAATAACCGCCAAATTTCTTTTTTCAACCACCACGCTTGCTCAGTACGGGTTGTAAGCAAACATATATGCGTATCGGCCACAAATCTCGCTCTCAATAAATGTTTTCTATAATCGTCTTGGCAAGATCGTGATCGAAGCGTATTTTCTCTTGCTGACATGCATGATCCCGCACACTGCGAGTAGCAAGGTTTTATTGATGGAAGCTTGGTAGTGAGCGAGAGAGCGCCTCTTTATGCAAGATTGCTGCTGCTTGGCGGCTCCGCTTCCCCTCCCTCCGGTGGCACGCTCATAGCATTTAGAAGCTCGTCAGCTCTATCGCGGATGCCGGTCAATGCCCCGGTAAGATCGTTTCGATCGTCTTCCGACCAGTCACCCCAGGGTAACGTTGATATTTTACCGGACAGTTCATCCATCTTCACAGGGTTTCAGAAACAGTTGATTGTCCCTTACCCAGGGCGTCGGCAAGCTGATATTGATTGAGATGGGGATAAGATTGCAAATGTCAATGACTAATTTATGCAAATTTATGCGTTCATCGGAAAAAGATCGTAGTCCGATCAAACTTAACTATATGATATAATTAAGTGAAAATCGACCCTGCGGTAATAATTAAATAATTGACGAAAGAAGGCAATAAAGCATTAAATATTAATATGTTAGAGAAATTTCATTTATTGTGATCATCAAAAGTCGCGACCATAAAAATACGCTTCCGCAAAACGCTGCATTCGATTTATATGAGAATACAGAAGTCAGAAATGTAGGGTGGAACAAGCGAAGCGGTTCCACCAATAATATGCATGGTCTTAGAGATTCAAATCACCTCACGATTGATGGGGTTCGATGGAATATGTGCTTGAAAAAAATGAGGAAACATGTCATTTGTTACTATCGTAATCGCAGAGGGCTGAATATTCATGACCCAGACTAATCTTACTGACCTCCAGGGTCAGATCGAGAACATTACCTACTTCAACGAAGAGACCGGCTATACCATTGCCAAGGTCAAAGTTGCGGGGAACAAAGACCTCGTTCCCTGTGTCGGCAATCTGATCCGCCCCACTCCCGGGGAGGTCCTCAGCATGAAAGGGGAATGGACCAATCACGAGAAATACGGACGTCAGTTCAAGATCTCTTTTTCCCAGACGACGACCCCCGCCTCCGTCCACGGCATCCAGAAATACCTGGGATCGGGCTTGATCAAAGGGATCGGACCGGTCATGGCCAAACGCATAGTGGCAAAATTCGGCAAGAATACCCTGGAGATAATTGAACGCAGCTCGGAAAGGCTTGCGGAAATACCGGGGATCGGCGAGGGACGCATCGGCATGATCCGGAAGGCATGGCAGGATCAGCAGGAGATCCGGGAAGTCATGCTGTTTCTCCAGACCCACGGCGTCAGCACGGGATTTGCGGCCAAGATCTTCAAGCAGTACGGCAACGACGCCATCGGGATTGTTCAGGAGAATCCTTATCGCCTGGCAAAGGATATCTTCGGCATCGGCTTTCTCACGGCGGACAAGGTTGCGGAAAAGATGGGCTTTGCCAAAGAATCCCTGGTCAGGGCGGAGGCGGGAATCCTTTACGTCCTCAATCAATTGGCTGAGCAGGGGCACGTCTACGCGCCCCAACCGTTTCTCATCGAGCAATCCCAGGCCATCCTGGGGATTGGCGCGGACATTATCGAAAAGGCCATCCTGAATCTGGTTAAGGAACATCTGATCACTAGCGAGGAAAGGCCCGATCTCGATCACCGGGCCATCTATCTGTCCCACTTTTACCTGGCCGAGTACCAGGCGGCGGCCAGGCTTAAGGCGCTGATTCCCGCCCCCAAACAGACGCGCCAGATCGATGTCGACAAGGCCTTGGGCTGGGTCCAGGAGAAGTTGGCCATCACCCTGGCGGAAAAACAGCGCCAGGCCGTCAAAACGGCGATTGAAAGCAAGCTCATGATCATTACCGGCGGACCGGGAACCGGGAAAACGACCATCATCAACGCCATCATGAAGATCTACAAAACCGTCAAAACAACCATTTTCCTGGCGGCCCCGACGGGAAGGGCGGCAAAAAAGATGGCCGAATCCACGGGTCAGGAAGCGAAGACCATTCATCGCATGCTGGAGTTCAATTTCAAGCGCGGAGGTTTTCAGAAAAATGAAAATAGCCCCCTGGATTGCGATATCTTGATTGTTGATGAAGCCTCCATGATCGATATCGTCCTCATGCATTACCTCCTGAAGGCCGTCCCCACGCGGGCAACCCTGATTCTGGTCGGCGATGTGAACCAGTTGCCGTCTGTCGGCCCGGGCAATGTTTTAAGGGATATCATTGCCTCGGGGGTGGCACCGGTGGTCGAGCTAAATGAAATCTTCCGCCAGGCCAAAGCAAGTTCCATTATTGTCAATGCCCACCGGATCAATGAAGGCCTGTTTCCGGAGACAAAACCCGCGCCCGATGCCAAAACCCTGTCCGATTTCTATTTTATTCAACAGGAGGACCCGGAGAAGGCCCTGGAGACGATCCTGAACCTCGTAAAAACAAGGATACCGGCACGGTTTAGATTGAATCCCATCAATGATATTCAGGTGTTAAGCCCGATGAACAGAGGTACCGTGGGTGTGACTAATCTGAATGCCGAACTTCAACAGGCATTGAATCCCGGGGAAGGCGGGGTCTCCCGGGGGGGGAATAACTTCCGGATTCACGACAAGGTAATGCAGATTCGTAATAATTATGATAAAGAGATTTTCAATGGCGATATCGGTAGGATTTTTCATATCGATGAGGAAGATCAGGAAATCAAGGTTCTTTTTGATGAGCGACTCGTCACCTATGAATTTGCGGACCTTGATGAGCTGGTCCCGGCCTATGCCGTAACGGTCCATAAAAGCCAGGGTTCCGAGTATCCGGCCGTGGTCATTCCCATTATGACCCAGCATTACATGATGCTCCAGCGGAATCTGATCTACACGGCCGTGACGAGGGGCCGGAAGCTGGTGGTCCTGGTGGGAACCAAGAAGGCCCTGGCTATAGCTGTGAAAAACAACAAGACGGAGCAGCGATATTCGCTGTTGAAGCAACGATTGATGGGGAATTAACCCCCTAGTAAAGAAAGGAGAATTCAGAATGCAGGCAATGTTTACCTTGACCCCGGCGGAGTCAAAACGGTTGATCGGCAAGGGGGTGGCGGCCCTGCCCGAGATTCAGCATGCCCAGAAAAACGGCTATCTCCTTGTAGGCAGGGGATCGACGAATGCCTACATTCTCGAGGAACTGCTCGGCAAAAAAATCAAGAAAGAGGGATATACGGCAGGCCAGGTCATTAAGGGGGTGCTGTGCGTCCTCGGGGCGGAGGAAAGAACCAAACCGGTAACCTTCCATAAGGGCGAGTCCCTCCCCGTCGAGCCGGGATCGGTTCTGGACAAACTCGGCGCCGGCGACATCTTGCTGAAAGGGGCGAATGCCATCGACGGGGAAGGCAATGTGGGTGTGATCATGGCCAGTCCCTCAGGTGGGACGATGGGGCAGTTCTACATGGCCTTGAAGGCCCGGGGGTTGGAGATTATCTATCCGGTAGGGCTGGAAAAAATGATTCCTTCCGTGGAGGCGGCGGCGCAATTCGGGGGAACGGTGACCCTTGGCAAAACAATTGGCGCTCGTGCCGGCATGGCCTGTGTGGCCGACGGCAGGGTGTTTACGGAACTCGACGCCATCGAAACCCTCTTTGGTGTTTATGCCGTCCATTTTGCCTCCGGTGGCTGGGGAGGCGCGGAAGGATGTGTGACCCTGGTGGTGGAAGGAGCGGACGCGAAGGTGAACAAATGCGTAAAGTTCATCGAACAGAAAATCAAGGGTGAACCGCCGCTGCCGGCCGCCAAGACCCCCTGCAAAACCTGTGGCCAACTATGCAGTTTTCAGGGAAAGGAAGGAAAACAACTTCCCGATTATCTGAAATAAACTGGATTCCCACCGCGGAGATGTTGGCCCAGATTACTCAGAAAGTTATTTCCTCCCTCCCCTTCAAGGGGAGGGTTGGGGTGGGGATGGCCTTAATAGCGGATCGCCAGGGACAGGGAGGCGCCTTTTCCGTCCGTACTCGGAATAATCAGAATATTTTTCTTGGGTTTATGAAGCGCGGTAATTGTCTTGGCGGTAAAATAACCGATGGCGGCGCCAAAAAAGACATCCGAGCTCCAGTGCTCGTTGTCGTTCACCCGTGATAGGGCGACCATCGTTGCCACGCTATATGCCAAGGTGCCCACAAAGATATTGTCATTGTATTCATTGGCAAGGACGGTAGCGATGGCAAAGGCCGATGAGGTGTGTTCTGAAGGAAAGGAAAGATTGGATCCGGAAAAGCTCGGGCCATCCCACTGATCATAGCGACCTCCGTCTGAGGGTCGGGGACGGTGGGTGGCAAATTTCAGCACCCCCGTAAAGGCGCTGGACACGATGAAACTTTCTATGCCCAGCAGGGCCGTTTTGCGGGCCTTCGAATCATCAGCGGCATAACCGTAGGCATAGAAGAGCCCCAACGCGGGGACCGTGTAGAGGCCGTTTCCGAAGGGCGTGAAAATATTTGCGATGCGGTCAGTGGTGTCATTGCGGTTTTTCTGAGACCATACCTGAATATCGCTATCGTATGCGTACAATCCGGCCGCGACCCCAACTACGGCCGCGGCGGTGAACCAGTCCGTTTTGTCCCAGCGCAGCGGTGAACTCAGGATATGAACGGTATCGGTATAGTAGCTCTTGAAGTAATCTCGATCCAGCTCAACCTTTCCTGTATCCGGAGTCTTATCCAGGGTGGGATTTGCTGTCTGCTTGGCCGTTTCCTCACAACCGACAGCGCCAACGTGAACGCTCCCCCCGCAGACCAGGATGATCAGCAAAAAGAAGGTGATTAACCTCATTTTGCTGAATAACTTCCCGGAAATAGGACGGATTTCCTTTAAATCCTGCAACTGAATGGGCTGGGGGGACAAAAGGCCCCCTTGCCTGATCCGACAAATCATGGCTTCAACCTTTTCTGATAATCACGATGCTCTTGTCGACCGTGAAAGTTGGCGTAAAGATTGGATCTTTAATATCTCTGGGCTTTGTAAGACTATCTAATCGCTTTGATTGTTTCCGCCAGGTGCGGGCCAAAGATTATCACCCCGATAACGACGGCGCCGATGGCTGCCAGCAGTACCGCTCCAGCCGCGACGTCCTTAGCATTTTTAACCAGGGGATGAAAGGACGGATTTACCGCATCCGCCAGATATTCAAAGGCCGTGTTCAGTGCTTCTGCTGCCCACACCACGACAATTGCCAGGACGATTCCGATCCATTCTTCCTTTGATATACCCCAAAGCATGCCGGCAATGATCACCGCCATGGTTGCGAACGCGTGAATCCAGGCGTTGTGCTGGGACTGGATCAATATCCCTATCCCCCGGAAGGCGTACTGGAAACTTCTTAATCTTTCCTTGTATTTAAAGTGTTTATTCGTCATGAAGATCATTCTCTATTTTTCTGCGGTTATGTAAAGATCCCGTAGCGGATGCCCTGCCAGGTTTGTCTCCGTTTGAGTTCCCAGTCGATGCTATTGAGGACGTCCATCTTGTTGACGGCCCAAGGGGGACCGAGGAAGATGTCTTTATAGCCGTCGGCGGTGAGCCGCTGGATGACCATTTCCGGGGGTAGAATTTCGAGAATATCGCAAACGGCAGTCACGTATTCCTCTTTAGATATTAAGGATATAGCGCCGCTTTCGTAAAGACTTCCCAGCACCGTGCCCTGTAGGGCTAATAGGGAGTGGATCTTGATGCCCTGGATCGGCAGTTCGGCCAGAATCCGGGCCGTCTCCAGAATGTCTTGATGAGTCTCTCCGGGCAGGCCGACGATGATGTGGACGCAGAGGTGGATTCCCCGTCCTTGAATCCGACCGACGGCGTCTGAAAATGTTTCCCTGTTGTGGCCCCGGTTAAGAAGGGTTAAGGTCCGGTCATGGATAGACTGGAGGCCTAACTCCAGCCAGATATGACCGGTTTTTGCGTAATTTTCAAGTAAGTCGAGAACGGCATCGGGCACACAATCCGGCCGGGTCCCGATGGATAAACCTAGGACGTCGGGTGGGGCAAGGGCCTCGTCATAGAGTCTTTTTAAATGTTCCAAGTCCCCATAGGTGTTCGTAAAAGTTTGAAAGTAGGCGATAAATTTCCCTGCCTGGCGGTGAACAGTATAGTAGGCCATGCCTTTGCGGACCTGCTCCGTCACCGCCGGCAGGGGCCCCGCTTGGCGAAGCTTCGATCCTCGGCCGTCACAGTAGATACAGCCCCCCGTCGCCGCCTGTCCGTCCCGGTTGGGGCAGGTGAAGCCGGCGTCGATGGGTAGCTTGTAGACCTTGCAGCCGAAGCGATTCCGCCAGAAACTCTTCAGGTCATAATATCGCTTGCTGTTGTTCCAGAAGGCTGGACGCAAGCTAACCGCTTTATTTATTTCAGACATGACATCCTTGCGATGCAGGATTTTTCATAATCATCCAAAGCACCGAGGGCATGATATCAATATTGATGGGCAAACTCCCCGGCTGCTCTCCATCCACATCAAGGAGCACGGGCTCTTGAGAAAAGGCCTCCACCTTCTTTCCGGTCAGGCAGGAAACTTCTTTAATTTCATTTATTTTGCCATTGTAGAGCTTGGGAAGATGCCGAAATACTCCGGCCAGGCTCAGATTTCCAATCACGGTGATGTGAAACAGCCCGTCATCGATGACCGCCCCGGGAGCGACCCGCATGCCCCCGCCATGGCACTGCCCGTTGGCCACCGCGACGTTCCAGATTTTTATTTCCTCGTCATAATGGTCATCTATCTTGAGGTGGATTGTCTTTTTTCCGTATAAAAGGATAGCTATCAGGGTTGACCAGATAAAGGAGATAAAGGGGCCGAAGGCCTTAGTCGTTCTGTTGACCCGGGCGTCAACCTCCCCGCCGAGGCCAAAACTCGTGATGTTGTGAAAATAGCGGGTAGCGGGGGCGTCATGATGGTTCCGGTAGCGGAGGCGTCCCAGATCTATCAAACATGCATGGCCCTGCTGAATCGTATCAAGAGATTCTTCAAGTCTGCGGGGTATTGGTGCAGTCTTCACAAAATCGCAACCCGTACCGTTGGGAATGAATCCTAACTGGGCGTCTTTCCGGATCGGCCCATTTTCGTCCATAAAACCGTTGACCACCTCATTGAGGGTGCCGTCCCCACCGACACATACGATCATGTCAGCGCCTTCAAGCAGTTGCGATCTGGCAACGCGGGTGGCGTCCCCCGGTCCCGATGTCAGGCAGGAGGTAAAGGCCGTCCCTAACCGGGCCACGGCCGCTCTCTGAATGTGGGGCCACTCTCTGCCCGTGGCGCCGTTCCCGGAGTGGGGATTGACAATGAAGACGATTTTTTTAAATGACATAAAAAAGACCCGTTTCCATCTTACTGTTCATAATACTTATAATGCGTCAACATGCCCCTGACCATCACCGTGACTCGACGCGATCCGGGGAATGGGTCAGCATCTCCATATAGAGCGGGTGGCGACGCGCCCGGCGTCACGGAAGGGAACACCTTCCCTCCCCAGGAGGGCTCGCTTCATTTCCAGGCCACCCCTAAAGCCGCCCAGGGTGCCATCGGAACGAATCACCCGGTGGCAGGGAATGACAATAGGGAAAGGATTGGTCGCCTTCAGGGAAGAACTTCTCGACTACCTGTCGGGCCGAGATTTCCGGATTGGATATCAGGATTTGACCGATTTTCGGTGTGCCTCTGTAGATCGACCAAAGCACCGCCACGGGGCCAAAAGGGGTAGCGCGTAGACAGAAAGCAGGGGGAGGGGTTTTTGTTCGTTTCATGCCTTTAACCTCAGGTACTGCCGAGTACGGTCGGAAAACCGCCTTGCGGAGCCGCGGCTGCTTTGACGATCATTTCTTTTCACCAAAGGCTTTGAAAAAGGTGTAGCAAAAAACGCCGTCGTCCTCCGACGTCCGGTAAAGGTCTCTGATTCCTCTGTCAAAGTCGTCTTTTCCCACTATTTCCGCTTTAAGAGCGGCGGCGCGGACTCCTTCAATCATGGCCGTAAATGTCTTCCTGGTAAATCCATCGACAAGTTCCGGTTTGCCAGCATCGACATATACCATCCGTGGGGAGACACGCACGGATTTGTAGCCTGCCTTGCACAAGAGTGGATAGAGCTCACGACCGATCATGGCGTTTCCTCCTGCCCGCCGTTGCAGCTCTACCTGACAATGAATCGCCCGGTGGGCGGCTTCGCTGTCCGGATGGAAATAGGCCGAACCATGATCTCCTTCGATGACCGTGATGGTTCCCCCTTTCCTTAGAACCTTCTTCAATAAGTGCAGTGCCTCCATTGGTTGTGAAAGATGCTCCAAGACAAAACAAACAAAAACATGGTCAAATGAGTCCGACTCAAAGGGCAAGTTGAAGATATCCGCCTGCTGGAACCGAACATTGGTGCAGCCCGCCTCCATCGTCTTTCGCCGAGCTTCCGCAACGGAGACGGGGGAGATATCGATGGAGGTGATCAGCGCGGCGGGGCTGTTCCGGGCCAGTGTGACGGTTTGCGCGGCAACGCCGCAGCCCACTTCCAGAATACTACTTCCCGCAGGATACAAGGTGTCGGAATGGAGCAACTCTACCAGTGTGGAAGCCTGGTCCTGAAGTCGAATATTCTCCCTCGGATCATATCCGTGAACATATGTGTTCTTCATAGTTCCCCTTCTACTGCTTAATCGACGCTGATGAAGCGCGACGTAATCCTCACCAGAGTTGGCTCTGCTGGCAGGCATTTATATTGCTTCGTCAAACTCATTTCTGTGTCTTGCCAACCCGGCGACTCCTTTCCATTCTTTTCCCACATTCTGGTTTGATGGTCTCAGTCTTCCGGTTCTATCACCCGGGCGGCCTCACTTCTACACTTCCTGCAGACACCCCGCAACACAAGAGATTGTCCGAGCATTTTTCCCTCATATCAGTTCAGTAACTCTCCACCTTTTATTAGTATCATAGAGGAAGAATTGTTTCATCTTCTATTTGGAGAGCGGGCCTCAAAGCTCAACGGTGCGCAGCTTTTTAGCGCGTCCTCTGGATCATCTTTTTTGACTGCATGACCTCCCACTCCGCTATCGGGCCGGGAACAATATGAAACAGGGGATGTGTTTGGGGATGAAAAGTGAGTTCCAGTCCGGCGAGCCACGACGGAGCGCGGATTCGCAGTTTCGCTTTGAGATGTTCCCACTCGTAATCCAGTTGTCCCCGAGTGACTGCAATAGGTTCTACGCAGCCAATAGCGGCTATTTTTGTTACGTCGAAACAGTAACCCCGCCGGGTGGCGTCGGCATGAACGGCTTGCAAATAGGAGGCGATTGCTTCCAAGGGTGACGGAGAGTTACGGAAGCGAATAAGCTGGGGATGGTGGGTGTAACCGCTTGTTTGTTCACAAAGGACTGCCTTTGCCAGCAAGGCTTCACGCCAGAGCGCGACGAGGCCGCGAACGTCCAGGTATTCAGGATGCAGTGTCCAAAGGCGCATTAAGGTTAAGGTGGACTCAGTTCTTTCAGTTTATCATTTTCATTGCACCTAACGCTGGCGCTCAGCCGCGGGCGTGGTATCGATACTTGGCTTTCTCTGAGTGATGGACCGCTCCCGTCGGCTTCAGGTTCAGCTTTGGGTGACCCCAGTACTAATTCAGACAGACGTCTTGATTCGAGCTGGCTTTCCATTCGTTTCAGTGTTGTTTGCAGGCCATCGAGGCGTTTGCCTAGCTGCCTCGCGGTGACGCTGCTCTTGTAAGCCGTCATTATCAGCTTTACGGAGACCAAGAAGATGCCGGCCATAAGCAGGAGGTCATGGCCGAAACCCGTGAAGAAGAGGGCAGCGACGAACAGGAGGAACGTGAAGAGGATGACCAAAAGAGACCCGGTGTCAAGATGTCGTTGGATGTCAGGCATAGTGAAACCTCGCGAGAATTAATATGTTAGGCATTATGGTCATCATTGCATCTGAAACGCCTTATCCGAATTCATTCTCTCACAACAGGGCATTTCGAATGACATCAGCTGAAAACGGCTTTCCGTGGGCCGGATATACTGTTTTCGCCCCTTTGTCCAGCAGCACTTTCCAACTTTCTTTGACCTGCTGTATGTCTTCAGCCAGGATGGGCAATCCGGGGGAGAAGCACAGAGGAAACTTGTTCATTGCCAAATCCCCCACAAAGGCATCCCCTGTATCCAGGAGCACGCTGACCGACCCCCAGGAATGACCGGGCGTGTAGATAATCCTGCCGGGGATACCATATGCGGCTAGAGAGAACTCCCCGTTATCGAGAACAATATCGACATGGGTGGCGTCGATATGAACGAAGGGCATATATGCTGCCATGATGGCC
>Ga0247841_10005185_pt1 | contig 21439 bp, 20 predicted proteins | sample LaCruzMarch2015__2_FD_192410 | JGI IMG/M metagenome (GOLD analysis project Ga0247841, IMG submission 192410) | Freshwater microbial communities from meromictic Lake La Cruz, Castile-La Mancha, Spain - LaCruzMarch2015_18m | ecosystem: Environmental > Aquatic > Freshwater > Lake | place: Spain... | reverse complement strand
CAGCCCCGCGCAGGCCGCCGCCCAGGCCGAGGTGATCTTCACCATGGTGGCCGACACGCCGGACGTGGAGCAGGTGATCCTGGGGCCGGGCGGGGTGCTGGAGGGGGCGGCCCCGGGGGCGGTCGTGGTGGACATGAGCACCATCTCGGCCGCGGCCACCCGGGTGATCGCGGGGCGTCTGGAGGGCCGCGGGGTGGCCATGCTGGACGCGCCGGTTTCGGGCGGGGAGTCCGGGGCGATCGCGGGGACCCTCTCGATCATGGTGGGCGGCGCGGCGCCGGTGTTCGACCGGGTGCGCCCGCTGCTGGAGGTCCTGGGGCACAACATCGTCCATGTGGGCACGAACGGCGCCGGCCAGGTCTGCAAGTCGTGCAATCAGATCGTGGTGGGGGCGACCATCGCCGGGGTGGCGGAGGCGATCCTGCTGGCGCGCGCCGCCGGGGTGGACCCGGCGCGGGTGCGCGAGGCCCTGCTCGGCGGCTTCGCCGCGAGCCGCATCCTGGAGGTCCACGGCCAACGCATGATCGACGGCAACTTTGCCCCCGGCTTCAAGGCGCGCCTGCACCAGAAGGACATGCGGATCGTCGGTGAGGCAGCCGCGCAATTGGGGCTCGGCCTGCCGACCGCCGCGAGCATTGCCCAGTACCTCGACGCCCTGGTCGGCCAGGGGCTGGGGGAACTGGATTCGGCGGCCATCTACCAGGTGCTGGAGGCCATGAACCGGTGAACAATCGCCAGCCGGGCGATTTTTCGCTGTTTACGGTCATGGTGAAGATGGCACTCGTGCAGGGCGAGACAGACACAGGACCGCCGCTCGCGTTCATAAGGCACTGCCGGCACGAAGCTGGTTTCGATGCCGAGCCGGACGAGGTTGCCAGATGTTCTCGGAAAAGCTACATTTGTTGCCGAAGTGAGAACATGAAAACCCTGATCAGCCATCTTCTCGGGGACACCCGCACCGCGATCCTGGCGACCCTGCTGCTGCGCCCGGACGAGCCCCAGCACTTGCGCGCGCTGGCGCGCCTGACCGGTGTGTCGCCGGGGACCTTGCACCGGGAACTCACGGCGCTGACGGCGCTCGGCGTGCTGCGGCGCGACCAGATCGGCAGGCAGGTCTTCTTTTCTGCCGATCCTGAGTGCCCGGTCTTCGAGGAGCTCGCCGGCCTGCTGCGCAAGACGGCGGGACTATTGAACGTCATCGGCGATGCATTGAGGCCCTGCTCCGCCCACATCCGTGGCGCCTTCATCTATGGGTCGACAGCGGCGGGTACTGAGGGAGCCTACAGCGATGTCGATGTGATGATCCTCGGGGATCTACCCTTTGCCGAAGCGGTGCGGGTCTTGGCGCCGACCGAGGCCGTTCTGCGCCGTGAGGTGAACCCGACGGTCATGAAAGTCGATGACTTTGTGCGCAAACGGGAGAGTAACGACGGCTTCGTCTCTGCGGTCTGGGGAGCGCCCAAGCTTTGGGTCATGGGGGGTGAACATGAGCTTGGATAAGCTCCTGCGGACGGGTCAGATCAGGCCCCACGCGCCCACTTCCGCGGACACTGCTGGGTGCGCTGTCGCTGACGCTTGCCGTGCCGAGAGAAGCGGCCGTAGGTTCCGCTGTGCGGACCGATGACCTCGCGGATCGCACCGCGCCCGGCGCCATGGGTAGGGTCCGCTGCGCGGACCGGCGATCCCGCGGATCGCAGAGAGGGCGGGACCATGATCAAGTCCGCAGGCCGCTTCCCGCACTGGAGCGAACGTTCGACGGTTCCCGCCACGCCAACACCAGCGGTATGGTCCGCGGATCAGTGCGCACGGGTACGCAAGTACTGGTCGCAGCGATCGGTCGCGACAAACTCGATGATGGCACGGGTGTCGTCCGAGCAGTTCTTGAAGACGACCCGCTCGAGGATCGCGGGGCCTTGGCGCAGGATCAGGGCGCCCACCAACTCGTCGATGAAAGACTGGGTCACCTCGATCCCAGCGAAATCAAAGACTACCTCACGCCCTTGCGCGAGCGCGCCCTCGGCCTGCTCCCGGACCGGCACGGCGACGGAGCGCACGGCCGCGAGGCGACCCTGGGTCTGGGTGCTCAGTGTCAGGTGGGTGCGGTATGCAAGGAAGTCCATGCCGCGATCATGGGGCCGCGACCCCGAAAAAGCAAAGTGAACCTACTCGAATCGAAGGGGGATAGATGCCATGCCTTCGAGGGCCGGCAGCAACTCGGCGATGCGTATGTCGCCAAGCCGGTCCCGCCGCAGTTCCAAGGCGATGGCTACCCCTTGCCAGGAGACACCCCCAGGCAGCAAGCCACCGACCACCGCCGGGTCGTGGTAGGCGTCGCCGCTGACGATGAGGGCCTTGCCCCCGCGCTACGCGCGATGCGCACCACCATCGTCAAACCCACGCCCTGGTTCTCCGTGTCCTCGCGAATGCCTAGGTCCCTGTTGCAACTCAGGCGCCTGAGTCGGATCGCCGCGAGCACGCTCAACCCTTTCCTCGAACGACCACACGCCCACCTGCGCATAGGGCTGGAAGTGAGTCGAGCGGATCAGCGCGATGACGGCAGTCTTTCCGTCGCCGGCGTTTCCGGTCAGGATCGCCAGACGGATGTGGCCGCGCAGCAGGGCCGGGGTGAGTGCCTGGTCGAGTCTTGTGCTGACGTAGGTACGCTTCGCCAGGTCGGTTTCCAGGCGGCGGGTCAAACCGTTGCCGGCCTCGGCTTGACTGTAGAACTGGAGAAAGCCGTCAAGGTAGATGTTGCGTGTCATGGCTTGCACCTCCGCGCGCCGAGCAGCGCAAGCGATGGGTTTCGCTGCGCTCTACCCATCCTACAGAAATCCGTACCCGGCCTACAGAAATCCGTACCCGGCCTCTGGCGCGGTGTCACGAGCGCAATCGGCCCAAGTCGAGCCGCCCACTCCCGCCGCTTTCTCCTATTCCCCTTCACGGTTCAAAAAATCGCTCAGCGAGCGATTTTTCGAACCGGTAGAGGTGCCACTCGTGCAGCGGCTTGGCGCATGGAGGCATGGCCGTTTCGGCCAGCGGCGCGCCGGCGCAGTCGTAGAGGGTGCGGCCCTCGGCGCTGGTGAAACCGGGCAGGGTCGGGGGGACCGGGCGGCGGGTGACGAGCCAAAAGGGGCCGGGCTGGGTCGCGGGGTCCACCCGCGGGGCGATCTGCCCCAGCAGGTACTCGGACGGGCGGGTGAGGCCGGGCCATTGGCTGATGGGCAGTCCCGGCAGGTAGAAGCGCAGCATGGCGGTGAGTTGGTAACGGTCCGCGTAGACGGGTGAGTCCAGTCCCGTCAGCAGCGTGGCCAGGTCGCGGAAGCCGTGGGTCTCGCGCAGGATACGGTTCTGGCTGTCGGGGAGCGGCAGGGCGCCGGTGGCGCCGTGGTAGGCGTAGAGACTCACCAGCAGCAGGTTGGCGGCGGCGCCGGCCAGGACCCAGCGGCGCAGGCCCCGCAGCGGTACGGCCAGAAGCGCCGGGGCGGCGAGCAGATAGACCCCCGGCCAGTTGGCCTCGACCTCGCTGCCCAGGGCGACCAGGGCGAAGAACCCGAGTGGGAACAGGGCGGCGGCCTGGAGCAGGGGGCGCGCGTGGGCGGCGATGACGGGCCCGGGGCCGCCCGGATCGGCCCGTCGGCCGATTCGCGTGACGGCGAGCGCGATCAGCGCCGGGGCGAGCAGCCCCCAGAGCCCGAGTTGGCCCCCGAGATAGCGCAGCAGTCCGCTGATGCGCCCCCACCAGGACGCGGGTGCCACCGGCTCGATGGCCGCGGACGCGGTGCCGGCGAGGGCACCGGGGTCCAGGGCGAAGCCGTGGCCGAACTGGAAGCGCAGGGTCAGCCAGTCGTGGTCGAGGTTCCACAGCAGGTTGGGGGCGAACATCAGCACCGCGAGCAGGCCGCCCAGCCAGGGCCAGGGGGTGCGCAGGGCGCGCGGGTCGCACCATAAGATGGCCCAGAGGAAGACCGGGCCGATCAGCACCATGTTGTACTTGCCGAGCAGCCCCAGGCCGGTGGCCAGGCCCGCGGTGAGCCAGCGCCGCCGCTGGCCGGCCAGGGCGCGCTCCCCCTCGTGCAGGGCCAGCGCCCAGGCGAGTGCGAGCGGCGTGTCCGGGGTCGTGAGAAGACCGCCGGCCAGTCCCGCCAGGGTGGCGAAGGCGAGTACCAGGGCGAGCCCCAGGTCGTCGCGGCGGACCAGGCCGCTGTGGTAATAGAGGCGGGCGAGCAGGACCAGGGTCAGGGTGCCGGCCAGGAGTCCGCCCAGCCGCCCCGCCAGGGCGGAGCCGGCGGCGAGGCGGGTGCCGAGCCCGACCGCGGCGACCCCCGGCGGGTGGTCGAAATAGCCCCAGGAGAGGCTGCGCGCCCAGTCGAAATAATAGGCCTCGTCCTGGGTCACCGGCAACAGAGCGGCGGCGCCCAGGTGCCAGAGGGTCATCGCCAGGATCAGCCCGGCGGCGAGCGGCCAGGGGGACGCGGCCGGGTCCTTACCCATAGCTATCGAATCCTCTCACAGAGACTCGCAGGCACGGAGCAGAAAGACCCAACATCAAACCAGTGCATCGTGAGGAACGGTTTACTAATAGGTTAAACAAGTCCATTAGAGGATGCCTTTAGTGCCGTTGTCGTTGTCGTTGTCGTTGTCGTTGTCGTTGTCGTTGTCGATATTATCCTGGCGCCGCGGATTCTCTCGCACCCCAGATTGCATCGCTTCTTCGATTACGATTACGACAACGACAACGACAACGATGTCTCCGTGTCTCCGTGAGAGCCATTCTTGATCTTCGCCTCAGGGCGCCGGTTCGATCAGATAGACCTCGACCCGGCGGTTCTTGCGGCGCCCGGCGGGGGTGGTGTTCTCGGTGAGCGGGCGCTGTTTGCCAAAGCCCTCGGCACTGAGCCGGTCGGCGGCGACGCCGCGCGCGATCAGGCCCGCCCGGACCGCATCGGCCCGGGCCTGGGACAGGGTGAGGTTGGTCTGGTCGGCGCCGGAACTGTCGGTGTAGCCCTCGATGCGGGCGGTCAGGCTCGGGTACTCGACCAGCAGGGCGCCGATCCGGTCCAGGCTCGCAATCTGCCCCTTGGGCAGGGTCGCCGCCCCGGTGGTGAAGTGCAGTTGCTCATCGCCCAGGTTGACCAACATGCCCCGGTCCGTCTGCTGGGCCTTGAGTTGCGTATAGCGGCTGCTGAGCCCGCGCACCTGCGTGACCACCGCGGCCTTGGCCTGGCGCTCCAGATCGAGCGCCTGCGCGGCCTGGTCGCGCTCTGCCGCGCGCGCCGCTTCGGCCTTGGCCCGCTCCGCGGCCAGGGTCTGCTCGGCCTGCTGCTGGGCCTCGGCGCGCGCCTGCTCGAGCGTGCGCTGCGCCTCGGTCAGGGTCTCTTCATAGCGCGACTGGGCGGTTTTCAGGTCCTGCTCCAGTTCGCCGATGCGCTGTTGCGCGAGCTTGGCCTGCCCGTCGCGCGCGTCCCGGTCCTGGGTCGCCGCGGCCACCGCGGTGCTCAATTGCGCCTGCACCGTGGTCAGGGCCTGGCCGGCCTGGTCGAGCTCGGCGCGCAACTCGGCCACTGTCTGTTCATATTTCTGCTCCAGCGCGGCCAGAGCGTCACGCGCGCCCTGCGTCTCCTCGGTGAGGGCGGCCGCCTTGCCGCGCGCCTCGGTCAAGGCCGCGTCCGCGGCTGCCTTGGCCTCCTGCGCCGCCGCGGCGGCCTGGGCCTGGGCCTCGGCCTGCTGTTGGACCTCGGCCAGGCGGGCGGACAGGTCCGCCTCCGCGGCCGTGCGCGCCTGCGCGGCCGCGTCGAGGTCCGCCTGGTGCCGCTCCTGCGCCTGCTCCAGGGCGGCGCGCTCCGCGGCGGCCTGCTGCTCCAGTTGGCTCACCAGGGCGGCGCGCTCGGGGTCACTGCCCTCCAGGGCGAGGCGGTAGGACTTGACCCGTTCGTTGAGCCGCGCCTCCTGTTCCTTGGCCTTGGCGGCATAGCGAACGTCCGCGTCGGCGATGCGCTGGTTGAGCTGGGCGATCTCCCCTTCCAGGTCCTTGATCCGTTTCTGACTGGCCTGGTGCGCGAGTTCCAGGTCGGCCCGCGCCTTGTGGATGCTCTCCATCCGACCGACGAGCTCCTTGCGCGCCCCCTCGTGCTCGGCGCCCATGGATTCAAGGTGGGCATGGAGGTCCTTTTCGCGCTCTGCCGCCGCGGCGATCTCCTGCTTGTCCTGCTCGACCTGCCTGGTCAGGGCGGCGACCTGGGTGGTCGCCTCCTCGAGTTGCCCCGTCGTCGACTGGAGGCCCGCCTCGGCCGTCGCGAGTTGGGTGCGCAGGCCCTGCTCGCTCTGCGTCAGGCCTTGGAGTTGCTTGTCGGTGTCGGCCAACTTGAGCCCCGTCTCGCTGACCGCGGCGGCCTGTTCGGCGAGCCGCTGGTTCAGGGTACCCGTGTACCAGTTGTAGAGGGCGTAGACCCCGATCAAGGCCGCCAGGAGGACCCAGGTAAAGACCTTGTAGAGCGAGGAACGGGATTCGGACATGGGGATGGTCTCCGGGGACCTGGGTGGTGGAGTCTGGCGCCGCTTGGCGGACGCAGAGGATAGCCGAAGCGCGGGGACTTCCGGCAGAGGAGGACGACCTTTTTTGGTCGGGAGCAAGCAGAACAGCCGACGGCAACCCCCAGCCTCCCCGCTTTCCGGCGTGATCGAGTAGCGTGAAGCTCAAGTCGCGAAAAACCCAGACGATTGAGCACGGGGAAAGAAATTGGACAGGATTAACAGAATTTTGCAGGATTAACAGGACTTCTCACTGCAACTGGGATCAACGAAGCATCCTGTAGATCCTGAGAAATCCTGTTAATCCTGTCTATTTGTTGAGTTACGGCTGGACTTCAAATGGTATCGAAACCTCGGCTCAGGTTGATGTGAGCAGGCAGGCTGCACGTTTCTCGCTCCCGGGCAAGGACGCTCAGGTCGCCAAGTCCTTGATGAAGACCAGGGAGTTGCGCCGCTCGTTGTAGAGCGCCTGTTTTTCCGGCGGCAGGGCCGCGCGGGGCGCGGGGGCGAAGCCGCGCTCCTGAAACCAGTGGGCGGTCTGGGTGGTGAGGACGAAGAGCCGCTTGAGCCCGCGGGCGCGGGCGATGGTCTCCAGGTGCTCCAGTAGCTTGTCGCCGCGTCGGCCGCCGCGGTAGTCGGAGTGCACGGCGACACTGGCGAGTTCGCCTATGCCCTGGTCCGGGTAGGGATAGAGCGCGGCGCAGGCGATGACCAGCCCGTCGCGTTCCATCAGGAAGAAGCGGTCGATCTCCGACTCCAGCCGCTCCCGGGAACGCCGCACCAGCACCCCGCGCTCCTCCAGGGGGCGCAGCAGGTCCAGGACCCCGGTCACGTCCTCGGCGCGCGCCGGCCGCAGCCCCTCATAGGGCTGACCGGTGATGAGGGTGCCGCTGCCGTCGCGGGTGTAGAGTTCGCGCAGCAGCGCGCCGTCGCGGTGCCGGTCGATGAGGTGGACGCGCCGGACCCCCTGGATGCAGGCGTCGGCCCCGGCCCGCAGGGCCTGCGCCAGGTCCTCGGTGAGGCCCGCGGGCACGCCCGCCGCCGACCCCTGGTGCGGCGCCGAACCCGGGGTCGCGGCGAGCAGTGACTCGACCTCGCCGCTCAGGACATTGGAAACCAGCGCACCGGCGGCGTCGCGCACCCCGGGCTCCTCGGTCAGGAAGATCAGCTTGTCGGCCTTGAGCGCGATGGCCGCGGAGCGCGCCACGTCCGCGGCGCTGAGGTTGAAGACCTCGCCGGTGGGCGAATAGCCCAGCGGCGGCATCAGGACCACGGCCCCGGCGTCCAGGCGCTGCACCAGCGACTGGCGGTCCACCCGTCGCACTACCCCGGTCTGGCGGTAGTCCACCCCGTCCAGCACCCCCAGGGGCCGGGCGGTGACGAAGTTGCCGGAGGCCACCGGGATCCGCACCCCGGCCATGGGGGAGTCGGCGAGCCCCATCGAGAACAGGGCCTCGATCTCCACCCGCACCACCCCGGCGGCCTCCTTGACGCAGCCGAGCGCGGTGTCGTCGGTGATGCGCAGCCCGTTGACGTAGCGCAGTTCGCTGTGGTGCTCTCTCAGGCGCGCCTCGATCTGGGGCCGCGCCCCGTGGACCAGGACCACGCGCACGCCGAGCCCGTGGAGCAGGGTGATGTCATGGATCAGGTGGGCAAAGCCGGGGTCGGCCACCGCCTCCCCGCCGAAGCAGATGACGAAGGTGCGGCCGCGGTGGGCGTGGATGTAGGGGGTCGCCTGGCGCACCCAGTCGACGAAGGGGTCGTGCGGGTGGGGGTGGTCCTGGACCTGGGTGGGATCGGGCATAAGTTGAACAAGTTCATCAGGGAAAGGTTGTCGCGTCGTTGTCGTTGTCGTTGTCGTAATCGAGGTTATCGTAACGCCCCGGATTCTCTCGCCCGCCAAATTGCATCGCTGCTTCGATTACGACAACGATTACGACAACGACAACGAATGGTCCGGAACGCTGCCTATTCGATCCCGAGCTTGGCCAGGCGATAGCGCAAGGCCCGCAGCGTCATGCCGAGCTTCTTGGCGGCCGCGGTGCGGTTCCAACGGGTGTCGTCCAGGGCCTTGAGGATGGCGTGGCGCTCGATCTCCCCCAGGTAGTCCTCCAGGGGGACCTCGGGGTCCGCGTGCGACCCGACCGCGACCTGCGCCTCGGTCTGCGGCAGGTAGAGGTCATGGACCCCGATGATGGAGCCGTCGCAGAGCGCGGTGGCGCGCTCCAGCACGTTCTCCAGCTCGCGCACATTGCCCGGGAATGGGTGTCGGGCGAGCGCCTCCACCGCCTCCTCCGAGAGTCTCATGGCCTCGCGGTCGGCGTGCTGGCGGGCGATGCGCTCCATGATGCGCGCGGCCAGGACCGGGATGTCCTGGGGGTGTTCGCGTAGCGCGGGCATCCGCATCTCGATCACATTGATGCGGTAGAAGAGGTCCTGACGGAAGCGGCCCTTTTCCACCTCCTCGTTCAGATCCCGATGGCTCGCGCTGATGATGCGCACGTCGACCGCCAGCTCCTGTTGGGCCCCCACCGGCCGCACGCTCTTTTCCTGGATGGCCCGCAGGAGCTTGACCTGGGCGGGTAGCGGCAGGTCTGCCACCTCGTCCAGGAACAGGGTGCCGCCCTCGGCCGCCTGGAACAGCCCCTCCTTGTCCGCCACCGCACCGGTGAAGCTGCCTTTCTTGTGGCCGAACAACTCGCTCTCCACCAGTTCCTGGGGGATAGCACCGCAGTTGACCGCCACGAAATCGCCCTCCGCCCGCGGGCCCTGGGCGTGGATCAGGCGAGCCGCCAGTTCCTTGCCGGTGCCGCTCTCACCGGTGATGAAGACCGGTGCCTGATTGCGGGCCAGCTTGGCGATGAGGCGGCGGATCTCCTCTACCTTGGGGGAGTCCCCGAGCAGGCGGGTGCCGCTCTCGGTACGCGCCTCCGCCGCGCCGCCGTGGGTGCGCAACTTGAGCGCCGACCCCACCAGGCGGCGCAGGAGTTGCAAATCCACCGGCTTGGAGACGAAGTCGAAGGCCCCGGCCTTCATCGCGGCGACGGCCGATTCCATGCTGCCGTGGGCGGTGATCATGGCAACCGGCAGGTCGGGGTGGCGCTCGGCGATGAAGCGCACCAGATCGATCCCGCTGCCGTCCGGCAGGTTCATGTCGGTGAGGCACAGGTCGTAGCGCCGCGCCTGCAACGCCGTCTTGGCCTCGGCCACCGTCATGGCGGTGGTCGCCTGCACGTCCATCCGACCCAAGGTGATCTTGAGCAGGTCGAGGATGTCGGCCTCGTCATCGACGACGAGGGCGTGGGCCTTATTCATGCCGGTGCACTCCCGGTGCTGCTGAGTTGCCGATCGTCTGCCGATTGTAGCCGTTCGCGGCGACGGTTAGGGCCTGCCGGGCCGCCAGTCGAACACGGACCGCCCCAGGTCCGGTCCCGCTGCGCGCGGTGCACCGGCGCCGTCATGCCGTAAACACCAGGCGGAAGCAACTGCCGCGCGGCCGTTCCCGCCGGTATTCGAGCCGGATCCCGTTGGTCTCGGCCAACTCCCGGGCGATGTAGAGCCCAAGCCCGGTGCCGCTGGACTTGGTGGTGAAGAAGGGGTTGAAGATGTCCCCGGCGGAGTCCTGGTCGACGCCGGGGCCGTCGTCGCTGACGTCGATCCGGGCCCGCTCCTGGCCCTCGGCACGGCCCACGCGCACCTGGATGTGGGCCGGATGATCCGGACTCCCCGCGTGAATCACGGCGTTTTCGCACAGGTTGGAGACGATCTGGTGGAGGTGGCGCGGGTCCACCTCCACGCTGATCGGCGGGGGCTCGAACTCGAGCAGGAAGTGGTCGGCAGGCAGGCCGTTGGCCTCCCGGAACTCGTCGCAGAACTCCTCCAGCCACGCGACCAGCTCGGTGAGCTGAGGGTCCAACTGGTTGCGCCGGGACAGTTGCAGGACACTGCGCACGATCTCGTCGATGCGCCCGCAATTGCGCCGGATGATGTCGAGCAGATGGCGGTCGTCGGGCGACAGGCCCTTGGCCTCTCCCAGGAGCTGGCCGGCGTGGGAGATGGCACTCAGCGGGTTGCGGATATTGTGCGCGATGCTGGCCGTGAGGGTGCCGAGCGACGCCAGTTTGATCTGCTGAGCCTCCTTGATCAACTCCTGGTTATCGCGCAGGTAGAGCATGACGCCCGCGGCCCGGTAATCGCCCAGGAGTTGGCGCGCGGGCTTGAGCTCACGGTTGCCGATCCGGATCACCCCCACCTGAGGCGCGGTCGGGCGGATATGGTCCAGGAGCCAGTCTTCCAGGTCCGCACAGACCTCCCTTAGGGGGGCACCGGGCGCGAGCGCCGGGACATTGACCATATCCCTGGCCGCCTGGTTCATGAGTTTCACCTGACGTTCGCCATCCACCACCACTACGCCGATCGCCATGTCCTGGATGATGAACTCATTGAGCTTGGACAGGTCGTCGATGTCCACCTTGCGACGGGCTGCCAGTTCCTCGGCGAGGCGCACCCGGCGATAAAGTACGTGGGCCAGCAGGGCGACCGCGAAGAACATCAGGCCCAGGACGCCGGCCTGGGTGTACGAGGCGAGCGTCGCTTGGCCCGTGAGCAGGGCGTAGGTCTGCTGGGTGATGACCGCGAGCGCGGCGAAGGAGGCGAACAGGAGTGACAGCCGGCCCTCCATCAACAAAGCCCCCGCGGCCACGGCGACGGCCAACAGGACCCCGAGCCCGCTGCCGACGCCCCCGCCCGCGTGCATCACCAGGGTAAAGGCGAGGAGGTCGACAAAGATGGCCAGATGGACCTGGCTGTGCCGACTCGGCCACTGGGCATAGAGGTTGATCCCGCTCGCCAGGACCACGATGGTGTAGACCAGCAGGACCCGCCAGGCCAGGTCCACATCGACCCCGGCGATAAGGGGGTCGGACACCGCCGGGGAGAAAACCAGGACCAGCCCCACCACCATCAGCAGACGGAACAGGAACAGCCAACGCAGGGACTCCCAGGTGGGAAATCGGCCGCGCTTCCAGCGCTCGGATGGACCCGCCGGGCGTTGGCTGGGGCTGGGGCTGGGGCTGGGGCTGGGGGCGCCTGGGTCCTGGTCTTTGTCGCTTGGCATGAGGTGGGCTCTCGTAACAAAAGGCGCAAGGTGCGGGGGCACTGCCGGTGCCCGCGCGGGTGGGCGGCGGCCGGTACGTCGATCCGCTGACGGGGATCGGCCCCGCGGCCCGGTGCACCGCGGTGCGCGGCGGCGGCCCGCGGGCGGCTTCTTTGGCAGCCGCTGCCGAATTAGATCAGAATAGAGCGGATGCGGCCATGTGGCCGTCGTCCCAGGGAACCGCCCGAGCACCGATGAACCTGCACGAATACCAGTCGAAACGACTTTTCCAAGAATACGACATCCCAGTCCCCGCGGGTGTGACGGCGACGACACCCGCGGCGGTCGCGGCGGCCTGCGACAACCTCGGCGGCACCCGCTGGGTGGTCAAGGCCCAGGTCCACGCGGGCGGACGCGGCAAGGCTGGCGGCGTGGTGCTGGTGGACAGCCCCGCCGCGGCGGCGGCCGCAGCCCACCGGCTGCTCGGCAGCCGCCTGGTCACCCACCAGAGCGGACCCGCGGGGCTGCCCGTGGCGACCCTGCTGGTCGAGGAGCCGACGGCGATCGACCGGGAACTGTACCTGAGCGCACTGGTAGACCGGGCGACCCGGCAGGTCCTCTTGATGGCCTGCGCGGCGGGCGGCATGGACATTGAGGTGGTGGCCGCCGCGACCCCCGAGCGGATCATCCTGCTGCGCGTCCACCCGGCGGCCGGGCTGCAGCCCTTCCAGGTGCGTCGGCTGGGTTACGGGCTGGGACTGGGCGAGGAGCAGATCAAGACACTCGGCCGGCTCCTGGGCGGACTCTATCGGCTCTTCATGGCGTGCGACGCGACCCAGGTGGAGATCAATCCGCTGGTGGTGACGCGCGCCGGGGCCCTGCTCGCCCTGGACGCCAAGATCAACCTGGACGACAACGCGCTCTACCGTCACCCGGACCTGGAGGCCCTGCGGGACCCGACCCAGGAGGACCCACGCGAGGCCGCGGCGCGCACCCACGAGCTGAGTTACATCAGCCTGGACGGCAACATCGGCTGTATGGTCAACGGTGCGGGGCTCGCGATGGCGACCATGGACCTGGTGCAGCTGCACGGCGGCCGACCGGCCAACTTCCTGGACGTCGGCGGCGGGGCCACGGCGGCACGGGTGGCCGAGGCCTTCGCGCTCATCCTCTCGGACGCCAAGGTGCGGGCGGTGCTGGTCAACATCTTCGGCGGCATCGTGCGCTGCGACCTGATCGCGGAGGGCATCATGCAGGCGGTGCGCAAGGTCCACACGCAGATCCCGGTGGTCGTGCGCCTGGAGGGGACCAATGCCCCGTTGGGGCTCGCGCTGCTGGCCGCGAGCGGGCTTAAGATAGAAACGGCGCAAGGTCTCGACGAGGCGGCAGACAAGGTGGTCGCGGCTGCGGCCGCGGCACAGTGAGGGGGCGAGCATGAGCGTTCTTGTCGATAACCAAACCCGGGTCATCTGCCAGGGCTTCACCGGGCGGCAGGGCAGCTTCCACAGCGAACAGGCGCTTGCCTACGGTACCAACCTGGTGGGCGGCGTGACCCCCGGCAAGGGCGGCCAACACCACCTGGACCGACCGGTCTTTGACACCGTCCATGACGCCGTGCGCGCGACCGGCGCGGACGCCACGATGATCTATGTGCCTGCCGCCTATGCGGCGGACGCCATTCTGGAGGCGGCGGACGCCGGGATCCGGGTCATCGTCTGTATCACCGAGGGCATCCCGGTGCTCGACATGCTGCGGGTCACGGCGGCCCTGCAGGGTCATCCGGCGGTGCTGATCGGCCCCAACTGCCCCGGCATCATCACCCCGGGCGAATGCAAGATCGGCATCATGCCCGGCAGCATCCACACCCCCGGGCGGGTCGGCATCGTCTCGCGCTCCGGCACCCTGACCTACGAGGCGGTGTTTCAGGTCACCAACGCCGGTCTGGGCCAGAGCACCTGCATCGGCATCGGCGGCGACCCCATCCACGGACTGGACTTCGTCGACTGTCTCACCCTCTTCGAGCGGGACCGGGACACCGACGGGGTCATCCTGGTCGGTGAGATCGGGGGCACCGCGGAGGAGGCGGCCGCCGCCTATATCAAGCAGCACATGACCAAGCCGGTGGTCGCCTATATCGCCGGCGTGACCGCCCCGGCCGGCAAGCGGATGGGCCACGCGGGCGCTATCGTCACCGGCGGCAAGGGCACCGCCACCGACAAGTTCGCCGCCCTGGAGGCGGCCGGGGTGGTCACGGTGCGCTCCCCGGCACGGATGGGCAGCCGCATGGCCGACTTGCTGGGCGGTTGATCATCTCCTGTTGAGTCAATCGGCGTCGCCAGCGGTGGTCCGGGACAACGCCCGGAAGGAAGCGTTCCAGCGCGATTGAGCCCGCGCGGCCCTGGCGGTCAGGGCTCAAGTCCCGCGAACCAGGAGGAGTTGCGGATCGCCTGGGCGATCAAACCGTGCGCGAGGCCATTCCAATGGTTATCGGTCGGCCATTCCAAGCGGGCGGCGGGATGGGCGGCGGCGTACGGGATGAAATAGTCGTCGGCATCGATCACGCCGTAGCCCCGGCCGCGCGCCTGCGCCATGAAATGTCGGCGCATGAGTCCGAAATAGCTGGCGTCGGCGGACGCGTTGGCGGCATAGCGTAATCCGTCGACCACAAAGAGAATTCGGCGGGCCGGCAAGTCGGCGTAAGCGGGCAGGTCGCGGAAGAAGGCGGCCACTGCCCGTTGCGATTGGACCAGGCGGTGTTCGTCGAAGGCCGCCGGGACGTTTCCGACGAAGGCCGGCACCGCGGCCTGTGCTGATCCCATGCCGCGGCCCTCCAGCAACCGCAACACCGTCACGTCGGCATGAAGGTTGAGCAGCAGATAGCGCGCCAAGGCCGAGGCCTGCACCACCCGGCGGATCACCCCGGGCGCATAGTCGAACCGCTGCAGGATCAGGTCCCCGCCCTCATCGACATAAAGATGCAGACCGGGGCCGGTCTTGAATTCCGCCAGCGATTCGTCAAAGTCGTTGCCGCACACCACCACCACCAGGGCTTCGGCGTCATAGGTTTGGCGGACGTATCGCATCCAGACCAGGTACTGGCTGAGCGGCGCCCCCGATGCGGCGAAACTGTAAAAGCGCATGTCTTCGGAGCGGTCCGCGGCCAGCCGACCGTGGAACGTCTGGGGATAGGGCACCATGAGCGCCTCGACATAGGAATCCCCCACGACACCGATCAGCGGGCGGCGGTCGTGCGTCGTGTAATTGTGATCGTTGACGAAGCCTGCGTTGTTGGTGCGCCCGCGGTTGACGATGCTGAAGTTCCAATCCCGGGACCAGAGGAAGTCGCGCTCGGGGGTGAAATGAAAGACGGGTGCCCCCGCATTGACGGGCTCGGCGAAGACCCCGGTCGCCACCGGCAATAGACGCAACAGCGCCTCGGCGACAAGGATGGGCAGGGCCAAGCCCAGCACCACCGCTATGATCCGAAACGCGATCTGTTTCACGCGACATCATCTCCTAAGTCGTTGCAGGCCGGCACGCACGCAACGGCGCAGGAGCGGGCCCCGGCCGCGACGGATAGCACCCGCCAGATGGCCGAAATTATGATCAAGGTCCGCGAGGTTCACGCCCCATCAGGTGCCGACCACCAGCTCAAGCGACCACCGCCTGCTGCCGCCCAGCGCCGAGACCTCCTCGCTGACGGGCCGCCAGGGTATGATTTTTCTTTAGTTTTTGCAATCGCTCCGCGGCCGTCCGGAGGTCCCGCCGCAGCCGCTACGAAACGCATCCCAACCCTGCTAGACTAGCCGTCGACTCGTCGATCCGGAACCGATCCGGAAAGGGTCAATTCAAGCGCGATGGCGCCGGGGTGACTGATGCACGAGATTCCAAACCTCGACGCCCGAGGACTGCGGGGCTTCGCATTGACCACGGGCGGGCTGATCGCCGGGGCCTTCGGGGTGGCGCTGCCCATGCTGTTCGGCTGGCCGCTCCCCTGGTGGCCCTTCGTGGCGGCCGCCCCGCTGATCCTGGCAGGACTGATTGCGCCCCTGACACTGCGCCCGGTCTATCGCGGCTGGATGCGTTTTGGATTGCTGATGAACCGGGTAACGACGCCGCTGATCCTCGGGCTCCTGTTCACCCTGGTGTTCGTCCCGATGGGCCTGATCATGCGCCTCACCGGGCAGGACCCGCTGCGCCGCCGCCGCCCGGCCGAGGCCTCCACCTATCGCGTGCCAAGCCATGCGGCGACGCGCGAATCCATGACGAGACCCTTCTGATGCTGGACCTTCTAAGAGACCTCTGGGGCTTCATGCGCGAACGCAAGAAATTCTGGCTGGCACCGATCATCGTCGTGTCGCTCCTGCTGGGCGCACTGATCGTTTTCGCGCCCGGCTCGGCGGTCGCGCCATTCATCTATGCGCTGTTTTGAGCGATGAACCGTTCCTTATCAGGTGGCGGCCGGAAACCGCCGCCGGGCCGATCTGACCATGCAACCAAGAAAGCTGCTCACCACGGTGGCGCCCTCCATCATTGCGCTCCTGTTGGTCGGCGCGGGTTTTCTTACCTGCCGCTACCTGACAGTAAAGGTCTTTGACCAAGAGATCGACAGCGACGCCCAGGCCTACACCCTGGGGCGCCTGCTGAAAGACCAGCCGGAGCAACGCACGGCAGTCGCCAGCGCCTATTACGACAGCGCGCAGGCGTTGGCCAGGCTGGACGGGTTCGCATGGGCCGTTCCCAACATCCCCACCCCCTTCGTGGGGACCGCCCCCGCACCGGGGCAGCAGGGCAATGCCCATATCAACACCATGCAATTCCGGGCCGCTCGAGAGGTCGCGATGCCGAAACCCGCGCGCACCTACCGGATCTTCCTGACCGGGGGCTCCACCGCCTTCGGCAACGGTGCGCCGAGTGACGACACGACCATCGCCGGGTATCTGAATACGATCCTCACCCGGCAACTGACCCCGGCAACCGGCCTGAGCTACGAAGTCTTTACGATGGCGAACTCGGCCTGGGCCACCACCCAGGAACGCATCATCATCGAGAACCTGTTGTCGGAATTGCAGCCCGACATGCTGATCGCCGTGTCCGGGAACAACGACGTACACTGGGGTGCGTTGGGACGCAATGTGCTGTGGTTCCGATCCTATGCCGACGAACTCTTCCTGTCACTGATCAAGGCGGTCTACCAGCTCACCGGCCAACCGCCCATAGCGGAGAACACGCGGATCGAACCGGGGCCGATCGCCCCTGCGGTCATCGCCGGGCGACTGCTCAAGAACGTCCGGATCAGCGCCTTTGTGCTGGCCGCCGCCAACGTCGATTACGTCTTCGTGCTCCAGCCGACACTGGCCGTCAGCAACAAGAAATTGACCCGGCGCGAAGGCGCACGACTGGTGCAGCGGGACTATTTCCGGGAGTGCTACGGGCTGATTGCCGTCGCGCTGACTGACCTGCACGAGGAGCACTTTCGCTTCGTCGATCTCTCGGGTCTGTTCGATGGTGCGGGCGAGCAGGAGGAGATCTTCCTGGACTCCTATCATTTCGGCGACCGGGGCAACGAACAAATCGCCACCGGCATCTTTCTGCGGATCAAAGACATAATCGGTAAAAAATCAATCGGTTAAGAGCGGTTGACCAATAGTTAAAACAAGGGCGTTAAAGAATCCCGTGAGCCCTGCTGTCGTTGTCGTTGTCGTTGTCGTTGTCGTTGTCGTTGTCGAGATTATCGTAGCGCCCCGGATTCTCAGGCACCCCAAAATTGCATCGTTTCTCCGATTACGATTACGACAACGACAACGCCGGTGTTTGTGTCTGACTTGTTTATGACTCGTTGCTTAGCCTGGTTTCGCCTCACACCAATCCGGAGTCCACCGTGGCTTGTCGCATCCAAATCGCTCAATTGAACCTGCTGGTGGGGGACGCCGCCGGTAATGCCGGTCGCGTCATCACCGCGGCGCACCAGGCCCGGGCGGCCGGGGCGGACCTGGTGGTATTCCCGGAACTGACCTTGACCGGCTACCCGCCGGAGGACCTGCTGCTGCGCCCCGAGCTGATCGCGCGGGTGGAATCGGCCCTCGCCCGGGTCTGCGCCGAGGTCCGGGGCATCACCCTGGTCCTGGGCTATCCGCGGGCGACGGCGGACGGGCTGTTCAACATGGCAGGGGTCATCCGCGACGGCGTGCTGGTGGCCGAATACGCCAAGCAAGAGTTGCCAAACTACAGCGTCTTCGATGAGAAACGCTATTTCCAGCCGGGCCGGGCGGCCCTCGTCTTCGAGCACCGGGGGCTGCGCCTGGGATTGAGCGTCTGCGAGGACATCTGGCAGGACGGCCCCACCGCCGCGGCCGCCGCGGCCGGTGCGCAGGTGCTGATCAACCTCAACGCCTCCCCCTTCCACGCTGGCAAGCGGACTGAGCGCGAGGACCTGGTGGCCCGCCGCGCCTTGGACCATGGGTTGACCATCCTCTATGCCAACCTCGTCGGCGGGCAGGACGAACTGGTCTTCGACGGCGGCTCCTTCGTCGTCGATCGGGACGGTCGAGTCCGGGCCCGTGCGGCCCAGTTCCAGGAACAGGCCCTGCTGGTCGACCTGGACGACGACGGCAGACCTGGCGGCGACGCCGCGGGCAGCCTATCCAGCGGGGCGGACACACCAGACGAGGCGGCGATCTACCAGGCCTTGGTCCTGGGCGTGACCGACTATGTGCGCAAGAACGGCTTCAGTGGGGCCGTGCTCGGCCTCTCCGGCGGGGTGGATTCGGCCCTGACGCTGGCCATCGCGGTCGACGCCCTGGGCGCCGACCAGGTCGAGGCGGTCTTGATGCCGTCACGCTACACCGCGGACATGAGCAACGAGGACGCCCTGGAGCAGGCGCGGCGGCTCGGGATCCAGACCCACACCATCCCCATCGCCCCCGCCTTCGACAGCTTCCTCGCCATGCTCGAACCCGCCTTCGCCGGCCGGGCGCCGGACGTGACCGAGGAGAACATCCAGGCGCGCTGCCGCGGCGTCATCCTCATGGCGCTGAGCAACAAACAGGGCCGCATCCTGCTAACCACCGGCAACAAGAGCGAGATGGCGGTCGGCTATGCCACCCTCTACGGCGACATGGCCGGCGGCTTCGCACCCATCAAGGACTGCCCCAAGACGCTGGTCTATCGCCTGGCCCGCTACCGCAACGGCCTGGACCCCAGCATCCCAGAGCGCGTCCTGACCCGCGCCCCCTCCGCCGAACTGCGCCCGGACCAGACCGACCAGGACAGCCTGCCACCCTATGAGATTCTGGACCCCATCCTGCGGCTCTATATCGAAGAGGACCAAGGGGTCGACGCCATCTGTGCCCAGGGTTTCGACGAGGGCGTGGTGCGCAAGGTCACGCGCCTGGTGGACCGCAATGAGTACAAACGCCGCCAGGCCCCGCCCGGCGTGCGCATTTCGCAGCGCGCCTTCGGGCGGGATCGGCGTTATCCCATTACCAGTGGGTTTTGAATATCAGCGTGCGCGCGGTACCGCTGCGAGACTGGACGTCGTCCGTCGCTCCGGTAGGGAGCCGGAAGGAAGTCTCCGGGGATAGTGCGCCGACGTTGGTCGCGACTTCATTTCAGGGCCGAAGCAAACGACTTTTTCACCGGGCCGACAATTGAAGTCAGATCGGCTAGCCGCACGGTACTGAACGCGATCCCATGCTTTTCGGCTTGTTTTGAAAATACGTCCTGAGCCAGAGAACGCTCCGGCACGACAAGCTTCTCCGGCCATTGCCTCTTGGTTTCCCATGCCTTTTTGAAGAGGGCTTCCACCTCTCCTTCTTCCGGATTTTCGTCGGCCACCTTGGACAACAAGTGCCCGAACACATAGGTACTGGCGGCGTCCATAAGGACGTAGATATCATAGGGCTCATCCTGAACCAACAAGGACCGCTGATTTAGTTTGATAGCTATCCATAGCTCGTTTACCTTGAACTGATTTGAGCTGAGCATCCGAGAAACCCCCTGTATTATTCCTGTTTACGGAATAGTGGAGACTGGCCGCATTCAATTGAGAGCGAATACGAGTCTTGGCTGGTGGAGAAAGCCACGGTCGGCGGCGGGCTCCATCTGCGCTCGGCCAAGGGCGCGCATCGCTGGGACCAACAGGTCCTGGCAGCGGGCATAACGGATCGCGTAGGCGTCCAGACGCTCTTGGTCCGTTTCCGAGAGCGCATCAAGGGCGCTTGCCGTCAGCGGAAAGAAGGCCGTAACGCCCGCGTGAGTCGCGGCGAGCCGGTCGGCGGTCTGTGCCAAGGCCGCGAGCGCCTCTTCCAAGACCGGTACGCGCTGACTCATAGGGGGCATCCCTCTTCCCGGGCCTGCCGCATAAAGGCGGTCGTACGCCCCGGGTTGATCACCAGGTCTACCGGTTGACGCAGTCCCCTTTCCAACGCGCGCTGCAACGCTTGGCGGGCGAGAAACAGGTTGTCATCCGGGAGCCGGTCGGGCTCCACGTAGAGGTCGATGTCGCCCCCACGGGCGCCGTCGTCCAGTCGCGAGCCGAACAGCCAGATCCCGGCGCTTGGGCCAAAGCGCGCCTGCACCAGTGTTTGGATGATGACGATGTCCGCGGGTGAGAGTCGCATGGCCCGATTGCCCTTGAGGTCTGGGAATCCCAAGCATAGCGGGTCTGGGGGTGAGGAGCCAACGGGACTGCAGGGCCGCGTCAGCCCGCGCGGCCCGCCCTCACAGCGACCTGACGAGCGCGGCCAGCACGCCGACCAGAGTGAACGTGATGAGATCCTCAGTACGGAGCGAGCAACCGGGGAAAGGCCCCGTCGAGGGCCTCGATCAGCCGATCCAGGTCAGGGGCATCGAAGTCCGGTCGCGGCAGGCCGGGGACCCAGTTCCGACCGGGCGGGAAGCGGCCGGTGCGCACCAGGGCCGTCCGGATTCCGAGCCGCACGGCCCCGACGATGTCGGTGTCCGGGCGGTCCCCGATCATGAGACAGGCGGCGGCGGGCAGGCCCAGCTGCTCCAGCGCCATCTCATAAAGGAGCGGCTCCGGCTTGCCGATGAAGGTGGGAGTGACACCGGTAGCCGCCGTGAAGGGCGCCACCAGTGCGCCGCAGCCGGGCAGGACCACCCGTTGGCCGTCGCGCATCCCGTCTACGGTCGTGTCCGGATTGGTGGCCACCAGGCGCGCCCCGCGGCCCAGGATCAGGTTGATCCCGGTCGTTAGGGTCGCGAAGTCGAGCCCGACACCCTCACCGACCACCACCGCGTTGGCATCGCGCTCGTCGCGGCTGCCCACCGCGCTCAAGGCGGCCTCCAGTCCACCGGCCCCAACGGCGAAATAGCGCAGCCCCGGGCGCTCGCGGCTCAACCAGCGGGCGGTGGCCAGGGCCGAGGTGAGGATGTGGCGCGGGTCCGGACGGGGCAGTCCCATCGCCACGCAGGCCGCGGCGATCTGCTCGGGGGTGCGGATCGGGTTGTTGGTGACGAAGCAGTGGGGGCGCCCGACCAGCCGCCCGAGCAGGCGCGCGGCACCGGGCAGGGGCCGGTCTCCCTGGAACAGGACCCCGTCGAGGTCGATCAGCAGTGCGTGCGGGGGCGGGCGGGTCATGGCTGTCTGGGGGCTATTGTCCGCAAATGAACGCAAATGAACGCAAAAAAAAACGCCCGTCAGGGCAGGACCTTCGGTGGCATCTTAGCAGTAACCACGCAACCGCAGCGAGGATCGGTCCGCGCGGGGTCCCCTATGCGGACCAACGACCTCGCAGATCGCGCGATGGCCGAAACCATGACCAACGCCGGGTCGGCTCCCCTAAGACCTGGATG
>Ga0247841_10005184_pt1 | contig 21444 bp, 17 predicted proteins | sample LaCruzMarch2015__2_FD_192410 | JGI IMG/M metagenome (GOLD analysis project Ga0247841, IMG submission 192410) | Freshwater microbial communities from meromictic Lake La Cruz, Castile-La Mancha, Spain - LaCruzMarch2015_18m | ecosystem: Environmental > Aquatic > Freshwater > Lake | place: Spain... | reverse complement strand
ATTTTCCTTTTAGTTTCAGTTATGCCGACAGGAACAGCGGCTATAAATTCGCAAACCTGTTCCGACTCGATATAATTATCAAAAATAATAATTATTTGGTCTGTTTTTATTGAATTAAACATTCAATTTATTTGTGACAAATCCTTCGCTTCGCTACCAATGACAAATTCAGAACTCCTTACCCCGCGTAGTCTAAATTAGCGGTAATTTCAAAGATCATTTTCAAATCAGTTCCTGGGAATATAGTTTCTGTCTGGTTAAGTATTTTAGTTAGTTCAGCGGCAGCATGATTGTATCTGGCAGCAGACAAAGAATGCAGGGTTACAGTCAGCGTCCTATTTTCATAGTCAGGGGTGAGGTCAGCACAGGACTGAATGATTTGTTTGACGACCATTCTCTTTTCATTTTCCGCCTTTGCCAGATATGGGGCAATCCATTGTGCTACAGAAGATTCAGCCCGGTAGCAAATCATTTTGATCACATTCATTAACAGTTTGCTTTCGGTTTTGAGTTTGTTGTATCTCAATTGCTGGGGCATCTGGCAGACTTTCAATCGTGGTTTTATTTTGGAACGTTGATTTAAGAGTTCTTCTTGCTGTGTTTCAAGAAAGTCGATTTGTTCTTTATACTCCATTTGTTTATTTGTTATTGCAGGTAAATCGTCCAGGGGTTGATCAATGGCGAGTTCTATTAGCGGGAAGAACCGGGCTTTAAGTCGTTGGATTTTTTCTTTCAACTTTTTTATTTGATGGGTCAACTTGCGGTACTGAGGATTCACTATTTCCTTTTCCGGATCAACCGGTTCTATTCCGAAAGATACCATTTTATCAAAATCATAATCTTCAATAAGGTAACGGAAGAAGTTTTCCTGGCTCCATCGGCCAAACATACGCCCTGCAATGACAGGAAGGTCTAAGGTGGGGTGAGTGGTAACGATGGATGTTTGATGCCCTGTTTCACCCTGACGCCTGATCTCTCTGAACCAGTAACCGCCAAGGGGGGTTCCATGTTCGCACAATTGCATGTTAACGGTTTGCTGTAACACTGAAACAGCAAAGCTTTTAAAACATTCTTCACACCACTTGTCCTTTACATTTTTGCGATAGGTTATAATAGCTATTTTGTACTTTTCCCATAACCGCCGGAAGAAGGCAGGCTCATAGGCTTCACGGTCAAAAATAAACGTGCAGACAGGTTTATTCTCGTCTGTGGGTTGCCTTGATAATAGTGTTGTTTGTTGAAGTTGTGGGATGATTTGATGTTCGATAACGGTTTGCAGCTTTTCGGTTAATTCTCCCATTACCATCATAACGGGCATCCCTTGCGCATCGTTTACCCAATACTCTGTAGTGGCGCTCAAACAAAGCTTTTGTCTGGAAACATACTTTACCGGAAGATTTGCCTTGCTCCCATAATAAATCCGCACATGCCCATCGATATATAAAAATTCAGCGTCCTGGGATGAATCACCATGATACCAGGAATCGACCAGTATGGTGTTCAGATGGGTAGCTTGATGCTGACGGGTGAGCAGATCAATCTTTCTGCGCAAACATTTTACTTCCGGAATCCGGTCCAATCCGATGATCCGTCCAAGTTCACCAGGCTTGCATTGCTTGAGTTGTTCCGGATTTTTGATACGCAAAAGAGCCATGAATGACAAGGTCAGAACGATGGACTCCAGACTGTAGTAAAATTTTGACGGCCAGGTATAAACCTCTTTTGTCTTTAATAATCCCTGTGCCAATAAGGCCGGTAATAAAAATAATACACCCCCGCCACCCAGCGCCTGTCCTTCTTCAAATTGAACTCCATCGGTTGTTCCTAAGCCAAGGGAACAGGCTATGCGATCTTCCAAACGTGTAGTAGCCATGCCAAGAAAGGATTCCTGGTCTTGCTGGTTTCGTTGATTTGGAGTAATACCTTCAAAAACTGGCGTTACTGCTAAACTCTTTTTTTTAAATAGCCCTGTTTGACACCATAACGGATCGCCGATTCCCTTACCCCTTCTTCTTTAGCAATGCTATATACGCTCTGACCTTTGTCGAGCTTGGCCTGGATCCGCTCCCGCCTGCCACCAACGATCTTATACGCCTTCCCATGACGCGCATCAGGCCCAAAGAATCCAGCCTCGCCCTTGGTCTCAAACTTCTTTAACGCCCGGCTTACACTGTCTTCACTCACACCAAAAGCACGTTCAATATCAACATTCCGGCATAAACCCTGATGAATGAAATTACTGGTTATATAACGGAATGCATCATTGTCATCCTTGGAATGAGAATATACGGGTAAACCATTGACCAAATATTGAACAAGACCGTCTCGTTCATAAACACCCATATTGGCGTTAATCAGGGTGGTATCAGGTGGAAAAATCGGTAATAATAGTTGCATGAAGCAAAATTACCGCTTTTCCTGTTTGCTGTAATGTGCCGGGAAATACTTATTTTTGTTATACGAGGTCAGGAGTTCTGAAATTGTCAAAGTTGCAGCCTGGGAACTTCCATTTAAGGAGTTGTTGGCAATAATCTAAGAATACCTCCGTAATGTTCATCGTCTGTCCCTATATAGATCTCTTTTGTATCTGCTGCAGGTTCTCTGATGGCAATGCTTTCCACTTTCAATCCATCGAGGTTTCCGAGCCTGTTGTTAATACCCAGTTCGACTGCCGGATTTCCATCGACATCTGCCGTAATTTTTCCAATTTGCCACACGACACTTCTGTAAGGGCCGTCGTCGCTTCCTGAATCATAAGCGGAAACAATGTAGATGAATCCATCGCTGTCGATATCCATTGCTACGATGGGACGTGCCCCGGGCCCTACCGGATCAATAGCGACATAAGTCACCTCCTCAAATTCGCCAAACCCCAATGGGGAAATCGAAAGCTCAGCCCAGCGGATTTTCGTCGTTGAACTGCCTTCCGCCCGCTCGGCATAAAGGAAAACTAATTTTTCCCCGACCAGGCAAACTTCAGTTGCTTCGACATTTATGATTTCAACCGGCCAATCTATATAGGATGATATCATTAATGCTCCATTATCATACTCAGCATAAAAAATACGACGGTATTGCTCACCTTCCTGGCCGCTTTCCACGAACAGGTATTCCTTACCGCCCGGGATGCTGCATGCGCTTTCCATGTCGCTTGAGGCCCCTCCGGGTCCGGGAAAATTCAGGGCAACCGGTTCCCAGATAACCCCATCAAGCTCTGATTGTGGAAGCCGGATCAGGCTTATACGTGGCCAGTTTTCTTTTTCAGCATTGTTTTTTGCATCGTGGACGCCAATGAAGAGATCGTCCTCAACCCACGACAACCCACTCAGATCAGGTAAAGTGCCTGGATTTATCATAACCTGTTCATCATCAGGGTCTGAGCAGGCAATTATTGATGTAATTATTAATAATGCCAGAAAAAACGGGCTTTTTGATTGGGCTTTCATAATCTATTTCAAAATCTGCAAATTAAACCCTGGTTTTACGGTTACCGTAGCGCCGGAGTTTACTTTTAAAGTCCTGATAATTGTATTGGAGTTGAGTTGCGGATAATAGGGTTTTGCTCCATTAATAATCACATCGGTATTTAAATCAGGCAATTCTCCACAACTCCAGTTAGCCACATTTTCCCAGGCTGCACTCACGGTTCCCTGCCAGCTGACATTAATTTTTATAGTATAGGTCTGGCTGAATGTGCTTCCGTTTACAACACATCTGTATTGATAGCCATAAATACTGCTGGGTGCATTGGTAATGGTGAGTGCATTGGTACCTGTTCCACTGTAAGGGGCATTGTTTGAAAGGTTTGTAAATTCACTGCCGGTATTTACCTGCCATTGGTAAGTGGTGCCACTTATGTTGGAGGGTAATGTAACGGTAGAGAGAGGGCAAATATTGAGATTCGAATTGTTGCCGCCTATATAAAATCCGCTGAAGCCTGTCACGTTTATGTCTAAAGAATACATGGTTCCCATATCGACAATTGTGATAGCGCTGTTGGGTATGATAAGCGCATTGCCACCTGGTATGGGATTAAATAAACTGTCTTCCTGCGGACCGGTATATTTGGTTATGGTAAGGCTGTTTATCCCATTCGGAAAAGAAGCTGGATCGGCGGCCTGCAGGTTGGTAAATTCTGTTTTAAGGATGTAGAATCTAACACGTCTTGTTCCTGCCGGAGCATACTGGCTCGTTATTTTAAAGCTGCGTTTGAGGTAGATATTTCCGTTGGGCGATGTGGCAACATTGCCCGAGGAAAAATAGGTGTACATGGTAGTGTTGCCAAGTGTTAGGTTATTGTCTTTTATAGCTCCCATGATTTTGTTGGTACCATCTTTCATGTATACAAAATGCCTCCAGCCTTTAAAGTTCACTGTGCCGTTTCCATTGGCTGTGATGTAATTAGTGGGAGCTACGGGTGCCGTAATAGTGGTATCATCTTTTTCCACGCCATAGAAATCTTTTCCTTTAAAACTTACCGTGCTGCCATTTGCGACCAGGAATATGCTGTCAAGCGAATAACTGCCACCTGGTAATTGTTTAGTGCTATATGGTGCATAGCCGCCTTTGCCCCCGAATTTTACGGGAGTGCCATTAGGGCCCGCGCCCGGGTTGCTGTATGTATAGAAATGTGTGTTGGCGACGCCTGCCAGAGCAAACGGGCTGAAGCTGGTGATAGGCACACTATTTATAACTGTGCCGCTTGCGGGAGTTCCCGTAGTGCCGCCATTGCCATGGTCGTCCCATTGTGTGCCGCTCCAATGCGCGACTTTCAGATTTGCCAGCACGGGATACTGCTCATAAGGGTTGCTGGCAAAGCCAAGCGTTAAAGTAACATCAGTGGTTCCAGTTAATCTTTCCATATTCCAATAACCTGCCTTGCTGATGATGGCCGAACCAAATGACTCGGCTTTGCTGCCGGTATTATATCCATCGCTGCTGGGATTCTGATTCTTATATTCAGCCCTGAACCTGTCTGCTGCATCGACCGGGGCACTCATCGCAACGGTATTAAGAGATGTTGGACTACCCACAGGAAACGTAAATGCATCATCACCGATCTTTGTAACCGGGCCAACTACATGGCTGGTAGCTGAAGCTTCTGTATAATCAATGTTATCGGGGAATATCAAATTATTACCTGCACTGGAGTATATATTGCCACTGGTAAAAGTGGCTGTCGTGGTAACGGTAACGGAGTCATTCAATGTAAGCTTACCAGTGCCTGTTTTTGCCATCACTAAAGTTGGAATGCTGATGGGTTGAGTACCTGACTGTTCCAGAATGCCATTTGTATTTCCATTGAATTTTATCAAACCTAAAGTAATATCGGATGTGGAGTTTAGGGTAAGATTTTTTGTTACCTCAATAAAGTCGCCGGCGGCAACACTAATACTCCCGCCATTTCGAATGTAAGTTACATTGCCAATATATTTATTTCCACTGGACGTGGCGTCGGTATCATAGAACACATTGGTTCCATTATTTGAAAAACTGGTATTGCCGGTGAACACATTATTGCGAATATAGGTAGCATAACCACCTGTATAGCTGGCATCATCGGCAGTAGTAACATTGCCTGTAATAGCATTATTAAGCAGAAACGCATAATCACCCCTGTAACCGGTAATGCTCAGAGAGGACACAATCAATGTATCGTTCCTCACATCAAACCCGGCACTGTTCTGCACGTTTATACTACCTCCGCCGGTTTGATTAATAAACCCGTGCATTCCAAAATAATAAGGTGTGGTATAATTGGCGTCAATATTTATAGTGCCGCCAATACTTATTTTTGCGGACAAGTTGCCTAAATAGGTGTTTCCTGCTGTATTGTTAAAATAGGTAAAATTTCCGGTAATAGCACTACCACCTGTATAAAAAGCATACGTAGTACCTGCGGCAGTCCGGTTAATGGTAAGGTTGCCACTGCATTGTAAAGCATCCGCATGAGCAATGTATAAATCTCCGCCGGCACTATTATAAGTCACATTACCGATATATTTATTACCACTGGACCCAATATCGGCATCATAGAACACATTGGTTCCATTATTTGAAAAACTTGTATTGCCGGTAATCAGATTATTGCGGATTAAGGTGGCATAACCATCTGTATAGCTGGCATCATCGGCAATAGTAACATTGCCTGTAATGGCATTATTATAAAATTCTCCATAGGCGCCGGTTCTGTAACCGGTAATACTCAGAGATGATACAATCAATGTATCGTTCCTCACATCAAACCCGGCACTATTCTGCACGTTTATACTACCTCCGCCGGTTTCATTAATAAACCGGTACATTCCAAAATAATTAGGTGTGGTATAATTGACGGCAATATTTATAGTGCCGCCAATACTTGTTTTTGCAGATGAGTTGCCTAAAGAGGTGTTTCCTGATGAGTTATTGGTATAGCTAAAATTTCCGGTTATGGTACTTGTTGCGGTAGCAAATACGTAGGTAGTGCCTGCTCCGGTGCGGTTAATGGTAAGGTTGCCACTGCATTGTAAAGCATGCGATTGAGCAATGTATAAATCTCCACCGGCACTATTATAAGTCACATTGCCGATATAATTATTGCCCGTCCCTCCATATAGGGCATCATAGAATCTATTGGTGCCATTATTGGAAAAGCTGGTATTGCCGGTGATCACATTATTTTCGATATCGGTGACATAACCACCTGTATAGCTTGCATCATCAGCAGTAGTAACATTGCCGGTAATAGCATTATTAAGCAGAAACGCATAACCGTCACCCCTGTAACCGGTAATACTCAGTGAAGTCACAATGAGTGTATCGTTTTCTAAATGAAATCCCGCCGAATTTTGAACATTTATAATTCCGCCTGTTGTATGATTGACAATCCGGCGCATTTCAAACGCACCCGGTGATGAATAATCTGCAGTAATATTAACGGTACCGCCAATATTGGTTTTATTCCCCGTAACCCCCATGATGGTTGAACTGCCAACATTGTTGGTATAGGTATAATTACCGGTAATGCTGCCACCTGCATTAAAGAGAATGGTACCACCTGCGACCGTGCGGTTTACGATAAGGTTGCCATTATATTGAGAAGGGACAGCCTGAGAAATATAAACCGGCAACGCATCGTTGATATTGTAGCTGGCATTACCGTTGTATTGATTGGAAGGCGCCGCATCGCCTTCATAAAACGGGCTGCTGGCATCTCCTGTAATGTTAAAGATAATAGCATCATTGACCGTGTTGCTTTTGAAATAAGTACTATATCCACTGACACCGGTGTGCACATTAATTACTATATCTGTAGCGCCATTGCTGTTATTAAGCGTAGCGCCGGTAAAAGATATATAAGTATTAACACCGTTAAGGGTCAGGGTAAAGCCATTTACGTCCAGCTGGCTGCCCGGCTGCATATCGATACTGTTGATACTTACATTACTTGCAAAAACCGGCCAGTTACCGCTGTCTAAGGAGCCAGGGATAATTACGTCACTTGTTCCGGTGGGAACTCCGACAGGACTCCAGTTGGTTGAAATATCCCAGCTTGTGCTGGTAGTGCCGGTCCAGGTTTGTGCATAAAGGTTACTTACAACCAATAAACAGACTGAAAAGTAGAATAATTTTTTCATAATTATAACTTTATGTAAAGATAAAATATAATCTAACGATGAACTTTATTAAAAATATAATAGTTAGTTGTTGATTAATATTCGATACCTGGTCAGCCAGTGTGATCGTAGCGATAAAAGATTAATCTTTCGCTTCAAGTTTCTCAATGCGGTGCAAAAGTTCTTCATTAAGTGCCGCGATCCCGTCAATAATTTCTTTTGCATAAGCTTTATGCGCTGCAGATTTGGGATGTATGCCCACATAATCGCGGCTCGTAACTCCATACTTCTGGATTGCCTGAAGTCCATCCGCAAAAATAATACCGGGATGATCGGCGAGAGCCTTTTTCAAGGCCTTATCAGGGGGTTCATTATTTTTGTTTGGCATGAACAGTACAATGATTTGAGAGCCATAGTCTGAAAACACATTTTCAATACCTGAAAAATAGAAATCATAGACTTCGTAATCTGACACATCATTTTTAAATGTACCGGATTTTAGTTCTTTCGCTAAACGGTTATTGTTTACCCAGAGGTAAATGACCCGTGGCACAGCAATAAATATTTTTACAAATTTTTTAAAACTCAATCTGGCTCCTTCCTTGCGGTATAATTCTATCATACTGAATACGTTATGTGTATTCGGCGGATACTGTATTTTAAGATCACTTCCATCTTTAGTCAGATATGCAGCAGGCAATGGAATACTTCGAGATGCGAGAGGTGGGGAGGGTGACCTGGATCGTTCGGGTAAACCGGTCCAACACCCGAGAACTACATATTTCGGCTGCAGTTTATCGAGCACCCCATGGTCTTTCAGTTTTTGTGCCTTCAATAAAGCATGTATATAAGAAAATGAACAGATTCCGTAATTATATGCAGGAATATTTAAGCCATCAGCCGCCAGCCGGGTGAAGGTCTCTTCGGCCTCCACCTGGTCCCCATAAGTGAATGAACAACCCAGTGATAACAGGCCACCCGGCTTATAGGAATCAGGATCCTCAGACTCACCTATCCTGAATCCTAATTGATGGCTTTTCACATAAAAATTTTTATTATTTATAGGGCCTGAAATATTTGAGGCAAAATCAAAACCGATTGACTTGTCGTAAATATAAGCCCCTGCAGGCCAGCGTCTTTCTTTGGACACTGCCTTCACTAATTGTTTATGAATCCGGATGGTGATAAAAGTGTCAAAAACTACCAATATCAGGATAATGACACTTACCATGTAAACCAGGTACTTCAATCTTTTTGAATTCATGTATCTCATAACGACGATGATTGTATTCAGGGTTTATGTTTTTCCATTTGTAATGACAGACTTTAATCTGATTTGAAGGTTTCTTTCCAGTCAGAATCATTTTGGAGTCCTTGCTGTTGAGTCTTGTCGAATAAATAATCACCTATAACAAGATAATCCATTTCGGTCCGCATAAAACAACGGAAACCATCATCGGGTGTGCAAACAATAGGTTCGCCCCTTACATTAAAACTGGTATTAATAACAACACTGCAACCCGTTTGCTTTTTGAACTCTTTGATCAACTTCCAGAATCTCTGGTTTGTTTCCCGTTTTACACTCTGGACACGCGCTGAAAAATCGATGTGTGTAATTGCAGGAACATCTGAGCGTACATGGTACAAACGATCAAATAACTCCAAATCATCATAGCCTTCAGGAACAGGATTAATTCTATCCTCTTTTACCGGAACCACTAATAGCATGTATGGGGAAGGCTTATCCAGGTTAAAATATTCCCGGATATCTTCTTCAAGAACGGCAGGGGCAAAAGGTCTGAATCCTTCCCGGTATTTTATTTTAAGGTTCATTTTTTTCTGCATTTCAGGATTTCGGGCATCCCCCAAAATGCTACGATTTCCTAGCGCCCGAGGGCCATATTCCATCCTTCCCTGGAACCAGCCAATCACTTTTCCTTCAGAAATATGACTGGCTACTACTCTTGTAAGTTCATCGAAATCAGCATAATGCTGGTATTTTGCATTATATTTTCTTATTAGCTTTTCTATGTCTTTATTATATTCGGGACCAAGGTATGCTCCTTTCATTGCATCGGTTGAAGGGTTGATCCTGCGTTCCTTTCCTTTCCAGATATGCCAGCCCGCATAGGCAGCGCCAAGGGCGCCACCTGCATCTCCCGAGGCAGGCTGTATCCAGATGTCGTCAAAAATACCGGCTGCAAGCAGTTTCCCGTTTGCAACACTATTCAAAGCCACACCCCCCGCCATAACAAGATTTTTACAACCGGTAAGCTCTTTAGCGGTCCGGGCTAATCTAATAACCACCTCCTCCGTGATTTGCTGAATGGCCAGGGCCATATTCATGTAATCCTGTGTCAGTGCCGATTCTTCTTTCCTCGGCGGGATACCAAATAATTCTTTCCACTTTTTATCATTCGTCATCTTTAAACCGGTCGCAAAATGGAAATACTTCATATTCAGAAGAATTGAACCGTCTTCGCGAATATCAACAATTTCACTTAAAATTTTCTCTTTAAACTCCTTAAACTGATCAGAATCATGATTTCCGTAAGGGGCCAGGCCCATTAGTTTATACTCCCCGCTGTTAACCCTGAAACCTGTGTAGTAAGTGAAAGCAGAATATAATAAACCAATTGAGTGGGGGAAGTCAAGTTCTTTTTTGATCTCAATTTGATTTCCTTTTCCATAACATATAGTCGAAGTTGCCCATTCACCAACACCATCAATGGTAAGGATTGCAGCTTCATTAAATGGAGAAGGATAGAATGCACTGGCGGCATGCGATAAATGATGCTCCGGAAACAATAGCTGATAATTCCCTTTGCAGAGTTTTTGCAATTCTGTTCTGAGCATTTTTTTCATAAAAAGCTTTTCTTTAACCCAGACCGGAATGGCTGTGAGAAAACTTTTTATCCCTTTTGGTGCAAAAGCATGATAGGTCTCCAGCAGGCGCTCGAATTTTATCAGTGGTTTTTCATAAAAAACAACAGCAAGCAAATCACTGCCTTCGATACCCGATTCATCAAGAACATATTTTACAGCATGGGCCGGAAAAGAAGAATCATGCTTCTTTCTTGTAAACCGCTCTTCCTGAGCCGCAGCAATGATTTCCCCATCCACAATTATCGCTGCCGCACTATCGTGATAATAAGCCGATATTCCTAAAATGGCTTGCGACATGGTTCAACAATTTAAAATATGGTATAGATAAATGGTGCAACAGCCGAGCCGCCTGTAAATATGATTAAGAATCCAAGCAGCAGCAAAATAATGATAAGCGGCAGCAACCAGTATTTTTTCCGCACCTTCATATACGCCCAAAGATCTTTAATAAACTCCATGTGAAATTGTTGTTATGAATAATTTTCAGAATGGTTTTTCCAGATCGGCAGCTTCGTAAACATGGTTACGTGATCTCATGACCGAATCACTGCTTCTTTTAAATCCCTTTAATAATAAAGTATCCTTCCCCAGCAAGCGCCTCCATAAGGCAACAGGCAAAACAATGATCAAATAAATAACAAAAAGCAATACTTTTGAAACTACCGAACCCATTATACCTGATAACCCGAACCAGAAGATGGCAAATGGATAGTAAAACATCGGAAATATCATGTTCATCAACAAAACACCTGTAGCTATCTTATAATAGATCTCATCTTTTGTAAATAATCCAATGACCAATAGGATCAAAACAATAGCCATTCCGCTATCCCTGGCCTGATCCTTTGTGATGGATGTCGAAAAAAAATGGAAATACCTGTCTTTCATATTAAAAGATGTTTTTATGGGTTCTTTTCGATCATAAAAATAAGTAAAAATGAAATTCATTGCCTGCTCATGACAAAGAAGGTTACCCGATTTATTTTGTGGACACTTCATGTCTGCCTTCATTGATTGGCATTGCAATCTTAAAAGTTCTGGGGCCGCTGGTTACCGCCCTCATCTGTGCAGGCAAGGTCGGTTACAGCATCGGGGCAGAACTGGGTTCGATTAAAGTTACCGAGCAGATTGATGCCATGGAAGTTTCTGCCATAAACCCATTCAAATACCTTGTGGTTACCAGGGTAACGGCAACAATGATCACCGTGCCGATCCTCGCACTTTATTGTATTGTTGTAGGCCTGCTCGGTTCCTGTTTAAACGTCCGTTCCGAAGAAGCAGCCAGTTTTCAGAACAGGGAAATTTGAGGAGGTATTTAATATCAACGCTGAGCAGGTGACTGGATTTTACAATTACAATTTTATTCAATAAGTTATGAAAGATACGCGCAATAAACGGGCGGTGATCGTCGGCGCATTCGTTTTTATAGGAATAATATTCCTCCTCATTGGCATACTGATCATCGGGAACCTCAATGAAACTTTAAAAAGTAAAATAGAAGTAATTGCCGTTTTTGATAATGTGGGCGGATTGCAAAAATGCAATAATGTCTGGTTCTCCGGCGTCAAAATGGGAATAATAAGTGATCTTGGATTTTTTGCTGACCGAAAGGTAAAAGTAATTATGAAAATCGATGAAAAAGCAGTGCCATATATTCAAAAGGATGCCTTTGTGAAGTTAGGCACTGATGGCTTCATCGGGAATAAAATACTGATTATTTAAGGAGGAAGCTCCTTAGCGCCCCAGATTGAAGAAGGTGATACCCTGAAGGTCGAAAAACCTTTCACTTCAGAAGATATGATCAATATTTTGCAGGAGAATAATAAAAATTTGCTGGCGATCACTTCCGATTATAAGGTGATCAGCAGCAAACTTTCCAATGGAGAAGGAAAAGGAGAAAAGGAAAGAGTTGCAGTAAATGAAGAAAGATTGCACCTGCCCATAATAGTACTAAAAAGCCGCCACAAAACCAATACTTGCCCTGCCATACTCTTCATTGGCAAACTGCCTGGTATATTCTCCTACCAGCCTGATATTTCTCCTGATAAGATATCCTGCAGAAAAAGACACACTGCTGTAATCCAGTTCATTGAGATCTGAGTCAACCCAGTTGCCCAGTAAAGTAAGATACCAGTCGCTCATATCGCCTTTTGGTGAGAAAATAATCTCTGCAAATCCTCCATGAGTAAGGACTTCATGTTTAAAAACCGGGATTTCTCCCGAAAGGAGGACCTCGGAATCGGTCCGGCGTGCATACTGGACATTCACGATGAATTTCTCATCAAGATTCAGGGTAAGGTTCGGCCCCCAGAAAAAGACGGAATTGGTCATTGCATCCGCTGAGTCGGCTAATGCTTCCTTGCCAAAATATCCGAACAAACCGATATCAACCTTCTTACCAATCGCCTGAGACACTTTTATGAAATAGTTCTTGTATTTGTCCTTATCAAAAAGAAAATTATCCCCGCTCCCATGAATCCCGTTGCCGTTGACAACCTCCCCGACAAAGCTTGTACCTGTCGCTTCAATGCCATAATCGACAATAATCCCCCTGTCATACTTCAATGAAATGGAAGATGTCCCAGGTTTCAGGGTATAAATCTTATAATCTTCCAGCATTAAACGCAATTCTCTTTTGTAGAGGGGATCACAGACCTGGAACTGTCCCGCGGTGATGTTAATCCCGGTACCGAACAAATCGCTGTAGGTCAGGAAAGCATCTTCAATCCCGGCGATCTCGCCGGCTTCTGACATATAAAAATAAAAATAGTATGAAAACTTTTTTGATATTTCGCCACCTGACAAAAGCTTCACCCCGAAAGGAAAAGCAAATTCAAAAGCATCATTGTTTTCATTGTCATAAGTGATATGCCCTTCAAGCCTGATAGCAAGCGGGACCTCCCTAAGAAGCGAGAGTTTTTCATCGCCTGTATTCACAAAAAAGCGTGGAGCTTCTGTGTCTTTCATTCTGAATCCCAGACCCGCAAACTCTTCGCCAAAACCTTTAATTCTCGGCATAGCCGGAGAGTGACAGGTTGTGCAGCTCATCTGGTACTTACGTGCAAATGCCGGGATTGCATTACAATACTTACCTGGTATCAGACCCAAAGTTATGGCTAAGAGTGCGATTGAAATTCCAGTAGATTTCATAGAATTTAATTTAACCGGTTAATAATCAATTAATTTATGGCAGTATGGTAATATCGGTAGAATGACTGTTAACCAGCATAATTTCTGATTCTTCTGCTGGAACTTTCAGAAAGTCGGCTACAGGTTTCACCAGCAACTGGTAATTCAGCACAGCCGTAACTTTCATCCCGCCGGAGGCGACATCAAAAGGGATCTGGAATGTAAAGGTTTCCGTCTTTGTTTCCCTCGGGCCCAGGCGGTAATCAACGCCCAATGATGCCGTGTTCCACTGCATGATGGTCATATTTCCATATTTATCAAAATAGGGCATGCGGAAAATCCTGTTGCCTGCCGGGATGCCGTCACGCTGTAAGCCTTTAAAATCGCTTAACCCGAGAGGCACGCCCATATCCTGGTAAGCAAGGTGATCACCCGAAATCGTCCACTCTTCTCCCTGAAACCCTTTTTTATCCACCGGTAAATGAAAAACTTTACCCTTTGCATCTACTGCCTCGACATTCAACCAAACGATGCGATCCTCCACAGATCCCGTCGGGAATTTATGACCAGTTTTCTGGTTAAAGAGGGCAACGGTGAGAACGACCACCTCGCCCGGTTCAGCCTCCCTGATATCAGGATTTATTCTCAGCTCGATGGTACCTTTTACCTTTCCCGGATCATGCGCCCCATGGAATAAGTGAAGATGTGCATCATCATATTTCTGCCCCATCGAAGCATAGACAAAAGTAGATTTTGGCATGTGGCAATCCTGGCACCTGACCCCTTCCTTTGCATATGGTCCTTCTTTCCATTCGAGCTGGGTACTCTTTACCCAAACTTCAAACGGATTCTTTTCATTGTGACAGTTCCCGCAAAACTCTGTTGTCCTGTGAAATGGAGATACCGCGATCTTATGGGCCGGGGATTCGACCGGGTTCTCACGGGAACTGTACTTTGTCGGGCCAGGCTGGATAATATAGCTGAAATTGAATGGCGGGTCACTGGTCGTACCGGTGATGAGGTGGCAGACTTCGCATGATACCGATTCATTGGCCATTGTGCCTTCGGAAGGACGTGCAGGAGGTAGATGGCCGGAAAGAAAGGCCATAGGGGTATGGCACCCGTTACATCCATCAACAGCATCCTTCAGCTCAGGAACTTTTTCAGAATGGGCTACAGCCAGGTCAAAATATTCGATTTCGTCCCAATGATGTGTATAGGCCTGCGACATCATGGCCTGGCTCCATTGCTCATAAAAAGCGCCATGACAGGTACGGCATTTTTTTGCTGATTCAAAGTCCTTGTAAGTGTAAGCACCCTTTTTATCATCGGGCAATACCGGCCCGAATGCGAAGATGATGAAAATCGATGCTGGCAGGGCTATACCGGCAATGGTTGAGATGATCTTTCCGGAATTCATAGTTAATGGTTTAGGTTGCTTATAAAATTACGAAAGACTGTCAGGATGTACAACTGGTATCGCTGAATTTTAGAAATTTATAATGAGATTGAATTAATTTAGATAAATGTTCTTTTCGATCATAAAAATATATTTGTTCTAATTCATGGATGGATAGGTCTATCAGCATTTATCAAAGCTCTGGCAAGAGCTGCACTGATTGGCAAACCGCTGTTCATTTGGAAATAAGAATATGCCGGAGAAGGATTCACTTCAAAACAATACCATTCATTATCCGGTGTCCGCATCAGGTCAATTCCTGAAAAATGAAGTCCCAGGGCTGATGTGAGGTCAAGGCATTTTTGGGCTATATCTTCCGGGAGATCTTCAATGTACATCATTGTTTTACCGTATCGATAATCAATTCTATCAGATTCGATTCGCACGCTAAATAATTCTTCATCAATAACATGAACCCGGAAATTAACTCCTGGCACAACCTTTTGAAACAAGGTCGGACACCATTTGACATCATCGATATATTCTATGTGGCTTTCGGAAACCCTTTGTACAATGCTCCTCACTCCACTGATGGATTTGTATATACAATCGGTATTCATATTTAAAAACTCCCTTGCTTCATCAGGCTCGTTTGTGATGAAAGTTACCGGAATTTTCAGTCCGGCATCTTTAATCACAGTCAATTGATAAGGTTTGGAGTTATTTGTGGCAGAAGGTTCGGATTTATTTATAATAAGAGCGTCAGAGGCATCAAGACATTCCATAAACTGATTTTCAAATCCGGCGGCTTCGATAGCGATAGGATCGTCCGGTGATTTGCCTTCCAACTCTTCATAATCATTGAAATTATATGGACGCGTATAAACTGCAGTCACTTCCGAAAGATCAATTGTAACTCCGGGAGAATGAATGATAATCCGGGAAGGATCCTTTTTGCCGTATTTGAATTCAATAGTCGACTGAAATATATTACGGTGGTTTAAGAAACAATAGTTGGCACCGGCTTTGTCCAGTTCTGAAAGAACAAGACTCATAGGGCTATCTTCTAAAATACCGTACAATAGTATCATTTCATTACGGATTCTGGAAATAATTTATCATGGCTTGCCGGTATAGCGGATTTGAAATATCAGGAATACTGCTAATATCCATCAGGTGAAAAGTCCGGTTGTTTTCGGTTAAAAAATGACAGGTCAGATACGGCAGGGAAAATGTTTTGGCAAGCATTCTCACGTACTTTTGAATGCTATCAGTCGTATCACTTTCCATTACCCGATCACCTATAATTGTGCAGGAAATGACTTTTGATTCTCTTTTCTTTTCAGGATATTCATATTTCCCATTTCTGATCAGAAAAGGCATTACAGGAATGTTCAGATTATGTGCAATTTTAACCCATTCGATTTTTTGGAAACTTAAGCCTGCAAGACTCCGCCTTGTCGGAGGATTCATTTTTTTACATTTAAGTTCCGAAAGAAAATAATTCACAAAGGAATTTACTTCAATACAAACGTATTCCCGGTCAGATGGATCTATATAATAAAATTCAATTGGCAAAAAGCCCGTAACGGTGACAATTATTCCAGATATATCACGTGGTTTTAATATCGTCCCATTCAGAGTCAATGAAGAAGAAGAAAAATCGTTGACGAAAATGCCAGCTTTAAAAGAAAGGTGAAAATCAGAGGCAGTAATTAAAGAAGCGGCGCCTGCAGGAAAAGAATTTACCCATGCAGGCGCATCTTCATTTATAATATTACTAATGACCAGAATCAAAAAAAGGTTATTTGAGTTTTTTGCCTTTTTTAGCTATTTCCTTGCCAACAGCAGGTCTTTCCTGAACCTTGATAAAAGTTTTCCCCATCTTTGAGATTTGATTTTCAAGGGAAGATATTTTATCTTTAAATTGTTCAAGTATTACCTGAGTGGCAGGATTAACCACATCTCCCCCCCCCTGATCAATAACATCTCCGATCCTTTTCAAATTATCATATGGCACTTTTCCGGCAAAATTATCTGCCTGTTGTATTTTCTCGCCCTGCAAATTGTCTTTATAGTTCTCCTTATCCTTTGCTTCTTTTAAGTCTTTAAAGTCTTTCATATGCTCCTTATGTCTAACACCATAAAAAGCAAATGCATATGGATTCGTCTTCTTTCCCACTGTTAAATCAGCACCACTAACAGAGTCAGTTGCATTACCTGTGCCTTCGATTATTTCCCATGCATGGAAGTAAATGGCACTTGGCGATATGTGCGGCAGGGCATGGATGGTTTCCGTTGCAGCGCTGGCAACCCATCCATAAACGTTGCCTGAATTTGTAAGTTCTCCCGATGCATCCGGACTCACGGTGACAAATGTGTCATCGCAAAAGCTTCCTGTTTCTTCATTAAATGCATCTATAATCGCTCCATTTTCACCACCTGGACCTGTCCCACCGCCAAAGGGAATATATACATTAAGTACATTTATTGGAGATGAGCCAACTGTTCCCTGGCAGGGATTATTTAGGTCTGTTGAACTCTTCCCGCCTTCTATCAATCCTGTCACGCTTTGAAATGCAAAATGAAGAACTGTAGGTCCGCTACCTGTGAGAGGGAACTGTGGAGGCGGATAAGGAGCAGTGAAGGCTGTCCCGGTGACAAAAGTGTTTGGGGGTTGTTCAATATAAGCGGGAATAGACACCAAACCTGGTGGATAAGCGCCAGGTACAGGTGACCTCGGTTGGCGCCTGCGACCTGCGCCAATGGCATACTGTAAACACCGAACTGTTGCTTGTGGCATAATTTTAAGGTATTAAAGGTTAATAAATGGATATTATCTATCAAATATACGATAAAAACATTTTACAAATATAAATAGTACAAACTCGCTGTTTCAATAAAATTTAGGATCAAAAAAATAAGTTAGATAATTTTACCACTCACCCTTCTTTAGGCCAAGATTTCACTTTTCTTAATTGAATATATAAATCTTGATTGTATTGATAATGAACAACCCCGCCGCAAGCAGCGGGGTATCTATTTAACCGACGGGTTAACCCGTCGGTTATTAATACTTTCGCCCCAAGGGGCGGGGAATTAACCCAACAAGATTAAAAGACTTATACTACTTTAAAACAACAAACCGTAACACCTGAGGTCTGGCTGAGGATTTAAAGATGATGAGATAAATGCCCGGTTTCAACTGATGTGAAAGAATGTTTTCGGTTTCCCTTTTCAGTCGAAAATTACCCAGGGTTTGGCCGTTAATATTTAAAATCTCCGCTCGTTCCGGCAGTAATTCCGGCTGCTTGCAATGAATATGGAGCTTTTGACCGGTTTCGACCAGGCTGATTACAGGCAAAGATGACTGTAAATCAGCAAAACCTGCTGTTTCAAGTTTATGGCTCGTAATATCCTCCCAGGTATTGATTGCTTCTTCAGAAACAGTCACCGAAAGCTCAGATATTCCCGTAACAACGCCTGATAATGTAAGCACACATTCTGCCGCATTCCGGTAATTGACATCCTGGACCGACATACCCGGCGGCGCATCGTTTAACCGGAAAAACTCCTTTCTCAGGGTTTCCCGTCTGAAAAAATCGCCATTAAGATTTAACCTGATTTTATTGCTGTCGGCAGCAATATCAACACCGGGATTAAGAATAGTTCCGGATAGATTATTGTCCATCCATTGGAGACGGTTAAAAAGGAAATTTTCAAAGTAATTTACTTCATCGGTGTAGGAATTGTTCTGCCAGTCGTAATTAGGCCAAACATATTCTCCAAGTATTGGCCAACGCTCATAATTGCGGTCTTTTGCTGTATCGGTGTGTAGTAAGATTGAGTCAATTACCGAATGAATAATTGCATCAGCAAGATTATTCTGTCTCAGGTTTACCCACCTTGTTTTTGCCAGATTCCGGAAGTAAGGATCTTCCATCAGGCGTTTCCACCAGAACATAATACTGGCCTCATGAGGCTTTACGTCTGTATAATACCAGCCGGTGTAATCGATCCCCGGCGCCCAGTAGTCCACATTCCCATAGCCCAGGTTAAAATCCCATGCAGGACCTGCAAATAGTTTACCACCATCGCTGTCTTTTTCTTTATAAAAAAACTGGCTTAACCTATACTTGTCAACTTCCTTCGATATCTCATTTAACAGCATTAAATCAACAAAAGAAGGTGAATCGAAATACTTTTGAAAGCCTGTTTCAGGGTTTGCGAATCCGGCGCTGATCAGGATATTTTCAGCAGATGTAACAAACGCCCTTATATAGTTTCTCTGCTGTGGTACGATATCGTCAGGACCGGGATAATAGTATTGAAAGGTGACATCTTTCGCATCAGGATAGGGAGGCGTGGGATGCGACAGCCAGCCATCCTCGTCGTAGACGAAGTCAGGATCTAGCCAATCAACACTCAGTATGTACCCGCCCGTCAAATCATCTCCTGAAATCTCATCGGGTTTCAGACTAGCGATATTAACCCGGTTTTCATCTTTCTTGATTTTCTCCATCAGCACATAAACGCCTTTATAATCGTTGTTCAGAACAAGCTCGCAATAAACCGTCCGGGTACAGTAGTTGCCCATTTTGTGACCTATATCAAAGGTTACCGTGTTACGCAACATCGACTTGTCAGAATAAGGTGCATATAGGATCCAGTCACTTTCAACAGGCATACCGAGCAGTGAAAAATCAAGGTCTTCCCCCAGGTTATCAAGGGTTTCGAAGCCATAGGACTTTTTAGGGAACATCTGTGTGGAATGTCCTCTGGTTTCGATACCGATGACGCCGTTGTAACCGTTGAAAGGATCATTTACGTGATTAGGTCCGTTTGTTCCATTATCAATGATACCCATGTGTCCATTTATTTTAGGTTCATCAGGAATAGAAACACCAAAAGTATTAATCACCACGATAGGGAGATTTGACTCAAATAAAAGTGGTTCAGGCATTTCCTTCAGGATATCATCAAAATACCAGTCTATTCCGGCGGTCGTCCCTTTAAAATCAAAGAAAATCACCATCCGGATAAGGTTATCGTAATACAGGCCTGAAAAATCAAATTCAAGATCAGTCCACTGACCGGGAACAGGCTTCTTTACGATTTCATGCGAGTAAGTATTGAATTCATTTTCAAATTTCATGGTTACGTTTCCACCCGAAAGAGGAGCCAGGACTTTAAGCCGGTAACGGGGAAAGGAATCGAAATTTACAGGTTCGGGTAATTCATAATTCATATTGTCCCACATACTCTCGCTGGTCACAACCCGAAAACAATGTTCCGATGTATTGATTTCATCCGGAGCAGGATTGGCAACAACCTCATAAAACTCACCAAAAACGAACCAGTTTTGCGATATACCATCCCAGTTGGAAATCGTATCAAAGGTTTGCCCTTTCGAAGTGGTAAAAAGAAACATCAATAAACCAACAGCCAAAAACACTGCGGGTCGGTATTTAAAATATTTCATGACCAATTTATCAAATACTTGATCGCATCGATGACTTTACTTCTGCAGCATCCTCGCTATCACGATCTTTTGTATCTCCGAAGTCCCCTCGTAGATCTGGGTTACCTTAGCTTCGCGCATCAGTCGTTCGACGTGGTATTCTTTCACATAACCATAGCCGCCGTGGATCTGGACAGCTTCGGTGGTGATCCACATAGCTGCATCGGCGGCATAAAGTTTGGCCATGGAGCTGGCCAGGCCATAGGCCTGGTGATTATCTTTAAGCCACGCGGCTTTGTACACGAAATTCCTGGCGGCTTCCAGTTTGACGGCCATATCGGCAAGCTTAAAACTTATTCCCTGGTGTTCGATAAGCTGTTTGCCGAAAGCTTTCCGTTCCTGGGCATATTTCAGTGATCTTTCGAAAGCGCCGGCAGCAATACCGGTAGCCTGGGCTGCAATACTTATGCGTCCGGTTTCCAGCATCTTCATGGCAAAGGTGAATCCAAAACCGTCGGCGCCGATCCGGTTGGCTTTAGGAACTTTCACATCGCTGAACATCACCGAATGGGTATCGGAACTGCGCAGCCCCATTTTATCTTCATGGGGCGAAAGGGAAATTCCGGGCCACTCTTTCTCTACAATAAAAGCATTGATCCCTTTGTGATGCAGCTCCGGGTTGGTCTGGGCAAAGACGATATAAACTGATCCGCTATGGGCATTGGAGATCCAGTTTTTCGTGCCGTTAACCAGGTAATAATCGCCCTTGTCGACAGCCGTAGTACGCTGGGAAGTCGCATCAGATCCGGCTTCCGGCTCCGAGAGCAGGAATGCGCCGATGGTTTTTCCACTTGTAAGGTTTGGGAGATACTTTTCTTTTTGTTCTTCTGTCCCATACTTTTCGATCCCATAGCAGGGCAGCGAATTATGCACCGAAAGGATCACGCCCATGGCCGCATCGATCTTGGAAA
>Ga0247841_10005182_pt1 | contig 21449 bp, 21 predicted proteins | sample LaCruzMarch2015__2_FD_192410 | JGI IMG/M metagenome (GOLD analysis project Ga0247841, IMG submission 192410) | Freshwater microbial communities from meromictic Lake La Cruz, Castile-La Mancha, Spain - LaCruzMarch2015_18m | ecosystem: Environmental > Aquatic > Freshwater > Lake | place: Spain... | reverse complement strand
GCCAGTTGCCCAACTGGTCCTGGTTGCACGACCGGCGCCGGATGTTCAACAGTCGCCACATGTCCAACAGGCGACACATGTTTAACAGGTGCCACATGTTTAACCGGCACCGGTTGTTTGACAGGCGACACATGTTCAACAGGCTCCAGTTGTCCAACAAGCGCAACATGTCCAACAGGCGACACATGTTCAACAGGTGCTACATGTTTAACCGGCACCGGTTGTTTGACAGGCGCCGGATGTTCAACAGGCTCCGGTTGTTCAACAGGTGCCACATGTTCGACAGGTGCAGGTTGTCTCACAAATAATAACGGCATTATCTGTTCAACTGGCGCTAGTTGCCCAACGGGTCCTGGTTGCACGACTGGCGTCGGTTGTTCAACAGGTGCCACATGTTCGACAGGTGCAAGTTGTCTGACGAATAACAACGGCATTGGCTGTTCAACTAGCGCCAGTTGCCCAACTGGTCCTGGTTGCACGACCGGCGCCGGATGTTCAACAGTCGCCACATGTCCAACAGGCGACACATGTTTAACAGGTGCCACATGTTTAACCGGCACCGGTTGTTTGACAGGCGACACATGTTCAACAGGCTCCAGTTGTCCAACAAGCGCAACATGTCCAACAGGCGACACATGTTCAACAGGTGCTACATGTTTAACTGGCACCGGTTGTTTGACAGGCGCCGGATGTTCAACCGGTTCCGGTTGTTCAACAGGTGCCACATGTTCGACAGGTGCAAGTTGTCTGACGAATAACAACGGCATTGGCTGTTCAACTAGTGCCAGTTGCCCAACTGGTCCTGGTTGCACGACCGGCGCCGGATGTTCAACAGTCGCCACATGTCCAACAGGCGACACATGTTTAACAGGTGCCACATGTTTAACCGGCACCGGTTGTTTGACAGGCGACACATGTTCAACAGGCTCCAGTTGTCCAACAAGCGCAACATGTCCAACAGGCGACACATGTTCAACAGGTGCTACATGTTTAACCGGCACCGGTTGTTTGACAGGCGCCGGATGTTCAACAGGCTCCGGTTGTTCAACAGGTGCCACATGTTCGACAGGTGCAGGTTGTCTCACAAATAATAACGGCATTATCTGTTCAACTGGCGCTAGTTGCCCAACTGGTTCTGGCTGCACGACTGGCTCCGGTTGTCCAACTGGTTCTGGCTGCACGACTGGCTCCGGTTGTCCAACTGGTTCTGGCTGCACAACTGGCTCCGGTTGTTCAACTGGCTCTGGCTGCACAACTGGCTCCGATTGTCCTACTGGTTCTGATTGCACGACTGGCGCTGGATGTACGACTGGTGCTGGTTGCGCGACCGGCTCCGGTTGTTCAAGTGGTTCTGATTGCACGACGGCAAGTAATTGTCCAACTAGTGCTGACTGTTCAACTGGTCCCGAATGCGAGTGTGAGCATACAGGGCAGCAAGAATTGAGGCCGGAAAGCGTAGTCTATTCCAGCGTTTCAACGGATGTACAAGGGAGGATCTAATGAATAATAAATTAATTCTATATTTTATCTCCATTTTGTTAATCATGTTAGTTCCAACGATAGATGCACAGAAGACCGCCTTCGAGCCATTGGGTCATAAGTACGTTTATGATGTCCAGGATGATGGAAGTGTTAGGTGTACCTGGACTACCACAATCCTTCCCAAACAGACGAGCATCCTTTATACTTACTCCTTTCGTGGAGGGGAGACTAAAGACTATAACGCAGAGGATTCGTTAGGTCAGATTATAGATATAGACGTGAACGAGGCTGGAGGCCAGAGAGCTGTCTCCCTTCAATTGGCTGGCTATCAGATCGATAAGCCATACCAGTTCAACGTCTCATTCACCTGGAATGGGCTTTTAACAAGACACGACGACAGGAATACTCTCTACACCAGTGTAAATGTTGGAGAGCCACAGGCAGCAGAAATAATAGTTCTACCTCCAAATAGCGCACGAATTGGGACCTCGGTAATAATTAAGGGAAATGCAACTGAACCATTCGAAAAAGAGGTTCTCTCTGGCAGGAACGCTCTGGTTTGGAGAACAGCCAACACAGGAAATGATACGGAAATCATGTTTAGGGCGAACTACAATTACTACAATGCCCAGATGTCTATTAGCGACAACTACCTCAAAATCATTACTGGAGCGGCTGTATTGGTCATCGCAGCTTTATTACTGGGGTATAGAAAAAAGCTTCCTCAGATAGCCTCGAAGATCAAAGAGCACATATGAACAATGAGAACTAGAATCAGGGATTTCATCCCCTATCTACCCCTTCTCTTTTTCATATGCTGGGACTCAGGGATAGTGCACTCTATCTTCCAGCTTACAACACCGATGTATGTTGTCAGTCTCATCTCAGGGCTCTCCATTCTCATCTTCTTCTCCTGGAGAAGATTCGAAAAGGCAAGAGCATTGGGCATTATAATATTCTTTATGCTCTTTTTACTGCGAAACCCCGTGCCATACATCTTTCTGCTGATATTTGTAGCATACTACTTTTATAGAAATGAATATCTACAAAAGACGTTCCTCATCCTGATTCCCCTGGCAGTTGTGGATGGGCTGGGACTGGCGCTGAACATCTGGCTCACCCTACTTATCACTTTTGCATTCTTCCTGATTGCCGCCCTAAACGACCTTGGGACGGCTAACAACGCTGAGATTAAAACCATAACAAAGGCGGTGCTTTATGCCTCCCTGATCCTCCTTTTCATAGGCTTTTCGTCAGTTGATCCCTTAGCAAAGGAGAAGAATGACAAGGTAGCTTACGATGGATACCACCATAAGCTTGACTCAGCATTCTTCAAGAACGACTCTCTGACAAACACCACACTCAGATATCTGGCATCCATCGGATATGAACCCAAAGTACTAAATGAGGCCATATCACCAGAATCCTTGAGCGATTCAAGCATACTGATACTGGAGACTCCTGAGAAAAAGTATACTCCCCAAGAGGTCTCCCATATCGTAGACTTCGTAAGAAATGGTGGAGGCCTTTTCGTTTTAGGCGACCATACCAATATCATGTATTGTTATGAAAATCTAAACCCCATCCTGCAGAAGTTCGGCCTTCAGCTAAATTTCGATTACAGTATGCTTTGGGAGCCACACTTTGCCAGCCTTGCTGGCTTCGATAGCATTGAGGAGACTGCAGGCGCCACCATGACCTCAACCAGATTCGATTCACTCATATTTTATGCTCTCAAATACACGACATGGGCTGATCTTGGCGATTGGCTAGCTAAGAATAATAACGTCTACATTGGCGACGTCATGCCCGGCAAAAATGATAATTATGGCGTCCTTCCTATCTGCATCTCGACAAATTACGGCAAGGGAAGAGTTGTGGCAATCGCCAATAGCGACTGCATGAGCGGTTCCAATCTGCTATACAACTATGACTTTATTGAAAAGGTCATGGGCTATCTCAATTATGAAAACAGCTTTATCAGAAGCTCATGGTTCATGGCACTTCTCGCCATCCTGATAATCCTCTGTGTTCTCAGGGTACGTTTGTCTGCAGTTAAACCTCTGGCAATCTCCATCGCATTGGTTCTTATCCTTGTACAGATCCAGGCAGTGGTGTCAGTAACATCCCAGCCTGGGAATATGATCGCTCTGGATGTAGGCCATGCCAACATCGAGGGCTACGGCGTACCTCACCAGTATAAGAATATTTTCTTCGCAATTTTTGCCCAGCATTATGGATTCAACCCTGTGCTGATGAAGGATGTTCCAGAAGACCTATCTAAATATAAAGCCTATGCGACTATGGGACCAACGGAATCATTTACTGCAAAAGAAATGGATAACTTATGGAATTACGTCCAAAATGGCGGATTGCTGATTTTATTCGATGGATATCATTCAGATACATCCGCCCATCAATCAAACGACGCTGCCAACAGCTTGCTCAAGAAGTTCGATATCGCTTTGAATAATACCCTCATGGGCGAAATTAGCTACTTTAATTATACTACTTGGGGCTATCACTTGCCTTATTGGAAGGAGACAAAGATAGCAGTTAAGCCGCTCAATGATCAACTGATGAATAACGTTGACGGAAATATTACAATGTATTCTGCAGTCGAGGTACTGGGTGGAACGCCGATCGCTCTCTATAAATCCATACCGGTCATAAGCCAAAAAAAAATCGGCAGAGGACAGATAATAGTTGTGGGAGATCATACTGTATTCAAGGATTTCGTGAAGTACGAGCCTACATTCTACTATCCGGATCCAAATTTGAAAAAGTTTATTGAAAATCTATTTGTTTCCATGGGCGGGAGGGAGCAAGATGGAGTTTGAGTCCAGGATCGCCGGATCAGCAACCGGAATTCTCCTGCTTGGAAGTTACATAATGCTGTTCGGCATTGGAGAATACTCAAGCTTTTTGGTGACGATCTCCTTGCTGCTGCTTTTGCTGGTTGCCTTCCGGGACCACAAGCTTGGAAAATGGGATCTGATCTCATTCGTGATGGCCATGTCCATCTCTATCTTTTTCCTAAAATACCTCGCCAACAGCACCTATCTTCCACTGGCAGTAACCCTGATCGTCTGCTTAGTGGCTATCAACGCCAGGATCGAGACGTTTCTGCCATCCATAGCTGGACTGCTGGTGCTTCAGTTCCTCAATACTGAGTTCCTGCTGAAATGGCTGAACGACGCATTCATGATCATATCACCCCTGCCAGGCTTGAGATATGAAATAAACGATGTGGGCTATCTGATGATCTACCATAGCAGGAACCATCTTCCAATTCTCATCGATGAGGTGAAGCTCTTTTTACCGTTCTTTATATCCCTGATGGTGGCGCAGCTGGTTCTATTGGCTATCCTGGTGGCGGATAGAAAGAGACTTATTAGATCGGCTCCTGCGATAATGGGAATTACATTCCTCTTTATTGTCCTCACTTTTCAGAAGTTCCTTTCCAACCCATCCGTATCAGATTTTATTCCTGAGAACATGCTGACATTAATAATCCCATTGGCCTCAATTTTATTGATATCCATAGTAATTCCTGAAGCAAGGATTAAGAAGATCCAGGGAGGCAGCCTAACATCTAAGAAGATAACAGCGTCTCTTTTGATAGCATTCTTTATCCTGGGGCTGTTGTATTATACACCATTAGTCGCTCGGTCAGATCCGGTGATAATAATAGATGAATCTCATAGCGAATGGGAGCCGACATGGACAGACTACCTCAAAACCTATGAAAAAGACCCTGTGAGTGGCTCCAACAACTACTTCGGATTGCTGAATATCCTTTGCAGCTTATATGATGTAACTCTTATCATTGATAAGCCGGAAAAAGCTCCGGCGGTTAGTGGTGTCAATTCGGCTCTGATCAAGGAGATCTCCTTTGATGCCCTGGAGAAGATCTCCTCTGGTCGAAAGGCTGTACTAGTGCTGAAATGCATTACCACTCCATTTAAGAAATCCGAAGTTGATGCCATAATGAGATTCATCGCTCAAGGTAATGGTTTGTTATTGATCAGCGAACACACTGATATCTACGGAATGTGCACAAACATCAACCCGATTGCCGAGCTGACAGGATATCGTTTCCTGGCTACGGGAGTACAGGACGTTTATACTGATAGCAGAGGATCCATAACACAGAGAGGAGAGTTCCCGCCGCTCATTGCCCGGTATATGACAGGTGATCAGGTATGGGAGACAAGCGACAGCCTTGAGAAGCTGGACGGCAGAAACACGCTATTCGATATCATAACCCGACCAAGTTACTTTTCTCACTACCGTAATGAGACCTCTGCGTTCTTCCTCACAAGAGAATTTACCGATGAGGTCAAGATGAATTCTCTTTTCGCCAGGCACCTGATCATGGCGGGAACACGGTACGGCGAGGGTAAGGTCGTTCTATTCACAGACAGCACTGACTTTAATAACGGGGTAATTGGCTTTGGAAATCATGCACAGCTATTCATAGGTATGATAGAATACGCTTCCAGCGTAGATAAATTTAATAATACTTGGATTCTTTTATTTTTGTCAACTATTGCACTATTAGTATTTGCCCTAAATCGAAGAAATGTTTTGAGAACCTTGGTGATAGTCTTTATTCTCTTATTGATATCTTACAATTTATCATATCCTATAGCGCATTACACAACTCAGTTTCCGGAGCTAAAAACTGAACCCAAGATGATAGGTATAAAAGCAAATGAAAACTATTTCGATGATTATCTATCAGGCTCCTTAGATTTAGAGAAAATCATGGATAGATATTTCAAGCAAAACCTCACGGCAGTGATAATCGAAGAGCCATCTGAAGATTGGTTCCGGATTAGCAAAGGAATGCATAACTTGAGCGATGTTATGGTTAGCTAAGCCAACAATTTATCATTTTTTATTGCCAGAAAAAAGCAACGGACTCGCCGGGACTCGAACCCAGGTCAGCGGGTATCTTCGACCATAGTCACCGAAGCCCGCTAGGATGTCCACTACCCTACGAGTCCAACATCCAAGCCTTGGTAGCTTCCAGGCTATTAACCTTTCCCGCAAACCATAAATAAATCCAAACTAACATTGATAATAACAATGACTCATTTCCTGAACAACTGTCCCAGATGCGGCTACGTTGCCGAGGCCTGGAGCGAGGATGGTGTGTTTGTGAATGTGCGCTGTAAGATGTGCGGCTATGAGGGACAATTGCCCCATCCCGACCTGAAGAACGGAGCCTGGCGAGTGGGATAGTGAGGTATCAAAACACCCGAGCACAACTGATGCTAACCACAGAGAGATGATCAAGTCATGAGAACCAGTCACGCCCTTCTCCTGCGTTTGCGGCATGATCCCCAGTTCGATTTCAGCAAAGCCGAGGTGGGTTTTGTCGATAGGGGCGCTCCGGGCGACAGGTCCGCTGTCCGGGGAGACAAAATCGTCAGCCTGGAGCAGGGCTGGATGGAGATAGAATCGGATATGAAGACGAAGTTAATCCCCTTCCACCGCATCCGGCGCATCACTTATGACGGGACAATTATGTGGGAGAAGAGCGACGACCCAAAGCCGGAGACAACTGGCCCGGCCGGGAATTGATATCTGTGATTCATTTTTCAGGGCTTGAGCCTCTTGATCTCCAGGTAGCGTACACCATCGCCGGCGTAGGCGAAGATCATCTGCTTACGCACTGAATGGGCCAGGCGAACAGCGCGGGAGAGCACAGGGGGCAGGAAGACGTGGTCAACGGACACGGTATGCACCAGGTACTCGGAGTGAGGCACCTTGCCGGGACCCTGCACCTGCTTGTAGACCCGGAAGTGCGTGCCGAACTTGAAACCCGTCTTCACCACCAGGCTCTTGTCTCGCAGATCTTTGTAAACGCTGAATTTTAGATCGAAGTCGCTCTCGATCAGCTTCGCTCTGGCCGCAAAGCTCTCCGGGTTCATGGCCGCACCGGATCGATCGACCAGGGAAATTATCCCTCTATCCAGGAGATAGGCCGATTCGACCAGGGAGAGCTGAAGGCGCTCGCCAACGGGCTTGCCGTAAAATCCGTGCTCATGCAGCCGCCGGGAGGCCGTCGCATCCCAGAGCACCACGCGATCCTCCAGGAGCGTCGCCATGCCGCCCTCTTCCTCTTCCTGTCCCATCAGGCCGGACATGGCCTTCTCCCTGGCCTCGTAAAAGGTGATGTCGCTCTCCTCATCGACGATGGCCAGCATCAGCTTCTTTCTCATCTGGCCCGCCACCCTCACCGGCTGCATGATCTCTTGCAGGGGAAGAGGCATGCGCTCAGAGATGACGAGAACATAAAACTCGGCGGGGCTCTTTCCCGGGTGGCCGCCCCGGGGATAGACGCGAAAATCGGGGCGGCCGGGCTGGACATAGTAGCCGCGCTCTCGCAGGTCTTTGTAGACCACATAGCGAAACTCAAAACCCTTTTCCAGAGAAGATGCCGCCTGGAAAAAAGCCTGAAAGTCCAGCTCAACTCCATCAGAGAGCACCATAATTCTGGATCGGTCCAGGAGATAGGCGCCCTCCACCAGGGAGAGCTCCAAGCCTTTTCCTTTGGGCCGGCCGAAGTAGCCCTGCTCATAAAGATCAGGCAGGGCACCAGCGCCCAGGCTGATCTTATTGCCCATAAGCCGGCCTATTATTTCCTCGGACATTAGCAGGCGAGCTTGTCCGGCCAGATGCCGTGCATGACGCCCAGGGACCTGTCCACCAGGCTGTGCACATCGGCTGCCGGATAGCCGACAGAGAGCAGATAGGACTCAACGTGGTTGGGAACCGCAATGGACATCTGCTCCACCATGGAGACCGTCTGCAAAATGGTGTTGTCTCCCAGTTTGAAGGGAATGATGGCGTCGGAGACGATCAGCTCGAAGATCTCCGGGCTGATGGGCCGCTCCACTGCCGAGAGGAAGGCCTCCAGGATCTCACTGGTCCAATCATGCTTCTTGCCTTCATCCTGATAGGGCATGACCACGACCTCGCGGGTCTTGGCAAACTGCTCGACCAACTGCGTCGGTGTGACACTTCCTTTGAAGACCAGGTTCAAGAAGTTGGTGTGGGGCACAGTTGTGGGCACCTTGCTGGCACGCACAGCAAACTTGACCTCTTCGAAGACAGTTCCTGCGTCTGTGCCCTGGTGCCCGGCGCCCTTGCCGAACTGGATGGCGCTGGGAGAGGCCTTGACCACTGTGTGCGGATCGCCATGGCGACGATCGATATTGCCAAGAACGGCCGTCAGGCCCAGGGGCCGCGCCGCCAGAGCCAGACGGGAAAGGCCCGTGGTATTGCAACTGGTGCACTGCACCAATCCAGGCTTGGCCTTCTGGAATATCTCGTAGTTCTCGAGACCAAAGAAGAACTCACGGGCAAAGTCGCCCTTCAGCTCATCCGAGATCTTGACCTTCCCGTTCTCTGCCAATCCCTTCTGAAGCTCGGGCCGATCTGCTCCGCCCATGAGTGAGACAAAGCAGCCGTGCGAGAGGCCTGCTTCAACGTAAGGAAGCTCCTCATCGCCTGGAGCGCCCACCATCAAGAAATTTGATGCGGCAAAGAAGTCATCATAGCCGCCCTCTATCTTGACTCCTGCCTTCTCCCACTTCTCTTTATCAGCAGTCTCGCTAAGATAGGCTTTAACTCCGAACAGCCGATTGAACTTGGATACAATAGTCAAGGCCCGGCCATGGGGCTTTCTGAGCAGGACATTCAGGTCGCCCTCGATGCCGGCGGCCTTTTTAACCTGCGCCAAAGCCAAAAGAGTTCGCTTATTCTCTGTTCCATCAAAACCCACAAAACCAGCATTGGACTTCAAGCATTTTCACTTCCTTAATGGGAGTCTAAGTGACCATATTTTAATCTTTCCGGGACTGTGTTCTAGGTCTAAGATTCGATCGGCGACAAACCGGGCACTTTCTTCCAGGTCCATGCTCGCAGTATCAACCTCGATCTCGGGAGAGCGCGGCTCTTCGTAGGCCACGTTTACCCCGGGCACGGCGGCCTTCTCCTCAGTCGCTTTCCTGTAGATTTCCTTGGGAGAGAATTTGGCCTTGCGCTTCGCTTCCCTTTCCATGCACACAGGCAGAGGCGCCCTGATAAAGACCTCGGCGAAATTGGGGATCAGGCGGCGGGCAAAATCGCGATAACGGCGTCTATTGGCGGTTGCATCTATGATGACGTTTATTCCCTCATCTGCCAGGAGCTTGCCCATGTAGGCTAAGCTGGCATAAACGATATCTCGTTCTTCTTCTGTATATTTGGGCTTGGGAGTTATCGCTCTTCTGATCTCATCCAGTTGCAGGATCCTGGCGCTAATTCCCTTTTCCGATAGAATCGTCAACACTTTCTCGGCGATGGTGGTCTTCCCGCAGCCTGGAAGGCCCGTGAACCACATGACCCATACCATATTTGATAGAAATAGCGTCCTGAATAAAAACCCATTCCTTTGATATCTTCTGAAATCAAACAAAAGATTAATATAAGCGTGTTTCATATATAGATATGCAGTAAACTTAATGAACCAATGCACACGGCTTTGAGCGAGGTATAAAAATATGATAGAAAAAAGAAATTTCGCATTGCGGGACAAGGATGGAAATGAGATTGGGGTCTTTTCCGGAAAACAGCCCAGGCAAGCAGCCCTAAAGGCAGCAAATCGCGGATTCACCGACATCAAGCTTCGGGAGAGAGGTACCAAGAAGGTGCACATATTCCAGGGTGAACGAATACAGGTGAAAAAGCCCGCCAATGCTCCCGCCTGGATGCCCGCCAATATCTGGAAGCCGAAAGTCAAGAAGCTGGGCGTCGAGACGCTGGAAGAGCTTTAACATAATTTTTTAAAACAAAAAAATGTAAAAAAAAGCTGAAAGGAGATTCAGCCGAAAAGGGCGCCCAGTCCCTCTACACCGCTCTCCTCTGCTGCTTCCTTATCCTCTTCGGGCTCTTCTGCCTTGGCAGCGCCCTTGGCGGCATGTGCTGCGACAGGGGCGGCGGCTGCGGCAGCTATGGGCACTGCGGCTGCCTGGGAGAGGACCGTGGCAATGTCCACGCCTTCTAGAGCGGCCACCAGTGCCTTGATTCTGATCTCGTCGACATCCACACCGGATGCCTCGACGACCTTCTTAATTCCATCCTCGTTAACGTCTTTGCCTGCGCTGTGAAGCAGTAATGCAGCGTATACATATTCCATTTGAATCGACCTCTTATCTAATTTATCCGAAGAGAGCACCAAGTCCTGCGGCGGTGTCCCCTTCATCCTTCTTCTCTTCTTTCTCTTCCCGGGCCTTCGCGGGGGCCGGGGATGCGGCGGCAGCAGGGGCTGCCTCTCCACTGGCCAGGCGGGCGATAGCCCTGGCATTGGCAGCTGCCCTGGCTAAAACCATCTCCATCATGCTGGGCACGGGTATTCCCGCTTCCAGTACCAGGGCTCTGGCCTTGGTCTGAGCTTTTTGCAGCATGGGTCCGATGGTCTTTTGCGTAGCATAGCCAATCTCGACAGCAAAGCCGAATGCCTTGGCAGAAGCCACGAACAGTTCTGAGATCTGTGCCTCCACATTGATGGAAAGATCCTGGGCCTTAAAGATCAAGCCACCCTCGTAGGCCGCTCTTAGTTCCAGGCCCACGTTTCTGGGGAAGATCTCCATAGTCTTCAAAATGTCCGCCGTCTTGGCAGAAACGACCTCTCCCTCTTTGGCTAAAGTGATCTTCTGGTTGATGACCACCTTTCCGCTTTTAATGGCGGCGGGGATGCCGGCTGCCTGAAGCTTGCCGACCATGGGTCCCGGCGAGAACGAGGTCTCTCCAGCCTCAATCACTATGTCTTTGGGGGCACGTGCACCGGCCTTGATGGGCATGGGTTGTTTGCCCTTCACTAAGAGGCCGTTCAGCTTGAAGGGATTGTCATTGCTGAAGATCAAAGCAGTCTGATCTTCGATGAAATTTGCCAGCGGTCTGATATCCGGAGCAGAGGCTTCCAGGGCGCGGCGAGCGATGGTGTTTCTCACCATTCTTATCTCGACATTGCCTCTGAGACTGCCACGCATCTGCTGCAGATTGTCGGCAGGTATCTCCCGCACGCCTACAACGCCGACAACGCGGCTTTTGCTTATCATCTCGACAAGCTCTTTGACATCATTAACCTTCCACTCAGGTATGTGGGCAGTGTGACGAGTCTCTGCCATTTAAATCACCTTTATGGAAGGCCCCATGGTGGTCTTGACGTAAACCGACTTCAGGTTATGTCGACCATCCTTGAGGGTCTGCTCGAGCTTGACGACGACCGCTTCTATGTTTTCGGCCAGCTCTTTGGTATTCATATTTCTGTTCCCAACAGTCAGGTGGAAGGTCGGTTTGTCCCGAGACCTGATCCTGATCATGTTCTTGAGCCTCTGTACCTGTGGGGTTACGTCCTGTGTGGGCGGCAGAGGTGTGGGCATCTTGCCCCTCTTGCCAAGAATGGAACCCAGGCTCTTACCTATGACGGGCATGAACTGAGTCTCTGCTATGAAGAACTTATACTCGTCCGCCAGTTTGCGCACAGCTCTCTTATCTCCGGCGAGCTCTTTGATCTCGTCCGCAGATATAACCCGGTCTGCGCCGGCGCTTTTGGCTCGCAAGGCAGTCTCTCCGGCAGCGAATACAGCGATCCTGGTCGGTTTGCCAAGTCCGTGGGGTAGGATAACCTCGGCATCGACTCTGTTTGCCGGTAGGGCGAGGTCGATGTTATGAAGGTTAATAGCCAGATCCACGCTCTCGCTGAACTTTCTGGCAGGTGCCTCAGTGATAGCCTGTTTAACGGCTTCTTCTATATCCATTTCAATCCTCCGTAGTCTACGACTCTATGGTCTTCTACGGCTTCTCAAAAAAGAGAATCAGAATTCAGATAATAATATCTCATCGTATTTGCCGCTGGCTACAGCCAGTTGTGCCTCTTTGCTTTGCATACCATCAATGGTCGCGCCGACAGACCCTGCTGTGCCGATGACCTCGCTGGCCGCGTGCTTCAGGGTTTTGGAGAGAAGGCCTTTTCTCTTGATGTTTGCAATCTTGAGAACCTGCTCCATAGTCAGGTTCCCTACGATTGTGTTGTCGCCAGTGCCCTTCTCTACGCCCATCTCCTTGATGATCAGGGCCGAGGTAGGAGGCGTTCCGACTTCTATCTCGAATTCGGTTCTGGACTTCACTATAACTCTGACTGGAACCTGCATTCCATTGAGATCTTTGGTCTGCTCATTGATCTTGGCAACCACCTGGGCTACATTTACGCCCAGTGGTCCCAGGGCCGGGCCCAAAGGTGGTCCCGCGCTGGCCTTTCCGCCGGGGACCAATGCTTCTACGACATTAGCCAATACTTGTCACCTCTAAGTTTCATCTTTGCTTAGCACGCGCACGTGATCTCCCCGTATTGTGATGGGGATGGGCACCATAGCTTCAAAGAGTTCCACAGTTATCTCTTCCTTGGCTACGTCCACGCGTTTGACCCTTGCCTTCTCACCCTTGAACGGCCCGGATATGAGCTCTATGATGGCCCCTTCATTGATTCCGATTACGGCCGGCTTGGGGGTGAGAAAGTGCTCAACCTCTCCGATGTTGGAGGCCCCTTTTATCACAGAGCGTGCGTGGGGTATTCCTTGAATTGCCTGATCTACGATCTCAGGGGCTGGTGATTCCACAAGAACGTAGCCTTTCAGCACATCTGGTACCAGCAGTGCCCTTATATCATACTTTTCCTTGCGTGCTATCTGGGCGATCATGTTGGCCACCGATCTTTCTTGATTCGCCGTGGTCTTCACAACATATATGCTGGTCTCGGACATTCCGCCTTCTTAGACGAATCTCGGGTATAAAAAGGTTTGTAATACCATGGAAATCTCTTTATACTATAAACAAAGGAGTTTCTAAGGGGTGAGTATTTAAATGAGTGGCAGGACTGATCAGCTTCGGGACCTCGTTATGAAGATTGGCGCCACAACCAAGGTCGTGGAGAAGCAGGCCACCCGTCATGGTAGTCTCCGGGGAAGCGGCGAGATTGAGCGCGCACTGCTCGGAGTAGTCCAGGAGATGATAAAACAATACGGCATTCAGACAAAGCTGACTGCCGAGCAGTTGTCATCCGTTGTAAGGCTCTTTTATAAGAGACTAAGTGATACCGAGATCGCAGAGCAACTGGGTGATCGAGCCCTCAATAAAACCGTGAGCCGAGCCCGAATCAAACTCCACTTATTCCGGGAAACGGATTTGAAGCCTCCTTTCGACAAGGATGAGTTTCTCTGCTTGACGGAAGCCAGCAAATCCGTCAAAGATATGGCTGAAAGTCTGCGGGTAGCTCCTTCCACCATCTCGGAGTACAGGAATATCTTCGACAGCCAGAAAGCAGCGGAGAGGGATGGATACACAAAGCGTTTTTTGGAGATACTCTCTGATCAGGATGTATCTGAACGCATGGTGACAGTCCACACCGAGGATGGCCTGGCGGACACCATCGACACCGACTATGAGGCGGCAGAGGCCTGAGAAGCCTCTATTTGCCCTTGACCATAGTGTAAGTGTACTTATCTCCGGCAGAGGAATATTTGTCGCGTCAGGCTTCCATGCACGCGGTCCGTATGTTTTTGGAGAATTTCGAAGCCGGCATTCGCGAGCAAGTCCTCAAGCGAGCTGTCCGCCACGATTACCATGCGACGTCCACGCTTGATCACCCGGAATAGCTCGCTTAAACTTTCCTGCAAAAGAAATTCTTTCGACTTTGCCAGGATTTTAGCCGACCTCCCATAGGGGGTGTCCAGAACGGCCGCATCGATGGAAGTGTCTTGCAGTGGCAAGCGCAGTGCATCCCCCAATAAAAGAGAGCAGTCAAGCGTATGCAAATTGCATAAAGCACCCTTCACCAGCCGGGTCTGAACCTCGATACCCAGTCCCTGGATGTCGATCAAGCAGGCTTCGATGAGAATGCCGCAGGTTCCGGCGAAGGGATCGAGCAGCATCTCGCCGGCGCGAACCTGGGTGAGGTTGATCAATGAGCGGGCCATGCGCGGCATGAGCACGCCTGGATGAAAAAAGGGCTTGAGATGAGGTCGGCGCGCCTCAAAGGAGCTTCTATCGGTTCTGGCAGCCTCGCGTCCTAAAACGATCTTTCCTGTGGTGATGACGGCTCGCAGCACCATCTCCGGCCTTTTCAGGTCCGCTTTGTAGCCTCTCTGAAAAAGGATGCGTCCCACCTCGCGCTCCACGGCGTCAGCCGCTGGCGCGGCATCCTTGATGCGCCGGGCCCTGACCAGGTATCTCTTGCGGGGCAGCACCAGTTGGCTCACAGCTTTTGCGAGTGCCTCCAGGTTCGCGTCAGAGATCACCAGGACCTCGATGATGCCATGAGTCATGGCCAGACGACGGCCCAATAATTGCACATCGAGATCTTCCGCCTCCACTATCAGGCACTGGTCCAGAAAGGCAACCTCGCAAAAGCGGGTGGAGAATATCTCCACCAGGGCCAGGGCCTCGCTTCTCGGCAGGGTCTCATGCTCCCCGGACAGCAGAAAGGCGTAAGTCTTCATTCTCAGGCCAGGTAGCTGTTCACATCTCTGTAATTGAACTTCTTAGAAGCAAGGACGTTCTCCAGGAAGTTGAAGAGGGCTCTTCTCACATCATCGGATAGTAGCGGATACCAGGTGGGACTGGCCACGACCACTGCCCGGAAGGCGAAGAACGGCGCGATGACCTCCAGCAGCTCTTCGTCACCCGTCTTTTCCAGGTAGTTTTCGAAGAACAGCTCGAAGAGGTCTTTCAGGTCACCGGTCAGGCGCAGGCTCTTTTGCACAGAATAGAATATGTAGTTCATGGCCAGAGCAGTGATGTCGTCCGCAGCTTCGCCCCACTCTCCCCGGCTTCTGTCCAGGACGGAGAAGTCCGTGCCCTCCCGAAACATTATATTCCAGGGGTGGAAGTCGCCGTGCACCTGGCAGAGGCGGCGGGCTTTGCTGCGCAGCATCCAGCGCCACTCCACGCAGATCTTCTCGACTTCTTGCAACTCATCCAGGTCCAGGAAGCCGGGACTGTCCGGATAGTCATCCAGAATGCCGAAGATGCACTCGCCGTCTCCCACCGTCTCCCGGATCTTACGCTGATAGAGGGGCGGGCAGTCGTTTTTGACGGCGTGAATCTCGGCCAGGTAATTGGAGAGGGCTATGACCCGGCTAGAGTCCAGGTCGGTTGCGCCCTGCTCTTTTACCCGCTCCAGGTCAAAGAAGTACTCTTTCCCCTCAATCTTCTCCATGAGCAGGAAGTATTCGCGAGCGTCTCCCGCCGAGACCAGCGTCCCTTTTTCTGTGAAGTAGCCCACATCGAGAGATGGAACGTGTTTGGGGAGGCCGGCAAAGGTCGAATTCTGCCAGATCATAATCCCTGCTCGATCGGAGAAGTGGTCGTGGCCAAAGCCATGCTGCACGCGCATGGAGGAGAGCACGGCTGAATCCTTCTTCCCATTGACCACGTACTCCACCAGCAGAGGCGATCCGTATCCGAATCCTTTCACGTCCTCTGTGGTAGGTATGGTCTCACCCATCTTGCGGGTGCTCAGGAGCGATAAATCACTCCCGTAAAGGCTCTGCATATATGCTTCCAGGTTACCTCTTTTCAGATCCAAGGCCAATACACTCCTTTATGTTCCCTTTAAGTTCCCATCTGCCAGCTATGCAGGTATTTGTCCTGCTCCGCGGTAAGCTTTTCCGTCTCCAGGCCCATGGAGGCCAGCTTCAGCTCCGCCACCCTGCGATCGATCTCCACAGGAACGGCATAGACCTTTTTCTCCAGACATCGTCCGTGCTCCACTATGTAGCGCACGGCCAGTGCCTGGTTGGCAAAGGACATGTCCATGACCTCCGGAGGATGGCCGTAGGCGGCAGCCAGATTGATGAGCCGGCCTTCCGCGAGCAGGTAGAGCCTGCGGCCGTCCGGGAGTTTGTATTCGGTGACATTGTTCTGCACCTCTGCTTTTCCCGCGGCCATCTTTTCGAGAGCAAGGATGTCGATCTCCACATTGAAGTGGCCGCTGTTGGCGAGGACGGCCTGGTCCTTCATCTGCATGAAGTGCTCCTCTCGAACCACGTTTATGTTGCCGGTAAGAGTGACAAACAGATCTCCCAGGGGCGCGGCCTTGTGCATGGGCAGGACTCTATAGCCGTCCATGGCCGCCTCCAGGGCTTTTCTCGGCTCGATCTCAACTACGACCACGTTTGCCCCCAGGCCCCGGGCGCGCAGGGCAAATCCCCGGCCGCACCAGCCGTAGCCGGCCACCACCACGGTCTTGCCCGCGAAGAGGAAGTTGGTGGCCTGCATGATGCCGTGCAGAGTGCTCTGGCCGGTGCCGTAGCGGTTGTCGAACATCATCTTGGTTTCGGCGTCGTTGACGGCGATGACCGGATAGAGCAGGGCATTGTCTTCGGCCATGGCCCGCAGGCGCACGACACCGGTGGTGGTCTCCTCGCAGCCGCCGAGCATCTGCGTGGCAAGCTGTGGATGCTCCTTGTGAATGATGGCGATGGTATCGGCGCCGTCGTCCAGGCTCACATTGGGCTCTAGGTCCAGGGCTTTTTTGATGCAGTCGTAGTACTCCAGCTCATTCTCGCCCCGGAAGGCGTAGACGTAGAGGCCCCGCGCCGCCAGAGCCGCCGCCACCTCATCCTGCGTGGACAGCGGATTGGAGCCGGTGACCGCCACCTCGGCGCCGCCCGCGACAAGGGTGGTGATGAGGTTGGCCGTCTCCACTGTGACATGTAGACAGGCCACGATGCGCGCACCCTTGAGAGGCTTTTCCCTCTCGAACTCCTGTTTGATATTTTCCAGAACAGGCATGTGCCTTCGCGCCCATTCGATGCGCTTTTCTCCTGCCTCGGCGAGGCTCGGATCTTTGACTACGCTTTTATGCAAAATAAATCACCTTGAAATTTATTTAGTTGACCTGGGGAAAGAGACCATTTTCGAATACTTAAATCCAACCCAACCAGGGATTTCTGGATGGTGCATTTGCCAGGCAGCTCGCGGCGAGGGCGGCGGTCTTCTTGTTGCTCACATTTGGCTCCAACCTTCGCTAACCCTCCATGCAACATGACCGTTTGAATGAATGCGAAATCATATTATTTTAGATATTCTTCCATAATGAGTATCGCACAGTACTTTCCGCACATAGAGCAGTTCTCTGCCTTATCCTGATGGTGGATCTCCCTGGCTCTATCGCCATCGATAGCGGCTGTAAACTGCCCCTCCCAATCCCTCGCCCTTCTATACCCTGCCAAAATTTGGTCTTCGGGTCTTGGACCGTACTTTAATGTGTCTCCCACATGAGCTGCTATTTTAAAGGCTACAACCCCTTCCCTCACCTGAGCCACATTAGGGAGAGCGAGGTGTTCGGATGGAGTGATATAACATAGGTAATCTGCTCCTGCCCCGGCAGCAAGAGACCCGCCAACACACCCCGATATATGGTCATACCCCACGCCAATGTCGAGTGGAAGTGGGCCCGCGACGAACAGAGGCCGATGGTCGGTCATCTTCTTGTAATGGGCGACATAGCCCGCTATCTTCTCAGGGCTGACATGCCCCCCCATACCTTCGATGATGACCTGAACACCCAGCTCATTCGCTCTCCCGGCCAGCTTCGCGTTCATCTCCATCTCATTCTCTTGGGGGCCATCCATTTGGTCGTGGATACACCCACTTCTCATGGTGTTTCCCAGGGAAAGCACGACGTTCTTCCCAGAGAGGGCCTTGCATATCTCGTCGAAATGGGACAAGAATGGGTTCTCCCTGTTGTTTTGCAGCATCCATGCCGATGTAAAGGACCCGCCTTTGGATACCATGCCCATTATCCTCTTCGAGTGCCGAAGCTTCTCCAACATCACAAGGGTAAAGCCTGCATGGACGACGATGGATGAAATCCCCATGCTAACATGCTTTTTGATCATCCGGATAAGATCTTGCTCTGTCATGCCCTGAAAAGAGCCCTTCTCGACAACAGTTTGGTATATCGGCACGGTCGTTAAAGGCACTCTTGTTTCATCTAATATTTTTAATCTTATCGCATCGATATCTCCGCCCATTGAGAGGTCGGAGATAGTATCCGCTCCGTATTTTTCTGCAATCCTTGCCTTCTCAACCTCAATATCCTGATCAAAAACCTCAGCGGAGGTCCCGATGTTAGCATTGATCTTTGTCTTCAGACCTTCACCTATGCCTAAGGGAGGCTTTCCATCTCGCTGCATTACCACGATGCGTCCGGAGGCGATCTGTCTACAGAGAAAATTGGGCTTCACTCCTTCCACATCAGCCACTTCATCGATAACTGAGGTCTCTTTGCCAGCGATTGCAGCCAGTAAAAGGTTCTTGTTCATTGGACTCACTTTGCAGCGTTAATTTATGGCATCTCTGACCAGATACTTAAGCTTCTCGAAATACACTTATATCCCTCTGCGATTTTATTTAACACAATGGCCCGAGATCAGAGAGACTACTACTACCGGCTGGCAAAAGAAGAGGGCTATAGAGCCCGCTCCGCCTATAAGCTGCTGCAGATAAATGAGAAGTTTCAGATCATCAAGCGAGGGGACAATGTGGTTGACCTGGGGGCGGCGCCCGGCGGCTGGCTGCAGGTGGCGGCCAGGCTGTCCGGGGGCAAGATCGTGGGCGTGGACCTGGAGGGCATCGCGCCCGTCTCCGGCGTGATAACCTTTCAGGCGGACATAACACAGGATAGCACAGTGGATCTGGTGAAGGAGGCCCTGGGCGGGGATGCGGATGTGGTGATCTGCGATGCTGCGCCAAACCTTACCGGTGTCTGGCACAGGGACCATGCCGTTTCCGTTGACTTAGCCGGCTCTGCGCTTAAAATGGCCAAGAAGCTGCTGCGGCCGCGGGGAAATTTCGTGGTCAAAGTCTTCCAGGGTGACCTGTTCCAGGGCTATTTAAACGAGGTCCGAAAGGAGTTCTCATCCGTTCACGCTCATTCGCCGCCCGCTTCGAGAAAGGAGAGCGCAGAGACCTACGTCGTGGCCAAGAAGCTGCTCACCAGCCCGGTGAGGAGAGGCGATATGCTGGACGTGCAGATCGAGTATTTGGGCAAATCGGGAGATGGTGTAGCAATGGTGGAAGGCTTCGCGATCATTGTGCGCAAAGCACAGCAGGGAGAGAAGCTGCGGGTGAAGATCGATGCCGTCAAGCCCAATTTTGCCTTCGCTGATATACTGGAGAGAAAGGGTTAATAACCTGCCCAGGAAAAACTGGTGGAAAGGCGATTCTATGGAAGACAATGCTGTGGTTTTCATCGGAGACAAACCAGTCATGAACTACGTTCTTGCTGTAATGACCCAGTTCAACAAGCCGGTCTCCACAGTAACGCTGAAGGCCAGGGGACGTGCCATCTCACGAGCAGTGGATGCGGCTGAGATCACCAGAAATAGATTTATGCAAAATCTCATTGTCAAGAACATAACCATCGGCACGGAGGCCATCCAGAGCGAGGATGGCAAGACGGTTAATGTCTCCTCCATGGAGATTGTGCTGGCCAAGATCGAAGGTTAATCCAGCAATTTTATATTTTAAAGTTTGGTAGCTCTCTTCTCGGCAAGCTCCTTGCAGGCTGTATCTTGGTAATGAAACAAATAATAAGTATAAAACGATAATGGTATCTCTGTGTCTGAAGATCTAGACCAGGTTATCGCTTACCATCAGAGGACAAAGCATCAGCCTCATGCCATGGCCCCCGGTCCGGGATGGCTGGACTGGTCCAATCAGCCCGATCCTTTCCGAAGCTATGAGGCCGCAATTCAAATCGGGCTAAGGCGACAGGGATTTTTTTCCTCTGTGCAGGAGGGCGCAAAAGAGAGCGCACGAGAAAGCCTCATCCGGCATTCTTCTCTGAATATGGAAAGCCTCTCCCAGCTTTTTTTCGAGAGCCTGGCCCTATCCGGGCAAAAGAGCTTCGCCGGCACCAAGTGGTCTTTGCGCGTGAATCCCTCCAGCGGCAATTTGCATCCTACGGAGTGCTATCTGATTGCCGGACCAATAGCGGCGTTGCCGCCTGGGGTGTATCACTACGCCCCAAAAAGCCATGCTCTCGAGCTATTGGCCAGGATGGAAAGGGAAAGCTGGCAGTCGCTGCACCTTCCAAAGGGAACGCTGCTCCTGGTCTTCTCCTCCATCTACTGGCGCGAGTCCTGGAAGTACGGAGAAAGGGGCTTTCGTTACTCTATGCTCGATGTGGGCCATGCTCTGGCGGCGGTGGCGGTGGCCGCGCACTGTTTGGGCTGGCAGGCGTCGCTGGAGGATGACCCAGGAACCGGGGACCTGACAATGCTACTGGGCCTGGAGGAGCAGAGCCGGTTTTCGCAGCACAGTTCAGAAGAGGAGCACGCCGATGTGCTGCTGGCCATCTTCACGAACAGCAGTATGCATAAGCTCTCACTGCATTCATCGGATCTTTCTCAATTGAAATTGCAGCGAGAGCCGGCTCGGGCCAATATCTTAAGCTCGCAGCATGTCTCCTGGGCCTGGATCGATCGGGTTTGTGAGACCGCCAAAAAGCCGCCCACTCATGATGTCTACTCCGCTTCATCTCCTCCTCCGGACAGAGGCAGGACGCATACTGACCTTACCTCCAGATACAGCCAAATGCTGCGCATGCGGCGCAGCGCTCAGGTCATGGACGGCATGAGCAGCATGCCCCTGGAGAGCTTCTTCGCCATTTTGCAGGCCGCGTTGCCAAGAGCGTCTCCTTTCAGCCTTCTGCCCTGGAAGCCCCGGGTTCATCCGGTCATTTTTGTGCACAGAGTAGAGGGGTTGGAAAAGGGGCTTTACAGGCGTGGGGTGTAGGGGTAGAGAACGCCCCGGTCTTTAGGCCGGGGATGAATCGTACCCCACCCGTTGCGCCAATATCCTTAAATACAATCAACTGCTTAACATAGTTCTATGCTTAAGGC